>Ga0129336_10000833_pt1 | contig 18282 bp, 13 predicted proteins | sample CPB6_02_DNA_FD_96878 | JGI IMG/M metagenome (GOLD analysis project Ga0129336, IMG submission 96878) | Freshwater to marine salinity gradient microbial communities from Chesapeake Bay, USA - CPBay_Sum_0.6_0.2_DNA | ecosystem: Environmental > Aquatic > Marine > Coastal | place: USA: Chesapeake... | reverse complement strand
CTTGCTGAACTGCAGAAACATTATGACAAGGACACTGTAAAACTCATGTATGTTGCTAAAGTGCTTGATGCTGACAGCACACAGTATACTAAGTCTACACCTAATGATATTGTTTATGAAAACATGGACAATTATATTAACGGTTCTGGGGTAGAAAGTAACAAACAGAAAGCTGCTGAAAACTTCCTGGAAGTTGCAAAAGAGAGTATGCAGAATCTTAAAATCAGAGCCCTGGTAAAAGATGCTTTGTTCTATAGATACATTGCAAGTAAACCCAGTGGATGGATTGAAATGCTAGATAGTAGTGAGAAGCTTGGTAAAAGACCCTCAGAGGTTGTTGAGTATCTCAAGAATCCTCAGCATGATGACGTTTTGACTAATCTCTTAAGCAAAGTGGAGGTTTACTGGAACATGTAATTTAACATCAAATGAATAATACCACCCTTCAAATAAAACTCAAACAAAGGCTTAACAAACTTGCCAGCAATGACTATGATAACATAGAATGCTGGCAGATTGTTGAAGCTTTTAACAAAGCACAAGTTGAATGGGTGCGTAGACAGCTTCATGGTGGGAATGTTTATAAAGAAGGTGATGAAATGTCAAAGAGAAGAATTGATGACCTTCAAAACCTGCTTGTTGAAATTAATCTCACAGGAACTCAGTTTGATGATTATTTTGAGTCTAACAACTTTCCAGTTGGTGATTTTCTTGAATACAAAAGAATAACAATTCAAGCTACTTCTAAATGTTGCCCTACTCCAAGAAACATGGTTGTTTATCTTGGTGAAGAAGCAAATAGAGATCTTTATATGAGAGACCCTCTTAAGAATCCAAGTTTTGAGTGGGGCGAAACATTTTGCACATTTTTAGGTAATAGGGTCAGGGTTTATAGGAAACCGGATTTCAATCTTGTAAACCCTGTCCTTACTTACTATAGACAACCAGTAAAAATTCAAATTGCTACTTGTCAAAACCCTTATACTGGTGTTGTTAGTGTTGTTGATGTAGAATGTGAATTTAAAGATGATATAGTTGAGTTGTTGTTGGATGATACTGCTTCATTGATAGCAGGAGATATTGATAACTTTAATCAGTATACAAGAAATCAGCAATCTGCAGAAAGGAATAACTAATCAGTACAATGGATTTAGTTTACCTATTTAAAGGTGGCAGTAAAACAGAATTGTTTCTCAGCATTAAAAGTGTCTGGAACTTTTTAAAAGGTTACAGGCATATTTATGTTGTTGGTGATCATGTTGATTTTCCAACAGTAAAAGTTGTAATGTCATTGCAAAATGGCAGTAGCAGATACAATAATTCTTACTTAAAGATTGTTGATGCTTGTAACCACCCTGATATAAGTGATGATTTTCTTTTAATGAATGATGACTTTATATTCCTAAAGCCAGTTCATGTAAATGACATTCCAACTTATTATCTTGAAGGAGAGATTGAAAGATTAAGTACTAACTTGAATGATACAAGACATTCTTTATTTAGAAATACTGTAGAGCATCTTAAGTCTAAAGGCAAACCTTTAAATCATTTTGATGTGCATTTTCCTATGGTAATAAACAAAAAGAAGTTTTTGTCTATGCCATCAGATAAAGATTATGCCTATAGAAGTCTTTATGGCAATTTGTTTTCTAAGAATCTTAAGCATCTTGATCAAGGGGATAATGTTTGCAAAACACTCCCTGAGTTTTCTAAGAAGTTTGAAACATTCTCAATCATATCTACACATAACCATCTCATACAAGAGGCTAAGCTTAATGTAGTTTCAAAGATCAAAAAGCTTTTTTCATCAAAGCTTTATATTTCAATGACAAGTACTCCACCTAGATTTAAGTATTTGCTGGAGGCAGTAAAAAAGTTAAAGCAACAAAGCAAACCTTTTGAGAAGATTATTCTAAACATACCCAAAGAATATAAAAGATTTCCAGGTGAATATCAGCTTCCAGAAGAAATAACAAATGATGAAAAGGTTTATGTTAATTATATTGACGTTGACCTTGGGCCAATAACAAAAATTCTTCCTGTAAAAGATCTTGATTTCATCCATGATATGGATCTCATATTTACTGTTGATGATGATATTGAGTATGCTAGAAACTTGCTTCATAGATTTGTTAGAGAATTTGAGAAAGAAGAAAGAGAATATGCTATCACAGGTAGAGGATTATTGATAAAAGGTAAAAAAGCTTTTAGAGATGGTGAAATGTTTTCAAAGTTCTTACAGGGTTATTCTGGATGTCTTTATAGAAAAGTATATTTTAAAAACTTTTCTGAAGAGCATCTTAATCTTATACTTAATAAAAGAGAATGTTTTGTATCTGATGATATTGTGATAAGTAACTGGTTAGAAAAGCAAAACACCAAAATAAAAAATCTGAGACTTACTACAAATAAAGATGTTAAATCTTTACAATACGGTCTTCAAGAAGATAGGCTCAGCATTGAAAGAACTACAGATGTTGATGTTTATGTAACTGCTATGAAACAATTAAATATTGAAATATAATGGAAAAGACTTTAAAAAAAGGAGCTGAGCCTTCAAAGAAAAGTAATGTTGACTCAATGACTGCAGATCTTGTTGAAGAGCTAATGAATGCTTCAACAAGTTTTCACAAACTACATCTTCAGGTAGAAGGTGTTGGATCTTTTGCTGCACATAAAGCACTTAATGAAATTTATGATGCATTGCCTGATCTTGCTGATTCTATTGCTGAAGGTTATCAAGGTGCTGCAGAAAAACTTCTTGTTTACAATGATCAAGGACCTGTGATCTTAAAATCTGTAAAAGATGCAATTAGCTATCTGAGAGATATTACTGGCATGGTTGATGAACTTCAGAAAGTAATGCCTTATTCAGAGATTGTAAATACACTTGATACAGTAAAGGATGCTGTTAACTCAGCCAAGTACAAATTAATTTTCTTAAAATAATTTGCAAATTTGGATTTGATGTTGTATATTGAATTATAATATTTGTTAAACCCCTAAAATAAAAAACTATGGCCTATTTTAATCATGCTTTTTACAAAAGCTTCGTAGTAGCCAGCGTAGACACTGCTGGTGGTACTAAAACTAAAGACCTGGCTCCTGGTGAGTTGGCTCTTGTTAATGGATCAAACTGGACTAGCGTAAGTGTGCTTCCAGTTCCTTCACTGGCTTACCTGGTTCAAGGTAGCTACCACATCAAGGATAACATTGGAAACAATCCTGGTCACGGTGGATACTCTGAGTCTGTAAAGTCAAAAGGTATCAATCCTAAATTCATCACCCGTATTTGGGAATCTGACTGCTGCAGTGCTTCTCCTGCTACTGTATGTATTGCAGTTGGACCTACCTGTGCTCCTTGCGGATCTAACCTGTTCATCCGTTTGGATGTTAAAGGTGCTCCTGCTCTGCGTTTCTTGAATCACAATGCTTATGCAATTGGTGATAGCTCAGGAAGTGCTGCTCAGGGTAATGTTCCCGGTATCTGCTGTGTAGAAGGACAAACCTACCTGGATCCTGCCGTAGCTCTTGCTAAAGCTGCTGACATGCTGTTGCAAGATCCTATCATTGCTCCTTTTGTACAAGAGAAAGTTGGTGGTGGTATTACTGTATTCCAAGGTGCTTTGGCTCCTGCTACTTACACCATTGCTCAAATTCTTGATGGTACTTACACTCCTTCACTGGATCCGGTAGCTGATGAAATCAGTGCTGAAGTTTGTTTCCAAGGTGCTTATGTAGACACCAAGTTTGGTGATTGCTCATTTGATACCCGTGACTACTATGGCAAAGAGCCTGTTCAGCTGATTGGTTCAGTTCTGAATGAAACTGGTGATCCTTGCAATGATTGCGGTGTTGTGACTACCACTCCTGGTACTATGCAGCAGACTTCAGGTGAAACAGTTTTGAGAGAAATCTTGATGACTGAAAATTACATGCAGTCTCCTTACAACCAGGGCAATCCTGATTCTGCACGTATCCGTGAGATTGAAGGTTCAACTGACATCTTGAATGCTGTTGACCGTAACTCTCTTTACAAAGGATACTATGTTCAGCATAGCATTCCCCGTCTGAACAATCCTACCGGTGTATTTGATAATGATCAGTATGTTTACCAGATCTTTGTTAAGTGTAGTGATTTGGCTATTCAGGCTCAAGTTGAAACTCTGTTGACTGAACTGGCAACTGCTGCTGAACTTTCTGGTAATCCTATTACCATTGAGAATAGCATTGATGCTTGTCCTAGTGGTTACTACTACTAAGATGTTTCTTTGATAAAAAAGGGGTGGGATTTTTCTCATCCCTTTTTTATTTTGTTATTTCTTTGTATATTACATATAGGTATCTTAACAAATTTTACTAAATGGCTGAAAAACATATTCTGAGCTTAGAGGTCCCAACGGTGGCAAATTGTGATATTATGACAATAAGGGATACCAGTCAGTACAGTGCCAAACTGGCAATTGACTGTCCTGAACTTTTAGTTACACCTCCGGGCTTTAATGTTCCTGCTTTAATCAATGTTGTTCCAAACTCAACAATGAATCTAACTGCTTGTGATCTTGATATACAAGGAGAAAACTGCGGAACTGTTACTGTGCCTCTACCTGATGGAGTTTACATAATCAAATACAGTGTAGCTCCAAATGATAAAGTTTATGTTGAATACAATCATTTGAGAGTAACAAGCTTGATGAATATGTATTATCAAGCACTTTGTAATATTGAACTTACAGCTTGTGAACCAATGAGTGATAGAAGAGATATAATCTCTGAAATGAGATATATCAGAACTCTTATTGATGGAGCTGTTGCAAATGTTGAATATTGCCAAAGTCCTGGTAAAGGGATGGATATTTATAACTTTGCAAAGAAAAGATTACAGAAGTTAAACTGTAAGCTTGTAGGATGCTAATAATGTAACCAATAAAAACCAATAATATGACTTGTAAAAACTGTAACAAAGCATTTACCTGTGGATGTCAAAAGACAAAAGCAGCAGATGGTACAAACGTACACAAAACATGTTTGAGTGAGTACAACAACAAAATAGGTGGAAATGTCACACCTAGCAATTCATTAACTAAAACAATTCAACAAGCAAGAAGAAAACTAAATGGGTAACGCAGATCAATTCATTATCAAGAAGATTAAAACAGAGCAAGACTTTGCTGCTGCTGTCTATAGGAACTTTAGAGAGGTTGCTTATGGTATAGAATCTTGTTGTGATAAAAACCTTGAAGACATAGTTATCCAGAAAGAACTTTGTGACTGGCAAGAGATGATGCCTGTAGATACATCTTGTGAACCACAATGCCCTTGATAGAATTGAAAAAAAATTGTATATTATACTATAAGCTACAGGAACCCACACCAAACTAAAAAAAATATTCATGATACCAGTAAATAACGGAAGCCAACTACCTTGTTCACCAACATCCTCTAACTGTGTTATATGGCAGGGTCCTGATATTCCATGCATTAATCTTTGCAATGGTGACACTGTAAGTGATGTTATTGCTAAACTAGCAAGTGAGCTTTGTAATATAATTGATGAAGCTTGTCAGTGTGAACCAAGTTTGACAGGTTTAGATTTAAAGTGTATACTGCCTTCTGGTGATACACCTCCTCAAACTTTAACTGGTGTATTGCAATTGATCATTGATTATTTGTGTAGTGTAATTCAAGGTCCTGGTGGTAATGTTATACCTATTGTTCAGCTTCCTGCTTGTTTATACTATAATGATCCTTTAACAGGTAATCCTGTTACAGCACTTCAGCTTGATCAATATGCTGCTTACTTGGCTAGTAAGATTTGTAATATTCTAACTAGCATTAGTATCATCAATCAGACAATTTTGGATATTGAATCAAGATTGGTTATTCTTGAAAACTGTGTTCTTCCTTGTAGCCCTAGTGGTGGTGAAACTCAAGTAATCTCTCAGTGTATTATTCCTGGAGGGTTGCCTGTAAATGTATCTACATTACTTCTTGGTCTTGAATCTTCTTTCTGTAATCTTCAAAATGCAACCGGTACTCCTGCAATTATTAGCCAAACTATCAATCAACAGTGCTTGTATGGCAGCAGTCAAAAACTTTCAGGAACAGGAACATATGCTGGTGTAAGTGGATGGCAAGCATCACCTAGCACACTTGCTCAATCTGTTAGAAATATTTGGATCATACTCTGTGATATGTATGCTGCTATTACAGATATTAAAGATAACTGCTGTGATACAGGGTGTGATAGCATACAGTTTGGATTCACATATAATGTAGTTAATGATGGATTTGGTGTACCAACCAGTCTTAATCTAAACTTTACAAGCTCAAATATTCCAGCTGCTTATAATGATTGTGGTGGAAGCACAACCATTACTATTACTGATTCAGGTGGAAATACAATTACTCAGGTAGCAAACATAAAAGCTCTGTCAACAAATCCTACCGGTGTAACAATTGCTTTAGCTGGTTTGAATGTTTATCAGTCACTCTTTGTTGCAATAAACTTCTGCGTAACAGATGGTATTAATCTTTGTTCTGAGTCTAGCACACAGATTGTTCCTTTGCAGATTCCTTGTCCTGTAAGCTATACAATTACACCTACTACTAATACTGTAGCTGTTTCATTTTTGAATGGTCTTGGGTCAGGTGTATCTTATGTAGTTAAAGTTACTGATACTACTACAAGTGCACTTGCTGGATCTTATACTGTAAATAGTCCTGGTGGTTCTGTAAGTCATACATTTACTGGTTTGGCTGTAGGAACTACTTATACTGTTACTGTTGACATTGTTAGTGGTACTACCACAAGAATATGTAATGCTGGTACATTTACAACTTTAGGTGCAACATGTGCTGATATAGTTTGTACTACTGTAGATCCATTACTTACATTAGCCAATGCTGATATTATATTAGGATTTACTGGAGATACTCCAGGATCTCCTGTAGGTTCTGCAACTTATTATGGTTATAATATTGCTTCTAATAAATTTATTGTAGAAACTATTACTCAAGATTGTGGTGCACCAAGAATTTCAAGTCCTAGTATAACTTTAGGTGGAACTGTAACTATTAATCTTTCTTGGCCTTTTTCTGTAGTTAGTGAAGTAGATATTACCACTGAATACAGTGCTGATAATGTTACATGGGCTGGTGCAACTACTGGTGCAACAGGACCAAGAACTATTACTACTGGCATAACAAGTGGTCAGGTATATATAAGAGCTATCACAAATTGTTCAGGACCCGATACAAGTTTGTATACTGTAATTGCTTATGATTTTGCAACAGGTCAGTGGAGAACATTATCTGATCCTTCTAATATCAGTAATGGAACAAGCATGCTTGGATCACCAAATTATCCATATGGCACAGACTTGTATAATCCTAGTTTAAGTTGTGGTCTTTCTACATATACAGTTCCCGGATTTTCTACAACAGGTAGATGGTTTTACTTTGGACAAGTTTATGTTGGTAGCACTATTTACTATGCATATGCTGGTTGGACAAATGATCCGATAAATCCAGATACTGTTGCATCACTTGTGCTTTGTTGTGAATGTCCTGCTTATATTATTGGCACTGGAAGACTTCCTTATAGTGAATATGAAACAGTTTATTGTAACTATGGTGGCAATGTTACATTTAGTTTAGACTATATACTTGGTAGTGGTATTCCTGTGTGGAGTGTTGCAACTAATGCAACAAATGGTACTGTTGTTAATCTTGGCGGAAATACTTTTGAATACACTAATACTGTTCCTAGTTATGGTGATACCGTAACAATTGCTTTAACATCTTCTACAGGATGTGGAACATCATCAAGAGTTGTACAAATTCAATTGTTTCCATGTAATCTTAATTTAAGATCAAACACAGAGGATATTTATGCTTTTATAGATACTACTACAGTGTCATCAAGTGAAGCATTAGAATTATCATCAGCAATTTCTAATATTTCAGCAGCTCTTTCTAATCCAGTTATTGGTTGGGCAGGAAATATGTATGTAATTCCTGTAATAGACTCTAAATGGCTTGGTTATCAAAAAGCAATTGTTGATGATGGTGCAAGTGCACTACTTGATGTAAGTATTCCATGGTCTGGTATTACTAACCTTCCAACATCTTGGACTGGTGGTGCTGTGGTAAATAAAAATAGAGCATTTATCATAGCGTTTTCTAATGAATCTAATCCTGATTATCATGATATTAGTTTAGCAGCTGGATGGGGTTCCGGTCCTACACTTCAACCAACTACTAACTATAAAGAGAATTATCAGGAATTTTTTGATTCACAAACTGGACCTTCTGGTATTTGGCCTGCTGTTACTTACATGTCATCTTGGGCTGCAGCTCTTAATTTTTCAGGTCCTCAGTTTCCAGAAGGATTTACAGGTATTTACTATCCTGTAAATAATAGTCCGGCAAATGCTACAGCTGCTGCCATTCTTCAGGGTCTTGCTTGTTACACAGCAGAAATGATTCCTCCTGGAGAATATGGTGTTCAAACAGCAGTTGATGTAACAGCATATCTTATGAGTGGTGTTACACCTTCAGCTACTAACCCATATCAAGGTGCTCCAACCAATACTCCATTGCTTACTATAAGCGGGTTATGGAATCAGGGATGGATGATGTTCTTAAATCAAAAAGAGCCATGGGTATATGATAATCTGCCTGGATCAGCAAAACTTGATGCTGATATTTTATATACGTCTACAGGTTGTTTGACTACACCATTATCAATTGTTCCTGAAACAAGATATAGAGTAGTTGATTGTACAACAAATGAATCATTCTATGTAGCTGGTATAACTGGTGGTCCATACAACATTGATCAAGTTCTTAAACTTACTAATCTTGGACCTGGAACACCTACATGGTTAAATGGTCAAAGTAAGTGTATGAAACTTGTTTCACTTGCATCAGATACATATCCATCATTCCCAGTATCTATTGTTTCTGGTCCTTATGCTAACTGTGGACTTTGCCCACCCTAATTAAATAAATAAAAAATGGCTTGTAATACTTGTAACAACTGCGGAAACTCATCCCCATGTGGATGCAAAGATCATGGTCTAACTACACCTTGTGGCTACACAGATTGTGGACCAGGCAATGAAAGATGTGATGATATTCAGTGTGCTGAATGTGTAAGCTACTGCGGCACCACTTTTAGACTTGAAACTGAAGGTGGTAGACTTGAGGTTCAGCAAGGAGAAAGATTGGATAGTATTATTCAAAAACTTTCTTTAATCATTGTAAATGGTTTGGGTGCTTGTACTGCTACAGATACACATCATGCCCCTTACAATGTTTATGCTCAAGATATCACTGCAACAACCGCAACTATTGTTTGGGGTGGAACATCTTCTTTGACAGCTGCATTTGATGTCTACTATAGGGTTGATGCATTGATCCCCGGCCCATGGATTCAGGCAAATACACTTGGAATACCTCCATCAGTAAACACTTATACCATAACCAATTTAGCACCCGGTACTACTTATGTTGTTTACATAAAATCAGAGGATACATTTGCTAATCCATGTGATTCAGTGCAGATAGTATTTACTACTGCTTTACTGTAAGATACTAGTGATAGTTTGTTGGTTACCTATCATTCTGTTGAGAGGGGTCTTGGAAACAAGACCTCTTTTATTTAAGATGCTGTAACCATAACTTTGTAAAAAGACTCAGTTGCAGAACTGGTTATTTTTTTGTAAATTATAATATATATGATCAGCAACTTTAAAAAACCAAACGTCAAAGGTCCAAGATTCAGAACACAAAGTTTAAGTTTATTGAACAATGACATATGCCAAGAGTTTAAAGAATTAAAGCCTGCATATGCTAACATTGATAATAATAAACTTAAGAAGATCATAAAGCTGTATAATGAAGCTTTGTGGAAAGCTGTTATTGCACATAGAGACGGAGTAGAGTTGCCAGAATCACTTGGTTATATTTTTATTGGTACATGTCCTCCGGCAAAAGGAGTAAACATTGATTACTCACTTTCTAAAGAATATGGAAAGGTTTTGCAGAATAAGAACTGGGATACTGATGGAAATATAGGTAAGATCTTTTACACCAACTGGTCAACCAAGTATAGATTTAGAAATAGAGATCTATGGGGATTTGTAGCATGCAGAGATTTTAAAAGATGTGTTGCCAAAGAATACCCAAAAGACTGGACTAAATACTTAAAAATGAAAAATAAATTCAGGATAGCTCAATTGTTTCTTAAAAGTGCAGACAAAGAAACTCTTGAAAACTATGATGAGTTTGAAAATTAAATATAATGACAACCATTGCAGAAGTAATATCAAGAATCCGTAATGAAGTAAAAGCAGAATCTCAAGATGCTTTTGTTACTGACCGGTATGTATACAGCTTAATAAATAAGTTTGCCCAACTCTATATGAGAAGGCAGGATGTATCTAACAAGTTGATGAGATTCAACTCTGTGTGGAAAGTTCTTCCTTATATAGAACTGATTGAGGTAGATAAGATAGAAGCTGAATGTGTAGGAGTTTACAGTGGTTGTACATTTATGAGAACCAAAGATAAGCTTCCTAAGATGATAGAAGGGTACTGGGGTCCTTTGATTAGAAGTGTTACATCTATTGATGGTTCAACATCTCTTCAACCAACATACCCTTCTACATTTGTTTCAATGACAAGAACAAGCACATTCAGATATAACACAACCAAATACTTTTGGTATCTGAATGGTTACATCTATGTCCCTAATGTTACATGGAAAGCAATTAAACTAGAAGGCGTATTTGATTCTGATATATCAGAATGGCTTTGTGATGAAAAGTGCATTCCAAGATATGAGCAGGAAATGAATATTCCGGAAGCAATGTTTGCTGAAATTGAACAGCAAGTATTAGCAACCATGATGAATACTTTTAGGCTTCCTAGTGAAGACTCAGATAACAAACTTAATCCAAATAGATAATGGGAGTTTCAAATAAATACAGAACCTTTGATCAATTACTTGAAGATGTAAATGTTGACTTTTCAAGTTTTTCACTTGAAGGTATGATAGAACCTCAGCAACTTATAAAGGTTGCATTGAGAGTTAACTATGATCTAGGAGTAAGAATTAACAGAACTAAAGAAATAGTTCTGGATGTTGAACATTCTAAGACAAAACTTCCTTGGGATTTTGCATATATGAATTATGCCTTTTTGTGTGGAGATTATGAGATATATAGTGAAATGCCTTCTGGAACTTATATTGATACTACTAATCCTGTGCCTTATGTTCCTGATCCTGGTTATACTGGACCGTGTAATGACCCTACTTGTAATGATGTATGTGTGATTAAGTCATGTGATAACAGCAAGCAGTATCAGCTTGTTCAAAAGGTAAATGGTGGGCAGTATAGAAAGTATACAAGCTTCATGCAGTTGCAGTTCTCAAATACTCACAAGTCTTTGTGTGATTGCCCAAACATAAACATACAGTCTCCTAACATTGCTGAGATAAGAGATGGTTTTATCTTAACCAACTTTGAGACCGGCAAGATTTATATTAACTATCAAAGCTCAATGGAAGATCCTGATGGCAATCTTTTGGTTCTTGATCATCCTTATTGTAATGAATATTATGAATATGCTCTTAAGCAAAGAATTCTTGAGAACCTTGTATTTGCTGGAGAGAATGTTGTAAATCAACTAAGCATGATAGAGGCAAGACTGAGAGCTGCTAGAAACAATGCATTATCATTTGTGAATACACCAGACTTCCAGGAGATGAAAAAAATGTGGTGGACTAACAGAAGAGCACAATACCATAACTACTATAACATGTTTAAAAGCTATCCTCAAATAGGATATTAAGATCATGGCAGAAAAGAACTTTACAAATACATCATCTGTAGAAACCAACGCTTTTATAAAAGGGATGGTAAAAGATCCTAATGCATCTTTTGTGCAAAAGGAAAACTGGACACATGCCCGCAATACAGTTAATAATTCTGTTGATGGTGATGTTGCTGTTATAGGTAATGAACCATCAAACATTCAATGTGCAAGTGTACCATATCCAATTATTGGTGCTATTCACACATATAGAGATCAATGGGTCATATTTGCAACAGATGATGTAAATTCTGAGATTGGTTTATTTGATGACAGTGAGTGCAAATACACAACTCTTATTAATGCTCCTTGTCTTAACTTCAATAGAAAGCATCTTATTACTGGTGCTGCTAAAGAAAACTTTGATTGTACATGGCAGGTTTATTGGGATGATGGAAACAATCCTTCTAGAACTTTAAACATAAACAAGATACCTTATATAAGATTTATTGTTTCTGCTCCTGGAGCTGATTGTATTGAATATGCAGATACAACAGAACTTGATTGTGAAAAGATAAGATTGGCACCATTACTTACCACTCCATGCGTAAAGCTTACAAAAGCTTCAGATGGTGGTCAGTTAAGAAATGGTTCGTTTCAAGCATTTATTGCATATACAGTAAATGGTCAGAGACAAACTGATTACATTGGTGTTTCTAATGTGCAGAGTTTGTTTGATCATAATGATCTTGCGGGATCTTTACATATCAATGTAACCAATCTTGATAAGGAATTTGATTACTATGAACTTGTAATACTCAGTAACAATACTCAGAATACTGTTGCTAAAAGGATTGGTTTGTATAGCACAGAACAATCTGATATTACTATAGACTATATTGATCAAGCTCTTGTTAGTGTACCTCTTGAGGTTTTACCTTTAAGATCTCCAGCATATGAGAAGTCAGATCAAATGTATACAGTTAATGACTGGCTTATAAGATCTGGTCCTACTGAACAGTTTGATTTTAACTATCAACCCCTTGCAAACCAAATTCAAGCAAATTGGGTAGTAGCTGAATATCCTGAGAACTATTATTACAAAGGTGGTAATAAGACAGGATTTATGAGAGATGAGCAGTATGCTTTTTTCATCAGATGGATATATAATACTGGTGAAAGATCATCCTCATACCATATACCAGGAAGAGGACCAAGAGTAGTTGGTCAAAACCAGTTCGGAGATTTTATTGATGAGACAGCAATTAATGTTGGTCAAAACTCACTTTCACCAGATGAGTATAACTTTCAGGTATTTAATACTGCTACTCAAACAGCTGGACCTTTAAACATTCCAACAGATGATGGTGGTGCTATCATTGCTAAAGGTGATATGGCATACTGGGAATCTACAGAAAGATACCCAGCTACAAGACCAGATATTTGGAATGCAAACAACAACCCTGCGGCTCCATGGGCAACAAGCGGTAATCCTCAGCATGATCTCTGTGGTAAACCTATTAGGCATCACAAAATGCCTTCAGAAGAAACATCACCATCATTAGTAATTCATAATACTACCAACAAGACAATTAGAATTCTTGGTGTTGAGTTTAGTAACATAGCCCTTCCAAGATTCAATGATGGATCCATAATTCCAAACATTGTTGGTTATGAGTTACTAAGAGGATCTAGAGAAGGTCAAAAGTCAATCTTGGCAAAAGGAATATTCCGTAATATGCGGACATATGCAATTCCTAATGCTGAGAATGATACAAGTTTAACTCTTACTGGTCTTTATCCTAACTATCCATATAATGATCTCAGACCTGATGTTTATTTTCATGATGGCCGTAAAAGCAAAAGAACAGATGGTTGTGATGATTTTACACAATCAAGAACTGATTACCAGCCTTTAGGTAAAGATTCAAATGTACCGGGATATCCAGGTTATAGGCAAGATGTATTTACATTCCATGGTCCAGACTTAATGTTTAAAAGACCATTCTTGAGTGCTTATGAAACAAGATTATATGGTGCACTACATGGAGATGCTGTTGGATATTTTATAAAATCAGAGAATCATCCTCAAAATAAACTACTCAGGAACGCAAGTGTACTAATAGCTGCTGTTATTGGCATTGGTTATGCAATTAATCAAATTCAAGGAACCAGACATGATGAAGCTCAAGGTCCAACTTCTAATTTAGATTCATTATCAGTAACAACAGTAGGTGGTCTTTCTGCGGCAGCAGCAGGAGCTATAACTGGTTATTTTACATCTGCAAATCTTAACTATTTAAATCCTGTAGCTTTTGGTGATTTATTGAAATTATCAAATCTTTTGGCAGGTAATGGTGTTAATGCTGCAACATTCGGAACAATGATTAATACTAATATTGTTGGATCAGCAATTCCGGGAGTTAATAGTGGAACATATAATGTTACATTTGAGTTCAATAAACCTACATCAAATGTTCCATCAGTTATTCAGGCTTTTACAGCAATATTCCTATCTATAACAAATATTGCTGTTGGTGCTCAGGAAATTATTGATCTTTTATATAATCTTGTATCATTTAGTGATTTTGCATATAAACATAATTCACATGGTGTATATGAAAATTACGCAAAGACACTTGATCAAAACATAATCTATAGAAGCAAGAATACAGATTCAAATTACATAGGAAGCAGTTTTCAAGGATTTGGCTCCTCCTATAAGATTAACAATTTATTTAGACCTGGAACAGTTGCAGTAGAAACACAGAATTCTTTTCTTACACCACCTGATTTTACTGGTTTAAATGGGCCTCTTCCTCCAGCTATAAATATTACAGATATATCCAGATATACAATAGGTGGGGATGCTACTGATGACTTTGGTAATGCTTTTATGGATGATCCTGGTCAAAAGCAGAAAAAGAAAATTTCTGCTTTGTATGGAGCTCTCAAGTTTGGTTTTGAAAATCAGTATGGTCAGTTAGATGGGATCAAGCAAGTTCAGATGCGTGGATGCATTGAGCTTGTTGAAACTAATAATCCTTTAAAGAAATATACATCTCAAGCAATATTCTCTGGTGATACATATGTTGGCAGATATACAGAGAAGACTATTATGCCAATCTTTACAGATTTTCTATATGGTCAGCCTGATCAATATCCTTATGACTATCTGAAAAGAATTAATATTCCTTATCCAAGATTTTGGATGGATACTAGAAAATATGACACATCTACTATTGCTAAAGCATTATTTGATCCTGGTAGATTACTTGGTCTTACTACTACTGCAAGTTTAAATAGTCTTTTGCCAAATGATTTGTTTTATTTAGATAGAGGTCAAAATAACTGTGGTCTTATTGATCAGATATCAAATACAAATGATAATCTTAACTCTGCATTTGCAATGCGTACAGCATACATGTACACACATTGTAATGGTATTCAGGATTTTTATGTAGAATCAGAAATAAATCTTGCACAAAGAGATTGGGAAGATGATCCTAGATACAGACACTATGATCCATATGAGTATAACAATGTAGATGATCTGTTCAATGCTGCTATCATTAGAGATGGCAACTTCTATAAATATGATTACTCTTTAAGTGTAAGTAGATTCCTAACTAATCTTTCAAGCTTTGGCAATCTTCAACTTCCTGACTATGATCCTTTGGTTGCTGAGAAGTGTTATAGCTACTATCCTAAGAGATTAATATATTCTCTGCAGGCTCAGCTTGAAGCAAAGAAAGATTTCTGGAGAGTATTCTTACCCAACAATTACAAAGACTTTAAGAGTAAGGTTAATGTAATAAAACCAATCAATAAGAATGGTGCTATCATATTCTTCCCTTACTTATCACCTCAAATGTTCCAAGGTCTTGATACTCTTGAAACAGATCTTGGTACTAAACTTACTATTGGTGATGGTGGTTTATTTAGTCAACCATTCCAGAATGTTGCAAACTCAGATCTTTCAAATGAGTATGGTTCATGTGAAAGTTCAAGAAGTGTAATCAATACACCTTTTGGTTTATTCTTTATTTCACAAGCACAAGGTAAAGTATTCCAATACACAGGTAATCTTGTGAATATTGCTAATGCTGGAATGAAGTGGTGGTTTAATAAGTATTTGCCATCTGTGCTTGTAAGACAATTCCCAGAACTTGAAGATTCAAAACTTTCAGACAATCCGGTTATTGGCATAGGATGCCAAGCAATCTATGATATCAACGATGACATAGTTTACTTTACTAAGAAAGACTACGCAGTAAGAGAAGAGTATTTGAATATCATGTCTTATGATCCAGTAACACAGAAGTTTCTTTTAAACAGCACAACTGTAGTTCCTCTTGGTGATCCTATTTTCTTTGAGAATTGTTCATGGACTGTATCATATGATCCTAAAGCAAATGCCTGGATATCATTCCATGATTGGCATCCTGATTTAGTTCTTCCTAGTATAAGACACTTCTTAACAGCAAAAACTCAAGCAACAAGTCAACCTCAGTGTCCTCCTAATTATAATTACAACCCTGTTACAGGTAAGTGTGAAAGAACACAGCAAATAACAGAAAGAGCTCCGGTAGTTGTTGATGAAGTTGCAAGAACAATTGAGTTTATTCCGGCAGGTGATTGTTTATTAGATATTATTATAGCGGTAGATACATCAGCTAGTGGTGGTGGTCCTGGATCTTTAACAGGTCAGGCTCAAAGAGAATTTGTAAAAAAATTCATAGATGAACCTAGAATTCAAGCTGGACTTTTAGGAAAAAGAATTCAAATTGGTATTGTTTCATTTAGTGGTTCATCACAACAAGTATCAATGAATCCGAATGGATATACAATGAGTTGGGGAACATCTATATTTAACATATTATCAGGTTCAGATGTAGATACTTGGTTGTCAAATCCAGCAGTTTGGTTTAATTCTGGTACAAAAGATCTTTCATCAGGAATGTTCTTTGCTCAAAGTGTTCTTAATTCAAAAACAACATCACAGTTAAATTCAGGACTTAGACCGTCAGATCCAGATTTTAAACAACTAATATTAATGGTTAGTGATTTTACTAGTCCTGGTCCTGCTGGTTATGGTTGTTCATATCAATCTGCTTTATTTCCGCCAGCTACTGGTACAAATTATGACCAGTGGGTTTATTCAATATTTTGTAGAGATTCATTTCCAGGAAATGTTTCAATTGTTACAGCTGCAACAGATAATACAGATTGTTTTAATTTTTATAAAAAGTTTCAAGCTTATGGTAACAATCTTCCATTTATATCTACTACTACCATGCTGCTTGTTGATGATATATGTGGTTTAGATAGATTTGAATGTAAATGCCCTCCTGGATATGTTCAGGTATGGAAGGATTCTAATAATGAATTTACACTTCCAGGTGGTCTTTGTGAAGCAGAAGTAGAATCACTATGCAGAAAAGTAACATGTAATTGCCCACCTCCTCCTTTTCCTGGATCTGTTACTACTCAATCAGGTGTATGTGATAATGTTTATGAAGTTGGTAAAGCAAGTCATATAAATCCAGATCCTGTAATATGTAAATACTACACATTACAACAGACACCTCCAAGTTATACACTTGGCACACTGTGGAGACATAATGACCGTTGTGATTCTTATTCTAACTTCTATGGTATTTCTTATCCATGGGAAGTTGAATTTACAGAAACCACCGGTCAGAATGTAAACACTCTAAGAAGTATTGAATATCAGTTGGAGTGTTATGTGTATAAGGGTGATCTTATAAATGAATGTGGTGATGATAGATGGCATGATCTGGATTGGAACTTTGATGAAGCCATTATATACAACACAGAACAGGTTTCAGGATTACTTAGACTTGAACTTAATCCTAAAGATGATCCGTTTGGTATGATGCAGTATCCTATCATAGGCCCAAGTGATATCCGGATTCTTTTCTCTAAAGAAGAACAAAAGTACAGATTTAATCAATTCTGGGATATTACTAAAGACCGTGGTGAATTTACATCTGCACAGGATAGGATTTTCTTTACTCAACTTAACGGATACATACGTGATCTTAATGCAGCTAACATGAATTATCAGAAGCCTTCAGATCAACGTAAGAAGTTCAGACACTACTATAACAGAGTTATTCTTAGAAGAGTAAATTCTGCAGATAGAAAAATGCTCCTTAAATTAGCAAACACAAAACTTAATCTCTCATTTAGATAATATGAAAAAGTCTTTTAAATACTCTGACAGAAGAGGATTACCAGGTGGTCCTAATGAAAAATCCTCTTATGGTAAGGGGTTTGTTGTCAGTGAAAGAGGTCAATGGGATTACCCAGGTATGAATACTTTGGTTCCTACAGATGGCAACATTACAATGCAGGGTGTTCCGTATCCTGTAATGGCACAACCAATATATCCATCTGGTGGAGAATATTATTTTCCTGACTGGGCACAGCCTG
>Ga0129336_10000832_pt1 | contig 18314 bp, 17 predicted proteins | sample CPB6_02_DNA_FD_96878 | JGI IMG/M metagenome (GOLD analysis project Ga0129336, IMG submission 96878) | Freshwater to marine salinity gradient microbial communities from Chesapeake Bay, USA - CPBay_Sum_0.6_0.2_DNA | ecosystem: Environmental > Aquatic > Marine > Coastal | place: USA: Chesapeake... | reverse complement strand
CTTCGTCCTGCACTGCCTTGCTGACGCCGTGCGCGCTGAACACCAGCGTGGCCCCGGGCGGCACGTCGGCCAGCTCTTCAATGAAGACGGCGCCCTTGGCCTTGAGGTCGTTGACCACATAGGTGTTGTGCACGATTTCGTGGCGCACATAGATCGGCGCGCCGAACTTGCGGATGGCGCGCTCGACGATCTCGATGGCGCGGTCCACGCCGGCGCAAAAGCCGCGCGGCTCGGCCAGCACGATCTCTTCTGGAATCTTCATCACGGTTGTCCTTGTGCGGCGCTCACAGCACGCCGATCACCAGCGCCTCGAAGGTGACTGGCTGGCCCGCCAGGGGGTGGTTGAAGTCGAACAGCACCGCACGCGCGCCGGGGCTGCCGGCCGCATGCCCGGCCTGGCCGACCTGCAGCACCGTGCCCGCGTACTGCCCCATGCCGTCAGGCGTGGGGAACTGCACCACGTCGCCCACCGCGTATTCCTCGTGCGGGTCGCCCAGCTCGTCGAGCAGTTGCCGCGCCACCCACTGCTGCAGTTGCGGGTTGCGCTCGCCAAAGGCCTCGCCTGCGGGCAGCTCGAACTGCACACGCGCGCCCTCCTGCACCCCGATCAGGCGCTGCTCGATGGCCGGCGACAGATCGCCCGCCCCCAGCGACAGCGTGGCCGGCTGCCCGCCGAAGGTGTTGATGATGTCGCCCGCCGGCCCCGCCAGGCGGTAGTGCAGCGTGAGAAAAGACGCCGCCTGCACCCGGGCAAGCTCAGTCGAGGCGTTGGCATTCATGGAAGGTCCCCATACACTGCCCCAATTGTAGGAAGCCCGCCAGAGGCTCCACGAAACCCGAGGGAGGAACCCATGCTGCAGCACCTGCCGGCCGAGGCCCGGCCCCGCGAAAAGCTGCTCGCGCGCGGCCCGGCCGCCCTGAGCGATGCCGAGCTGCTGGCACTGGTGCTGCGCACCGGCGTCACCGGCCTGCCGGTGCTGGCGCTGGCGCAGCAGCTCATTGATGACTTCGGCGGCCTGTCTGGCCTGCTGCACACCGACGCCAGCGACCTGAAGCGGGTGCGCGGCCTGGGCGGCAACGCCAAGCGCGCCGAGCTTCTGGCGGTGCTGGAGCTGGCGCGCCGCGCCATTGGCGAGCGGCTGCGCGAGCGCGCGGCCCTGGGCTCGCCCGACGCGGTCAAGCAGTACCTGCAGCTGCACCTGGGGCAGCGCACGCACGAGGTGTTTGCGGTGATGTTCCTCGACACGCAAAACCGCCTGATCGCGCTGGAAGAGCTGTTTCGCGGCACCCTCACCCAGACCAGCGTGTACCCGCGCGAGGTGGCGGTGCGTGCCCTGCACCACCATGCAGCGGCGGTGGTGCTGGCGCACAACCACCCCAGCGGCGCGGTGCAGCCCAGCCGTGCCGACGAGGCGCTCACGCAGTCACTCAAGGCGGCGCTGGCGCTGCTGGACGTGCGGGTGCTGGACCACATCATCGTGGCGCCCGGGCAGGCCTTGTCCTTCGCCGAGCGCGGGCTGCTGTAGTGCCGCAGAATGCAGCGCATGAAGGTGCGGGCATGAAAGTCCAGTCGCTGCAAGACCTGAAGATCGTGCGCAAGGCGCTGGCCGAGCGGCGCGAGCGTGCGACTGCGCTCGAGGCGGCGCGGCGCGAAGCCGCCCGCCGCGCCGAGGCCGAGGCCAACCTGTTCCGGCGCGCAGCGGGCACGGTGCAGCCGCTGAAGGCGCCCACGCGGGTGCTGATGCCGCCGGTGCCGGTGGCGCCGATTCCGGTGCAAAGCCAGATCGACGAGCAGCGCGTGCTGCACGAGTCGCTTTCCGACGAATTCGATGCCAGCACCCTGCTGGACGTGGACGACGCGCTGAGCTACCGCCGCAGCGGTGTGGGCACCGATGTCACGCGCAAGCTGCGCCGCGGCGACTGGGCCATCCAGCGCGAGATCGACCTGCACGGCCTGCGCCGCGACGACGCGCGCGAGGCCCTGGGCGCCTTCATCCGTGAGGCGCACAAGCACGGCATCCGCTGCGTGCGGGTGGTGCATGGCAAGGGCCTGGGCTCGCCGGGCAAGACGCCGGTGCTCAAGGGCCGGGTGCACAGCTGGCTGGTGCAGAAGAAGGAGGTGATCGCCTTCGTGCAGGCGCGGCCGGCCGAAGGTGGTGCCGGTGCGCTGGTGGTGCTGCTGCAGCCCACCTGAGGCCACATCCGAGCGCACGCGCTCAGGTGCATGCGGGTGCGCTCAGCGCGCTACGTTGCGCATCCAGTCGGCCGTCTGGAAGAAGCTGCCCTTGAGGCGCTGGCGCAGGTCTTCGGGCACGCCGGTTTCGCCCATCGCCTGGTCCATGCACGTCAGCCACTGATCGCGCTCGACCAGCCCGATGCGAAACGGCAGGTGCCGTGCGCGCAGCATCGGGTGGCCGAAGCGGTCGGTGTAGTGCGCAGGGCCACCAAGCCAGCCGCATAAAAACCAGAAGAGCTTGTCGCGCGCGTCGTCCAGCGTGCTGCCGTGCGCCGCACGCAGTTCGCGGTACTGCGGCTCGAGGTCCATCAGGTCGTAGAAGCGGTCGACCAGCGAGCGCACGGCCGCCTCGCCGCCGATCCACTCGAATGGCGTGCCCGGCGCGCTCATTCAGCAGCCCTGCGCAGCGACTCGAGCACCGGGCGGCGCAGCACCTCGCGCAGGCCCCACCACCCGGCCGCCAGCGCCAGCGCAGCGCCTGCGGCTGCACCGCCCAAAAGCACCCAGGGCGAGGCGGTCCACTCGAATTCGAAGGCATAGCGCGCCAGCGCCCAGCCCACCACTGCCGCCACCGCGCTGGCCAGTGCACCGGCCAGCAGGCCCACACCGGCCAGTTCGGCACGCTGCATCTGGCGCAGCAGCGACGACTGCGCGCCCATCGCACGCATGATGGCGTATTCGCGGGCGCGCTCTTCGCGCGTGGCGGTGACCGCCGCAAACAGCACCACCAGGCCAGCGGCCAGGGTGAAGCCGAACAGGAACTCGATGGCGCGGATCACCTTGGCCAGCACGCCCTGCACCTGATTGAGCGTGGCGGTCATGTCCACCTGCGTGATGTTGGGAAAGGCCTGCACCAGCCGGCTGTCAAAGCTGCGCTGCCCCGGTACCGGCTGCGGCGCGCGAAAGGCGCTCATGTAGGTCATCGGTACGCCTTCGAGCCGGTCTACCGGATACATGATGAAGAAGTTGGCGCGCAGCGAACCCCAGTCCACCTTGCGCAGCGAAGTGATGCGCGACTCATGCATCACGCCGGCAATGTCAAAGCGCACCGTGTCGCCAAGCTTCAGGCCCAGCGTGGCGGCAATGCCCTCTTCCACGCTCACGCCGCCGGCTTCGCCTGCCACCCAGCGCCCGGCCACCACCTGGTTGTGCGCCGGTTGCTGCGCGCTGTGCGACAGGTTGAATTCGCGGTCCACCATGCGGCGTGCGCGATCGTCGGCAAAGTCTTCGGGCGACATCGAGCGGCCGTTCACCGCCACCAGCCGGCCGCGGATCATCGGGTACCAGTCGTAGCGCGCAACACCCGCATCGCGCAGCGTGCGCTGGAAGGCGTCGCCCTGCTCGGGCATCACGTTGATGACAAAGCGGTTGGGCGCATCGGCCGGCGTCGCCTTCTGCCAGCTGGCGATCAGGTCGGTGCGCAGCAGCACCAGCAGCACCAGCGCCAGCAGGCCCACCGCCAGCGAACTGACCTGCACCACCGCATAGCCGGGGCGCGCCGACAGCTGCCGGGTGGCCAGCACCAGCCAGCGCGGGGCCGAGCTTTCACGCACCACCACGCGCAGCAGCCGCACGGCCACGAGGCTGAGCCCGGCAAACAGCGCCACCGCCACCGCGAAGCCACCCACCGCAATCAGGCCCAGCCGCACATCGGCGCTGGTGGCCAGCAGCAGCGCGGCAAAGCCGGCCATGCCCAGCGCCAGCACGCCGGCCGACGCCGGCCGCAGAGCGCCGAGGTCGCGGCGGATCACCCGCAGCGGCGGCACCTGCGCGAGTTGCAGCACCGGCGGGATGCCGAAGGCCAGCAGCAATGTCAGGCCCATGCCCAGGCCCAGCCCCGCGGGCCACAGCCCGGCGGCCGGCAGCGCTGCATCCACCAGGCCCGACAGGAGCAGGACGAACACATGGTGCATGGCCCAGCCCGCAGCCACGCCCATCACGCTGGCCACCAGCCCGACGATCGCAAATTCGGTGGTGTAGGCCAGCGCCATGTGCCGCTGGCTCTGGCCCAGCACCCGCAGCATCGCGCAGTCATCCAGGTGCCGCGCCGCAAAGCCGCGTGCGGCCAGAGCCACCGCCACCGCCGACAGCAGCGCCGACAGCAGAGCTACCAGATTGAGGAACTTGCTGGCACGGTCCAGCGTCTGGCGCATCTCGGGGCGGCCCGATTCCATGGACTCGAGCCGCACACCGCGCACCTCGGGCTCGCGCAGCCAGGCTTCGGCCCAGCGCACGAAGTCGCGCACCTGCGCATCGTTGCCCGCCACTGCGTAGCGGTAAGTCACGCGGCTGGCCGGCTGCACCAGGCCGGTGGCGGCCAGATCGGATTCGCCGATCATCACGCGCGGCGAAAAGCTGCTGAAGCCCGCACCGCGGTCGGGCTCGGTGACGATGACCCGCGCGATGCGCAGCCGCGCGTCGCCAAGCAGCAGCGCGTCGCCCACCGCCAGCTGCAGCGCATCGAGCAGCGAAGCGTCCACCCACACCTCGCCCGCGCGCGGGATGTCGCGCACCGCCGCGGCCAGCTCGGGCGGCAGGCCAGGCGCGTCGGCCACGCGCAGGCGCCCGCGCAACGGGTAGCCGTCTTGCACCGCCTTGAGCGCCACCAGCCGCGCGGCGCCCCCTTGCGCGTCATCCGCGCGCGCCATCGTGGGGAAGGTGATGCTCAGCGCAGACTGCAGGCCCAGTGCCTTTGCCTGGCGCAGCACCACGTCGGGCGTGCGCTGGTCGCTGGCCACCACCGCGTCGCCGCCCAGCAGTTGCCGCGCATCACGCGCCAGCCCCGCCTGCAGGCGGTCGGCAAAGAAGCCCACCAAGGTGAGCGCCGCCACCGCAAGCGTGACCGCCACCCACAGCAGCCGCAGTTCGCCGGCGCGCAGGTCGCGCCACAGCGAGCGCCAGCCGGTGGCAACAAAGTGGGAAGGCGTGGCGGTCATGTTGGGCTTACCGGAAGGGCCGCCAGTGTGCCCGAGCGGCTGCGCGGTTGCCTTGCGCCGGGCCGATGCCCTGCAAGGCTGTAAGAGTACCGTCAGCGTCGCAACCATCTGCAACTTGACTTGGTGATTTCCCTAGGCAAAAAGCGCGAGTTGACGCAAGTCAACACGTCCGTGTGTGCGCACAATGCAAACGGGGCAGAGTGGTTGCCCTGCATTAAAGGAGTACTGCCAATGGACATGAACCGTAGGCATTTCTTCCAGGTGAGCGGTGCCGGCTTGGTGGGTTCGAGCCTTGCTGCACTCGGCTTCTCACCGACGGAAGCACTTGCGCAGACGCGCAACTTCAAGCTCTCCCGCACGACCGAGACCCGCAGCACCTGCCCCTACTGCTCGGTGAGCTGTGGCGTGATCATGTACACGATGGGCGACACGGCGAAGAACAACAAGCCGGCCCTGGTGCATGTGGAGGGCGACCCGGATCACCCGGTCAACCGCGGCACGCTGTGCCCCAAGGGTGCGGGCCTGGCCGACATGATCAACAGCCCGCGCCGCGTGAAGTACCCCGAGGTGCGCGAGCCGGGTTCCAAGGAATGGAAGCGCATCAGCTGGGATGAGGCGCTGACGCGGATCGCCAAGCACATGAAGGCAGACCGCGACAAGAACTTCATCGCCAAGAACGACAAGGGCGTGACAGTCAACCGCTGGAACACCACCGGCATGCTGGTGTCCAGCGCCTCGAGCAACGAGGCCGGCTACCTGACGGTGAAGATGCTTCGCTCGATGGGGCTGGTGACGCTCGACACGCAAGCTCGAATATGACACGCGCCGACGGTGTCCAGTCTGGGCCCGACTTTCGGCAGAGGCGCGATGACAAACTCGTGGAACGACATCGCGAACACTGATCTGGTTCTCATCATGGGCGGCAATGCCGCCGAGGCGCACCCGTGTGGCTTCAAGTGGGTCACCGAGGCGATGCAGAAGCGCAAGGCCAAGCTCATCGTGGTCGACCCGCGCTTCACCCGCTCGGCTGCGGTGGCCGATGTCTACGCGCCGATCCGCGTGGGCACCGACATCGCCTTCCTGGCGGGCGTCATCAACTACATGCTGGCCAACAACAAGGTCCACGTGGACTACGTGAAGGCCTACACCAACGCGTCGTTCCTGATCAACCCGGGCTTCAAGTTCGACAACGGCCTGTTCAGCGGCTATGACGAAGCCAAGCGCTCGTACGCCGACCGCTCGAGCTGGCAGTACGTCATGGACAAGAAGGGCGAGTTCGTTGACGTGGATCCGACGCTTGAGGCGCCCAACTGCGTGTGGCAGCTGATGAAGCAGCACTACGCGCGCTACACGCCCGAGATGGTCGAGAAGATCTGCGGCACGCCCAAGGCGTCGTTCCTGAAGATCGCCGAGATGATCGCGAACACGCACACGCCGGACAAGGTGATGACCATCCTGTACGCGCTGGGCTGGACGCAGCACTCGGTGGGCTCGCAGAACATCCGCACCATGGCGATGATCCAGCTGCTGCTGGGCAACATCGGACGGGCGGGCGGCGGCGTCAACGCGCTGCGCGGCCACGCCAACGTGCAGGGCATCACCGACATGTGTGCCTACGCCGAGGTGCTGCCGGGCTACCTGAGCGCGCCGACCGACGCGGACGACACGCACGAGAAGTACATCACCGTGCGCACGCCCAAGCCGCTGCGTCCGGGCTCGATGAACTTCCCGGCGAACTTCGCGAAGTGGTCGGTGAGCCAGCGCAAGTCGTGGTACGGCGACGCGGCGAACAAGGACAACAACTTCGCCTACGACTGGCTGCCCAAGCGCGACGGCGCGTACGACGTGCTGGCCATGTTCGACCGCATGTTCCAGGGCAAGATGAACGGCTTCATCTGCCAGGGCTTCAACCCGATCGCGGCGGTGCCCAACAAGAAGAAGCTGGGCACGGCGCTTTCCAAGCTGAAGTACCTGGTCGTGATGGACCCGCTTCAGACCGAGACGGCCGAGTTCTGGAAGAACTACGGCGAGTTCAACAACGTGGACCCGACGACGATCCAGACCGAGGTGTTCCGCCTGCCGGCCTCGTGCTTCGCCGAAGACCCGGGCACCTTCACCAACTCGAGCCGCAACATCCAGTGGCACGGCAAGGCCGTCGACCCCCCGGGCGAGGGCAAGACCGACCGCGAGATCATGTCCTCGCTGTTCCTGAAGATCCGCGCGATGTACGCCAAGGAAGGCGGCGCCTTCCCTGACGCCATCAAGGCGCTTACCTGGAACTACAGCAATCCGGCGAACCCGGCGCCCGAGGAAGTGCTGCGCGAGATCAACGGCCGCGCACTGGCCGACGTGGTGGCGCCGCCTGATCCGAAGAACCCGAAGGAGCCGCCCAAGGTGCTGGTCAAGGCCGGCGAGCAGCTGCCGGGCTTCGGCATGCTGCGCGACGACGGATCCACCGCCTGCGGCAACTGGATCTACTCGGGTGTGTGGACGCAGGCCGGCAACAACTCGGCTCGCCGCGACACCAGCGACCCGTCGGGCCTGGGCGTGTACCAGAACTGGGGCTTCAGCTGGCCGGCCAACCGCCGCGTGCTCTACAACCGTGCCGGGGCGACGCCGGATGGCAAGCCGTGGGATGCGTCACGCCGCCAGATCGCCTGGAACGGCACCGCGTGGGCGGGCACCGACATTCCGGACATCGCGCCGGCGCTCGGCCCGGACAGCGGTGCAGGCCCGTTCATCATGTGCCCCGAAGGCGTGGCGCGGCTGTTTGCGGTGGGCTTCATGGCCGAAGGGCCGCTGCCCGAGCACTATGAGCCGTTCGAGACGCCGATGGCCAACAACCTGATGTGCCCCACCAACCCCAAGGCGACCAGCAACCCTGCTGCGCGCGTCTACAAGGGCGACATGGAGCAGTTCGGCAAGGCATCGGAGTTCCCGTACGCGGCCACCACCTACCGCCTCACCGAGCACCTGCACTACTGGACCAAGAACGCGCGTGCCAACGCGATCGTGCAGCCGCAGCAGTTCGTCGAGATCGGCGAAGACCTGGCCAGGGAAAAGGGCATCAGGAACGGCGACATGGTCAAGGTCAAGTCCAACCGGGGCGAGATCAAGGCCGCATGCGTGGTCACCAAGCGCATGAAGGGACTCGACTGCGGAGGCAAGAAAGTCCACCACGTCGGCATCCCCATCCACTGGGGCTTCATCGGCGAGACGCAGAACGGCTACCTGTCGAATACGCTGACCCCCTACGTGGGCGATGCGAACTCGCAGACGCCGGAGTTCAAGGCGTTCCTCGTGAACATCGAAAAAGCCTGAGGAGGACCGCAACATGAGCATGCAATCTTCCCTGGACATCGTCGCGCGCTCGGCCACGACCACGCCCTCCGCATCGGTGCGGCAGGCTGTGGAGGTGGCCAAGCTGATCGATGAATCCAAGTGCATTGGCTGCAAGGCCTGCCAGGTGGCGTGTGCGCAGTGGAACGAGCTGTCCGATGAAATCGGTCACACGGTCGGGGTCTATGACAACCCGGCCGACCTGACCGACGAGTCGTGGACGCTGATGCGCTTTGCCGAAGTCGAGACCCAGAACGCGCTGGAGTGGCTGATCCGCAAGGACGGCTGCATGCACTGCGCCGACCCGGGCTGCCTGAAGGCCTGCCCCTCGCCGGGCGCGATCGTGCAGTACTCCAACGGCATCGTCGACTTCAAGCAGGAGAGCTGCATCGGCTGCGGCAACTGCGTCACCGGCTGCCCGTTCGACATCCCGCGCATCTCGCAGAAGGACAACAAGGCCTACAAGTGCACGCTGTGCTCCGACCGCGTGACCGTGGGCCTGGAGCCCGCCTGCGTGAAGACCTGCCCGACCGGCGCCATCGTCTTCGGCAAGAAGGAAGACATGGTGGCCTACGGCAACAAGCGCGCCGGCGAACTGAAGGAGCGCGGCTTCCAGCAGGCGGGCCTGTACAACCCGGCCGGTGTGGGCGGCACGCACGTCATGTACGTGCTCAAGCATGCCGACACGCCCGAGAAGTACAGCGGCCTGCCGAGTAATCCGACGATCAGCCCCCTGGTCTCGCTGTGGAAGGGCGCCGCCAAGCCGCTGGCCGTGGCCGCCATGGTGGGCGCGGTGGTGGCGGGCTTCTTCCACTACATGAAGGTGGGCCCGATCGCCGAGAAGGAAGAAGAGAAAAGCTGAAGGAGACGACGCATGAAACCCTCATCCAACGACCTTCAGCGCTACGACGACAGCACGCGCATGAACCACTGGGCGATCGCCCTGCTGTTCTTTGCCGCGGCGCTGTCGGGCCTGGCCTTCTTCCACCCGTCGATGTACTTCTTCACCAACCTGTTTGGCGGAGGCGCCTGGACGCGCATCCTGCACCCGTACTTCGGCGTGCTGATGTTCCTGGCCTTCCTGGGCATCTACGTGAAGCTGTGGCGCGACAACGTGCTCAACGACACCGACCGCGAGTGGATGGGCAAGGCAGGCGAGATGTTTGCCGGCAACAAGGACAACATGCCGCCCGTGGGCAAGTACAACGCCGGCCAAAAGCTGGTGTTCTGGTCCATGACCATCAGCCTTGTGGTGCTGACGGTGACCGGCATCCTGTTCTGGCATGCATGGTTCCCCGACCTGCCGATCCTCGCGCGGCGCATCGGCGTGGTGCTGCATGCCTTGTCGGCGGTGGTGCTGGTGCTGACCGTGATCGTGCACATCTACGCATCGATCTGGGTCAAGGGCACCACACGTGCCATGACGCGCGGCACCGTCTCGCGCGGCTGGGCCCAGTCGAATCACCCCCTGTGGTACAGGGACATGACGCAGGGCAAGTAAGACCGCATCACAATGACCCGGGCGGCTGCGCTGGCCGCCCGTTTTTTTTGGTTCTGCTGAAGTTCGATGGCTGATATCGCAACCACCAAGGTCTTGTCGCCCGAGGAAATCGCGGCGCGGCAAATGGCCGATGCACCGCAGTTGCGCTTTGCCGCGACGGGCGACCTGTTCCGCGATCGCGAAACGCGCCTGCGCCAGCTCGCGGCCGGCCACGCGATGCGCGACTACCTCATCTTCATGGCCGACCTGTGCGCTGCACAGCACCGCGCCTTGCAGGCCGATCGGCAGCACCCCCTGCCCCCGCAGGATGCCCTGGGTGACGCCGCCAAGGCGGGCGTGCCGCCACTCACGCCCACGCTGCACCGCCGCGACGCGGCCTGGCGCGACGACCTGCGCGACATCCTGGCCGATGTGTTGCCACGCGCAGCCGACGCCCCCTCGCAGGTCATCCGCGCGCTGCAGGCCGCCGACGCAGAGCACCTTGAGCGTCAGGCCGACCGTCTGCTCAACGGCGTGATGCTCGGGCTTGATCTGGGGCAGGCACCGCTGATCGGCGCGGCGCTGCAGGTGTACTGGACGCGGCTGGTGGCACGCACCCAGCATGCCTACCCCGACCTCGCGTTTGGCCGCATCGACGACGGAAAGGTCTGCCCGTGCTGCGGCAGCCTGCCGGTGGCCAGCATTGCACGCATCGGCGGCACAGAGGCTGGCTCGCGCTACCTGCACTGCGCGCTGTGCCAGACCGAGTGGCACATGGTGCGCATCCAGTGCGCCCACTGCGGCAGCGGCAAGAGCATCGTCTACCACGAGGTCGAGGCCAGCAGCGGCGATGCGCCGCGCGCCACCGTCGAGCCTCCCAAGGGTGCGGTGCGTGCGGAGGCCTGCGAGGACTGCCACCACTACCTCAAGATCATGTCGATGGACAAGGACGCCTTCGTCGACCCGGTGGCCGATGACCTGGCCAGCGTCACGCTCGACCTGCTGACCGCCGACGCCGGCTTCCAGCGCCACGGCGTCAACTTCATGCTGCTGTTCGGCGCAGGCGACGAGCCGGCCGCATCGAGCCCTTAGCCATGACGCCTGAAGGATCCATCGTCGATGGTCCGAAGGCATGGCTCCAGCGGCTGCCCTCGACCGACCGATTGCTGCAAGGCGCTGCGGCGCAGGTACTGGTGCGTGCGCATGGCGCGACGCTGGTGACCGGCGAAGCGCGCGCCCTGCTGGCCGAGGCGCGGCAGTGCGTGCTGGCCGGTGCGGTGCCGCCCTGGCTGCAGTCCAGTGACCCGCTGCACGCCCTGGGCGATGCGCTGGCACAGCGCTGCGCTGCGCGGCTTGCGCCGCAGCTCAAGCGCATCGTCAACCTGAGCGGCACCGTCATCCACACCAACCTGGGCCGCGCAGTGCTGCCCGATGTGGCCATTGAGTACGTGAGCGCGATGATGCGCGCGCCGCTCAACCTCGAATATGACCTCGCGGCCGGTGCGCGCGGTGACCGCGACAGCATCGTCGAAGGACTGGTCTGCGAGCTGACCGGCGCCGAGGCCGCCACCGTGGTCAACAACAACGCCGCGGCGGTGCTGCTGGTGCTGGCGGCGCTGGCCCGCGAGCGCGAGGTGATCGTCTCGCGCGGCGAGCAGGTCGAGATCGGCGGGGCTTTCCGCATGCCTGACGTGATGGCCAGCGCGGGTGCGCGCATGGTCGAGGTGGGCACCACCAACCGCACGCACCTGCACGACTACGCACGTTCCATCACCCCTGCCACCGCGATGCTGCTGAAGGTGCACACCAGCAACTACGCAGTGCAGGGCTTCACCTCGGCAGTGACCGAGGCCGAACTCGCGCCACTGGCGCGCGAACGCGGCGTGGCGCTGGTGTCTGACCTGGGCAGCGGCGCGCTCATCGACATGACGCGGCTCGGCTTGCCCAAGGAGCCGACGCCGCAGGAGATGCTTTCTGCCGGCTGCGACGTGGTCACCTTCTCGGGCGACAAGCTGCTCGGCGGCCCGCAGGCCGGCCTGATCGTCGGCCGCAAGGACCTGATCGCGCGCATCCGCAGCTTTCCGATGAAGCGTGCGATGCGCCTGTCCAAGCTGCCGCTGGCCGCGCTGGAGGCCACGCTGCGCCTGTACCTGCAACCCGAGTTGCTGACCACCCACCTGCCCACGCTGCGCTGGCTGACGCGGGCGCAGGACGACATCGCACGCACCGCGCGCAGCCTGCGCGAGCCGCTGCAGCTGGCACTGGCGCCGCGCTACACCGTGAGCGAAGCCGCACTCATCAGCCAGATCGGGTCGGGCTCGCTGCCGGTGGAGACCCTGCCCTCTGCGGGTCTGGCCATCGCGCCTGTGCAGGCCGGCAAGAAAGGCACCGGCACCGCGCTGGAGGCGCTGACCGTGGCGTTGCGCGGCCTGCCCTGCCCGATCATTGGCCGCATCGCCGATGACCAACTGCTGCTGGACTGCCGCTGCCTGGACGACGCCAACGAAGTGCTGTCGCAACTGCCGGCTTTGCAAAGGGCCTTGGCATGATCGTCGGCACCGCGGGCCACATCGACCACGGCAAGACATCGCTGGTGCGCGCGCTCACCGGCGTGGACACCGACCGCCTGCCCGAAGAGAAGAAGCGCGGCATCACCATTGAACTCGGCTACGCCGCGCTGCCGGTGCCGGGTGCCGAGCCGATCGGCTTTGTGGATGTGCCGGGCCACGAGAAGCTGGTGCGCACCATGGTGGCCGGGGCCAGCGGCATCGACTACGCGCTGCTGCTGGTGGCGGCTGACGACGGCGTGATGCCGCAGACGGTGGAACACCTCACCATCCTGTCGCTGCTGGGCGTGACGCGCGGCGCGGCGGTGCTGACCAAGATCGACCGGGTCGATGCGCACACCCGCGCCGAGCGGCTTGCACAGGTGCAGGCCCTGCTGGAGCGCAGCACGCTGGCCGGCAGCCCGGTGATGGAAGTCTCTGCGGTGCACGGTGACGGTGTGGACGACCTGCGCAAGCGCCTGCTGCAGCAGGCTGCAACGCCAGCCACCGACGCGACGCAGGCGCAGGGCTTCCGGATGGCGCTGGATCGCGTGTTCACCCTGGACGGTATCGGCACCGTGGTGGCCGGCAGCGTGGCCACCGGCGAAGTGCGAGTGGGGGATGCGTTGTGCCTCGCGCATGACCCGGGCCGTACCTACCGGGTGCGCAGCCTGCACAGCCACGGCCAGGCGCTGGAGTCGGCGCGCACCGGGCAGCGATGTGCCGTGGGCCTGACCGGTCTGGAGCGCGGCGCCGTACAGCGCGGCCAGACGCTGTGCGATGCAGCCATTGCGCACGACAGCCTGCGTCTCGATGTATGGCTGCAGGTGGCGGCCACCGAAGACAAGCCGCTGCGCTCGGGCACGCAGGTGCATCTGCACCTGGGCACGCAAGAGGTGATGGCCTCGGTGGCGGTGCTGGGTGCCGCGCAGATTGCACCGGGCGAGGCGGCGCTGGCCCAGCTGGTGGCCCGCACGCCGGTGCATGCCTGGTGGGGCGACCGCTTCGTGCTGCGTGACGCGTCGGCCACCCGCACCGTCGCGGGCGGCAGCGTGCTCGACCCGCAAGGCCCGTCTCGCTACCGGCAAACGCCGCAACGCCTGGCCTATCTGGCCACGCAGCGCGAGCCGGATGCGGCTGCCAGGCTGCAGGCGGCGCTGGCCGAAGCGCCCTTTGGCATCGAGTCGGCCATCTGGCTGCGTCATGCGGGCCTGCGCGGCTGGCCCTTCGATGCGGCGTCGCTGCAGGGCGCTGTGTTCGGTACCGGTGACAACTGGGTGATTGCCGAATCAAGCCTGCGTTCCAACGCGGCTGCGGTGCTGGCGGCCGTGCATGAGTTTCACGCCAGGCACCCCGAAGACATCGGGCCGGATGTGAAGCGCGCGCGCCGGCTGGCGCTGCCGCGCATGCCCGAGCCGCTGTGGGCCGCGCTGCTGGAGCAGCTGGTGGCCGAGGGCCAACTCACGCGCCGCGCGGGCTTTGTGCATGTACCGGAACACGGCGTGCAGCTGCGCGAAGCCGAGCGCATCGTGGCGCAGCGTGCGCTGCCGATGCTGCTTCAGGGCCGGTTCGATCCGCCGTGGGTGCGCGACATCGCAGGCACCGCGCGGCTGCCCGAAGCGCAGGTGCGAAGCGTGCTGTCGCGCCTGGCCCAAGGCGGCGAGGTGTTCCAGATCGTCAAGGACCTCTTCTATCACCCGCAGGTGGTGCAGGAGCTGGCCGACCTGGCGCGCGGCATCGCGCAGCGCGACGGCGAGGTGCTCGCCGCGAGCTTTCGCGACGCGACCGGGCTGGGCCGCAAGCGTGCGATCCAGATCCTCGAGTTCTTTGACAGAATCGGCTTCCTTCGGCGCGTGGGTGACACCCACCTGCTGCGCCCGGGAACGCCGCTCTTTCCTTCGGGGAAGAAGGCATGAACATGGAAGGAAAACGCTCCTGGTGGGGCGGCCGGGCTTCAAACCCGGTGGGTGGCGCCATGCGTCGCCGGGTGGGTTCGACTCCCGCTTCCTTCCGCCCGGATGTTGACCCGCGATGAATGTTCTCGGCTTCGAATATCCGGACGATGCGTACGTGCTGCTCGAGCGCGACATGTGGGCACTGCGGCTGGAGGACGGACGGGTGCGCGTGGGCGTCACTGCGTTCGGGGTGAAGATCAGCGGGCACTTCTTCATGTGCCGGCCCAAGCCGGTGGGCACCGCCATCGAGCAGGGGGCAACGATCGCGGTGGCCGAGCTCAACAAGTCGGTGGTGACCATCAAGTCGCCCGTGACCGGTGTAGTCGACGAGATCAACGAAGCGCTGGCCGATGCGCCCGAACTGGTGGAGCACGACCCTTACGGCCGCGGCTGGATTGCGGTGCTCAAGCCCACACGGTGGGGCGCCGACCTGGCGCATCTCGCACACGGCGCTGCGCTGCCCGCGCAGGCCGAGCGGCGCATGCGGCTGGAGAACCTGGACTTCAGCGAGGGCGCGGCATGAGCACCACACCAGCGACCCACGCGCGCACCGGCACGGCGATCCTGGTGTGGGCAGCCGATATCGCACAGCCTGAGCGTTGCGCCACGCTGTTCATGACGGCCCAGGCCTGTTGCGCGATGGACCTGCAGGTCGAGCTGTACTTCACCGGCCCGGCCGTGCGCCTGCTGCTGCGCGAGGCGCAATCGCAGCGCATCGGCTACGGCACCCACGCACTGCCGCTTTCGCACCACATCGCTGAGACGCAGCGTGCCGGCGCACAGCTCATGGCCTGCTCGCAGGCGCTGCATCACCTGAACATTGACGCGAGCGCCCTGGTAGACGGCTGCAGTGCCGGGGGCGTGGTGCAGTTCGCGGCCCGCTGCGCCGACCCGGCATGGAGCACGCTGGTGTTCTGAAGGCACACGATGCAAGCACCTGACCCTACACCGGGCCTCACCGCACTGCTGTCGCGCTACTCACTGGGCATCAAGCATCTGGGCGAGCCGGGCCCCACTGCGGCGCAACTGCAGGCGCTGGTGGATGCCGCCCTGCGCGCGCCTGACCACGCCGAGCTGGTGCCGTTTCGCCTGGTGGCGGTGCAAGGTGCCGCTCGCGGGCGGCTGGCTGTGCTGTTCGAGCAGCACGCACGCGCCAAGGGCAAGGACGACGCAGCCCGGGCCATCGAGCGCGGGCGTGCGTTGAAGGCGCCTCTCACCCTGGCGGTGCTGTCGCGCATCGACCTGGGTCACCCGCTTGTGCCTGCGCACGAGCAATGGATGTGTGTCGGCGGCGCAGTCGCGAACATCCTGAACGCCGCACACGCCATGGGCTACGCCGGCAAGATGCTCAGCGGCGACAAGGCGCGGTCAGCCGAGATTGCCGCCGCGTTCTGCGAACCGGGCGAGACGCTGGTGGGATGGATCTCCATCGGCACGCCGGTGCGCCCGCCACGCAGTGGCCACGCCAAGCCGCAGGCGCCGCAGGTACTGCGGCACTGGAGCGAACGCCAGCGCTGACGGGCAGTCCGGCCCGTTCAGGCAGGCATCAGCTGCACGCGGCGCGCGAGCACCGCCTCGCGCACCAGCGGCAGCAGCGTACCGGCCTGGCCAGCGTCGATCGCCTCGATCAGCTCGCGGCGCATGCGCGGGTCCCAGAACTTGCGCAGATGCGTGGCCACACCGTCCAGCGCCTCGGCGCGATCGGGCATCGCATCAAAGAACTCGCCGATGCGGTTGGCCATGTGGATCAGGTTGTGCACGTCCATGGGGCACCATTCGTTGGGGAAGAAGCGCGGGTGTGCGCGTCAGGCCTTCGGCGCCGTGGCGCCTGCCAGCCGCTGGGCATGGGCATAGGCGGTGAGGTCGTCGCCGCGCGCAAAGCCTGCGAGGCACACCGCCGTGTCGTGTGCGGTCTGCGCCGCCAGCGTCGTCACGCCCGACACCGCAGCCACCAGCGGGATGCCGGCGCGCGCTGCCTTGGCCACCATCTCATGGCTGGCGCGGCTGGTGATCAGCACCAAACCGCGGGTGGCATCCACGCGCCCGCGCGCCAACGCGCCGATCACCTTGTCCAGCGCGTTGTGGCGGCCCACGTCTTCACGCACGCACAGCAGCCGGCCCTGTGCGTCGGCAAAGCCCGCGGCGTGGGTGGCGCCGGTCTCGTCATGCAGCGGCTGGTGTGCGCGCAGCGCCTGCATCGCGGCCAGCACCGCGCTGGCTGCAAACACCGCGTCGCTGTGCAGCGGGGTCAGCTCGGGCAGCGCCTGCGCCAGGCTGTCCACACCGCACAGGCCGCAGCCGGTTCGCCCGGCCAGACTGCGGCGGCGCTGCTTGAGCGCATCAAAGCGGCTGGCTGCAATCTTCATCGCCACCGTGACGCCCTGCCCTGACGATTCGATGTCGAGGTCGTGCACCTCGTGCGCGGCAGCCACGATGCCTTCGCTGAGCGAAAAGCCGACGGCAAAGTCTTCCAGGTCGGCGGGCGTGGCCAGCATCACCGCATGCGACACGCCGTTGTACTGAAGCGCCACGGGCCGCTCCTCGGCCACGCGCTGCGCGGCCTGCTGCCAGCGGCCCTCGCGCAGCCGCAGCGCGGCAAGCGCACAGCTGCCCGCCTCGTCGGCGGGGGCATCGATCGGCAGCAACACCGGGGCCTTCATGGGCGACGCAGCGGGCTTACTTGGCGGGCACGGTCTCGACGGGCGCCGCGTTCGCTGCGTGCAGCAGCTCCAGCTGCTTCTGGTTGAAGCGCGAGTAGTCGCGCTGCCAGCCCGACAGCGGATCAGGCTGGGCCACGCGCACCACCTGCACCGCGGTCACCTTGTACTCGGGGCAGTTGGTTGCCCAGTCCGAGCTGTCGGTGGTGATGACATTGGCGCCGCTTTCGGGGAAGTGGAAGGTGGTGTAGACCACGCCCGGCTGCATGCGGTCGGTGACCAGCGCGCGCAGCACCGTCTCGCCGGCGCGGCTGGCAATGCCCACCCAGTCGCCATCGGCGATGCCGCGCTCCTGTGCGTCGTGCGGATGGATCTCCAGCCGGTCTTCGTCGTGCCACTGGTTGTTGGCGGTGCGGCGCGTCTGGGCGCCCACGTTGTACTGGCTCAGGATACGGCCGGTGGTCAGCAGCAGCGGGAAGCGGCGCGTGACCTTCTCTTCGCTGGCCACATACTTCGTGACGAAGAACTTGCCCTTGCCACGCACAAAGCCGTCGACATGCATGAGCGAAGTACCGGCCTCGTCGGTCTGGTCGTTGCAGGGCCACTGCACGCTGCCCAGGCGCTCGATCTTCTCGTAGGTCACGCCGGCGAAGCTCGGCGTCAGCGCCGCGATCTCGCGCATGATCTCCTCCGGGTGCGCGTAGTCCATCGGGTAGCCCAGCGCCCTGGCAAGCTGCTGCGTGACTTCCCAGTCGGCCAGGCCCGCCAGCGGCGGCATCACCTGGCGCACCCGGCTGATGCGCCGCTCGGCGTTGGTGAAGGTGCCGTCCTTCTCGAGGAAGGACGATCCGGGCAGCAGCACGTGGGCGTACTTTGCGGTTTCGTTCAGGAAGATGTCCTGCACCACGATGCATTCCATCGCGCTGAGCGCCTGCGCCACATGTTGGGTATTGGGGTCGGACTGAACGATGTCCTCGCCCTGGCAATACAGGCCCTTGAAGCTGCCCGACAGCGCGGCGTCGAACATGTTGGGGATGCGCAGCCCAGGCTCCGGGTTGAGCGACACGCCCCAGGCCGCCTCGAACTGGCTGCGCACCGTGGTGTCGGAGATGTGGCGGTAGCCCGGCAGCTCGTGCGGGAAGCTGCCCATGTCGCACGAGCCCTG
>Ga0129336_10000829_pt1 | contig 18333 bp, 25 predicted proteins | sample CPB6_02_DNA_FD_96878 | JGI IMG/M metagenome (GOLD analysis project Ga0129336, IMG submission 96878) | Freshwater to marine salinity gradient microbial communities from Chesapeake Bay, USA - CPBay_Sum_0.6_0.2_DNA | ecosystem: Environmental > Aquatic > Marine > Coastal | place: USA: Chesapeake... | reverse complement strand
TTCTTCTGCAACTCCTGCAACTCGGCGAGTTCCTTCTTCAGCGCGGCGACAGCAGGCGTGTCAAAACTAATCCCCAACTTCTCGCCGACTGCTTTGAAGAACGCAGCGAGCGCGGTGCCGATTCGCATGAACAACTCGCCAATGTATTGGGCGATGTCCGCGAAGAACTTGATGAACTCCTCGCGACGCGACTGGATGTTCCGCGTGATGTTGTCTAAGAATCCCGCAACATTCGGAGCGAACGTCGCCACCACCTCAACGAAGATGCCCTCGAGCGCGGCCTTCAGCCGGTTGATCGACTCGAGCATGTTGGTGATCGCCGCGCGTTGGCCTTCGCCTATGTCGGCTAGGTACTCTCGCGCCTCCGGTGCGTACTTCTTCAGGATCTCGAGGCCCTTGCCGATGTACTCGACCACCTTGCCGAACGCCTCGAAGACGCCCTTGGCGATCTTGCCGACGTCCGCGATCGAGGACATCGACTCCTTCGTGTACTTCGCGATCTTCTGGAAGTAGGTGAGACCTTCCTTGCCGATCGTGGTGATGGCCTTGGTCGCCTCGTCCTTGACCTTCAGGACGATCTCGAGCGTTGAGCCTCCTCCTGCCATCGCTGCCTCTCTGCCTCTCGATGCTTGCCGAGTTCGCTGCCGATCGTCCGCATGGCAACGAGCCATGCATCCGATTGATCCATTATGCCACCCGCCACGGGCATCGCGCCCGTCGACTCGAACATCGCCTGGCACGAGAGAGCCAACAGCGTGTCCGGTTCGAGCACCCGGTTCGGACAGTCGTAGTGCGCTCGTCCCTTGACGTCGCCCTTACAGAGCGTGCAGGACGGGTTGTAGCCCAAGCACCGCTCGCACGTGAGGTACGCGAACGGGATCGGCGCGGCGACGTCACAGCCCCACCGCTGCCGCACCTGAGGACTGCGCTTGCAAGTCTTGCAGTCCTGCTCGAGTGCACGAGCAGCGGTCGCCGCTCCGAGAATCAGTTTCCCAGAGCGGCCTCGGTCACCGTCGATAGGTCGGTGATGGCGTTCGCAAGTTCAGTCCGCCAGTCGTACGCGAGCCTGTCGAGGAACTCATCGGACACGACGCCCGACTTCATCGTGAACCGAACCTCCTTACCCGATGAGTCGAGGAAGTTGTCGCACCCGATGAGTCCACATCGGAGAATCGACAGTTCGTGGGAGCCGGATGCAGGCTTCAGGTCCTGCGTCGCCTTGTCGAGAATCAGCAGCGAGTCCTTGACCTCAGCCGCCTGACGCACGGTGAGCGGCCGGATCGAGAACGTCGTCTGCTTCTCGGGGGGAAGTGCACGGTCGCAGCGGAGGACATACTTGACCTCCCTGCGCGGGTCGAGAGCGATGGGCATGGGGAGCCGTCCTTAGATCAGAGGAACGCGATCGTGACGTCGCTCTCGGCGGTCTCGTTGACTACCTCGAAGTCGAGCGATGCCGTCTGAATGCCGTTACGGTTGCCGTCGGCGATCGACGTGATCCGCAGCGAAGGAATCGTCAGCGACATCACGTCGGCCAACGACCACTCCAACTTGCAGTCCGTGTTCGACGACATGAACGAGTGGTAGTCGTGCTCGGTGCTGTCGGCCATCAACTGCAGATCCGGATCGAACGACCCGACCGGACGACGGTCGACAACCGTGAAGTAGTCGACGCCCTCGGTGGCGTTGACGCACTCGCGAGGCACGACAGACACACCCGCGTCGAAGGTGAACTGCGACAGGCACAGGTCGGAGTTGATCGACTGCCCGGCACGAGCGAATCCGAATCCGACACCGTGGAACACGGCAGGCACAACCGTCGGCATGGTCGGAGCCGCGAGCGTGACATCCTCGAAGGAATGGAAGACGCCCGTGAAGGTGAACTTGAACAGGATCGGAGCACCGACTCGGGCCTCGACCGTGAAGGTGCCCGAGGCACCCTTGATCTTCACGCCGAAGGCCGAGCCTGCCGCGCCGCCGCGGGAGGCCATGGCCAACTTGAAGGACAGGGTCTGATTCGACAGCGGAGCCGTGTCGGAGACTGCGTCCTCGAACTTGTAGGTGGATCCGCCGGAGGTTCCGCTCGCTGCGGTCGCCTTCATGCCGCACGCGGTGAAGAGGTTCATCCAGTGATCGGGCGTGTTGACCGCCGCGTCGTGGTACGCCTCGAGGGTGAACGAGAGTTGAACCGTGCGCTGGCCGACGATGCCTGCCAACTTCGTCAGCGTGCCGCGCTGAACGTCGCGGCTGAACCGACCGAACTGCGTCGTCAGCGTGACGTCGTAGGCCAAGATCGACTTGGTACTGAAGGCGGGATCGTTGTACGTGCCACGCGTCGACTCAACCTCGAAGGCGAGTTGACGGCAGCGAGACAGAAGCGGAAGCGGTGTGGCCATGTGGTACCCCGAGTGTTAGGCCCGTGCGGACGGGCTGTTGTTCAATGTCCGATATCTTACCACCAACACGAACTCGACCCCGCCGAACGGGACGGTGTCGGTCTCGGCCTGCAAGGCTCGATTCGACTCTAGGTAGCAGTCGTCGACGACGCCGCCGAGCGTCCAATCCTCGAAGGCTCGCTCGACGTCGTGCACGGCCGACGACGCATAGGTGTCGATCGACCAACCCTCCATGTAGTACTCGATCGTGATCCGCATCGTGCGGACGTACTGCCGGAAGTTCGACGTCGTGTTGCGGAGCTCGTAGGTCTCGTCCTTCGCCGCAAGGTAGACGAGCGGGTACGACGCGCCGGACAGAGCGTTCTGCCGGGTGCGGGTGACCTTGGGTGCCACCGTCGCCGACCACGTCTTCGTCGTGTCCGTGACGATGCCCGACAATTTGGTCTTCACGGCCTCGAGGATCGTCTCGCGGTAGGCGTTCGTCGGCATTAGAGGTCAACTCCTTCGACGTCGAATCCGATGTTCCACTGCACGCGGGTCATCTGCTCGATCTGTAGGGTGCCCGGCACCATGCGGTACTTGCCTGCCGCAAGGAACGACGCCGTCGACTCCGTGAACGTCGTGTTGCCGCCGCCGCGAGCGTACACCCACGCTCGGATCTCGTAGGCCGTCTCGGGCGGGATCGACCGCCAGGTGAGCGAGTAACGCTTGTGCCGGTTGACGTTCCTCCGAGCGGTGCGGACCGTCGGCGACTGCGACGACAGCAGCACGTCGACGTCGTCCACCCACGTCTCCGCGAACGGGAACGACGGGCACGGAAGCACGGGATCCGGGAAGGAGATAGCCATGCCGAGCGCCGCGTCGCCGGAGGCCGTCGCCGTGTAGGGGTTCGTGTAGGAACCGAGGTTCCCGTAGTGCATCGTGTACGTTTGCGTGTCGCCGTTCGGCAAGTCGGCCGTGAGGTTGAACTTCACCCGGCACGACGTCGTCTGCGTGCCGACGATCGCGACGAGCCCGGCCGCCGCGCCCGACGGACCGTAGATCCGGATGTCGTAGCCGTCGGCTCGCATCTGCAAGGCGAAGGACTTCGCGCGATGGTTGAACGGCAGCGAGTTGGTGTCGACGGTCGTTCCGGCCGCGAGGTCGGTGCCCGAGTTCGACAGCGTGATCGTGGCGATCACTGCTGCTGCCCCGTGATCCGAGCGGCGACGCCCTCAAGGATCTTCGGCACGTTCTTCGGGTACCACCACTCCCACGACTTGTGGAACTTGAAGCGGGGCGGGATCGCCACCTTCTTCAGGTACATGAACTTGACTACCTTGCCGCGCACCGTCGGACGCTTTGCGGTGCCAGTGCTTCGGACCGGAACCTTCAGGAACTTCGCACGCTTCGGAACAATGTCGGGCAGCATGCCGCCCTTGCCGACCGTGCCGAGTTCGTGCACGCGAGCGTACTGCAACGTCTTCTGGTCGAAGACGCCGAACCGCACTTGGAGATCGTCGGTCGTCGTGCCGGACTCGCGGATCGCCGTCTGCGCGTTGAGTTGACGGGTGAGGTTGCCGGTTCGACGGATGAGGCCCTGCTCGCCGTCGAAGACGACGCCGCGGCCCTTGAGGCGGGTCTCCTTGATGTGGAGGAGGAACTCGCCGGAGATCTGCTTGAGGCCGCGCTGCAAGGCCGGGAACGATCGCTTGGCGATCTGCTCCATGGTCCGCTTCGCCTCCGCGCTGTTCGCGACCTCGAAGAACATCAGATGGCCCGAACCCTGTAGCGGTCGAGCACGGCCTTGACCTCCGGCAGCCAGTCGACGGCCTGCAGGCTGATCGAGCCTGCGTCGCCTGAGGACGACACCGTGCCGACGAAGTTCCGAGTGTGCCACACGTGCGCGCACTGGAGGTCGATGGCGTAGGAGACGTCAGGATACGCCGAGATAAAGTTGGCGGTCGTCGTGGCCATGCCACCCGTGTAGACCACCTTCAGGGCAGACGGAGCGAACCCGCCGAGCGGGAAGAAGGTCGTCTTGACCTTGAGCACGCCGTTTGTTCCGAGCGTGGGGTTGTAGTAGTCGTCGGAGGTCAGCGCGGTCTCGGCACCGAACGCTTGTTCCGGATCGTACGAGATGGAGGTGACCGTGGTCACCGGGAAGGCAGCGAGTCGGAAGACCCGCTGCCCGTCCTCGACGTCGAGGTACACGGTGCGGGAAGTCGTTTGGACCTCCCGCCCCAAGTACCTCTCCGCCGCTTCGGAGACGCCAGTGATGATCTGACCGAGCAGCGTCGTGAACGCCGAGGGAGCGGTCTCCCCCGGGTTCACAAGCGTGCCGACACGTGTGGTCGTGGTCAGATCCATTGATCACTCGTCGCCAGCGGTCATGCCGGTGATCTTGACGACTTGCGCCGCGATGCGAGCGTTGAAGTCGACTTCCTGCACGACACGCACGAGGGTCTGGTCGGCCAAGCCGAGCGTCGAACCCGCGTTCGTGACGAGCAGTTCCATCGGTCCGAACTCAGCGAAGATCGTGTTCGACGGCTGATAGAGGAGGACCGTCGACGTGTCTTGCGTGCCACCACCATTGTTGGTGATCGTCATGGCAGTCGTGAGGTAGACCGGCACACCCATGATCGTCTTCTGACCGACCTGGTTGATGCCGAACACCGCCGAAGCAAAGCCGACAGGCAACTGCTGCGTGGCCGTAGCGCTCGCCGCGGTCACCGTGCCCGTGCCGGAGTAAGAAGCCGAAAGCAGGTAGTACCACACGCGAGGATGCATCACGAAGACGCACTGGCCGATGTCGCCCTGGTTCTCTTCGATCTTCTGCAAGCCGCGGATGAGCGACTGCATGACGACGAGAGCCGAAGACGAAGAGCCCGTCACCGACGTCGTGCCCGAGAGCGCCGTGAGGCCGCTCGGCTCGTTCGTGCCGCCGCCGTTCAGGTAGCCCTTGAGGAGTTGCTCGGAGACCGCCGCCTCGAGGTCAGCACGAACCACCGCTTCGGCCGAGGCCGCGTCGCGACGGATGAGCGTGTTGGACATGAGGGTCGCCGCGAACGCACGCTTCGGCGACAAGGTGATCTCAGCGTAGGTCTGATCCGCGGCCGAGTTCGAGCCGTTCTCGCCGATCCAGCCGCCCGCGTGGCCAGCCGAGATCTTCGGGATGCGAATCGGAGCGCCACCCGACGACGTCACGCGGAGGACGTTCGTCTGGAAGAGCACGTTGTTCGCGCGGGTCGCACCGACGAACAGATCATTGCGGACTTCGTCCGGGACGAGGTAGCCGCCTTGCGCGCCGTCGCCGAAGCGGAGCGCCTTGGCCGACATGTTGTCGAACACTTCCTTCTCGTAACCGGCGGCCGACCAGTTGCCCGTCTTGATGGCGCCGATCGCCTTCGCAAACGAGAACTTCTTCGGCTCGACGCCCGGCAGGCTCGACGCGGTCGCGCGTTCGCGGACCTGCGCGCTCAAGTCGTCGACACGGGCCTCGAGGGCCTTCGCCTTCGCGTCCACCACCTCGATCATCGGACGGACGCCGTCCACGATCGCCTTCACGTGATCAGTCATGTGTAACTCCCTCTTCACTTCGGAGTCCCAATGGCCTTGAGGATCGCGGACACTGCGTCCGGATCCGCCAAGACCGATTCGATCGAGTGCGCCATCGGCGCACCGAGTTGCTTGATGACGGCCTCGACGGACTTCTGATCCATCGAGGCACCTTCCGAGCCTGCACCCGGGTCGCCCATCGGCGTACCTTCACCGGCGCCAGGAGCGTCCGGCGTCTCTTCGTCGATGAGGATCTGAATCATCGCCGCGATCGCGTTCAGGTCGGAGGCGACGGATTCAACGTCGCCCTCCTGCAGGTCGGTCATCGCCTCCTGCACGAGGATCATGAGTTCGTTCAGGCTCTTCTTCGACTCTTCCACAGGTGCCTCCTCCTCCATCGCCTTCGCGACGATCGCGCCGAAGAACTCGTCGAACGCTGCACGGTTCGCAATGGTCTTCACGAGATCGCCGTGGTCGAACGCCCTGAACACCGGAAGCATCTTGCGAGCGCCGCGCTGCATCAATGCTTCATGGTTGGCGGGTACGGGGACCGCCGATAGTTCAAGGAGTTCAGCCTTCTTGATCGTGTTGCCGTCGACGTCGGTCGGAATGAAGCCCACCGAGACAGCGTTCAAGAAGCCGTCGCGGTACATCGCCTCGACCGTTCCCGCGAACGGGTAGATCTCGGCCGGAACGAACTTCACGTCGAACGTCAGCGCACCGTTCTCCACGGCGACGTTGACGGCCTTGCCGATCGGCAGGCCGCCTTGGTCGTGACCGTAGAGGATGACCGGATTCCGCTTGTAGTTCTCGAGGTCCCAGTTCTGCTCGACGACCTCGCCGACGCGGTCGACCGCCGCGGTCGATCCGATGAATCGGTAGATGCCGTCGGCCTTCGCGGAGACCGATGCTTTGAGACGGAGAGTGCGCGTGTCCATGGTCTTCATTGTAGTCGACGAATCGACGATGTCGGCGATGGCCATCAGTCCATAATCCTGTAGACGACGTCACATCGGCAGTTGATGACCTCCTCCGGAGGACCGCCCATCTGCGACGGGTACTCGAGGCCGTTGGAGAACTTCGCCTTGATCTCAACGGTCTCGCCGTCGATCGCCGCGTGCGAGGCCCGGACCGACAGATCGCCTGCGGTCGACCACGTCTTGTGCGTGAACCCCTCGTCCTTCGCGGCCGTGTCCTTGATGTCTTGGATCAGCATCGCCGACTCGGTTCGAGCGACGGTGTCAGCCGACGAGGGGATCTCGTCGCCGAACGCCTGGTCGAGCCGCTTCGACAGTTCGTCGACGGAACCCGCGCCACCTTCTCGGAACGTGCGCGTGATCACCTTGCGGAACGCTTCGCGCCGCTTCGACTGCACCTGCACGAGCGAGGCCGTCTGAGAGGCCGCCTTCGCGTACCACTTCGGATCGCGGACGCTGATCACCTCAAAGCCGCCGAACGTGTTACGAGCGGAGTTGAGAGCGTACGTCGCGACCGGGTCCATCACGCCGCGGAGGTACTCGTTGGCGTCTGCGGTCCACTGCGCAGGCGTGCCGAGCACGTAGTCGAGTTCCATCGGCGTCAGTTCCGGAAGGTCCCCGATCGCCTTGTTGAGGAAGCGCGGGATCGCGCGGAGCCTGTCGAGAACCTCCTGCGCCTTCGACTTCTCGAACTGCGTCACGCGACGCTTGACAGACTGCACCTGGCGCGGGAGACGCTTCGGGGCCTTGACCCGCACGACGCGAGCGGACGCCTCGACGGGTGCCGGAGGCGGAGGCTCGGCCGCGGGAGGAGGCGGAGGTGGGACTTCCGGCTCGACCGGAGCCGCAGGCATCCCAAGCCCGAGCCGCTCGTTCACCTGGTCGAGCGTGTAGCCCATCATGACCAGCGCGTTGGCCTGCTGCACCTTCTCGGTCATGTTCGGCTGCAACGCTTCCACCTTCGTAAGGTCGAACTCCACGTAGGTGTCGAGCGTTTGATTCCGGCTGTACGGCTCGAACAGCCACGACCACAAGGCGTCCTCGATGTGGTGCAGCCGGGGAATGACCGTCTGCTCCCACGTCTGCGCTCGAGCGGCGAGGGCGGCCGCTCGGTTGTACTCAGGCGTGTCGCCGATGTCGAACGGGTTGACACCGAGCGCGGCGAGCACCTCGGCCTTGTGCCGATCGAGCATGTCGCCGAACGCCATGTCCTTCGGCGTCACGGTCGACCGCTCGTACTTCAGGCCGCCCGAGAGGATCGCGACGCGGGACGCTCGGATCGCGCCCTTGTGACGGTCCTCCCACTGCGCACGCAGGGCGGCCACTTCCTCCGAAGGCAACGGTTGATCGGAGTACAGAACGCCGCCCGGGTCGGCTCCGTTCGACAGCAGGGCCGCGTTGTAGGCGTTCGCCTTCACGTCGAAGCCCAAGGCCACGAGCACGCACGACAACGGCGACAGACCGCGGGTCGGCTCGTCCGGGTTGAACGTGCGGAGGAAGCCGATCTGCTCGGCCGTGAACACGTACGACGACGAGTTGCCAGCCGACAACTTGTAGCCCATCACGAGCCCGGACTTCGGGTCGATCTGCGGGGTCATGCGCCCGGCAGGAAGCACGAGAAGCTCGCGCGGGATGTCGCCGGACTTGTACGGCCGCGCACCCTCGCCGTAGGCCGCGACGTACGCCTCGCCGTAGATGTCGAGGTACGACGAGATGGCCTCGAAGAAGGCATACGACGACATGAGCGGCGACGGCTTGTCGAGCAGACGCTGCCACGGATCGTCGGTCGGAACCGGCTGCCCTTCGCGCGTGCGCTTGGTGCCGCGCTTGACGATGCACGGAGTCGACGCGACGTAGCGGCCGATCGCTCGGACGCCTGCGTACACCCACGGCGACTGCGCATAGGGTGATGTGATCTCGGCGTCGCCCTGTTGCAGACTGCGGTTCGTGACCACGAGGAACGGGTCGTACGCCTTCGTGGTCGTCGTCAACTGCTTGCGACCGAGCGCCACTTGGACGCCCGTCGCGATGCGCTCGAAGAGGTTCATTGGATCAGGGGCCTCCGTGTGCCAGTGCCTCCGAACGCGATCACCAATGCGTCGCCATGGTCAGGCGAACGCTTCAGACGCTCGCGCAGAGCGTCCTTCGATTCGATCGTGATGCGACCCTTGCCGTCGAAGGCGTAGGTCGGCGCTGCGAGGTCTGCCCACATCGCCTTCCATTGTACGGGCACTCGGAGCGACTTCTGCCGGATGAGGCCGCGGACGACCCAGTGCAACTCGGCCTTGCGGTTGGCGAACATCGCGTCACGTCCGAGCAGCGTGCCCCAGTCTCCGACGGGTGCCGCACCGAAGTCGACAGGCGACACTCGGATGCCGTCTTCGCGGAGTCGGTCGACGACGCCTGCGCCCATGCCCGTCGCGTCGACGCCGACGAAGCGGCCCTCGACGTTGTGCCGACGCATCGCGTCGCGCAGGCGGCCTGCGGTCGCCATCAGGTCCTCGCCTTGCCACGCCTGCACCTCGACGACGGTGCGGGTCGCGTCGACGACGCACAGCACGGATTGATCGGTGCCGAACCGGGCGACGTCGAGTCCGATCCGCGGCGAGTCGGTCGCGCCCGTCGGCACGTCGGCCGCCACCAGGTCGTCGATCGTCAGGATCGTGTTGCTCGCCGTCTTCGGGAACTCCCCGAGCACGCGACACGACCACACCGGCGAGCCCTCGCCTTCGCGTGCCCGGACCTCGTCGACCCACTGACGAGTGACGGCACCCGGGATCACCTCCTCGCCGGAGATGACGTTCGGGTGGTCGAGGCACGAGATCGTGATCGTGTGGAACAGGTCAGGCCGCTGAGCCGCCTCGTAGCAGAAGCCTGACGGGGTCGTCGGGTTGTAGGCCATGACGAGCCGGGAGCCGCCCGACGACATGAGCGAGTCGATGGCCCCCCACATCCGATGGTCGACGCCCTCGGCCTCGTCGACGACGATCAGCGTGGCCGGGCCGTGGATGCCCTGAAGCGCGGTCGGGTCGTCGACGGAGACGGCATCCGCTCGCCATGACGGAGCGATGCGCCATTCGCGCTCGAGGAGCTCGCCTGGCATCTCGAACTTGGCCTCGCGGTAGAGCCGCTGCACCTCGGCCCACAGAACCGTGTGCACCTGTCGGTTGGTCGAGGCCGTGCAGACCACGCGAGCATTCTGATGGCTGCACATCCACTCGTTGACGAGGCCGCCGAGAAGGCGGGTCTTGCCTGTTCCGTGGCCGGACTTGATGGCGACTCGACGGTGCTTGCGGATGGCGTCTAGGACTTCGACCTGCTTCGACCAGGGCGTATAGCCGAGCACCTCATTCGGGAATGCTGCCGGATCCTTGAGGAGTGCCATGTTCCTTGGACTTGAAGTAGTCGACGATCGTCGGCTTCAGGCTGTGGGCGATCTCCTGCTTCGGACGCCAGTCGTCGCCTCCGATCACCTGGAGAGCCTTCAGGGCCAACGCGCCGTCCGGCTCGCGGTCCTTGAGTTCGTCGCCCTCGATGCACCCTAGCAGCGACTCGACCAACTTCGCTCGGAACTTCGACTTGGCCTCGTCGATCTTTGTCGAGTTTGTCGGATTGGCGTCGCGCCAATCGTAGGCCGTCTGCCGATGGAACCCGAGTTCCTGAGCGGCATCGGCGATCGACCGCCCACGCTCCAGAAGCCGGAGGAAGGTGTCGACGTGGTGTATGAACTCTCCGCGACTCATGCCTTCATTCTAGCGCGGCCACGAACTCGCCGAGGCTCCGAGCACCGATCACCTTGACGTTGCAGTCGAGAGCCTTGCGTCGCCACTCAATCTGCTCCGGACTGAAGCGGCCTTTGAACGTCTTCACCTCGACCGCGAGCATCCGTCCGTCCGGCAGGTATCCGATCAGGTCGGGCGTGCCCTTCGGAGCCCCGTGGACGATGTTGCCCGTCATCGAGCGGAACACACCGCAGTTGACACGGAACAGGCACGGGACCCTGTCAGGGTTCTCCCGTGCCCATTCGACGATCGACCGTTGGATCTCGGCTTCCGACATCAGATCATGGTAGCCGCCAACTTCTCCTTGAGTTCATCGGCATACGTCTCCTGCACGGCGATCATGCCGCGCGTGAGCATGGCCGGATCCTTGACCCATGTCGAGTTCCCGATGTACTGCACGTAGAGAAGTTGATGGATGCCATACATCAACTTCGTCGACCGCAACCGGAACCGCAGCATCAGGTCGTAGTCGTCACACCACGGCAGGTCGCGGTAGCCGCCGATCTTGAAGTACTCCGACCGCCGCCACGCTCGGACATGGTTTGGGCAGAGGCCCATGTGCATGATCGTCGGGTTGTCGACCCCGTTGACGACGTACCTGCCCTCGACGTCGTGGAGGTCGGCGACGCGGAACCATCGGCCGTCTTTGAAGACGCTCCTGTACTTCCACAACGGCGACTGGTACTCGTTGCAAGTGCCGTCGGCCTTGACCTCGGCGAACTTCGAGTAGACGAATCCGACTTCGGGCTTGCCGTTGAAGACCTCGACGATGCACTCGAGAGCATCCGGCATCAGTTCGTCGTCGTGGTCGAGCTCGACGATGATCTCGGCCCGAGCCGCGGCGACGGCCGTACCCTTGAGGTAGCCGATGCGGTTGGTCACCGGCATACCGATCTGCGTGTGCACTTCCTCGAGGTGGTCGACTTCCTCGCCGTCGTGCACCAGGACGATCTCGAAGTCCGTGAAGGTCTGACGCATGAGCGATCGGAGAGCGTGACCATTCTCGAACGTCGCGACCCTATGCGTTGAGACGATCACCGACACCTTCGGAGCGAAGTACTCCGGGTCGTTGAGTTGCGCGAGGCCCGTCAACTCGGTGCACCGGGCAACGTCGGCCCACGTCGGCCTGGTCTCAAACCTCTTCACGATCCGCCGCTGCCACGGCCGCAAGTCTTCGAGGCAGGACTCGGCATCGCCGTAGGTCATGATGCACGTCGCGTTGCGAGGCCATCGCCCCCACTTGAGGTCGCCAAACCTTCGGGTCTCAAGTTCCATCGCGCCTACGACGTGAACGTCGCCGAGTTCCTTGAGGAGTTCCTTGTCGTCGGTGTAGAGGTAGCCGCGGTACATCAGCCGTCCTCCTCGACGCCGTCGCGGACGCGCTTCAAGTCCATGCCGTCGTTCCTGTCGATCTCGAAGGCCGAGAGCATCCGCTGTCCCATGAAGTCGTTGAAGAACTTCGTGAAGGCCGCGTCGTCGAGCAGTTGGAGACGGCCCTTGGTCACGTTGAAGACGGACCAGGAGTCGGGACGCCGACGCACCTCGAAGACCTCCATGCAGTACGTCAGGTACATCGACGGTTCGTGGTAGTACGAGAACCGCTGCTCTGCTTCGATCTGATCCTTGATGACATCCGCGGGGTTACGAAGTTCCTTGCTCATGACTTCTCCTTGCGCTTCTTCAGGAAGCGTTCGACGATGGCCTGTCCGGTTCCGGCAGGCGCAAGTTCTACGGGTTCGACTGTCGGTGCAACAGTCGCCACTGACTGTCGCGGCATCACGTCGGCGACGACGACGTCAGCACGTGCCAACAGTGCCTCGAGATCGTAGCCTCGGCTGCTGCACCACCTATCGTCCAAGGCATGGAAGCGTCGCAACGCCTTAGTGGCGAGTTCACTGTCGCCCTTGCACAACTTCAACAGACGCTCGAGTGCCTTGCGTTCGCGTCTGTCGAGGTCCTCGAACGACGTCGACGGCATCTTCCGGTCCTCTCGGATCCTGACCCACTCCTGGTGGAGGTCGCGGACCTGAGCGAAGCGAACCCCTCCACCCCCGGAGGGGGGGGCTTGGGGGGGGTTCTCCTCTATTCTCCTCTCTTCTGTTCCGTGCGTGCGTGCGTATGCGTGCGTGCCCAAGCGTGCGTGCGCGCGTGCATGCGTGCGTGCGAGGCCGCCGAACTCGTGGAGGGTCGCGCCGTCGTCGACGAACCCCGAGCGGAGCCACACGGTCCGGAGGCCGTCCGCGTCGCCGGTGAAGCGACAGATCCGCGCGAAGTCGTCGGCGGTCAGCACGTCGACCCGGCCGTCGGTCCGGTGAGCCCTCGCCCAGCACGTCAGCCGAACGAACTGGCCGACGGCGACGTCACGGGCCGCGACGGGGTCGACGCCGAGCCCGACGAGGGCCGCGGCGAGGTCGACCGTCTTCGGGTGGTCGAAGATGGATCCGAACACTTTGACCCACAGGCCGTGCATCAGAAGGCCCCTCCGTTGGCGTAGAACGCCATAAGGGACGTTTGGAAGGCCTCCTTGGCTTCGGACACCGACGCGGCCTCCCAACGCCCTATAAGCCGTCCTGCGAAGTTCCGCTCCCGACGCTCCTTCGGGCAGGTCTCACCCCCCTCGACGTGCTTCACCCACCACCCGATCAGGTCGGCGAGCATGAGTCGCTCGATCTTCAGGTCCCGATCGATGGTCAGGCAGTGGTCGGTGGAGCCCTCCTTGAGGCCGAGCGGATCGAGGGTCGCTCGGACTCCGTAGATCGTCCACCGCTCGGCGTCCATGATGGCCATGCACATCCGGCACTGGATCTCGTAGTGGAGGGGCGGTCGCTCGCCCCACTTCGCGGCCGACTTGTCCGAGAAGATGGTCTTGAGTTCCACTCCGTGGGTCGAATCGATGATCCGGTCCGGAGTGCACGAGAGGAACGGGAAGGCCGGGTGGCGGTAGGTCCGAGCCGGGTCCTTGAGTGCCCAGCCGGTCACCTTCGCGAGCCGCTTGGCTGCCGCGGCCTCAAGGGCGTTGCCTGCTTCGGAGTACGGCGACTTCCGATCGGCGACGGGCACTCCGCGCTTCTCGAGCCACACGTCGTACGGGGTTCGGTACGGATCGACGCCGAGCACCGCCGCGGCCTCGGACGCACCGATGGAAGACTTCCGGTCGAACTTGCTGTCGAATGACATCTCACGCCTCCGGGTCGCCGAGCGACATGTCGAAGAGCACTCCTTGGGACGGCTTCGGAGTTTTGGGCTTCGGTAACTGGCTGTCAAGATGCCGACGAAGATCGTGAATCGAGCCGACGGTCGCGAGTGCCTTGCTGCTCGTGTCCCTCCAACCCCACACCACCACCCGTACCCATACGTCGATGTGTTCGGTGCGAGCCGCAATCTCCTGAGTGTTGGGCACGAACTCGTGCTTCCCTGACACTTGCCAACTCCGGCCGTTGGCATTCGGAGCGAACAGTGCGATCCGTGGCCGCTTGTCGCTGCGCCAGTGCTCCACTGTCAGTGCACCCGTCATGACTGTCAGTGCGCCGACGGCAAGGTATGGATCCTTCAGGGACTTGCCAGTGTGCACGACTCGCTTCGCGAAGTCCTCGATCTCGGCATTGGTTACGTAGCCCTCGATCTCTGGGGTCACATCATTCTCCTCTTGAGAGCCAACACCGTGGCCTCCTTCATTCCGACTTGCACCTCGTGCAGAACCATCAGGGCCTCAGGGAACGTCGTCGTCTTCGTCAACTTCGTGGCAGCCGTGAGCAGCAGGGGGTGCATCACCTCCACGAACGCCTCGAGGGATTCGTTGCCCGTAGATTCTCGATTCGGGATCATGATCTTCTTGCGTGGCAAGGTAGGTCTCCATCAATGTGAATCGTTGCGACACGAACTCCTTGATCCGCCGGAGGTGAGCGGCCATACGCTGCCTCTCACCGTCCTCGGGATCCATGGCATGCACCGCCCGGCACATGCGCATGAGCCGCTCCGACACGGCGAGCCACTCGCCCATGAGGGCCAGTTCACCCGCCGTGTAGTTCCCTCGCGGGACCGCCTTCTTAGAAGGGGATGTCTTCGACATGGGCATCCGTTGCGTCGGGCGGGTTGAACTTGGAGGGTAGCGGGGCCTTGAACAGCGACCAGTCGATGAAGTCGCCGCGGACCTTGCCCTGGGCGAGCAGCATCCGGCCGACGAGGAACTCGTTATGCACGTCTTCGCGCATAAAGTCGTCGAGGCTGACGCGCCGCTTCGAGAGGTTGTCGAAGTCCTTGTCGGTGCACACGACCGTAATCAGCCGCTCGAGCTTCCACACGAGCGTGCCGCGGGTCGGAGCGAAGTAGGAGATCTCGCCTTCGTGATTCGACAAGGTCACGGCCAACTGGGGGTTGCCGTTCTTGTCGGTGATCAACTGACCATCCTTCTTGCGAGAGGTCACGCGAGCCACCTTGACGACGTGCTTGCCGGGGCCGAGTTTGGCGCGGTTGCCGCCTTCCTGAGGGGTGTCATTCTTGAGTCGGTTCCAGTCCATGGTTCACCTCACTTCATCGCGCGAAGCCGCGCGAGAGCCTTGCGGAGCGCGTCCGCGTTGTCCTTGTTGTTGTCGATGTGGGTCTTCGCGGCCGCGACCACCTCGGTCGGTGCCGTCTTCAGGAGTTCGACGGCCTCGGCGTACATCGCCGCGCAGTCGGCCGGCGCAGCGTCGACGGGCTTCGGCCCGAGTTCGCGGACCTTCGCGTACGCTTCGTACGACGTGTCGATGACCGACGGTGCGCCCTTCGTCCGGCACTTGGCTTCCCACGCACCCGGCGAGAGCCGGAGGACGTGACGGCCCGTCGAGATCAACTTCTCGTCCTTGGTGACGGAATGCTCGATGTCGGCGTACGCGATCGTGTCCGCCCACCCCATGAGCAGGCCGACGGACTTGGCGTGCACACCCAACTCGAACCGGGAGTAGTCGGTCCCGGCCGGGTTCGTCACCTGACGGACGACACTGTGGGCGAGCAGCAGCACCTCGACGCCCTTCGCCGAGCGGAGACGGTCGAGCCCGGCGAGCAAGTCGGACCACTTCTCCGAGGCACGCATGTAGCCTTTGCCGTAGGGGATCGCCTCGATGGATTCGACGGCGGCCTCGGTGCAGACGTGCGCGAAGATCAACTTCTCGAGGGCATCGAGGGTATCGATCACGCAAGTCTTGAACTCGGTCGGCCAGTCGTTGACGACGTCGAGGACCTGTTGGAACGTGGTCGGGTGGATACGGGCCACGTCGAGATTCGACGAGCCGCGCTCGACATCGATGAACAGGGCCGACGGAGCCTGCGACGCGAACGTGGACTTGCCCGTGCCGGGACGGCCGTAGACGATGACGCGATCAGGGGTGCGGACGGGGCCGCGGAGGACTTGCAACTTCACTTGGACATCTCCTGTTGAAGGAACTCGATCTGTGCGGCGATCACCTCTCGCCGCGACAACTTGAGCAACGTGCAGAGGAGCGGGAGGTGCCGCTCCGGAATCAGTAGGCCGCGCGCCCAGCGCGAGACCTGAGCCTCGGAGACATTGAGGAGGGACGCGACGTACGCGCCACCACCGATGCTCGTCAGATGGTCACGGAGGGTCATGAGCGGACCTTCCGTCGCAGAGCCTCGATGTCGGCGAGGAGTTGGTTGACCTTGTTCCAACCGGCGACACAGAGTCCGGTGACGAAGAGCAGGGTCAGGCCGAGTGCAATCGTGACTTCGAGCAGATCGTTGTAGTTCATGATGGGTCTCCGGATTCGGTGCGACGGAAGTCGTCGATCCAAATGGACCGAGCCTCCGACAGGTTGAGGTGCTGACGCTTGAGGAGGTCGATCGCTGCCCGGGCCTTCCGGACGCGAACGGGTTCGTGCATCGTGACCACTCGAAGAAGTTGGGCCGCAATCGAGCCTTCGATCTTCTTCAAGTAGGCGTCGATCTCTTCGATCGAAGCCCGCATCGCGATCACCTTCGGATTTGTGAGTGCGTGCCAGCGCATTGGACATCTCCGTCCACTTGGGACGCCACAATCCTAGCGCCTTGCCATGTCATGTCAAGCCCGATTCCAGATTCTTCCAATATTCCACGGATTCGCCTTATTCTGTAGGCTTCTTGGTGTCGAGTTCCGACAGGATGTCGCCCGGCAGAATCTCGGTCACGTGCACCAAACGGTCGATTCGGAACGCCTGATAGAACGGCGTCTTGACCTCGACGATCTCGGGAATCACTTCGCAGTCTTCGGAGACCGAGAGCCGTTTGGCCGCCGACCAGTTCCCTTTGGTGACGATGATCCTTGTCGATCCGTCGTCGAAGCAGAGGCGGTAGCACTTCGCGCCTTCCCATTCGACGTAGCGTTCTTCCTCAGAGAACCGTTGAAGGATCTCGAGGAAGGAGCGAGGCTCCGAAGGATCTCGACTCCTGTCTTCGTCGCCACCACTTGGATCTGGAATCGCTTCGGCCATAGCAGCACCATGTAGTCCGGGTGAAGGTTCTCGAAGGTGAAGCCGTTCTCGATCGCGTAGTCGTCGAGCTCGTGAATCTTGTAGGCTCCGACTTGGACGCCGTAGCGCGTGCGGCCTTTGACCACCGTCTCGCTGATACCCGAGCGGTGCGTGTGCCCGGCCACGATCACGTCCGAGTCCCGATGGTCGAAGCGGTGCGCCTTGCCAACGCCGTGGGCCGGGTTCCAACCCGAGTTCCCAATCACCTTGTGCCGAAGGCAGAACTGGTAGTCGACGCCATGGAGGCCGACCGTCAGGTTGAGTTCGTACGGGTGATAGGGCACGTGCTCGCAGAACTTCTCCATGATCGAGTCGAGTGCCGAGAGCCCCGTCAACTTGCCGGAGATCAGGTCGTGGTTCCCGGCGCAGACGCCGATAAGCCGTCCGGTCTTGTACATCCGACCGAGGAACTCACCCGCCGCTCGGACCTCGCCGGGGAAGTCGACGGGCGACTTGCGGCCTTCGTGCATAACCGTCCGCCAAATCATCGAGTCAAGGATGTCGCCTATCGAGATCGCGTAGATCGGCAGCGGCCCCTCCATCAGCGACAGCACCCACTCGAGCCGGTCGTAGTCGACGCCAACAGAGCCGACGTGCATGTCGCCGCAGCACACGACGCCGATCGGCGTCTCGTCGAGAAGGTCGATCCGTCGGAACATCATGTTCGACTGGGCCTGCTTGCGCAGGCTGGCCGACTTCTTGAGGGCCTCCCAAGCATTCGCGCCGTCGTTCGGGTCGATCGTCTCGTTAACGACCGCACCGCTCCTGAGAACACGCTCGGGCACCACGGCCTGGAGCATCGGCTTGGGCTCGGGCCACACGCCCTTCGACAGGCTGTCAAAGAGTTCCGTGAAGGTGCAGCCGAGCCGTTGGAGGATCGGGTTCTCGGAATAGAACGGAGCCTTGATCGAGATCAGGACTCGACGGAACGCCATCGCGCCTGGTCGGTCGGTTTGCCTGATCAGCACCTCGTATGCGCGGATGCACCACGTCTTCAAGTCTTCGTCGCTGATCCGCTTCACTTCTGCGCCTTCTGTAGCAATGCCTTGAGGTCGGCCTCGTGCACGATGAAGTAGCCGCCTGCGGGAGCGATCGTCCCCACGGTTCCGGAGCCGTCAAGAATGACGGTCACTTCGTCTTGTGC
>Ga0129336_10000827_pt1 | contig 18349 bp, 21 predicted proteins | sample CPB6_02_DNA_FD_96878 | JGI IMG/M metagenome (GOLD analysis project Ga0129336, IMG submission 96878) | Freshwater to marine salinity gradient microbial communities from Chesapeake Bay, USA - CPBay_Sum_0.6_0.2_DNA | ecosystem: Environmental > Aquatic > Marine > Coastal | place: USA: Chesapeake... | reverse complement strand
GCCAAGCACGGCCAACTTGTTCTTGGCATCGTCAATCTGGGTTGACGCATCATCGAACGACTGCTGCGCCGCATCAATCGCAGCCTGATCCTTCTTCTTCTGCGCCTTCTTCAGTTCGGCCTGTGCCTTGACGCGCTTCGCGTCCCCGTCAATGAACTGCTGGCGCATGACCTCCACATCTGCACGGGCCTGGAAGACCGTCTTCTTGGCCTCCTCAATTTCCGCCTCCCGCTCCGCCTGGCTCATGGGGGCCATCGCCTTGACGGTGTTCGGCGCGACACGCGCCCAGAAATCCTTGTCGGCGTATTCGGTGTTGGACTCCACCAGGCGGCGAGTCAGTTCATCCCGCTCCTTCTTGGCCTGGTACATCCCGTAAGGAATGGACACGCCGCCTCCGGCAGCGCCACCGACAGACCCGTAGGCGGAATCCACCAGGGCATCGCCAAACGCATCGCTCCAATCCTTCTTGTTCGGATCGACTTCCCCCGTGATGTATCGGCCCTTGGCGTAGTTCGCCAGGGTCGCCGGGCCTTCCTCAACGAAGCCTTCGACCAGGGACATCTTCGTGAGGGCAATGGCAATCTGCGGGCCAGGGCCGTACTTGGCCGTGCCGCCAAGCACCTTGCCCATCGCCGTCTTGCCGATGCCGAGTTCAAGCACATTGCCGAAATGCTCCGTGCCGACCTCAATGCCGCCGGACAGAACGCCGGACACATACTGCATTCCCCTGGAGAAGTCCTTGTCCTCGCCCATCGTTCCCGCGATGTACGCCTGTTCGTAACCAGACGCTCCGCTTCCCATGCCCTGGAGGAAGAACGAACCCATCGCAAACGGCCCCATTGCCGCCGTCTGCCCAAGGCTCGTCACGCCAGAGGTTGCCGCAGCCGTGATGTTCGACACCACATCGTCAGCCTGGGACGCGGTTCCCTCCTGCAACCCACGCATCGCGGACTCAAAGTACCGCTGCCCAGGCTGATCCGTGATGTTGGTAATCATGGAAAGTCCACGAAGACCAGCGGCAATCTGGCTTGCCGATGTCGTGACAATCGCCGCCTGCGGGTTGTACGCCTCCGACTCCTGGCGGAACTCCTTGCTCTGCTGCACGACCTGTTCAAGAGTCCTGGTGTCTCCAGGCTGCTGCCCCATGAACATCCGTTCCGTGGCCGGGCCAGGCTCACCGCCCAGGAACTCCATCGCCGCCGTGCCAACGAACTCCGTGCCTGTCTTGATCTCCTTCTCAATTCCTTCGCCACCGACCACCTGTTCTTCGCGCTTCTTGCGGAAGACCTGGCCGATCTGGTCGGCAAACTGCGACTTGGACATCGACTTCTGGATGTCCTGCGAGAAACGAGAAGTGGTTCCGTCCATTATTCCTGTCCTTCGCTTGCAATCTGCTTCATCAACTCGTAAGCACGGAGAACTGCCTGCTGCTGCTGCGGGTCAAGGGGGAAACCGTCCATGCCCTGCTTCGTGGACTTCCGGTAGTCAATCGCGTCCGCGTACCGCTTGATCTGGTCAAACGCCTCACCGATGTTGTCGGTCTTGATGCCAGCAGCCTTGATGGCGGACAGAAGTTCCTCGTCACGGCTGGACACATCCTGCTGCTGCGGCTGCGCTGCCTGCGGCTGCTTGCCTCCGCCGTACCGCATGGCATCGCTGCGTTCGCGTGACTCGTTCTGCATTTCCTGCCGCCGAATGGTGGCCGGGGGAATGACCTGTGGAACGCCTTCGATGTCGCCCATCGCGCCCTGCGAGTTGTTCATCATGTTCAGCGCGTCAATGAGCGTGGACAGCCCCTGCTCGTCCGCAGCAACAACTGGCCCCCATCCCAGGTACATGGAGACATTGTTGAAGTCCTGGAGGAACTTGGTCAGTTGCCCAGGGTCGTAGGTTCCCTTGTCGTTCGGCTTGGGAATCCTGGTCGGCATTTGCAGCAGCGGAACCGCGCCAGGGGTTGCCATCGCCTGGATCAGATTCACCAGGGGAAGCGGCCCCATCTGGTTGCTCTGGATGTGGTCAAGCATCGTGGCATCGCTTGGGGCCATGAAGTTCTCCGGCCTGCGCTGGAGAGCCTTTGCGTTCTCAATCATGGCAGCGGCATACGGACGCTCCGCCATCTGCTGTGCAAGCCTGTCGAAACTCGCAGACCTGTCCTGGTACAATTTCTGCTCCATCTGCATCACCTGTTCAAAGAACTGCTTGGTGACGGGCTTGCCGCGCCACACGGGCATTTCCTGGACAGCCTGCTGTCCGCGCTGCTGGACACGGAGGAACGATCCGGCGATGTCAATTGCCTGCTTCGGATCCTGGTCGTACATGGCCGACAACGCAGCGGTCATCTCCATGTCTTCCGACACGGTGCTGCGCTTGAGGATCGCATCGAAGTACGGCTTGAACGCCTGCTTCCTGTTCTCCTTCTCCATCATCTCTTGCATCTGCAACCGCGCCCGCGACCGGGATTCGACCCCGGCAAACCATTGCGGGACGGTCAGCCGGATCACCTGGCGCTGCCCATCCTCGTCCATGAATGAAGCAGCCGGAGTGCCGTCACGGAGCGCACCGAAATCAAGCATCTCCAGACCTTCGTAGTCGGCCTTCTCAATGCCGTTCACGGCCTGGGAAAAGGTGCGCTGGCGCGGAATCGCCGGGTTGCCGCGATAGGCGGACATATCCCTGTTGGCGAACTCCTGGAACTTCTTGACCTCCGGCGGCAGCGATTCCTCGTCAAAGACGCGGTTGAGGTCAAAGCCCGGCTGCTGCGTGTAATCGCGCTGCTGGTTCGGAAGCATCGTCATCGTCCACCCCGATTCCTGTCTTGGATTCCGAACATGATCTTCTGGGCTTGCGTCAACGCCTGTTCCTGCTTGACCTGTGCAAGAGCCTGCTGCGCCCCGAACAACGCCAGGGACGGGGACTTGAGGCCAAGGCGCATCCCTTCCGGGACTGACGAAACATCGCCAGGCTCACCGGAATCCTCGTCATCCTTCGACTTCTTCGTGCTGAACACCTTGGCTGGCTTGTAGGTTTCCAACTTGGCGCGATCTTCTTCTTCGGCAAGCGCCCGCTTTGACCTGTCGTACTCGTCCTTCTCCATGCGGGACATACGCTCAAAGTCATAGGACATCTGATGCCCGACTGCGGCAGCGCCGACATTCGCGCCCCCGGTCAGCGCCGCGCCAGCGCCCTTGAACGGGTTGCGGAGATCGGTACTTGCCAATCCCTGGCCGATGCCCTGCATCATGCCAAGTCCGGCGAACATGGCGAACCGCCCGAGGTTGCCCATGTAGGTCGCCTGCTGGCGATCCCGCATCATCTGCGGCTCCTGGATGGAGCGCATACCGCTTCGTTCAAGATCCTGCTGGATTGCGTCTGCGTAGGAGGCCATATTGTTCCTTTAGCCCATTCCGGCTCTCATGCCCATGCCCATCATGTAGGGCTGGTACATACCCATGATTCCTGATGCGATGCCGCTCGTAGCACCGCCAACGATTGCCGCTGCGGCCTGGTAGCCGGAGCCAGCGTACTGCGCCTGGGCTTCCTTTCCGCCGAGGATGCGGGCGACCCGTTCGCGCTCCAGGTTGACCTGTGCATTGAGGAAGTCCGCGCCAAGCGCGATCCGCTGCTTGGCAACATCCTCGCGCTGGCCGAACCGCTGTTGCATCAACTGGCCCCTCATGTTGATCGCCCCGCCGATCCTGGACTCTCGCATGGCCATGATGTCCCGCAGACGCGCCGACTCCATCGCCGTCTGCGCCTCCTGCATACCCATGCGGCGACCGACCTGGGCCTGCTCCAAGGTGCTGACATTCTGGAGCATCCCCATCTGCTGCGCCAGGCGATTCTGTTCCAGGCCGGACACACCCGTGACCATTGCCTGCTTGATGCCCGCGAGTTGCCCTGCGTACTGTTCCTCAACGACACCCTTCTGCAACGCGCCCTGGCCTTCAATCTGCGCCAGGGAAGATGCTCCGAACGATGTGCCGCCCAGGCCCGTGAATGCCTGCAACTGTTGGGCCTGGGAACGGCTCCTGGCCGTTGCCTGGTCAATCGCCGCCAGGGTGTTGGTTCGACCGACCGTGGCCGTAGCCAGCACATCCTCCATGCCCGTTCGGTAGTTGGCAATGGACTGTGCGCTCTGCTCCAGAGCCTGGGTCATTCCGGCGCGGTATCGGTCGATGGCCTGGTCGCCCTTTGCGATTTGGCCTTCCATGCCCGCGCCATAGCGAGTGCCGATTTCCTGCGATGCCTGGGCATAGGAGTTCTCAAGTTCCTGGAATCGGGTGTTGAAGTCCCCGATCAGTTGCTCGTACTCCTTGCTGTACAGGTCAAGGTTCTGCGCCCTGGAATCCAGGAAGCCCTTGAGCATCTCGTTCTGCGTGTCGCGCTGCGCCTCCGCAATGTCGGTGTACTGGCCAGCGGCCCATTCCGTCATTGTTCGGTATGCGCGTTCCTTCTTGTCAGCCGCCTGCTTCGCAAGAATTCCCGAAGCGACAGAGCCAAGCCCGGCGACCGTGCCGCCGATGGCGAGTCCAGTTCCGATTGCGCCAGCCGCAGCCGCGCTGATTCCAAGTCCTGCCGCGATGCTTGTGAACAGAGCCATGACTATGCCTTCTTTACATGAGATCGTTCAACCAGGGTGTACCCAAGCCTGCTGACCATCTTTCCGATTGGCGTGTCTCCGTTGATGACCAGATCGGAAAGAACGATGATGTCCGCCTTCTGTGACCGCGCCCATTCCTCAAACGCATCCAGGAGCCGGAAGGCGGTTCGGCCTCCACGGTATTCCTCGTTGAGCCACCATGCCATTTCCGCAGCAACCTTCGTGGACGGGGACATCCACGGGCTGGTAATGACCGCCGCAATCCCGCCCACGATCCTTCCGTCATCCTCCGCAGCGAACACGACACCGATATCCATCATCCGCTCCAAAGCCTGCTGCATTTCCGGCAAGGACGGAGTGACGAATGGGCCGTAATCCGAATACGCAATGAACGGCAGTCCCATTTCGGCCAGCGTCTTGGCATCATCCTTGGTGGCGGTGCGGACGGAGATCAAATGTTGATGACCTTCCTGCGCTGCCCGACAGGCTCCGCGTTGATCGAAGTCCGCTCCATGACGAACGGATACCCGGTGGATTCAACTCTCACATACGCCGCTTCTGTTCGGACACGGCACAGCATCCGGTTGTTCGCGCCAGGCTGTAGGTTGCCCAGGCTCGTCAGCGTCTGCTCTGCAAACGCATCAGCCGAGATTGAATACTCAACCTTGTCGCGACCGCTAGCACCATCAAGCGTTGCGATGATCGCGCCAGCATCATTGTCAAAACTGCCATCAGACACGACCGCGTAGTACTTGCCGATGGTTGGGTCTTCGGAGTATGTGCCGTTGGACAGTTGCTGGACTGCAACGATCCTGTCGCTGAACTGCCACGCGATGCACCACCTGGTGGTGGTCTGGCCACCGATGGTCACCTCCTGGCGAGACAGGTCATAACTGCTAGTCGTGTCCTCGTACACGCGAGAGGTCGGCTTCACGAAGGTGTCCTGGGTGGTGTATGTCCCCGCGTAAGGATTGACATACTGGCCATCCAGGTACTTCACATGGGTTGCGCCCGGAGCATCGCCGTCATAGGTGACGGACTGTGGATCTCCGGCAAGCGATGGAGTACCGCCATTCGCCGTGATCGTTGCGACATTCGCGATGCGGACAGCGGTGACTGATTCGGCAATTGCTTCCTGGGCGGTTTCCGCAGAAATGAGCGTGACGAACGGATTGGGCGAATAGCCCTTCACCGCCGCGTCAGGCAAGTAATCGTCCGAACCGAGTTCGACCTGGACTTCCTTGACCATCGCCAGTTCCGGCTGTCCGGCGATGATCGGCCCAATGGTGACCTTGCTGTAGATGCGCTGCGCGGTGGCTTCGTCAACAGACGCTGGGTTCACATTGTTGTCCGCGTACCCGACCGCCGCGTATCCATCAATTCCGCTGATGATCTTCTGGTCAAAGTATCCGAGCATCCCAGAGGACGAACCCATGAGCGCCACCTGGGTACGACCATCGCTCGTCAGCATCTGCGTTGCCGAATACGCCCCACGGAACTCTGGATCCGTCATCCGGTACGGGAAGAACCCGTCCGTCTGCTCCGAGTAGAACAGGTGAGTGCTGCTGTCCGGCTGATCTTGGCGCGTCATAAAGCACCAGACCCCGCGCCGTTCGACATCGTAGATCAGGGTCGTGTCGATGTCATCCCACTTGACCGCGTTGAAGAACGAGTCCAGCCTGCTGGCGGACAGCGCCTTGCCACGGTCGATGTTGAAGTCATTGGGGACGAGCCTGTACAGCCCATCCTGCGACATGACATACACGGACTGCTCCGGGCCGTATGTCCATGCCCGCTGGCCAACGATGCCGACCGTCCGACTCATTTGCTGAATCGTTGCATTGCCGAACACGGGGTCGGCTGTCAGCATCGACATCGACTTCTTCCCGGCAAAGACGATGCCCCCGCGACCAAACGGAATCAGGGCCGCAATCTCGTCACCAGGAACGCCCCATTGCCCATCATTTCCTGCAATGGCGGTCGTTGGCTCGTTATTCGTGGTGGTTGCCGACCAATGATCCGGGTCATCAATGGTGGACATCCACCAGATGTTTTCCTTCTGCTTCACGCCGGACAGCACCAGGCGGGTTCCATACGCAGCGATCTTCGTGGCCGTGTACTTGACATTGTTCACCGTGTTGAACACGATGTCGTTCGGGCCTTGATTGGCGTTGTGAGTCCACAGGCTCCACTTCGGTGGATTCACGAACAGATCAACCTTGACATAATTCGTTCCGTCAACGAAGTATGCGTACTGGCCACGCTGCACAACCTCCACAGGCCCGGTGGTAACGAGCGCAGCAGTCGTGGCATTGTCGGAAGCCCTGGTTACCTGTACTGGATCGCCACCAGGTTCCATGTAGTAAATCTTGCCCTGGTTGACCATCAGCACCCGTTCTTTCATCACGGGCGTTGACCCGGAGAATGCCGATGTGCGAACCATGCCCTGCACCTGGCCGGAGGTGAAGTCGTACATCCTGTTCCAGCCAGGACGAGTGCCAAGACGCATCCTGTTGCGGTACGAATCCGCAGGAATCATGTTGAGGATGTCCTGCGTGTACCCCTCCGGCACACCGCTATACACGGTGTCCGTGATCCAGCCACGAAGCGGGATGATGGCCTGGGTGTATGGCATAATTACACACCGCGAATAATGTAGTTAATGCCTACATAAGGAGGAAGATTTTGATCAGTACCCGAAGAACCAGAAGATTCGGTAGTAAAAGTGTGGGAGTGATTGCCGTTACTGCTAGTTGGAGTCAGAGTTCCACTAGAGCCTGTTTGAGTGAAATTGTAATTGGATCCTCCGGTAGATCCTGGCGCAAATCCAAATGTATGCGTATGAGCGCCAGTAGTGCTAGTGGTTCCCGTGTGGGTGTGCGAAACAACAATTGCATCTTTTGTTCCACCAGTACCGCCAAGCGCAACTGTAAATCCGGTAGTTCCAACTCCTACTGCAAATTTATTTCTCAAATCAGGAACATTAAAAGTCGTTGATCCGTTTCCAGCACCAAAAGTTGTAGAAATAGCGGCAAACAGCAGGGAGTATGTGGTTCTGGAAACCGCTTGTCCATTACAAAGAAGCCACCCGGTTGGCGCAGAAGATCCTGCGTATGCAAGAACAGAGCCGACAGGACAAATTGCAGCAGTAACATCTGATGCAAGTTTTTCGTTTGTTACATTTGCATTCGCAATCTTCGCAGTAGTGACAGCCGAATCACGGATGTGATTCGTAGTGACTGCGCGATTTGCGTCTACGCTTGCATCATCGGCAAGTTTTGCAGCGGTCACAGCATCATCGGCAATCTTTAGCGTAGTTACATTTCCATTCAAAATCTTTGCAGTAGTAACCGCATCGGCTGCGATTCCGTCTGCCGAAATTGTTCCGAATCCAATGGCGCTTCCAGACTCACGCAGAACAGCGCCGGATCCTGCCGTGGCAGAAATGTCAGCGGGAGCGCCAAGAGAGTTGGCGGAACGACCAATGACGGACAGCGCACCGGATTGGCGCAATTTGCTGTTGGTCACCCCGGTGCTTGCGTCTGTGGCATCAGCGATCTTCGCGGTCGTGACCTCGTTGTCTGACAGGTGTGCCGTACTGGTCCAGGCCGTCCAGTTCGTGCCGTTGTACAGGCGCACCCATTGCTTAAGGCTGGTGGCGCTGGCGCTGAACTGCGTCAGCGTCTGCTGGACATGGGTTGTAAGGCTGTCGTAGGCGTGAGTAGTGACAAGAAGGGTGCAGACCGAATCAGCGTCAACTGGATCCAGGTCAGAAGGACCGTTTACGAGCGTCATGCCGCTCGTAATGGTGTTCAGCCTGTACCGCCCCATGACCTGGTAGTTGGTCGCGTTCAGGTCGCTGCTGGTCGTTGGGTTCACGGAGACATTCGGCAACTGGTAGTACGGGAGGTTGTTCCAGGCTCCCGAGCCAGCCGTGCCAGTTCCGACCTTGATGTTTCCCGTGTCGGTTTCGTAGCCGACCTCTCCGGCGGCAAGCACCGGGTTCGCGGTTGTCCATTGGGTTGCGGTTCCGCGCCGCAACTGGATCTTCGTAGACATCAGCGTTGCTCCTCAACGAAGGAAGGCGGGACGCAATACCAGCCTTCCGGGATCTTCACCTCGTTGTCACCCAACTGCCAACCGTCAGCGGTCTTCGTGTACACGCGACCCTTCACGCACGGCCCCGTCCGAATCGGGCTGGCCTCGCTCACCAGGACTGTCCTTGTGCAGCCACCGATGGACGCGACCGCCAGCCCGCCGAAGCAGGCCATGATCGCGAGGAGCATCCACGCCCTCGCCCTTCCTTGGCAGGACTGACGATGCCCATTCCAGCAGCGACATGAAGAACGCCCGTAGGAGGTCATACACGCCTCACGCCTTCTTGTTGTCCTTGGCGAAGATCAGGCCGATTCCGGCCATGATCGCGGCAATCAGCGCAGCGAAGTCCGGCTTGGTGGTCGGATCAGCGTCCGTCAGGGCGGTCAGGGCAGCGCCTCCGGCAACCATGATGGCAGCGATGCCAGCGCCCGTGGTCTTCCAGGACGAGTTCTTGATGAGTTCGCTCACGGCAGTTTCCTTTCAAGTTTGGCTTCGATCTTGTCGAGCCGCTGGTTGGTCATGTCCTGCTGCACAGACACCTGTACGAGCAGCCGATCATGGTGAAGGTACGCAGACAGAACAGACAGAAGGATGGTCAGCACCAGGCCGCTGATCGCGAACCAATCCTTGGTTGACAGGCTGACCTTTGTTTTCGTGTTTTCGATTGTCATGTCTAGCGTCATCCGAGTGTGAGTTTGTCTAGATATGTTTGGTTTGAAAACGAATTGATGAACAGCAACGAGCGCACCGAGATGTGGTTTGCATTCAAGGAGAAATACATATCGGAATTCCACGGGAAATCTACATTGTCCACCAATTGCGCCCCAACTCCATTTTCAGACACCAACGCCACGCCAGACTTCAGACTGATCCCCAAAGTGCGAATGGAGTTGATGCGATTTTGGGTGACATCAATTTGCTCTGCCGATCCCCATGTTGACGATGTGGAATCCCATGTACCAAGATCATCAAACGCATCCAGCGGATTTCGCGAAATGGATCCTAGAACGAAATTGTCCGCTCCATCATCTATAGCCATATTGACATATGACGATGCGTCCTGTCCCCTAGTAGTCATGTTGACGGAACAAATAACCGTCAGTCCTTGATTGGGATTCCAAACAGGAAACGCAGTCAACTGCTCTCCCGCTGAAACGCAAGATCCGTTTCCAACTGTTTCGTCTGAAGGAACAGGATTGGTGGTGATTTCCACCATCGGAAACGCCGCTTCAATCACATTCCCAGATGTGGCAATTCTGATTCCAGAATTTGCCGAACCGCTTGCAGCGGAAATGCTGAACCGTGTCCACGAAGATGTAAGCGTGACTTTCGTGTACCCACCCGCCGGGTTGTAAGTCAGTTCAATGTCGCCAGACCCAGATACCCGGCGAAGCCATACGGAAACTCTCCGTGTCCCGACAACGCCAAGCGCCCCGCGATTCTGAAGAATCGTTGCGTTTGCGCCAGTAGCAGTCAGCGTGACGGCGGAAGTCGCTCCATCTGGGCCAATCGCATTGAGCGTTCCCGCGCCCGTCATGTTGGTTTGCACCCAGTTCCAGGTTTGGCCGGAGGTTCCGAAGGTGAGCGTGTTCGCCAAGTAGTTTGTCGTTCCAGAACTAATTCGCAAACCGAAACATTTCCCGTTTACATACTCGTATCGCGCTTCACCGCTTGCTGGGAAATACAAGTTTCCGCTTCGATTGATAACGCCCGGCTCTCTGCCGCTGTTCGTTGTTGCAACACGATCCAGGACTACCGACCCAAGATTCGTTCCAATGGCCGACACCAAACGAGGATTGTTGGCTTTCGTGAAATCAATGAACGAATACGCGCTGGACGGGATGCTGGCCAACGACAGTCGTTCGCGCCCGCGCCTGGTGGCCGCGCTTGAAACGAATGAGTTGAGCGCATCGGTTCGGATCACAGCGACTGCCACACTCCGTTCGCGTTGACTGTTCCAACCTTCGTTGACACGGAGAAGATGAATTCGATGTAGTCGCAGCCCATCGTGTCCACGACCAGGAACGCACCGCCGTTTCCGACACCGCTGTTGGCGTTGTAAATCTTGGCATCGCCCGCAAGGAGCGACATTGAATCCGCTCCCTGTGCAACCGTTCCGAGGCCAAGGTTTCCATAAGCCGTAGTTGCGGAATTGAGAGTGATCGCCACATGGCACAACTGCTGCGGATGCCACATTCGTGCAGCAATTGATGGGTTGGTCGGCGGAACTGCACCACTATCGTCAGCGTTCCACCCAACGATCCGCATCGCTGGCCCCGTGAATGCCTGGGTGGATGCAAAGTACGGAATCACCTTGAGGTAATTCATTCCTTCGGAACGGATGACAAGCCTACCGTTCGCGGCATCCGTTGCCGGGTTGTTTGCGGTGGTGTTTCCCTTGATGACGAGGTTCGGATTCGTGGTCGGGACTGTTGCCGCAGTCAGATTGAGAAGCGGCTGCAAGCAGCGAACTTGCGTCTTTGCCTGGACGAGAATCTGCGGCTGGTGATAGAAGTCCTGTGCTGCCATTGGTTACCAATCCTGGAGCGCCATGCGCTTCCATGAGTTCTTTGCGACACACACATACACATGGGTTTCCGACACGCGAATCTCGCCAGGCTCACCGCTTGCCGTCTTTGACCCAGGCGCTCCTGCGCGGATCCGCACGACCCCGGTGTTGATGGTGTTGGCCACCCACAGACCGCCCTGCCGGACGATCATCTCCGGCACTCCCTGGATGGTGTGGCGCATCTCCGACTGACTGTTGATGGCTTCTTCGGAAATGGTCGTGGAGTCGATGTTGACCAGGGCCGTGTCCACGACATCGACATTGAGTTCGCCACCCCGGACATCGTTTGCCGAATGGCCATGATTCATCGGGGCGCGGGTGTTCAGCCGCTCCTCCAGATCCGTGATCTGGGCGGCGGGGTGAACATGGCTGGCATTGGCCTTGCCATCCAGCACATCTTGCAGTCCAGCGACATTTCCGATCTGATGTCCGTGATCCGCCGCCGCAGCGCCCATCGCCGCAGGGCCGTAATCGACCCAGGAAGTCTCGTAGTCGGCGCTGCCCTGCTTGACCAACACCTGGCCAGAAACGCCTCCTGGGGCAATTCCAGCCCCTGGGCGACCAGGCTCACCGTTTCGGCCATCAGCCCCGGAGGATCCCTGGGATCCGGCGGCGGCGATCATGGCCCACATCCCGCTGCTGTTGGGGGCAACGCCCTGGTTCATCCGCAGCGACACGAACGAACTGCCGTGCCAGGTGACCACATCGCCTGGCGAGTACAGCAGCGTGTCGGAGTATGTGCCTTTGTAGTTCATGGTCAGTTCGGGTTCTGGACATACCCGTAGTCAGGCCGTGTCCAGTTGACCTGGACGGGGCTACGGGACGGGCGGATCCGCCCAAGGTCGCGCTGCAACAGGCCGTCCTTGGTGCTGGCGGTGGCAAGGAGGGGGCCATTGTCGATCTCCGACAATCGAATGGACAGCCCCTCATCTTCGTAAGCCTGGGCAAACGCCCGGCAGTACGCGATGAACAAGGCATCGCAGTACTTCGGAATCGGAATCTCCCAGGTGTCTGCTGCGGTATCCACAATGTTCACCCACCCGGCGCGATACCGAATCGCCACGGCATCCGTGACGGCGGCGGTCGGCGTTGGGTAGATGTCCAGGCGAACATCAGGAAGGGCTGACCCGTCCGAAGGCGGGATCCGCGTGAACACCGCATGGGTCACGCCAGGCCCGGTCATGGTCAGGCCAAGTTGCCGCAACTGCTCCATGTGGTCTGGCGTGACCATTTCGATCAGGTAACCAAGGCTCTGGAGCGAAATAATCGACAGCAGTTCTTCTGCGTCAGACGGAAGTGCCAGGTAGTTCTGGTTCGCCACCAAGGACAGGTACTTGCTCGTCCGCTCCCGGAAACGCCAGGGACGGGAATACAGGTACTGCCCAGCCTGGTTGACGATCTCCGCCAGGCGCTGGTTGCGCGTCTGACCAGGGGCCAGGGACGGGTATCCGCCGACAGCCAGGACAGCGTGGTTCTTGGCTTCCAGGAAGGTAGGCATTGAATTCCGCTTGGGGGGTTTCCCCCCCAAGCGGTTTGAGTGGTTGCGTCAGGTCACAGCACCACGGGCGCGTTGAACAGCAGAACCGGGATGGTTCCCGTGTTCCCAGCCGTCAGCGCGGTGGCGTTCAGCGCGATGGCCGCAGGGCCGTCCGGGTCGGTGCTGCCGCCAGCGTTCACCATCAGGCCGACCGTGGACGGGCTGATGGTGGCATCACCGATGAACAGGGTGCTGCCAAGCACGATGTTGTTGGTGATGGCCTTCGCGGAAGCGTTCACGACACCGCCGAACTGCACGGTGACTTCCGTGTTGTCCAGGCCACCGTAGGAACCGAGGTCGGTGACAACACCGACATAGTTCGCCAGCGGACTGCCGGACAGAACGCCGTCAGCCTTCACCACGCAGGCGAAGGGCGACTTGCGGAGGTCGGCATCGGAGGTCGGGTTCACGACATACTCCGCGCTGGTGTGCTTGAACGAGAGCATCACGACATCACCGATGGCCAGGGTGCTGCCGTGCTTGTTGACCATGCGGAACTGACCGCCGTTCGGCTGAACGCCGATGGGGCCGGAGGTGGGAGCAAAGTTCATGTGATCGTTTCCTTTCTGTGGAATGGGGAGGGTGGTTGCCCACCCTCCCCCGTTGAATCAGAGGTCGCGGGCCAGGGGAGCCACGATGCCGTGGCGCTGGCGGCTGTTGCAGAACAGGTTCCACCAGCAGTCCACCACCTGGACATAGGTGAAGGGCTGGTTCGGGTGCTTCATCACTTCGTGCTTCGTGAAGAAGCGGCGCGAGTGGTAGATCGGGGTCAGGTAGTTGCCGTTGACCCAGTAGTACCGAGCGCCAGCATCGGTGGCCGTGGCCTCCGTGTAGCCCGTGGTGGTGGAGCAGTTCGCGTCAAGAGCGCCCGAGTTCGTGGTGCGGGTAGCGCCACCGGGGAAGATCGCGGCGTTGTCCAGGTTGGAGCAGTACATCAGTTCGATGCCGCTGAATGCCGGAGCGCCGTAGGCGGCATCCTGGTACGAAACCAGGGTGTCGTTGAAGGCGCGGAGGCATTGCTTGTACTGGTTGATGCCCAGGCGGGAGCAGAGGATCATCTGCCGATTCAGCGCGGGCTTCTCAAAGTACTCCTGCTTCGTGCTGGGCGGGGTGAACTCGCACTTGAGGAACATCTCATCAAACGCCGTGATGAGGCCACCCGTGGTCGTGGAGTAACCCGTTGCAGACGAATCCTTCTGGAAATCGTTGCCCGTCTTGGTGACGCGGGCAGCATTCGCAGAGGTTCCAACGCCGTTGGTTGCGCTGTAGTTGGAAATCTGGTTCGTCCAGCGCACCTCGCCGCTGGTCGTGCCGGAGGTCGCGTTCTGGGCCAGGCCCATCACATTCGTCCAGCCCAGCGGAGCGCCGCCACGCGGGCCACCGAAGGTCGCGTTGTTGAAGTCAACGACCTCCGTGATGAAGCAGGGGAGCGAGTACGGCAACTTGCCGCCCGAACCCTCCATCTCCGCCGACTGACCGAAGGGCGATGCCCACAGGTCGTTCTCAAAGCCGTTGAGCAGCGAAGTCCACATCCGCTGCTCCTTCTGGCGCTTGAGGCGCTTGTACTGCGACTTCACATAGTCGCGGCCAGCGCCTTCCCCGGCGTTCAGTTCAACCTCATGGTCAGTCCAGGCCATGTGGTCAAGGCTGAAGCGCCACGGACACTTGATCGTGTCAAGCACCTGGGCGTTGCGCCAGTTGAAGGTGTCGTTCGGGAGGTAGTGGTCGTAGGTCGCGGAGTCATCGAACATGATGACATCGCGGATCTCGTTGCCGCCCTGGATGGTTGCCTCGCTCGTCTTGTCCTTGAGAAGACGGGAGAAGGCGTAGGTGTTCTTGACGGCTTCGTTGATGACGGCATCTGCGCTGGTCAGGTAGGTCGGGCCAGTAGCAGCCATGAAGTCATTGAAAGTCTGGATAGGAGTTCCAGCCATTGTGATCTCACTTTCGGGTCAGTCGCACAGCCTCATCGCGAGTCTTTCCGTCCAGGATGGCATCAAGGATCGCGTCCTCTGCATCGACAGGCGTTCGTGGCCGTTCGCTGCGCGAGACACCTCGCGAAACGGTGGGCTGGAACGACTTGCGCCGATCAGCGGGAGTCTTCCTCTTGCCAGCCAGGTTGGAATAGGCTTCTTCGGCAAGGTGCATGACAGATTGGTAGGTTCCGGGATTCGCTGACCCGAGCCGATTCATCTCCGCAACGACCGCTTCGCGTTCCGGGGACTGATCCCCGTACTGCGAACGGAAGTACGAATCCGCTGCATCGACCTGGGCCAGCAACGATTGCTCCGCAGCAGCAGACTGCTGCCTGCGAAGTTCGGCAAGTTCCGCCTGCATGGCCCGAATGGGCTTGACGGCATCCTCGCCAAGCAGTTCCTGCACCGAATGCCAAGGGTCTTCCTGCTCCGCCTTCGCGGTGTCCTGGGAAGGTTCCGTGTCCGACTCATCATCGTCACGGTCATCCTCAAGGTCATCGTCCGGCGCGGCAGTCTCCTGCTGCTTCGGTGTCTTCAACTGCTTCTCAAGATCGGCCATCTTCTTGCCGTAGCCATCGACATCCTTCTGGCGCTTCGCGGCCTTGTCGGCCCACGCCTGGAGGGTTTTGTCGTTGGCGGCTTCGATGACCTCATCAGGCACACCATCCCGCTTGAGGATGGCGACTGCCCGTTCCCGCTCCTTGCTCACGGTCTTCGTGGGCTGCGGGGCCACCTTCTCAACGGAAGGCGCTGTCTCCGCCACTTCGTCTTCAGCGAACAGCCTGTCCAGAACATCGTCATCGGCATCCCGAGCGATTTCCTGGGTTGCGGGCTGTTCCTGCGGAGTCTCCTCCGCAACGATCTCGTTCACCTGGGCATCGGGTTCACTCATGTGTCCTAGTCCTTTGCGTATCCGAACTGTGCCATGATGTTGCGCTCATGGCGGCGAGACATGATTACTGGCTTTCCCTGCTTGTTCGTCTTGCACCCCGCCATGTTTCGCGGTAGTGCATTGGAGACATAGGGGTACTGCGACCTGTTGGTGGCCGGGTCAACCTGGAAGTCGCTGATTACGCGAGTCCATTCCCGACCATCAACCGTGACGGTTGTGCCGATTCCAGGAGCGTCCTTCATCGCGAACACCAGTTCGCAAGTGTCTCCCGTGGCCTCGTCAACGAAAGAATAACGCGGCATCGTCATTGTCCTCTGTTGCTTTGCGGAATTTGCGGTTTACCACCGCCACCGGGCGGCGCTCCCATCTGTGTCATCTGTGCTGCATTCTGCTGCATTTGTGCTGCCTTGGGTCGGTCGATGATGTCACCGAAGTTCGGGATGTTCAGCGCATCACCGACCATCGACAGCACCTCGTTCCACTTGACATGGGGAGCCACGATCATCTGCTGCGAAATCGTGCCGATCAGGTTCAGCATCTCCATCGTCCGGCGCTGAAGCACGACATCGCTGACCCGCTCCATGCTCATGGCATCAATGTCGATGTCCATGTCATCGAACAGGCCGACCATCGCCGTGGCACGGAAGATCGGCTCCGGCTCTCCCAGGGCCAGGATCCCCTCCTCGCCAAGCGGAAACTGCACCTTGAAGTCGTGGAACAGGAACCAGGCGACATTCCGCATGATCTCGTTCACGCACTCCTGGAACTGCCTCTTGATGTGGGCAAGACGCATCCCCGATGCGCTTTCCGCAATGCTGATTTCGGTAGCGGTCGGCGTACCAGAGACATTCCCGCGCATCGCGTCATGGATGCCGGAGACACGATCCAGGCGATCCTGCGCCATGCCCGCGTACTGAACTTGCTGCGGAGTGATGCCACCGATCTCCACAGGAACGATCTGGCTTGGGTCAATGCCGTCAGCAAGAACCACATACAGGTCATCCTTGTCGCGAATGTCCTGGGCCATCTTGGCGTTCCGGCTGTCCACCGCGATCAGCCGCTTGTACGCGCTTGCGCTGTACCGCATCGACCGAAGATGGTTGTTCACATCGTCCATCTGCGGAACCAGGGCGGTCAGCGGGGACAGCGGATACGGATCGTCAGGAACCGTGTACGCGCCGAACATGGTGTACGGCCCCGTCCGTGGCCCGAAGTACGGGCGAGGCTTGCGGGCAAACCCCGCGTCCGACTTCTTCCCGTCCGCGCTCTGCCCCTTCAGCATCGTGTAGATCGTGCCGTTCAGAACGCGGAGGCCGATCATCCCGTCAACCTCCTCAATGTCCTTGTGTTCGTCAAGCACCTCCGGCACGAACACCTCGTACACGACCAGTTCCTTGCGGTCAGGGATCTCGCGCTTGCCCGAAAAGCCCTCGCGCACCTCATCCACGCCGCTGTTGTCGGCAACGCGGTTGATGATCTCCGTGTCCCACCCGTCCTCGTTCTCCGCCTGGGCAAGCAGATCGTCACGGTCAACGATCCAGCAATGCCCCATGTACCTGGCTTCCTCCAGGCTCGTTGCCGCAGGGTCGATGAAGAACCGATCCGGGCTGATGCGGTAGACGCGGGGAAGGTTCGGCTCCTCGCCGTCCATCGCCTTGTACCCCGCCCGTGGTTCGCTCACCGTCATCGCAACGCCGTGGCCAAGCAACATATCCGTGGCGATCCGCTCCAGGGTGTTGCGAACCTTGGTCATCTTGCACCAACGGTTCATGGCGACCTGGAGGCTGCTTGCGCTCAACGACTGCGACACCGGGCGGGCGCTCTTGACCCGGATCTTTGGGGAATCATGCACGATTCGCGGCAGGATGAGCGCCACATACTCATGCACGAAGTTCTCCGGGTCATCTTCGTGAGTGTCGATTGCACGGTAAGCGGGGCCGTGGAATCGCTCAATCAGCCTTCGCCACTCCGACAGATGCTGGTCGCGGAAGTCCTCCGCCGCTTCGACCTCGCGCATCAGCGAATGCAGATCAAGTTTGAGCATGGCTCAACGCACTCCCTTGCGGTGGTAACCGCCCTTCATGCCGCCGCCCTTTCCTCCGCCCATGCCGCCACCCATGCCGCCTCCGGCGTGTCCGCCGTTGCCGCGCCGGGCCGTGGCATTACCGCTTGCGCGGGAAGACCGGGATGCCTGCGATGCCTTCTTCTTTCCGTACATTGACTGTCTCCTTCGCCGCCTTCTGCGGCTTCTGTGCGACCAGGGATCGGATCACTTCAGCGTCCTCGCCCTGGGCATAGTGGGCCTCGTCTTCGACCCACACGATGATCGTGTCTCCCTTGTCCTCGCACTTGTCGATGCGAGACAGAGGAACCAACACATTTCCGGTGCAGCGGATCAGCACTTCTTGCCGCCCTTCTTTTTGCCGTGCTTCACTTGCGACCTCCCTTCTTCTTTGTCTTCGCCTTCTTCGGCAGCGACTTCATGTTCGGCGTTTCATCTGCCCAACGCTTTGCCACCTTGGGCATCTGCGAGAACATGAACGCCTGCTGTGCTTTGCTCTTGAAAGGCATCAGTAGCCCTTGCCCTTCATCATCTTCTTGCCCGTCTTCTTGGCGTAGGACTTGGCAGCGGCCTTGCCCTTCGCGGTGTACGGGAACGCCTTCTTTCCGACCTTCG
>Ga0129336_10000826_pt1 | contig 18353 bp, 17 predicted proteins | sample CPB6_02_DNA_FD_96878 | JGI IMG/M metagenome (GOLD analysis project Ga0129336, IMG submission 96878) | Freshwater to marine salinity gradient microbial communities from Chesapeake Bay, USA - CPBay_Sum_0.6_0.2_DNA | ecosystem: Environmental > Aquatic > Marine > Coastal | place: USA: Chesapeake... | reverse complement strand
ACTTTTTGCTTCTGTGACTTCAAGAAAGTGATAGCTTGTATCGTTAGAGTAAATATTGTTTTGAAAATCTTCATATTTTAATAAATTATAAAAAACTTTAATTTGACGCTTACTTAAAATATCGTATTTTATGATTGTATCAAGAGTTGATTGCATTGTGTTGGTTATGTATTTATGGTCTTGATTCAAGATCTTCAATTCTGGCGGAAAGTTCTTGAACAGCTTTAGTAAGTATTGCTATCATTTCTAGATCTTTCCACATTTTAGGTTTCCAAGTTGAAAGATCAAAAGATCCCAACTCCGTAGGGGCATAAGTAACTAGTTGCGGATTTACCTCTTGAACTTCCTCTACAATAAAACCATATGAACTAAAAAGCTGATGCAGTTCTCTTGCTTGACTTGTCCAGGGTTCTTCGGTTGAAGGATCTATTTCTCCATAATAAGCTTCATTAAAATTAAACGTTCTTGGCTTTAATGCTTTGACTATTTCAAGCGCCCCAGATATATCTTGAATATTCTTTTTAATATCTCTAGTTGATGATGGTTGAGTAATTCTTTGTACACCAGATAATTGCTGTATTCTTGCCGTTGTTGTATCTCCTGACGAGGCAAAGCTTTCTCCTCTATACGACAACCCAGAATCAACGGTAATATTCCTACACTGAACAGTGCCTGAGGTATCAACTCTAAAGTTGTTGTTTATATTGATTGAACCACCATTAAAAGCAGCAGAGTTCATGGATATCGATGCTGTTATTGTTCCACCAGAAATCCTATCGGCATTAAGTGTTCCAGTTGTAATCTTATCTCCACTGATAGTAGTTGAACCACCATTGATTGTTGTTACAACTTCTCCAGCAGTTATTTTGGTTTCAGCCAGGGCATAGGCGCTATCTGCGTCGTCTTGTGCGTTGTCCGCCTTTGATTCTGCAGTTATTGCGATGCCTTGTGCACTGATTGCTGTCGAGTAGGCTGTAGTCGCAGTGGTATTTGCGGTATTCGCAGTGCTAGATGCGTTGTTGATTGCGTCAAGGGTTGACCCTGCCGTGATAACAACATTGCCGACTATGTTAAGCGTAGAACCATCCCAAGTTAATTTATTCCCCAAAGAAAAATCAGCTTGGCCAGTACTAAGATTTTTTGCTACATAAAAAGCTGTATTAGAAGCGCCAAAAGAACCTGCGCCATAGTAAAGTTTAGTTGCATTGATTGTTAATCCGCCTATAAATCCATCAGTGTATATATCTGACTCAAGTCCATCTATTGCCGTATTGGCTATTGTTTCTGCGTCGTCTGCGTTGATCGCATCAGTTCCGTCAGCTAGCTTTATGTTTCCTCTTACGCTTAAGGTAACACCATCCCACGTAAGCTTATCGCCAAGAGAAAACTTAGATGTGTTATCTACATAAAATGGAGTATCGGTATTATTATAATTACCATTACCAAGATAGATCTTGGCATTTGAAGATGGATCTGTTGATAATTCAGTGACACCTGTTAAGGTGAGTGTTTTCGCAGTTACGTCTCCTTCTTTCAAAACCTTAAAAGGTGCGTTAACTAACGTCCCAGAACCAAGCCAAAGATTTCCTTCACTATCAACGTGAAATGAACCAGAGTCAAATCCTCCTATATCTATACTTCCTGCAATTGTTGCGTCGTAAAAATATGCTCTGCCACTACCGTTGATAAGCCAACCTGTTGAAGCATTTGCGTAACTTCCTCCGCCAACATCTACTCCATCAAATGTTGATGACTTAATAACAGAAGTGCCACCAGCTAATGTTATCGTGTGCGCCCCTATTGTGCCAGCAGTTATTTTTGACGCAGTTAAATCTATAATATGAGCTGAGTCAATTAATGTAGTTGCAGTGGAGGCGACTATCGGAGTCCATGACGACTTATTACCACTTGTATCTATTGACTGAACTCTAGCAAAATAAATTTTTTCAGTTGTCGTGGTGGTGGTTACTCCAGTATTGGAATTTATAGCATTTGTGGATTCGGTATTTGATGGAACATCCACGGTAATTACATTTGACGCTGAAAAACCAGATAAATAAGGCGTTTGGCCAGAAATAATTACATAACTAGAACCACTTTGCTGAATGCTCTCAGGAAGATATACTTCATAATTATAGCCACGAAGATCAGCTTCATTTGAAGGATTAAAGCTGATCATAATTGATTTATAGTTTCCTACTATAACTAAATTCCCAAGATCTTGCGGTTGAGTAGCGTCAGTTGGAACAACAAATCTAATTGCACTAGCCGGATCAAGTGTTGCGTTTACGTCTGCGTTTTTTGATTTGACAGTCAGCAGATACTGCTTACCTGGTTTAAGGTTTTGAATTGTTTTTTTAATTATTGCCATTATCTTATTCCGCCTATTGATGTAAATACCAACTCCGTACTCAGCTCCTGTTGTCCAAGTTCTATGTACATATTTTTCAAAAATGTAATTTTTGATATTGAAACAATATTTCCTGTTGATAAAATATTTTTATCTTCTAGTACTTCTATTTCGATATTGTAATCTTTATACTCTAAATTTGTTTTTGTATATATTACTGATTCTTGTTCATTCAAAGAAAAACAATCAATCTCAGTCCAATCAACAACTACTGTTTCTGTATCGCTAGACTTTTCTTGTCTAGATATGATTCTAATTTTAATCTTTCCATACGAAGGACCTATTTTTGCGTGGAGTTTAATGTTTGGACCACTAAAATTAGCTACCGCTTTTGCTCCAATCTTTTGAGATATTGAATCTTTCCAATCAATACCATCATTGAAGAATGCAAGTTTATAGTAACCATTAGATTTTGAGCTTAGATTTGTTTGATATAAATCAATAGATGACGGAGTCGCATCATAAAGCCTTGGGATACTTTGGGAGTTATCGTAAGATTTTGAAGTCTCTTCTGGCAATTCTATATAAGAGTATTTTTGCTTACCAGCTTCCGTGTATGGAGTTGCATCAATGTATTTTAAGTAATCTTGACCATAGTAAATTGAATATTTCCCATCTAACTGAGTATCAATTTCGTGATTTTTTACTGCTTGAAAATAAATTACATTATCTACAATTTTGCTCTTTGTTGGTGTTGGGGTAGATGACAATGTTGTCTGATCGGAATTTGGATATTCATAAATTACAACATAAGAATGATTTTGGTCTTCTTTTATCGATGATTGATCAAATATTTTATTAATTTCATTATTTCCCAAATCAACAAACAACCAATCATTTTTGTAAATATAATCTCTAGGAGCGACAAGTGACAATCCGTCTTCTTAAAGCTGGATAGATGTATTCGAAGTTTTGTGGACTATTTAAGTTAACATCATTTTTTAAATATTTAAACCAAGACATTTTTTATATCTCCGTATAGAGTATTTCAAAATCATATTTATCTTCATAATCATCTGGAATTTCTATACTAATAGAAACATCGGTAACAGGCACTCCTCCTTGAAGTATATCAGGAGAAAACGAGTCTATAGAAATAACAACTTCATTTTGAGAATTTGTAGCTTGTTGAAGTTTTATATCTCTCCTAACTGATTCATAATCTATATCAATTGATCTTATTTTTTGAGAACCATCGATACCAGTATGACTATGTGTTGCTATTTTAACGCCATCAATTTTAGCTTCGCCTTCAGTATGTATATCCCCGGTTATAGATCCTCCAGATTTCATCAGATACTGTGGATGACTGTCAGCGCCAAGATCGTCTAGCATAGAATGGCTGGATTTCAGTGAGTTATCTGGTTGATTAATAAATAGTGATTCAAGTAAAACCGCATAACTTGAATTTGTACTTTGTGTAACAATTCTTTCTTTTTTAACTGCTATTAGAGATAGCTGAGAAATATAGCTTGCGTATTTTCTTCTTTGTACTATATTTTGATATAAATTTTCTATTTTTGAAGTTGTGATATTCCTTCTTTCAACAAGGTCACTAATTATTGATTTAAAATTTCCCTCTGCTACCAATAGCGCAATTACAGCTTCTTCTGACATAGTCGGAAGATCTGCTTTCATATTTGTTGTTCTTAAATCAACAGAAAAGTCTGAAACAACTTTAGTTTTAAATCTTAAAGAAGGACCTAGAAAATTATCGTAAAATACGCCACAGTTTGCGACTAAATCATTGTATAGGGATTCAAGTTGAGAATCCACTACTGTTGTTAGCGAGTCTACTTTGATCGAAAAAAAAGCTTGGAATTGCGCTGCTTGTTTTTTAGTTGCTTTATCCACTTCGGCTTGTGGTATTGGTGTTGGCGCGAACGGTATGTTCTTGGCAAAGAGTTCCTGATAGTGGATCGCCATCTTGAGCCAGTAGAAGTAGTGCGAAGCGACTTGTTGTTGTGATTCATCTTCATAAGAATCACCAAAATCTCTTGCCGCAGAGAGTTTTATGCATAACGCCTCGTTAAGTAGGTACTTGACGATTTCCCTATAATCATAGAGGTGACCGAAACTAGAATTAGAAATAACATTATCGTACTCCTTAATGAATCGTTTATATCCTCTCGTGGTACCCGTTTCGGCAAACATATACTGCTGAAAACATATGAATGAAGGCCTTGGGTATTTAAGCTCACCAGGATATCCTTCAACTTCAATCTTTGGAAAAGAAGTTTCCATTTTATTGATTTGATCCCATACATACTTGTGAGCTTCTTCTAAGTTGGGATTATGAAGTGGGTCAATGTTTACTTGTTTTAAAAGATTTTCTAAATCAAGTTTAAACTGCCTTAATTTTGTTATTGTATTATTTATCTCCTGCCTAAGAACAGACAAGGAAACAGAATAAGTTTGGTCACTTCCGTAGGCTCCAATATTGTTTTTAAGCAGAGTTCTATTCTTTTTACCTAACACACTAGGATCTTCATAGTCAGAACCGGCGGTTGTTACGTCCGATTTATAATCTGCGTATACAACTACCTCTGGCGATTGCTGCCCTTCAATGTTATTTACAATAGACATAATATAATACTAAAACATCTTTCTTGCTATTTTTTTACTAGAACTTTTTTTTCCAAATTTTGGTTTTAATTGAGCTGTTCTATTTACGTTTAAAATTATACCAGAATCTTTATTTGAATAATCTTCATTATCAGAAGTTGGATTTTTAGGCATGAAAAACGTATTTGAAAATGACTCTACATTTGTTGCTACCTGACTTTTCCCGAATTCTCCGTAATTTTCAGTAATTGCCAGCAACGCCAGCATTAAGGCATCATGTGCGTGATCTACTGCGGAACCTCCGGCTTCAAACACTGGTCTACCAGTTTGGGTTGTCCTAACAACAACATAGGATATTAACTGCATATACAACTCTTCATCTGCGACTGGAAATAGTATTAGAGATTTTTCTAAATGCTGCCTTAAATTATCAACCATATACGGTTTTATTTCTTTTTTAACTGGAAGTTTTGTATATGGATCTCTTATTTCTATTAATTCACCAAATCCGATTCCCTTCACTCTGTCTCTAAGATTCGATCTTGGATTTTCTGTTCCATATTTTCTAAGAAGTTCCACTTGTACTTCTCCATAACCCCTGTCAACATATATGTGTTTTGGTTGAAAAGAATCATTTAACTGAACAATTCTATTTACAGCGTTAGTTAAAGTGTATTCTGATTTTTGAATTTCTTCTCTATGAGCTATTCTAATTTTATTTTTGAATCTTTCTTCTTCATGATTTTGATGACATGCTTCTAAAACAACTATATTTGTTCCAGCTCCATATTTATCCCAGTCAACACCAATTGTGTAAATAGATCTTGCGGATGTTACTTCTGGAATATAGTTCCACGATGGTTCAATAAAGGCTGCGTCAACAAATTTTCTTGGGTATACACCTTCTGCGTCTTCTCCCCAGTCTGCTTCAATTTCGTGTCTATATCCGGCTTCTGAATACTGCTCTCTAAATTCATCTTCTTGCTCTTTTGAAAAAAATGGATTACAGTACGATGGAAACCAAAATTCTCTGAATCTTTCTGATCGACACCATTCCCAAAATCTTTCTCTTCTACCAGTTGGAGTTGATGCACCTATTAGGACCTTATCGGGTTGGTCTTCGGCGGTTTTCTGAAGCATAGCGTATAGCGCGTCAAGATCATCGGTATGCATGTAGTCCATTTCGTCCAATACGATAACATGGGCTTCTTGACCACGAGCAACGTCTGACTTACCACCAGAACGCATTCCCGATGTAAAGAATCTAATTGTAGAACCATTAGAAAATTCAATCATGAATTGAGGACTGGTGACTTTTCTTGTTATTGAATTAGAAACTATTTCGTTTTTTGAAGCCAATCTGTTTATTTCCTGGTAAATCAACTCTACTTGAGTTTTCATTGGAGCAATAACCAAACAGCGACCGTCTTTATTTGTATAACTATAATGAAGAAGGGCAATTGCCATGCTAAAAGTTTTTCCAAGACGACGTCCTGCTCTTAGTACTTTTCTCAATGATGGATCTCTTAATATAAGAGTTTGATATACTCTTGTTTCAGCTCCGCAGGAAATGTTTAGCCCATCTACATGGGTCTTTTGCTATGTGTATTTGTCGCTGCATCTCCGCAGATAAACCAGCATTAAGGAAAGTGTTATCTACTTCAAATGGTTCATCTACTAAAAGAGCAAGTTCTTTATTGGTCATCTGTCTTTCGACAACAGGTGATCCGTCTTGCCAATTAAGGTGAGATAGTTTGTTTTTAAAAACCCATTCAATTCTATTAATTTGTTTTACATATTCTGGGTTTTGTGACTGTATAATTTCAATCAGATCTTCCCTAGAAAGAGTTTCTAGTTGTTTTCTAAATTCTAAAGTTTTACTCAGCATAAGTTATCCAAAATGCGCAGCCATCATTGCGCCCTCCGAACCAAGTAGCGATCTAGCATTAAGTCTACTGTTTTGTATGGCCATAACACCTCTTGCTCTTGAGGTTGCTCTAACCTCGTCGTCTTTGTATGTTCCAAACATTCCACCATTAATATTACCCTGCATTGACTTCATGGCGTCTTTACCAAAGTTTATAGCACCCTTGACTGCTAGTCCACCCAACTTAGCTAACTGATAGGCAAGGTCTGCAGCAAAGATTAAATTTAATCCAGGCACTGCAGCCAATGCTGCTTCGCCAGCTAATGCCATACCAACTCTTGCAGATCCTGTTTGCATCGCAAACTTTGTAGCGCCTTTAACACCAAACGTTTTTATAAGTCCTTTTTCTGCTATTTCAGTTGCCATCATACCAGCTCTATATGTTGCCATTTCTGGAGCTAAAGAAGCCGCTAAGTGCATTTGTGGATTGATTCCTCTACTAAGGGCTAAATTCATTGCCCTGTTTGCTCCATGATTGGCTGTAAGCGCATTGGCTATTGGTCTAATCATTTTTTCTGCTGTTTCTGTCATTTGTATTGTGCCTGCACCAAATGTTTTTGTTCCTGCAGTTCCTAAAGCGGTAATCATTTCCGATCCACCACCAGAAGTCAGTATTCCCCTTAACATTGTTTGACTGTATCTACCTCTTACTCCTTGGGTCGTTAAATACCTACGTTCTCCAACGGTAAGTGCTCCTCCAGTAGCTGCTTTGTCCAAAACGGCACCTAATGCTGTTCTTTGATAAGATACTGTAGAAAAAGCCTCTTGGGCCGTATGTGCTGTGGCGGTTAGCCCACCTCTTTCCAAAAGATTTAATCCCAAAGATTGAGAGTATGATGCGCCGGAAGCAACTCTAGTTGCTGTTGTTTGTGTTAATGATCTAGAGGGTACGTTATACTGAGCTATTCTAGCTAAATTTAGATCAAGTTTAGCTACGCTTTTTCCAGCAGCAGATCTCCTTTCTGCCTTAGCTAAAGCTCCCATTCTTCCGAGCATTCCGCCACTAAATCTTGGATTATCTGCTGCTCCCATGTTTCCTATGGATGCTAAAACTCCACCCGAGTTAGGTGAATAAAAATTTCTGCCAGGTCCTGCTAAAAATTCACTTACACTTTGTTTTCTAAAAAATCTTCTTGGATCTAAAGTAAAATTGTTTTTTAAAAATCCTTTAACTAAAGGAGTTTTTCCGACCAACTGTTCTTTGTTTGTTTAATAATCTTTGACCTCTTCTAGTTGTTCTTCCAAATATATTTGTTCCACCAACAAATTGATTTGGTCCTGTTGCTACGTTTGGGAGTAAAGAGCCTCTAGAATAGTTGCTAAACTTTCCCCTTCCACGACGTAAGCCCTCTCTGAATCTACCTACATCATCTCCTATACCACCTTGCAATAATGTATTCTGAGATCTAAAGGCAGCAAAGCCTCCAAGAGTAATGGGGTTAGTCGCTCTAGTGAATTGGGCAAAGCCTTCACTTTCCAGCATGCCCATCATTCCTGGCAATTGTGCCTGTTCCGGAATTACCTGAGATGGATCAAAAGAATCGCTGTATGGATTCATTAATCCATACTCATCGTAAGCTCCTCCTGCTGCGCTTAATGCATCAGACACTTTATCCGCCCCTTCTTAGATTATGCATTCCAAGAACAATGTTTCCATCTGCGTTAAGTTCTTGTGCGGTTTGAAGTGAGCTATTTCTTGAATTATAAAGATTTCCACCGTAACTCATATCTCTATTTAATTTTCTATTTCCAACATATGGCGATTCTCTAAAAAATCTTTCATTTCTATTTATGTATGCATTGGCTGCTGTTGCAAAAAGTCCAGCGCCTATTCCTGCACCTATAAGTGCTCCGCCAATTCCACCGCCTAAAGTTCTTGTAACTGGAGAAAGTAGATTATCTGCTACCGTAGATCTTGCGCCTGCTGCAAGCAAGTTGCCAGTTGTATTGCCGGCTCTAGCTGCTGCTCTTACTCCACTTTTTCTGCCCGCGACTGCTCCTATTGTACCTCCAAGAGCAGCGCCAATTCCCGTTGCTGCAGCTGCTGTTGTTCCAGCAGTGCCGCCCGGCATCATTGAATCAACGACTGCTCCAGGAGTTAGTTTTCTGCCCAAAAATGTTTCGTCTGCATTAGGATCCCCAAATGCAACATCCATAGCTGCGTCTCTTGCTGCTGGCAGTGCTTTAGAAGCCAATCCAATTCCAGCAGCTGCTCCAATGAGACCTATTGCACCAGCCTTTGATGTAGCGCCCCTGTAGGCTTTTGCTCCGTAAATTAGTTGGGCTAAGAGATCTTCCAACTCTTCTTCCAACTCTTTGTAGCAAATTACCTATTCGAGACGGTTGTGCGGGCGCCGCATTAAGTATGTCATCTAAGTTACTAAATCCATATACCATTATTAACCGCCAAATAAATGATTGTTTTTATCAGGACCCATAGAAGTATGGTTTATTTTACTTCTATCTAAATTACCAACGACACCCGCAGTAACTAGTGGATCCTTTCTTCTAGAGGCCATTTTTTGAGAAAATAAAGCCTCTTGTATTCCGTATGGTCTTTTGCCAGATTCAACTGGCATAGGACTCATAGTACTGTCGTAAACTTCATTTTCGTTTTTTGAACGAGCCATCTTTCTTCCAATTGCGATTGAAGCAACAGCTAAGCCAGCTAAATAAACTTTATTTTTATTAGCTTTCATAAAGGCTTGACCCCTATTAAATGCTTGATCTGCCACTATTTGACCGGCAGTCGCACCGGCTGAGGCAGACCTTGTAGCATTTGTGGTTATCTGTCCGGCTAAAGCTGCACCAGAATCTGCTACAGTTGCAGTTGCCTCAGTAGCTGGAGTGCCAGCAACAGCTAAGGCTTTTGTCAAGTTTGACAACGCACCTTGATCTGCCTGTGTTATAATTGCTGTTTTTCCAGCTTCATCAACACCGGCTGCTTCAAATGCCGCATCTACAACCTTAGCGTCTGTCTGTGGAGAGAAAATTGCTCCTATTACACTACCACTTTTATCTTTTATATACTTAATAACTCTAGATACTCTACCTTTTTGTAGTGTGTCATTAATACTAGAGTTTAGTTCAACTCCACTTAAATTCTGAGATAGCTTTATATCCCTAGAAGCTTCTCCCTGTATTTTCATATAAATAATTCCGTCTTCCTGTATTTCTCCAGCTACAGTACTTACGTATCGATCATACCTTTGTCCCGCTCCAGCAACTTTTTCATCAAGTAGCCTTGCCCTTTCAGCGGCACTGTACCCTTTTGCTGGATCAAATATGTCTTCCAACCCAAGTTCTTTAAATTCACGAAAACTAGACTGTTCACCAAAAATAACTTTCATCATTGTATTAAAATCCTCTCCCATTGCTTTTGCAACAAACGGAAGATCTGATGAAGTAATTTGTTGATATCTCTTAAACTGCGAAGCTATTACCTGATTTGCTAAATCATTATAAGATTCTTGAGTTAATCCCTGTGGAGAAAAAATTAGGTTTGTTGTTTCGGGCATGATTGCTTTTTCTGGAGAGCCCTGAACATGAGATTCATAGAAGGCGTTTAGCATGCGTGCTTCTTTTGAAAGACTTGGATCTGTTAATTGAGCTACTTTTACTCTTCTGCCGCCCCCTATATCAATACTGAGTTCCATAGCGTCGTCTGCTATCATTGTAATTTTTTCTGATGTTTTTCCAGGAGCGTTAACGCCAGCTGTCATTCTAATATAAGAATTTTTTATAAATGGTTTTGGTTCTTTTGTTTTGCCATCTAATACAGGTATTATTTTTAATTCTTCAAATAGATGTTCTGCGCCTTGAGCTATTGCATAATAAACCGGAGAAATATCTGACAGAGAGGCAATCGTCTTAACAAGATTATCATCAGCCAATGATGTCACCCCAGCTAGTTCTCCAGATTCACTCAATAATTTTGCGCCTATGCCTGCTGTTGCCCTAGCTCTAGCTACACCAGCAACTCTTGATCCTGCATCCATATATCCGTATGGAAGACCTGCATCTAGTACGGATTGAAGATAGGCATCAGTTCTTGTTGCTCCACCAATTGCTCCTGCATTAAAAAATGGCAAACGAGACTGTATCACAGTTTTTTCTTCGGCGGACAGTGCCTCCTCAGCAAGGACTCTATTAAAACCAACTCTCTTAAGGGCTTCTTCGTCAGCTTCTTGTGCTTTCATTTCCAAATCGTTCATTCCGTAAAATATACCAGTAACACTGTTGATTGATTTAAGATTTTCAAAAGTTGTTAGATTTGGAGCAACGGTACCAACATTTTTTACCCTAGTTATATTTTGAATCATTTGATTAAATTCAGTATGTTGGAAGTTTCTAAGACCAATATCTACTATATCATTGCTTGCCATGCTATAGTTTGTTATTGTTCCTATTGATTTACCCGTTCTATCTAGCATTTCAAAATTTTGTAGTGTTGCGTTTCTTGCTGCATTAACTTTAGCTTGAATAAGATCTCCAGCAGCAGATTCGTCTCCTATGTCTAATATTTTACCAGTTGAATAAGATTTAAACTTGTATCCACCCGGTTTACCCTTTTTTGGTTCCTGATAAAAAACCGAACCTATTCTATTTACCCCTTCTTGCAATTCACTAAATGGCTCGACCATGTTTGAAGTAATTTGCGCTCCGCAAAAGATTTTTTGCTTCCTGCTCACTAACCGCTATTTCAATAAGTCTTCTTCCAATTTGGTTTTCTGATACATAACTAAATGCTTGATCTGACAGGTTTCTAATGTCGGCAACATTAGTTACTGGGGTTATTGCACTGCTTCTTCTCATTTTTGATCTAAAAAATGCAGCAAAGTTAGAGTACTTTTCGGAAGCCCCTCTTAAAAATCCCTTTTGCTGTAGTGCTTGGTTTATTTGGCTTTCATGTTTTTGTAATAATGTTTGCAAAGCACGGTCGTCTATTGTTCCGGTTTGGAAACCAGCAGTTGGAAATCTTCTTATTTGGAGTTGACCATTGTTAACAAAATGAGAAATATAAGACGTTAGAAACGCATCCACCTCTCCAGTGTGAGTTCCTCTACTGGAAACAATTTTAAAGAACTCATCTAAACCAGGACCTTGTTCTTCAAGCAAATCAAGAAAATTTGTATTTAACATTAAATTTTCTAACGATTCTATTCCCTTTTTACCAACTATGATTTCCGGATCTAATGACAACGTTGATGCATAGTATTCTGATACTAGTCGAGCAGTTCGGGCGTCTATTCCATCTATGCCACCTAATGCACTTTGAACAGTAGAAGATATTTCCTCTCTTTGTAATTGCATACCTATCTTTAGGGTATCCAATGTGTCTTGTACAAAAAATGGATCGCGCGTACTGGAAAGTCCTGCTCTTTTTGCTGAGTATTCTTTTTGTAGCGCCTTAACTTCTTTGGCTAAATCAGTTTCTTGATTAATATAAGAAGGAAGAGATTTAATTGTATCTGACAATTTATCAATGTCAAAACTAAGAGCGTTGTGCCCTTCTACTACATGCACCTGTCCAATAATGTCATCTTGGCCAAGAAACATTTTTAACATATCTCTTAAATCTTCAAGAGCAATTTGACCATTACCTTCTAGTGCAGACATTGCCCTTTGATACTCTGGGCTGTTTTGTGCTGCGGCTTCTGTTAAACCCATTTCTGATAGTATTGTTGCCACAGATAAAGGCTGTGGTTTTCCTTCTATGAAAGCGTGTGCCAAATCCATTCCAGTTGCTCTAAAGTGTTTAGTTGCAACTATTTCTGGAGCTGATTCCAATTTTGTAGTTCCATCTTTGAAAACTCTTTCAACCCTTTTTACTACAGCATAGTTTCTGACTCTTGCTTGAGAGGTTAATCCAGTTGTTTCAGTGTCGTATGTTAGAACGGTTCTTAGCGAGCCTTCGTCTGGTATATTTTCTAAATCAAATCCAAGATAATTAACGACTTTATCATCAACTACTTGAAGTCTTTTTGTTCTTTCGTATAGATTTTTTAAAGAAATTGGATTTCTTAGTCTACTTTTACCTACTGTTAAATCAGAAGCACTTGTTGCCATTTCTTTAATGTTAAAATTTGCTCTTAGCAAAGCGAGCATTTGCGGATGGATACCTTGTCCAGATCTAATTGAATCCATAAAATCAAGAGAATATCTAGCCAAGTGCCTATATTCATTTTCTGATGAAAGAGATAAACTAGGAAAACCAAAATTATCTAGTATCTTTTCAACTGGAATAATTGTTCCTCTATAACTTTGCTCTATAAGATCGGCTGCGTTTTTATTTAATACACTTAAATCAAGGTTCTCTCTTTGAAGCATTTCGTACACTTCGTCTAAAACTGCTTCATAACCTCCTGCATCTCTCAAAACTTCTAGTCTTCTAGTAAAACCTAAAGAATGCTTAGTTGGATCAGATAGCGCTTGATGATATTCGTTAAGAACTGCTACTCCAGAAGTTTCAGTACTACCAAAAAAACCTTCAGCTTGTTCACCTAGCTTATCTATTATATCTTTCTGAGTTATTGCTCTTGGTTGTATGCCTCTAGGATTTTTTTGTTGTTCAGTTCCTTCTGCGGCTTTACCGTGCAAAATATCTTTTGGCTATTTCATTTAACTTAAAAGGGTTAGCTGGTTGTCTCGCCATCTTTTGGCCCCCCTATTTGTTTTATATCAGTCTCAGAATCTACTATATAATCATCCACATCGTAAGTGCCCAGTTTTCTTTTAATAAGTTTTTTATTTTCAATTTCTATAGATTGAACTTTATGTATTATTTCAGATATTGTTTGAGCCGTATCAAGTTGAATTTGACCAGTCTTTGCTCTAGCTTCTCTTGTCGCTAAAAGTTGATTTCTTAAATCTTTTCTTCTTTTATGTAGTCTGTCTTCAAGCTCAACTGCAAGGTGTAGTTCTTTTTTGAAAATTGGATTTCCGATCTTTATCTATACCAATTATATTTTCTTGAATAAAATGTTCTTTAGCTAAAAGCTTTGTTTTTCTAAGATATTGAACTTCTTGATCAACCAAATCTCTTACCATAGAAACTTCTACTAAGTTTTCTGGACTAACATCCAACTGTTCCATATACTCTGCGGTGAATTGTGAAACCATAGACATTTCTATTGGGCATGATTTGCCATGAGGAGCTAGGTTTTGTTGCAGTAGTGGACATGTTGATGCAAATATACACTTAGTTGATTCACATCTCATTGGTATAGATGAAAACATAGATGTTCTCATTTTTTGAGGTCTTACTAAATCAACAGCTTTTTGCTTGTCTTCATCAGACCATTCAACTGGAAAAAACAAATCTGGTCTTAGTGATTCAAATTTGTCTAAAAAATTATTTTTTTCATCAAATTTATCTATTTCATTTGCCATTAAAATCAATCCATTCAGATTTAACCAACCCATCGTTTGCATATGTTTGAATCATACAACTTTTGCAACCGAGGACAATAGTATTCTTGAACATGAAAAACCTCTGATGAATCAATCACATCTTCATAAACGAAGTTTAGATTATGATTACATCTATCACACTTCATTTTATATTTCTTCCAAAAGCTTAATTAAACCTTTTTGTAGTTTTTCTTGCACTTGTATATCTTGAGCGGCGTTGACAAACATGCTAATTTCTCTCATCTCATTTGGAGAAAGAGCAGAGTTAATTATATACCTTGCGCCTTTGCAAACATCGCAGTAAATTTCTTTACCAGAATTTTTTATTGGTACACAAGAACACTGCTCAATAATACCAAAATGCTCAAGAGCTTCTGCAAGATCGAACCATTTACTTTTAAAAAGTTTTTTTGTTTGCTCTTTATATGCTCTCAGTTTATATTGATCATCTGAAAGAAGTGTACCCATATCTAAGGCTTGTTTCATGAGATCATTTATCATTTTATATAAGAAATTTGGTAGTTCAAAATCTCCGTTTTGACTTATATAACTTTTCCAATCATTCATAATTTTCTCCAAACATTTTTACATTAAACATATTATAACAAATTATTTTTATTACAGAGTAGATCCTCCAGATGATCTTGGTGTTATTCCATTACTTCCAGAAGAACGAGAATTTCTACCACTCATATATCGACTGGCTAAACCTACTCCACCAGCACCCATTGCAAATTTTCCAGTTCTTGTTCCGGCAGCATTGCGTACGCCTCTTGCAATTGCCCCAGTTGCCCTACCGACGGTTCTACCACCAGCTAAGACTCTTGATCCACGAGAAGCCGCGCCAGCCATCATAGATCCCATTCTAGCTCCAAACGGCATATTATTCTACCCCTATGATGGGGCTGTTTTGACTTCCCTTAACATTCCTATACCCCATATATCCAATTCCAGCTGCACCTAATCCCATTGTAGTTTTTGGATATTTTTCCATACCCTTTCCTATTTTACCCATTGCGCCGCCGAACAACTCGGTTAAATGTTCCGTCCTTTTTTAGTATAACCGGATCCGAGACTTCCGGCTACTGCACCAAATGAGCTTACACCCTGCACTGCTCTGCCACCAGTGCTTCTGGCTCTTGAAGCGACATTTCTAGTTGCCCCAAGCGCTCTACCCACTCCGCCAAACATAATTTAGTACATTGGGTAGTTTTGGCTACCGCGTCTTCTATAGGCCATTGCACCGCCCAAGGCAGCAGCACCGCCCATGGTTCTTCTGGGATAATTACCCATTGCTCTTAGCGCATTTGAAGCGCCCCTAGCACCGAGGTAAGCCCATACGCCCAACAGCATTAGATGCTCCATGCAAACCTCCGGCGACCTTTTGAGCCAAAGAGCTATTTTGCCTAAACATATTTAGGCCTGATGACACCATTCCGTTTCATTAAAATTACTCCTAACTAGTCTTATTGGTTTATAGTAATATTATTTTTCAATAGACTTGGCTTTTGAAGGTTTTTTTAAAGTAAACACAAAATCGTCTTCTTCTAAAGTATATGATATTTCAAATATAGTTCCACGAGGTGGTACTGATTTAATTAAAATATCAGCAAGTTGATCTTCCATTTTTTCCCTTCTAATTTGAGCCAACCCTCTAGCACCCTTTACTGAGTCAATGCCTTTTTCTAAAAGAGCATCAATTACGCTATCGGTGTAGTTGATACTGTAACCTTTTTTAGATAATTTATCAATTATTACAGACATTTCTAATTCTGCTATTTTTTGCATGTCGGTTTTAGACAAATGATTAAATACCACAATTTTATCTAATCTATTTATAAACTCTGGTCTAAAATGCTTTCTTACTGCATCAAGAGTATTTTTATTAACCATTTCGTGCGGTGGCATTTCTTTTGTTCCATGCTTCATGCCAACATTTCGCGCAAAACCAGCTCCACCACTCAATAGGAAGTCAACAGTTTTTTCATTACCAAGATTTGTTGTCATAATAATTATTGTATTTCTGAAATCTACTCTTTCGCCCTTACCGTCGGTCAGTATCCCATCTTCAAATACACGAAGAAAAGTATTCCACATATCTTGATGGGCTTTTTCCACTTCATCTAATAAGATAACAGTGTGTGGATATTTCTTGACTTGATTAACTAACTGCCCACCTTCGTCATGGCCAACATATCCAGGAGGAGAACCAATAAGTTTTTGATTTTCATGTTTATGTTGAAATTCTCCACAATCGATTCTAACTATTGGATACTCCTCACTAAACATGTATTTATGCACTAGTGTGGCTAGATGTGTTTTGCCAACGCCAGATGCACCTGCGAAAAGGAAAATTCCCAAAGGTCTATTTTTATCATTTAGTCCGACTTGGGATCTTTTTAGCGCTGAAACAACTGAATTAATTGCTTCCTGTTGACCGATTACATTAGCTTCCAAGTAATCTTGGAGACCTAAAAATTTTTGTCTAGTTATCTTTTTTACTTTTTGTTTAGTTTTGTCTTTAATTCTTTTATCAAACTTCGACTGTAGGTGCTTTGCAATTTCTGACTCAATGGCAGATAAATCATTTATATCTTTTATGTCTTTATCATTAATATTTTTTGCGTAAGCAAGTTCTATCCATAAATCGATATCTATGCCAGGATTTAGCATGACGCATCCGTGATACATTGCGTCTATACATCTTTCTGCAGCTTCCCTAGACATCATGCGTAGAGATTCTGTTATTTCTGGCTTAACGTTGTAAATTACATTCTCTAAGACTGCAAGTTTAAAATCTTTTGGTGCTTTATTATCTAACTCTTCTATTAGAGAGTCAATACTTTCGGGGTCCAGCACTTTATACTTGACATAAGTTGCTAACTCAGGAACATAAATCTGGTAAAGTTTCATTATTTTACTTCACCCCCTAGATGACGGAGATGTAGTAAATAGTAACCTCTATACTTAGTATATGCTGTTGTGGGAGTAACTAGAAAATAATACTCTCTAGTATTTGAGTTTCTCCCGTAAAGACATTATAGCAACCCGTGTCAAATAAAATCAAGAAATATTTTTTCTTGTTTGTATTTTTTCAATTGAAGGACATTTTTCAATACAAGGACCAGCAATTTTCCAAATTGCCAATAGCTCATCAACTGTATTTATTCTGCCTAACAGTATTCTTGCTCTCGTAAAATCCAAATGCAGTTCAACGTTATATTTATTTTTCACTTTTATTCTCCTTGCGTTTTGCAGATCTATTATACCACCGTATGCATGTAGTTATTGAGTGTGTGAGTATGCTATAATTTATGCCATGGAAGAATCTAAATCACTTGATATAGCAATTGCACAACTGGACCGTCAGTTTGGTCCAGGAACTGTTATGAAACTTGGTAATTCTGACCACCAGCAGTGGCCATCGATTCCTACTGGAGCTCCAACTCTAGATAAAATTCTTGGTATTGGCGGTCTTCCCAGGGGAAGAATTGTAGAAATATACGGGCCAGAATCTTCCGGTAAGTCAACATTAGCACTTTCTGTAGTCGCAGAAGCACAAAAACAGGGTTTGCGCTGTGCATACGTAGACGCAGAACACGCACTAGATCCAAGTTATATGATCAGTTTGGGCATTGATTTAGATGAATTGTTATTGGCTCAACCGCATTATGGCGAAGAAGCTTTGGAAATTGTAGATAAACTAGTTAGAACAGGTGAGATTGGACTCATTGTTGTTGACTCAGTGGCGACACTTGTTCCAAAAGCAGAGTTAGATGGCGAAATGGAAGCAAATCAGATGGGTTTGCAGGCAAGAATGATGGCAAAAGCAATGCGTAAAATTACTGCATTGGCAAATGAGAGCAAAACTCTTGTAATTTTCATTAATCAAATGCGAAATAAGATTGGAATTATGTTTGGAAATCCAGAAACCACACCAGGTGGTATGGCTTTAAGGTTTCATTCCTCTGTTCGTATTGATCTTCGTAAGAAAGAAGATATAAAAGACAAAGAAGGCAATGCTGTAGGTATTACAGT
>Ga0129336_10000825_pt1 | contig 18358 bp, 18 predicted proteins | sample CPB6_02_DNA_FD_96878 | JGI IMG/M metagenome (GOLD analysis project Ga0129336, IMG submission 96878) | Freshwater to marine salinity gradient microbial communities from Chesapeake Bay, USA - CPBay_Sum_0.6_0.2_DNA | ecosystem: Environmental > Aquatic > Marine > Coastal | place: USA: Chesapeake... | reverse complement strand
TCGGAGCCGCCGTAGCCGCGGAGATCCATGGCGACCACGCGATATCCGGCGTCTGCATAGGACTTCACCTGGCGACGCCAGGACCACCACAGGGTCGGGAATCCGTGAAGGAGGACGATGAGCGGGCCGTGACCAGCGTCGACGATGTGGAAGCGAGCGCCGTTGGCTGAGATCTCCCGATGCGTCCAGGGTCCTGGCTGTCGGATGACCTCGTCAGGGTCGAGAAGCACGTGCTGTCAGCGTTCAGGGAGCGCGTGCGACTCAGGTGATGGCTCGACCGCTGACTGAAGCGCTGCCCTGGTCTGCTCGATTTGCGCGATCGTGCGATCCGGTCCCTTGATCTTGGCGGACTCTTTCTTGCCGAGCAGGCCGAGGACTGCGGCGATGAGGAAGAGGACGAGGGCCACGATGCCGAAGCCTGCCCACACCGGGAGGCCGAGCGCGACGAGGACGTAGGCCAAGGTGACGAGCAGGAAGATTCCGCCCATCCCCGCCATCGAGAGTGCACCGACCAGCAGGATGCCGGTCTTGCCCGCGGCTCGGCCACTTTGCTGGAGCTCGAGCTTGGCCAGCGCGACCTGTGCCTTGATGAGTCGCTGAAGGTCAGCGACGGCGGCCGCGACGAGGGCCTTGAGCGAGGCCTCCCCTGGGGGAGTCGTGTCGGGCATGGTGCTCTCCTTCGCTTGACGCGTCGCTCGAAGGCTAGTGGGTCGGCCGCGACGACGCGCCGGGTTCTCCGGCCTCGCCGGTCTGATAGACGTCAGGAATGCCGTCGCCGTCCACATCGGCCTCCTCGACTGCGGCTTCGCTGCGGTAATGCCGATTGCGGGTCAGGAGCATGATGGCGGCCAGCAACGCGGATATGACCGAGGCTGTGAACACCGCGACCTTCGCGCTGTCGAGCAGTCCTTCGTTCGTCGAGTAGGCGAGCTCGGTGATGAGTAGTGCCACGGTGAAACCAATCCCCGCGAGCATGCCCACGGCGAGGACGTCGCGCCAACCGATCGCGGGGTTGAGTCGAGCACGGGTGAATCGCGCCATGAACCAGGCAGTCGTGACGACTCCGATGGGCTTGCCCAGCACCAGGCCGGCCATGATGCCGATGGCGACGGGGTTGCTCACAGCGTCGATGATGCCGGTGCTGCGGAGGTCGACGCCCGCTGCGAAGAATGCGAAGAGCGGCACGCACAGACCTGCGCTCAGGGGCAGCAGCATCCTTTGAAGGCGATCGACGGGCGACTCGGCCTCGCCCGGGTCGGTGCTCGACCTCGTGAGCAGTGCCATCGCGACCCCGGCCACGGTGGCATGGATTCCACTCTCGTGCGTCGCCCACCAGATGACGAGCGCTAAAGGAATGTAGATGAGGGGACTGCGGACACGGCCTCGCTGGAGCAGCCAATAGACGACGAGAAGCGCGATTGCGATCCCGAAGTACAGGAGCGAGAAGCCCTTGGAATAGAAGATCGCAATGATGGTGATCGCACCCAGATCATCGACGACGGCGAGCGTGAGCAGGAATGCGCGCAGGGCCACCGGCAGCATGCGGCCCACGACCGCGAGGACCGCGAGGGCGAAGGCGATGTCCGTTGCCATCGGGATAGCCCAGCCGCGCAGCCCGTCGGACTGCCCGGATGTCGACACGATGGCAACGAAGATCACGGCGGGGATGACCATCCCGCCGATCGCGGCTGCGATCGGGACGGCTGCCTGCGCCGGCTTGGAGAGGGTGCCGTGCGTGAGCTCGTGCTTGAGTTCGAGCCCCGCGACGAAGAAGAAGACCGCGAGAAGTCCATCAGCTGCCCAGGTCGCCAGGGTGAGATTCAGTCCCAGTGCCTCCGGGCCGACCGTGATCGCGCCGAGTTCGAAGTAGGCGTCGCCCCAGGGGGAGTTGGCCCAGGCGATGGCGATGATGGCGGCGGCGAGCAGGAGTACTCCGCCGATGGTCTCGCCGCGCAGGGCGCGGAGGAGCCACAGGCGCTCAGCGAGCGGCGGGCGATCGAAGATCTGATGCGTCATGCCGTCGGGCAGCGCGCTACCGGGTGTCGTCACAGGTTCCTCCGGGGTCGTCGACATGGCGCCGACCAGGCTTCCCGGCTCACCGATGTCGAGCCTATCGCGAGGGCTCAGTCCTCGCTCGTGCCCGATTGCAGGCCGGTCTCGATCAGGTTCATGACACTGGGGTCGGCCAGAGTGGTCACATCACCCATGCTGCGGTTCTCCGCAACGTCGCGAAGCAGCCGCCTCATGATCTTGCCCGAGCGAGTCTTGGGGAGTTCGGGGACGACCATGATCTGGCGCGGCTTGGCGATGGGGCCGATCTCCTTGGCCACGTGATTGCGCAACTCGGCGATCAGCGCGGTGCCGTCGGCGCCCTGTTCGACGCCGCCGCGCAGGATGACGAAGGCCACGATGCCTTGACCGGTCGTCTCATCCGCCGCTCCGACGACAGCGGCCTCGGCTACCGACGGGTGAGAAACGAGCGCAGACTCGACCTCCGTCGTCGAGATGCGGTGGCCCGACACGTTCATCACGTCGTCCACGCGTCCGAGGAGCCAGATAGCGCCGTCCTCGTCGAGCTTCGCGCCGTCGCCGGCGAAGTAGTACTGCGGCCACCGCGACCAGTAGGTCTCGACGTAGCGCGCGTCATCTCCCCAGATACCGCGGAGCATGGACGGCCAAGGCTCGGTGAGCACGAGGTAGCCGCCGCCACCGAGGCCGACCGGGCTCCCCTCATCGTCCACGACTGCGGCTCCGATGCCGGGCAGGGGCCGCATGGCCGAGCCCGGCTTGCAGGCGGTCACCCCGGGAAGCGGAGAGATCATGATCGCCCCGGTTTCCGTCTGCCACCACGTGTCCACGATCGGGCAGCGGTCGCCGCCGATGACCTCGCGGTACCACATCCACGCCTCGGGATTGATGGGCTCACCGACGCTTCCGAGCAGACGCAGGGATGACAGGTCATGCGCCTGCGGATGCTCGGTTCCCCACTTCATGAAGGTGCGGATCGCCGTGGGCGCGGTGTAGAAGAGCGTGACTCCGTACTTCGCGACGATCTCCCAGAACCTGCCCTTGTGCGGGGTATCCGGGGTGCCTTCGTAGATGACCTGCGTCACGCGGTTGGAGAGCGGGCCGTAGACGATGTAGCTGTGGCCCGTCACCCAGCCGATGTCGGCCGTGCACCAGTACACGTCCGTATCTGGCTTGAGATCGAAGACCATCTGGTGCGTGAAGGATGCCTGTGTGAGGTAGCCGCCACTGGTGTGCAGGATGCCCTTGGGCTTCCCGGTGGTGCCGGATGTGTACAGGATGAAGAGCGGATGCTCGCTGTCGAACGCCTGGGCCTCATGGGTATCCGGCTGGCCGGGCACGATGTCGTGCCACCAGACGTCCCGGCCGTCCTGCATGTCGATATCGGAGCCGGTACGGCGCACAACGAGCACGTGCTCGACCGAGGGCGTCTGGGCCACCGCCTCGTCGACCGCCGGCTTGAGGGCCATGGGAGCGCCGCGACGGTTTTGGCCGTCGGCGGTGATCACGAGGGTTGCCTGGGCGTCGTCGATGCGCGAGCGCAGTGCCTCCGAGGAGAACCCGGCGAACACCACCGAGTGCGGAGCGCCGATGCGCGCGCACGCGAGCATGGCCACGACCGCTTCAGGAATCATCGGCATATAGATCGCGACACGGTCGCCCGCCCGAACGCCGAGCTCGGTGAGGGCGTTGGCGGCCTGGCAGACCTCGCGCAGGAGTTCGGCGTAGGTCACGTCGCGCGTGTCGCCGGGCTCGCCTTCGAAGCGCAGCGCGACCTGGTCGCCATGGCCAGCCTCGACGTGGCGGTCAACGCAGTTGTAGGCGACGTTGAGTTTGCCGTCGACGAACCACCGGGCGAATGGCGCATTGCTCCAGTCGAGTACCTGCGTCCAGGGCTTTGACCAGGTGAGGCGCTGGGCCTGCTCCGCCCAGAAGGCGAGTCGATCAGCCGAGGCGACGTCGTACATCGCCGCGTCGGCGTTGGCCTGGGCCGCGAAGGCGGGGTCGGGCAGGAACGACCTCTCCTCGTGAAGCAGGTTCTCCAGGGCCTGATCCTCGGCCACGCTTCCTCCTCGATCTCGTGTGATGTCGCCCACGGTAGTCGGCGAGAAGTGGGCCTGGGGAGGCTTCCCGCGCGTCACAGGGAGCCTTCCGGCCTTCTCATGCGTCAGGATGGACGAGGTCGGCCCACCGGCCGGTAGTCCTGGAGGTCCTGCGTTGCGTCCCCGCGTGCTCGTCCCGCTGCTCCTGGCCCTGGCCGCTGCCCTGGGCCTGGTCATGGGGGCGGTGCTGCCCGGAGCCCCGAGTTCGCCCACGGCGGACTCGTCGACCCCCGCTCCGTCCGGCTCGACCGATCCGGGGACCTCCGACTCCGGAAGTGCCGCGCCGGCAACGGAGGGCTCGACCGCCGCGGCTGTCGGCGAGGTCATGGGCGAGGGCGGCGGGGTGTCGGCGGTCAACCTCCCGCAGCCGGAGTTCCCCGTCGAGAAGCTCGCCGCGGGGGAGAAGCCACCGCAGTTCGTCACCATCTCCTTCGACGGCTCGTGCAGCCTCGACATCATGCGGCATTACATGGACACCGCAGCTCAGGTGGATGCGTTCTTCACCTTCTTCGTCTCCGGCCTGTGCCTGCTGCCTGAGGATCAGCGCTTCCTCTATGACACTCCCGGCCGCGATGCCGGGTCGAGCGCGATCGGCTTCGCCGACGATGCGCAGGAGGTCGTGGGTCGCATCGCGAACTACAAGGAGGCCTACGAGCGCGGCCACGAGATTGGCACGCACTTCCTCGGTCACTGGTGCGAGCCGAACGACGGTGCCGTGAATTCCTGGGGCCCGGCCGAATGGCAGAGCGAGTTCGCTCAGGACATCGGCTTCATGGACAACTGGGCGGCCAACAACGGAATCACTGATCCGATCCCGCTGCCCTTCAACCACTCCGTGATGCAGGGTGCCCGCACGCCGTGCCTCGAGGGGCAGCGTGATGTGATGTACCCGATCTTCGCGGAGAACGGCTTCACCTACGACGCATCCAATCCCGGCGTCCTCCAGTGGCCCTCGAAGAACGAGTATGGCCTCTGGGAGTTCCCGCTCCAGACCATGAAGGTTGTGGGATACGACCGCTCCAACCTCTCGATGGACTACAACTTCCTCTGCGCGCAGAATGACTGCCAGCAGCAGGCGGACCAGGCGACCTGTGATCGCATTGAGCAGTCGACCTACGACTCGCTGATGGCTGCCACGGACGCGCTCTACAACGGCAACCGGGCCCCCCTCTTTTTCGGCAATCACTTCAACACCTGGGTCTGCGGCGCGTACCAGAACGCGATCACGCGCTACGTGCTCGACGCCTCGGCGATGTACCCGGACCTGAAGTTCGTGTCCAATGCCCAACTCGTGAAGTGGCTTGAGGCCCAGGACCCGGCGGTGCTGAAGCAGTTGGTCGCTCAGGGGGTGCAGTCCTACTGAGCGATCCCCTCGCCAGTCTCGCCGGACTGCCGGGTGTCGGCGAAGCCTGCGATGCCGCCCGGTCCGAGATCGACCGGCTCCTGTGGGACCGCGGCGTGAGAGCGCGCGCTGCCGAGGTCGCCGCATCCTCAGCGGTGATCGGGGCGCGAGATTCCGCGGCCCTCGAGGGAGCTGACCTGTCGCTCGATGTCGTGCGGGCTGGAGTCGATGACTCACCGGTCGGTCGCGCTGTCGCCTCGTCCCTGGCGATCACTGGGGCCGTGCCCGGACAGGTGGATGCCTGGCTGCGTGCGCCGCTTCAGGTGCTCGCCCACCTCCACGTGATCGCAGCGCGCGGCTTCGAGCAGGAGGATGTCCTGGGCAAGCCGCGAGCTGACTTCGACGTGGTGGATCCGTTGCACATCGGAGCCGTGCCGCCGCCCGATGACGTGCCAGATCGGCTGGTCGGCCTAGCGGACGTGCTCACTCAGCCCACGCGCGCCCCGGCGATCCTCGTTGCCGCCATCGCGCACGGCGAACTCCTGGCCCTCAGGCCGTTCCGGTGGGGATCGGGGCTCATCGCGCGTGCCAGCGTGCGACTTGTCCTTGCGAGTAGAGGCGTCGATCCGGATCTGCTGGCGTGCCCGGAGGCGGGGATGCTGTCGCTCGGCAGGAGTTCCTACGTCGCCGCACTGCGCGGTTACGCGACCGGCGAGCCCGACGGGGTCGCGGAGTGGATTCGCTGGAATGCCGCGACGATCGGCTTCGGCGCAGAGACCGCGCGCTCCTCCTCCTAGCCAACTCACCTGCGCCCCGTGACGCTGAGGCCTATGACGCGGGGCGCGGAGCGACCTCGGCGAGGTCAACGCCGTCGTTGCGCGGCCGGCTGGGTGCCGGGATCACCGCGCCCTCGGGGACCCGCAGGTCCAGTAGCCATGGGTAGGCCCGTCCGGCGACGATGGCGAAGGCGCGCACTCGGACAGTGGGCTCCTGGAGTCCGACGGCCTCGGCGGGGGACACCAGCCACCGCAGGCGTGAGGTAGCCCCGCCTTCCTCGATCGTGGCGTCCTGATCGCCGCGCCCACGGAAGCCCACGGAGTCGAGCGGCTGGAGGACGACCCGATTCGCGGACGTCGTGACCCGTACGCGCATGATGAGCGTGCGATCGCGGAAGAAGACATCGATGCGGGCGCTCCGCGGTGAGATGGCAGGTTCCGACGTGGGTGTGGGGCACAGGGTTGCCAGGGCATCCCGCAGTGCCTGAGCGGGCGCCGTGGCGAGCGGCACGTGAGTTCCTTCGGCGTCCATGAGTGGGCCCGAGAGTTGTGCGGTGTCGATGCCGCCGCAGTCACCCGGAGTGATGACCACGTTGACCTGAGCGCGCTCGCCCGCCGGCACGACCACCCCGCTCACCCCGCTTGCGGCGTATGCGCCGACGTCTCCTGATGAGTCGACGAGCGTCGAGCGCTGAGGATCCGCGGTGATGTCCAGGCGCAGCAGCAGTGCGCCCGCCACCAGTCCCGCGGGCCAGCCCTGCGGGAGGTCGTCGCCGCTGATTGCGAATGGCCCTACCTGCTCGATCCCGACGATCTCGAGGCGATCCGGGCGCTCGGATTGGGCGCTCCACCATTGCAGCGCGCCTATCGTGACAGCGAGGATGATCACGACAGCACCGAGCGCGCCGATGACGCGCGAGGCAGTGCGCGGGAGGAGAGGCCCGCGCGGTCCGGCGGGTGCAGTGTCGATGATGTCCACGGGCTTCGCCTATCGAATCGACGTCGTCAGGGGCGTCATCTCGGGCAGATCGTCGGTGATCGCCGTGCCGATGATCCACGGGTAGGCAGTGCCCTCCCGCACCATGAAGACCTGCGTGTAGGCGGTCGTGACATCGTCGTTGTGCTCCGCGCGTGGCGAAATCAGCCAGAGCAGCGGTATCCCGTCGCCGGATCGACGATCGGCCGCCCCGAGGCCGCGCAATCCGGGACCGTCGAGGGGTGTGAGGACGTACCGGTCAGCGGTGCCGTCCACGTCGACGACGAGCCCGATCGTCTCTAGCGGTGTCTCGCCGCCCCGTCGTGCCGCTGTCACGGTGAGTTCGGGCATCGGGCCAGCCTGGGCGCACGCCTGCGCAAGCGCGTCGCGCAACTCACCCTGGGCGGGATCCGCGGTGCTGACGGCGGTGCCCTCAGCGGTCGCGAGGATTTCGACGCCGAATGCCCTGCGCCATCGGTAGCCGGCCTCGTCGAGATCAGTTCCCTCGCGCGCGAGGCTGCAGTCGACGGGCGCGATAGTGACGTCGACTTCGATGAAGGAGCCGGCGGCGATGGTGATGGGTGCCTGCTCCTGGACGTAGACGATCGCGTCCGTGGGCGACGTACTCACCTGCGTGTCCTTGCCCGGATCCCCTCCGACTCGAAGGCGCACTGTGATGCCTGGAAGCGTGGCGCCCGCGGGAGTGGCTAGGGCGCCGATCGGCGGCTCGGCGACGACCGTGACCGGCGTGCGGGTGAGCACCGAGGCGCCCACGATTTCCAAGCGATCCGATGTGGGCGGCCGCGAGGTCCACCACGTTGTGGCGCCTGCCACGGCCGCGACGACGAGACCGCCTGCGATCAGAACGGTGATGCCAGCGCCGGCGAAACGATGACGGGGCTCACGGTCACGTCCGTGGTCGAGGACCTCGGCGGATGTGGCCATGCCGGCAGGCTAAGCGCTCTCCGCCTGAGGCGCCTTCCAGAGGAGAAGCGCCTTGACGCTGAGGGCGATGAGGATGGCCACCACGACGGCGATGGCCGTAAAGACCACCCGGTCCTCGGCGATCTTGATGCCATCACCGCCCTGCGCGTCGAGCAGGATGATCGCGGGCGTGAGGGCCCCGACGAATTCCCAGTAGGGGCGCTTCAGCGCGAAGCGGAGGACGAAGGCTGCGAAGAGCAGCAGTCCGCCGACGAGGAAGGAGTACGGCGTGCCGAGTCCAAGCAGGATGAGAATGAAGGCGACGGCACCGCCGGTGAGAGTGCCGCCGAGCCGCTGGAGGGACTTTGTCAGCGTGTCGTGTGGGCTTGGCTGCATCACCATGATGAGAGTGAGCAGCAGCCACGCGCCTTGGTGGAACTTCGCCTCGGTCAGGACGACCCACGCGGCGATCCCCAGGACGATCCCCATGACCAGCCCGTAGCCCACGCTCGCGGCGGTGCTGAATCGCTGGCGGTCGGACATGCCGGTCGGACGCCCGAAGAGGATCCGGGCCACCAGTGTCAACCAGAGACCGCCGAGGGCCAGAACGACGCCGACAACGATGTTGCTCACGAGCAGCGACGCATCTGCCAACCTGGGTGGTGCGACGAGGACGAAGCTGATGAAGACCGGAATCATGAGGACCGGGCTGTGCAAACCTCGCCGCGCGGTGAGGGCGCAACCGCCCGTGAGCAGGCCGAAGAAGATGGCCCCCGGCAGCGGAGAGGAACTCAGTGACGCCGCGACAACGCCGGCGGCACCTGCAGCGAAACTCACTGCGACCGCGAGCCTCAGGTCGTAGAAGATCGCGGCCATGCCGATCGCTCCGCCGTAGACGAACAGCGACGCGAGACCGGGTTGGCCGCTGATGATGAGCAGCGTGGGGGGAGCCATGAGCGCGATCGTGAGCAGTCCGATGAGGAGGATGCGCTGACCGCGCGACGCCTTGGCCATCATGCGATGCGCCGATGTCGGGCATACCACGCGAGTCCTAGGGCGACAGCGCTCACGGCGGCGGCCGCCGCGCCGGCCGCGACGGCCTGGCGCTTCTCGATGGGCAAGCGGCTCGTCATCGACACTGGGCGGGCGAAGTCGAGGATCGGCCAGCCTCGCTCGGCCGCGACACGTCGAAGGTCTGAGTCAGGATTGACCGCACTCGGATGCCCCACCATGTCGAGCATGGGTAGGTCCGTGATCGAGTCGGTGTAGGCAAAGCACGCATCGAGGGCGTACCCGCGTTCGACAGCGAGGTCACGTATCGCCTGGGCCTTGCCCTCGCCGTATGCGTAGAAAAGGATCTCGCCGGTGTACCTGCCGTCTTCGACGACGAGTTGGGTCCCCACCGCGATGTCGGCCCCGAGGCGAGCGCCGATGGGTTCCACCACCTCCGTGCCCGACGAGGAGATGATGACGATCTCGCGTCCGGCTGCTCGGTGGTCTTCGATCAGGGCAACGGCCTCGTCGTAGATCGTGGGATCGATGATGTCGTCGATCGTCTCGGCGACGATCTCGCGGACCTTGGCAACATCCCATCCGGAGACGAGGTCGGACATGTAGCGCCGCATGGTCTCCATCTGGTCATGGTCGGCGCCCGAGGCGAGGAAGATGAACTGGGCGTAGGCACTGCGGATGACGTCACCCCGGCCGATCAAGCCGCCCCGATAGAACGGGCGCGCGAAGGCGAGTGCGCTGGACGTAGCCAGGATCGTCTTGTCCAGGTCGAAGAATGCGGCGGCCCGCGTCACGCGCGCACGCTATCGCGCCAACGACTCCGAGGACGTGCTCACTCAGTTGTCCACAGCGGCGTCTCGCGAGGATTGTCCCCAGGTCTGGGTCCGCCCTGGCCCATCAGCGGGTCGGCGATGAGCCTCACGGCATGACCGAGACACCACGCCCCCTGCTCATCACCACTGACCCCCTGCTCCTCGATGAGGTGCTGAGGCTGGCCGCCGCGGCCGGGACCGAGATGAGCGTGCGCGATGAACCGACGGCATCGGCTTGGTCAGCGGCCCCCTTGGTCCTCGTCGGTGACGATGCCCTGGCCGCCGCGACGGATCGTGCATTGCCGAGACGCGACGCCATCGTTGTCGTACGGCGTTCAGATGGGCACGGGAGCGATGCCACTCCCAGCGAGGTGTGGCGAGCGGCCGTAGCGGTGGGTGCGGAGCATGTCGCCGAGCTCCCCGATGCCAGCCGATGGATCGTGGACCGCCTGGCCCAGTCGAGCGACGGGACCGCCGAGGGCGGTCCGGTGATCTCATGCGTATCCGCCGCCGGGGGCGCTGGCTCCTCCACGCTCGCGGCCCTCCTGGCACGAGAGTCATCGGGTCTGCTTATCGATGTCGATCCCTTCGGGGCCGCGATACCGGTGGACGGCGGGGTCCGATGGCCCGATCTCACTGAGACCCGAGGGCGAATTCCTCCGACATCCCTGAGGAACGCCCTGCCGAGTGTCCATGGGGTCCGAGTGCTCACCGGCACGTCAAACGAGCGCTTCACCATCCCCGTGCACGCTCTGTCCAGTGTGATCGAAGCCGGCGCCCGCGGGTTCACCTGCACGGTCATCGACACGCCTCGGGCCGACGCTGAGGCAAGTCGCACCGCCTGGTCGAGAAGCGATGTCGTGGTTGTCGTCCTCGGTCCCCACCCGTCGACGGTTATGCGAGCCCCCGCGCTCATCGATGCCGTGCGCGAGGTCTGCACGCACGTGGCCATCGTGGCCCGGACATCGCCCCGAGATCCGGGCACCTGGTGCCTTGCCGAGTCCGTCGAGTGGGGGCTGCCGGCGCTTCCCGCTTTCCGACACGACCGCGCACTGGCGCAGGGTGAGCATGCCTACTTCACGGCGCGATCGACCGCACGTCGCAATGCCCGGGACATCCTCGGCGCTGTGTACGCGGGGATCAGGCGGTGACAGTGACCCTGCTCGATCGGGTGCGCCGCCGATTGGTCGACGAGGGCCTCACTGCGGTGCCCGACTCCGCTCGCGTCGCGACCGCGGTGCGAGAGGAAGGAGTGCTCCTGGGTGATGAGGCATTGCTCGATCTCGTGAGGACCCTGAGGAATGAACTCGGGGGCCTGGGCCCGCTTCAGCCCCTTGTCCTGGATCCGGAGGTGACTGACGTCCTGGTCAATGGACCGGATGACGTGTGGATCGATCGCGGCCGTGGCCTGGAGCGAGCGGAGGTCGGCTTCGCCGATGCTGAGTCGATCACACGGCTGGCGCAGCGCCTCGCGTCGCTCGTGGGCCGTCGTCTCGACGAGGCATCGCCCTATGTCGACGCTCGGCTCGGCGATGGCGTGCGACTCCACGCGGTCATTCCACCGATCTCAGGAGACGCAGCCCTCATCTCCTTGCGCATCCCGCGCCAGCGTGGTTTCAGCCTCGACGATCTCGTAGCCGTCGGCGCAGTGGACGCACGGGGGGCGGCGTGGTTGCGGGCGGTGGTCGAGGCGCGCTTGGCCTTCCTCATCAGCGGTGGCACCGGTTCAGGCAAGACAACTCTCCTCGCCACCCTGCTGGAACTCGTCGACCCACGCCATCGCGTCCTGCTGGTGGAGGACTCAGCAGAACTCCGTCCGCGCCATCCCCACACCGTGAGGCTCGAGTCGCGTCCGGCCAACATCGAGGGGGTCGGGCAGATCACGCTCCGCGATCTGGTGCGACAGGCGTTGCGTATGCGGCCCGACCGCGTCGTCGTGGGCGAGGTCCGGGGAGCGGAGGTCGTGGATCTGCTGTCCGCGATGAATACCGGTCACGAGGGGGGTTGCGGGACCGTGCACGCCAATTCCCCGGGCGACGTACCCGCTCGCCTTGAGGCCCTCGGCCTCGCGGCCGGGCTACCCCGAGATGCCATCCATGCCCTGATCTGCGCGGGGATCGACGCGATCATTCACCTGCAGCGCGAATCCCGATGCATCAGCGCGGTGCACGTCGTCCGCCGCAGCGGCGGATTTGCTACGACCGTGCCAGCGCTGGTGAGCCGCGATGGCCGCCTCGTTGCGGCCGAAGGCATCGATGAACTCACCCGCATGGTGCGCGCCGGTGGCGCGGAGGCGCCCGCATGAGCGCCATCCTCAGTGTGTCGATGGCTGCGGCGGCCGGCTGGCTCTTCTGCCGGCCACCACGTCGAAGGGTTTCGTTGCTCCCCGCCTGCCTGGTGACGTGGCGATGGATACGACAACGACTCGAATCGCGACGACGCAGGACCTCGCGTCGGGTGGCGTTGCGCGATGCCATCGCCGAGGTTGCTGCCGATGTCAGGGCGGGCCAGCCGCCTGCCGCGGCACTCGAGCGCGCCTTGCCCGATGGCGATCTCGCTCCCCGGACGCTGTCGGCAGTGCGTCTGGGTGGAGATGTCGTCGCTGCACTGCACGATGATGCGAGCCGCTCGAGCCAGCCGTTGCTTGCAGGAGTGGGGGCCTGCTGGAGCGTGAGTGAGAGTCAAGGCGCCGGCCTCGCCACTGCTCTCGAACGTCTCGTGCTCCAGGAGCGCCGTGCCGAAGACGTCCGTCGGCAACTTCAGGCGCATCTGGCGGCGCCGCGCGCTACCGCTCGCATGCTCGCAGTCCTGCCCGCCCTCGGACTTGGCCTGGGACTCGCCGTGGGCGGGGATCCGATCGGATGGCTTCTGGGGACGACCCTGGGATGGGGATGCCTCGCCGCCGGCCTGGTCCTCATCGGCGTAGGCCTGGCCTGGGCCGGGCGCATCGCCTCGCGCACGGAGCGCCTGCTGTGACCCTCGTTGCGGCCGCCCTGGTCGCGATGGCCGCGTGGCTGCTGGTGAGATCGGGCGCCCGCGCCGCAACCGTCGGGCTGCGACGTGGCGAGCCCTCCGCGCGAGAACCCCACGGCCGCGGCCGACTGTCGATGCGCATCCGGTCCGCGCGCGTCATGTCTCTCGGCCTCGGTGCTGTGCTCGCACTGGTAGTGGGTGGCGTTCCCGGTGTCATCGTCGGAGCGGTGGTCTCGCTCGCGGGACCGAGAGTGCTGGCGGGTCTGGAATCCCGGGATCAGCGGCAGAGGCGCCTGCTCATTGAACGTCAGTCCCCGATCGTGGCCGACCTGCTCGCAACGTGCCTCGCCGCAGGCGCGACGCCCCGTGACTCCGTGCGCGCCGTCGCCCGTGCGGTTGGGGAGCCGATTGCCACTCCTCTCGGCACGCTGACAGGAGCACTGGATCTCGGTGCGGATCCCGTCGACGCGTGGGCGGCGTTGGCCGCCGAGCCGGGATTGCGTCAGGTGGGGCGCGCGGGGTCGCGGTCCGCCCAGACTGGTGCTCCGCTCGCATCACTGCTCGCCGCCGTGGCGGAGGACCAGCGCGATGAGGCCCGATCGCGCGCTGAGGCCGCCGCTCGAGCGGCCGGCGTGCGCTCCGTGGCCCCACTCGTCGCGTGCTTCCTGCCGGCCTTCATCCTCATCGGGATCGTGCCGGTCGTCGCGAGCCTCGCGCTGCCGCTTCTGCAGTAGGTCCCCCCATGGTTCGCATAGCGATTCCTGAGGGCGTCAGCGGCGCGAGCGCAGGCGTGCGAAAACGGGCACAGCTGCCGCCGACACGATGAAGACGCCTGCCCCGATGGCGAGGGCGAGCACGGCGAGGCTGCCGACACGGTCCACCGGTGCGAGCACCTGGGCGACCTGCGACGGCGCCAGCTGGCTCTCCTCAGAGTGAGGTGATGCCACGGAACTGGCCTCGGGTAGTGCAGTCTCGGTCGTCGGCGTGGTGGTCGATTCCGTGGGGGCGACCTCGGTGGGCTCGTCCGGGGATGTCACCTGCACGAGCAGCAGTCGGTCGTCACCCTCGCTCGCGATGATGAGGGCCGTGCCGTCGGCGGTCCACGTCATCGCCTCGCCCTGGATCTGTTCAGGCAGGGGCATGCGCTCGATGAGCTCTCCCGGTGGAGCCCCGGAGTAGATCCTCACCTCCGAATAGTCGCGTACGGCGTACCCGCCGCCCGGGCGCATCGCAGCATCGGTCACGAGCGCATCCTCGATACCGACGGCGCGAGCACGCGCGACGTCATCGGGGGTAAGGGGCCTGGGGAGTTGCCACACCGTGCCACCGACCAAGCCCTTGCTGATCATCCAGAGTTGATCGCCGTCCGCCACGAGGGCCTCCGCATCCTCCGGCTCATCGAGGCGCACGCGATAAGTCGTGGGCGTCACGGTGGTGTCGATGAGATCGGCTGGCTCGGTGATCTCGTGGATCTCCAGGTAGCGGCGCTCAGCGGTGTTGTCGCCGATATCCCCCCAGAAGATCGCCGGTGCTCCGGACGTCCCGATGCCGACGGCTATGGCTTCCGGATCGCGCGCGGCGATGCCACGCACCCTGAGGATGGATCTGATCTCACACGTCCCGGTGTCCACGGCGTAGAGCTTGGAACCCCCTTCCGAGTCATTGTGGGCCCAGACGATCCCGGAATGCAGGGCCGAGGTCGCGAGGCCGCTGATCTCCGCGAGCTTCCCACCGTCGAAGCGGCACAACTCGAGCGACTCCGCTGCGGCCGGAGTGGCGGGAAACAGCACGACAGCAACCGCGACCACCGCCAGGACGCACCTCTTCACTCGACCAGCGTACGTCCGCAGTCATCCCCAGAGTCGTGACCGCCCGGCCGTCCACAGGCGCATGCGGTGGCCTGTTCCTGCGCCTGACCCGGACGCACGGTGGCCGCGCGAACCATCGGCTCGCACGCACCGGCCGTCTGCCGGACCTTCTGGAGGCACGATGTCTGCAATTGCCCGTCAACTGACCGTCCATCGCATCGCTGCGCGGATCCGCCGTGAGGACGCCGGGATGACAACGGTGGAATACGCCGTCGGCACAGTCGCCGCGGCCGGATTCGGCGGTCTGCTCATTCGCCTGCTGATGTCGGAGGAGGCTCGCAATCTCGTGTGGGGCCTGCTCTCGCGCGCCGTGACGTCGATCTTCGGCTAGTGACCATGCACCTGGAGACCCCGCCGCTCCTGTCGGTCCGTGATGACAGGGGAATGGTTGTTGTCGAGGCGGCCCTGGTCATCCCGGTGCTGCTTGCCGTGACCGTGCTGCTCGTCTGGGTGACGTCGGTGGGAGCGACGTATGTCCGTCTCCTCGACGTCGCCCAGACGGCAGCGCGTCAGGCGGCACGCGGGGTCACCGCGCTCGATGGACCACCGGGGGTCGAACTCCTCGTGGGTGAGAGTGACGGCCTCGTTCGAGTGGAAGCCCGTGACCGGATATCGCCGCCGATGCTCGGCTTCACCGGCTGGGAGTTCACGGTCAGCGCGCAGGCGCACGCGGTGCCCGAGTGGTCCATCGTCGATGGAGTCGAGCCCGCATGGTGAGGGCATCGCGGCTTGCGGACGATCGAGGGGTCGGAACCGTCCTGGGAGTCGTGCTCGGTGCGGTGCTCCTCTGCGCGGGCACGGTGATCAGCAGCCTCGTGTCGATATCCGTCACACATCAGCGCGCGTCGGTGGCTGCTGACCTCGCGGCCCTGGCCGCCGCGTCGCAGAACTGCGAGGCCGCGGAACGGGTGGCACGCGCACAAGGCGCGGTCGGGGTTGCGTGCTCGACAAGCGGCATCGACGCCGTGGTGACCGTTGCTATGCCGGCACCGGCGCTGCTCAGCACGATCGCCTCATGGAGCGGCCATGAGGCGCCTGTGATCGCGAGTGCAGCTCGGGCGGGACTGGCTACTCCCTCGTGACGGGTGCGTCGGCGAGCAAGGCGTCGAGCAGCATGACGGCGCCCTGCTTGTCCAAGGGCGAGTTGCCGTTGCCGCACTTCGGCGACTGCACGCAGGCGGGGCATCCCGCTTCGCACGCACACGCAGCGATGAGATCCCTCGTCGCCTGCCACCACTCACGAGCGAGGTGATAGCCGCGCTCCGCGAAGCCCGCGCCACCGGGATGGCCGTCGTAGACGACGACCGTGCAGCGCTGGGTGTCGGGGTGTACCTCGGTCGAAACCCCGCCGATATCCCAGCGGTCGCATGTCGCGATGAGCGGCATGAGTCCGATGGCCGCGTGCTCGGCCGCATGTGCAGCACCGCCGATATCGACGCCGCTGGCCGACAGTTGGGCGACGACGGCATCGCTCACTGTCCACCATGTGCCGCGCGTGTTCAATGTGCGTTCAGGCATATCCAGTGGCTCGCGGCCGAGGATCTCTCCGCTGCCGAGACGACGGCGGACGTACCCCACGACTTGAGATGTGACCTCGAGTTGACCGATGGAGACATCAGCCGTTCCCCAGGCGACGGTCTTGTCGGTGCTCAAGATTCGGTAGTCCGCCACCTCCTCCGCTGTTGTCGTGTGGTCAGCGTCCTCGACACGCATCAGCGCGACGGAGTCGTCGAGGTCGAGCGCGGTGACGATGTGACTCACGCCCTGGTGCAGGTAGACGGCGCCGGGATGGACGGTCGCTGGTGCTCGGGCTGCCTCGACGGTGCCCAGGAGACGCCCGGTGTCCGCCTCGACGAGGCGAACGGGGGGCGCTGCGTCCCCACGGAGATCGATGCGCGCGGCCGCGGAGTCGCGCTGGGTCCAGAAGTAGCCCGTGCGGCGGTGGCGCAGCAAGCCATTCGCGGCGAGTTCGAGCAGTCGATCCGGCGCTGTGGGGCCAAACCAGGTGATCGCGTCATCCTCCGTGAGTGGCTGCTCGGCTGCCGCGGCCATGAGATGTGGTGCGAGCACGTGAGGATTGGCCGGGTCGAGGACGACGGACTCGACTGGCTGGTCGAAGACCACGGCCGGGTGGTCCAGGACGTACCGATCGAGGGGATCCTCGCGAACGACGAGCACGGCCAGCGCCGGATCGTCTCCGCGGCCGGCGCGGCCCCACTGCTGCCACAGTGATGCTCGCGTCCCGGGCCACCCCGCGACGATCACCGCATCGAGACCGCTGATGTCGATCCCGAGCTCGAGGGCGTTTGTCGTGGCGACGCCGATGAGGCGACCTTCGCGCAGATCTGACTCCAGGGCCCGACGTTCCTCAGCGAGGTAGCCGCCGCGGTATGCGGCCACGGAGTCGACGAGATCGGCACTGACGTCGGCGAGCGCGTCGCGTGCACGTTGGGCGACGACCTCGGCGCCACGACGCGATCGCACAAACGCGAGGGTGCGCTGGCCCTGACAGGTGAGGTCAGTGAGGAGGTCGGCCGTCTCGGCGAGAGGGGAACGCCGCGGCGTTGGCTGATCCGGGTCGTGATGCGAGATTCCGATGGCCTCGGGCGGTTCCCACAGCACCGCCGTCACCGCCGAGTGAGATGACGCGTCGTGCTCCACGGCGGTGACGGGAGCGCCGATGAGCCGCGATGCAGCGTCAGCAGGGGCGGCCATCGTCGCCGATGCGCAGATGACCACGGGATCGCTGCCGTGCAGTGCCGCCAGACGTCGCAGCCTTCGCAGGACCATTGCCACGTGTGATCCGAATATCCCTCGGTAGTGGTGAGCCTCATCGACGAGGATGTAGTCGAGGTGCTTGAGCACTCTGGACCACGCACTCGCGCGTGGGAGCAGCGATCGATGGATCAGGTCCGGATTGGTGAGGATCGCATTCGCATGAGCGCGCACCCATGCGCGCTCATCAGCGGGTGTGTCGCCGTCGTACGTCGCGGCACGGACACCCGGAATGGCGAGACTCTCCAGGGACGCCAGTTGGTCGTGGGCCAGCGCCTTCGTCGGTGAGAGGTAGAGCACGCATGCGCGATCGTCGCGCAGGATCGCCGTGAGGCTGGGCAGCCACATCGCCAGCGACTTGCCCGACGAGGTCCCCGTGGCGATGACGACGTGCTCACCCCTCATCGCTGCCTCGGCAGCGTCGACCTGATGCGCCCACAGAGCGCCGATGCCCCGGTCGCTGAGCCGCTCGATGAGAGCCTCGGGCACATTGGAGGGCCAGTCGCCGTGCTTGCCCGCCCGGGCGGGGATCTCACGGACGACCCGCCGCCCCGCTGGTCGGCCTGCGAGTGAGCCGAGGGGATCGGCCGTCGCGTCGGTCATCGGGTCATCCCACCACCCCGGTCTCACCGCTGAGTGGGCAGTTGGGTGCGTGGGCGAGCGCTCAGAGCAGGGCCCACCGGCTGCTCCCGTCGGCCCATGCGTAAGATTCCGCGAAGTTTCGGCCCGTTACACGGGCCGTTCCTGATACCCCGGGGGTCACCACCACCC
>Ga0129336_10000823_pt1 | contig 18384 bp, 17 predicted proteins | sample CPB6_02_DNA_FD_96878 | JGI IMG/M metagenome (GOLD analysis project Ga0129336, IMG submission 96878) | Freshwater to marine salinity gradient microbial communities from Chesapeake Bay, USA - CPBay_Sum_0.6_0.2_DNA | ecosystem: Environmental > Aquatic > Marine > Coastal | place: USA: Chesapeake... | reverse complement strand
CTTCCTCTCGCAGATGCAGCAGATGAAGAAGATGGGGCCGCTCGGAGACATCATGAAGATGATGCCCGGCATGGGCGGCATCCAGGTCGGCGCGAAGGAGGAGAAGCACCTGGCCAAGACCGAGGCCATCGTGCTCTCGATGACCCGGAAGGAACGCCGCAATCCCGACGTCCTCAACGGCTCCCGCCGCCTGCGCATCGCGAAGGGCTCCGGCACGCAGGTCAGCGACGTGAACGCGCTCATCAAGCAGTTCTCCCAGATGCGCGAGATGATGCGCATGATGAAGGGCGGCAAGGGCAAGGAGCTGATGCGCCGGATGGGGCAGATGGGCGGCGGCCGCGGGGGCTTCCCCGGAGGCGGCTTCCCGGGCGGAGGGTTCCGCTGAAGCCATGTCCGCGATGATCCCTTTCGACCCCGCCCTGCTCTCCCGGCCGGGCTGGATCTTCGACTGCGACGGCACCTTGGCCGCCTCGATGTGGATCCACCACCGCAGCTGGACGCACATCGTGAGCAAGCAGCTCGGGCGCCCCTTCGACTTCCCCTGGCCGCTTTTCTGCTCCATGGGCGGCCTGTCGGCCGTCGACACCTGCAAGCGCCTCAAGGCCGAGTACGGCTTCGACCTCGACGTCGAGCGGCTGCTCGCCGACGGCCATGAATTCCTCGAGGAACACCTGGAGAAGGACGTCACCGCCCGCGCCGAGGTCGTCGCCGTCGTGCACCATGTCCGCGGCCTCGGCCATCGGACGGCCGTGGCCTCCGCCGGCCGCAAGGCCCACGTGCACACGACCCTCAACCGGATCGACGTCGCGCACCTCTTCGACGCGATCATCACCGCCGAGGACGTCGCGCGTTCGAAGCCGCACCCTGACCTCTTCCTGGCCGCGGCGGACCGCCTCGGGCTGAAGCCGGCCGACTGCGTCGTCATCGAAGACAGCCCGCGCGGCAAGGAGGCCGCCGACGCCGCCGGGATGCCGTGCATCCTGGTGGAGCCGGCATAGGCCTACAGAGGGGGCACGTGGGCACGGTGACACGTGGACATGGGGGATGTTAGCAAAGGAATCCCTTAGCGCAGGATAGGGATTCAGTGTGCGATGAAAGCGGTGATTTGAATCCGCCCAAGACACAACATGGGCGGCGATGAATGCCCCCAAGCCGCTCGGAAAGGTTAACTCCTATCGTGACCTCGTCGTCTGGCAGAAAGCGCGGTCGCTCGCGACCGAAGCCTATCGCCTATGCATGACCCCATCCTTCGAACGACATCGCGGGCTTTCGGATCAGATCATGCGTTCGGCACTCTCGATCCCTTCGAACATCGCCGAAGGCGACGAACGAGGGACTAATAAAGACGCCCTGCGCTTCCTCCTGATCGCCCGAGGCTCACTCGCTGAACTCGAGACACAGCTGAGCATCGCCGAAGCCATCGGCATCATCCCCCGGCACATGGTGGGCCAAATAGCGGCGCAGCTTGACGAAGTCGCACGCCTGCTGGGCGGCACCATCAAGATGCGTAAAGCAAGAGAGGATGAGGGAGAGTAACCTCCTCCCTCATCCCCTTCATCTGCTCCGTGTCCACGTGTCACCGTGTCCACGTGCCCCCTGACTGAAGTTACTTCTTCAGCTTGGCACAGAAACGAGCCAAGCGCTCGAGGCCCTGGGCGATCACCTTGTCGGAGGTCGCGTAGCTGAGGCGGATGTAGCCTTCGGAACCGAACGCGGAACCGGGGACGACGGCCATCAGTTCTTCCTCGAGGAGGCGATCGGCGAACTGCGCGGAGGTCAGGCCGAAGGACTTGATGTTCGGGAAGAGGTAGAAGGCGCCCTGCGAACGGTAGCAGGTCAGGCCGGGGATGGCGTTGAGGCCGGCGAGGAGGTTGAGGCGGCGCTTGTCGAAGACGGCTCCCATCTCGGCGAGGGAGGCCTTGGCCTTGTCGGGGTGCTGGTGGACGGCGAGGGCGCCGAACTGGGCGAAGGTGGTGGCGTTGGACGAGATCTGGCTCTGCAGATCGGCCACGGCGGCGGCGAGGGCCTTGTCGGAGGCGACAAGGGTGCCGAGGCGCCAGCCGGTCATGGAGTAGCTCTTGGCGTAGCCGGAGACGGTGATGGTCAGGCGGGCGGCTTCGGGTGAGAAGGTCGCCGGGCTGCAGGTGGTCTGGCCGTCGTAGACGAGGTTCTCGTAGATCTCGTCGGACATGATCCAGACATTGGCCTTCACGCAGATGGCCACCAGAGCCTCGAGCTCGGCGCGGGAATAGACGGCGCCGGTCGGATTGGACGGACTGTTGATGATGACCATCCGCGTCCTCGGGGTCAGCGCGGCGGTCAGCTGGGCCGGGGTGATCTTGAAGCCGGTGACGTCCTCGGCGTTGACGAAGACGGGCTTGCCGCCCGCGAGCTTCACCATCTCGGGGTAGCTCACCCAATAGGGGGCGGGGATGACCACTTCGTCGCCGGCGCTGATGGTGGCAAGGATGGCGAGGTAGCAGGACATCTTGCCGCCCGGGGAGACGACGACGTTGGCGTCGGCTATGCCGGTAAAGCCGCGACGGGCGTAGTCTTCGGCGATGGCCTTGCGGAGGGCGGGGATGCCGGGCGTGGGAGCGTACTTGGTCTGTCCGTCGGCCAGGGCCTTGGCGCACGCGTCCTTGACGAACTGCGGCGTGTCGAAGTCGGGCTCACCCACGCCGAAACCGACGACGTCCTTGCCCTCGGCCTTCAGCTTCTTGGCCTTCGCGTCCACGGCGAGGGTCGGAGAGGGGGCGACATTGCGGGCCCAGGAGGAGAGAGCGGGATTCGACATGGCGGAAGCCAAGACGCAAAGGACTCCCGACTGATTGGCAAGACTGAGTAAAAGGGCCAGGGACAGGGCTAGGGCTAGTCAAAGGAAGCCGACGCCAACTGACTTGGACATTCCTCTTAGCGTCTAGCCCTGGCCCTAGCCCAAGCTCTGGCCTCATCTGACTCGCTCCGCGAATCAGACGTCAATGACGTCCTCCGGCTTCTCCTTGGCCTTGGTGCGGGCCTCCTGGGCGCGGCGGAGAGGGCGGAACTGGTCGATGCCGAGGGCGGAGGAGATGAACCAGGACGTGAGCGAGATCGTCAAGGTGGCCCAGGCCCACCGCTTCACATGGAAGTCGGAGATCAGGCTGTCCGTCAGGTACAGGATGGCGCCGTTGGCGAAGAACAGCACGAGATAGGCCCCGAGACCGAGCGTAAGAATGAGCAGGGGCAGGGACACGACCATGAGCACCATCTGGATGATCGGACGGAGGAAGGAATTGAAGACGCCGAGCACCACGGCGATCACGACGAGGGTCGAGACACGGTCGCCGTAGGAGAGGAAGCCGAAGGCGGCCGCCACGGCCACCCCGATGGCCAGCGAGGCCCACTCGAGAATCAGCACGCCCAGACGGCGGATGGGTTCCATCCCGCCATCATGGGCGACGGCCGGCCGCCGGACAAGGCCGATTCAGCGGGCGTGGCGCACGTCCTCCCCGGAGGTCAGGAAGATGACCTGCTCGGCGATGTTCTTCGAATGGTCGCCGATGCGCTCGAGGGCCTTGGAGATGAAGATCAGCTCGACGTGGGAGGCGGACACCTTCGCGCTGTCTCCGGAGGCGCCGAACAGCCGCTCGTAGTTCCTCCGGTTGAGCGCGTCGACCTCGCGGTCCCGCTCGATGACCGAGCGCGCCTTGGCGACGTCGCCCTCGATGAAGCTGTCGATGGCCATGCGGAGCAGCTCGCAGGCCAGCCGCCCCTCGTCGGGCACGTGGAGCAGGTCCTTGAGCGGTCCGCGTTCCGAGATGACCATGCAGCGCTTGGCGATGACCGAGGCCTCGTCGGCGATGCGCTCGAGGTCGTGCCCGATGTCACGGGCGGCGAGGAGCAGTCGCACGTCGCTGCCCATCGGGCCGAAGAGCGTGAGGTAGCGCATGATTTCGCGGTCGACCCGCTTCTCAAGCTCGTCGACGCGGTCGTCCATGCCGCGGACCTGGAGCGCGAGGGCGTCGTCGCCGTCCTCCAGCGCGCGGAGGACCATGCGGGTCATGTCGAGCGAGCGCTCACCCATCAGGATGAGGTCGTCCCGCAGCTGGCGGAGTTCGTCGTGGAAGAAGCGTTGCATGGCGTGGGGTGGCGGGAAATCAGCCGAAGCGGCCGGAGATGTAGGCCTCCGTCTGCGCCTGGGAGGGGTTCATGAAGATCTTCTCCGTGGTATCATACTCGACGAGCTTGCCGAGATAGAAGAAGGCCGTGCGGTCGGAGACGCGCGCCGCCTGCTGCATGGAGTGGGTGACGATGACGATGGTGAACTGCACCTTGAGCTCATGGATCAGCTCTTCGATCTTGCCGGTGGCGATCGGGTCGAGGGCCGAGCAGGGTTCGTCCATCAGCAGGATCTCGGGACGGTTGGCGATGGCGCGGGCGATGCAGAGGCGCTGCATCTGGCCGCCGGAGAGCCCGAGCGCGTTGTCGTCGAGCCGGTCCTTCACCTCGTCCCAGAGCGCGGCCTTGCGGAGCGAAGTCTCGCAGGCCTCCTCGAGGGCACCGCGGTCGGTCACCCCCACCACGCGGAGGGCGTAGACGACGTTCTCGAAGATCGACTTGGGGAAGGGGTTAGACTTCTGGAAGACCATGCCCACCCGGCGGCGGAGGGAGATGACCTCGAGGCCGGGATCGTAGATGGAACGCCCCTTGATGAGGATGTCACCCTCGTGCCGTACGCCGTCGATGAGGTCGTTCATCCGGTTCAGGTTGCGCAGCAGGGTGGATTTGCCACAGCCCGAGGGGCCGATGAAGGCGACCACCTGGCGCTCGGGGATGTCGAGGGTCATGCCGTCGAGGGCCTTCTTGTCGCCGTACCAGAATCCGAAGTCGCGGATGCTGATGAAGTCCTTGCGTCCGTCGTTCTCGGCGGCCGGGCGGACCTTGATGCGGGCTGGGGTGGGGGCGGTCATGGTGGGCATCGTTTGAAGTTCAGAAGGCGGCCCCGCGGAAGCGGCGGCGCAGGCGGTTGCGGATCCAGATGGCCCCCAGGTTGAGGGCCACGACGAGCAGGATCAGCAGCAGCGTGGTGGCGAAGACCATCGGCCGGGCGGCATCCGAATCAGGCGACTGGAAGCCGAGGTCATAGACGTGGAAACCGAGATGCATGAACTTGCGGTCCAGATGCAGGAAGGGAGCGGTCCCGTCGAACGGCAGGGTCGGCGCGAGCTTGACGACGCCCACCAGCATGAGAGGAGCGACCTCGCCGGCGCCGCGCGCCATGGCCAGGATGATGCCGGTGAGGATGCCCGGGGCCGAGGCCGGCAGGAGGATGTGGCGCACGGTCTGCCACTTCGAGGCGCCGGCGGCGAGCGAGGCTTCGCGCATGCCGCGCGGGACGGCGGCCAGAGCCTCCTCGGTCGCGACGATGACGACGGGCAGGGTCATCAGGGCGAGGGTCAGGGAGCACCAGAGGAGGCCGCCGGTGCCGAAGACGGGAGTGTTGTTGTTGTACTTGAGCTGATCGGCGAAGAACAGCCGGTCGACGGAACCGCCGAGCACGTAGACGAAGAAGCCGAGTCCGAAGACGCCGAAGACGATCGAGGGGACGCCGGCGAGGTTGTTGACGCTGATGCGCACGGCGCGGAGGACGGGGCCCTGGGCGGCGTACTCCCGCAGGTAGATGGCGGCGATGACGCCGAACGGAGTGACGAGCAGGCTCATGAACACCGTCATGACCAGCGTGCCGAACATCGCGGGGAAGAGTCCGCCCTCCGTGTTGGCCTCACGGGGCTCGTCGAAGACGAACTCCCGGACGCGTGACATCATCAGCCCGAACCTCTCGCCGAGGCCCATGCGGTTGGGAAGCCAGGCGCGGACGAGGGTCAGCGAGGGCGAGACGACGGAACGACCGGCCCCGTCCCGGGACTCCAAGCCCCCTTTGCCCGCCTCGGCGAGGACGGCCTCGGCCCGCTCACGCAGGGCGGCGTATTCCTTCTCGAGCGCGGCGATGCGGGTCCGGATCGGCACGAGGTCTCCGCCCTTGTCCTCGGCCCGGCGCAGGTCGATGCGCGCCGACTCCATCGCGGCGTTCACTCCGCCGATCGCGTCACGCACGAGCGCCGAGTGACGCCGCCGGACGGACTCCGCGCGTTCGACTTCGGCCAGCAGGGCCGGGAAAAAGCCGGGCGAGGACGCCTCGAGGCGCGAACCGTCGGCGCGCACGAGGGCCACGGGCCGCACGAAGGCGGGGCCGTTCTCCATGCGCTCCAGCCCCACGACGTCGGCGGGGAAGGATTCCGAGACGACCTCGGACTCGTCCACCCAGAGGAAGGACTGTCCGTTGAGCTCACGGAGGCCCACCTGATACTGCCGCTCATACCGGGGGGCGTTGGCGGGCGAGGACGACTTGACGCGCCGTTGCGCGAGCTGGCCCAGCAGAGTCCGCCCGTCCTTGAGCCGGGCCTCCGGCACGGGGGGCGCCCAGAACACCTTGGCGCCGTTCCAGAGCACCAGGGCGAGCAGGCCGGCGATCATGACCAGGCCGACGACGAGGCCCAGTCCGGTGAACCAGACCCAGGGCTCGCCGCGGGGCGAGGCGCTGTCGGAGACTTCAGGTAGGGTGGCCACGGTTCAGACGACCTTGTAACGTTCACGCAGGCGCTGACGCAGCACCTCCGCGAGGGTGTTGAGGATGAAGGTGAGCAGGAAGAGGCAGCAGGCGCCGAGAAACAGGGCCCGGAAGTGCGTGTGGCCGGCCGGCGCCTCGGGCAGCTCGACGGCGATGTTGGCCGAAAGGGTGCGCATGCCGTTGAACGGATTGGCCTCCATGACCGCCGTGTTGCCGGTGGCCATCACGACGATCATGGTCTCCCCGACGGCGCGGCCGAAGCCGATCATCACCGCCGAGACGATGCCTGAGACGGCGGTGGGCACGACGACCCTCCAGACGGTCTGCCAGCGGCTGGCCCCGAGGGCGAGGGAGCCGGAAGTGAGGGCGGCCGGCACGTTCGAAAGGGCGTCCTCCGCGATGGTGAAGACCACCGGGATGACGGCGAAGCCCATCACGAACCCGACCACGAGCGAGTTGCGCGCGTCGTAGGCCAGCCCGGTCGAGACGCGCCACCACTCGCGGAAGTCCGAAACCTGCGCGCCGGAGGGATCCGTCACGGTGAACAGGGCGGACTCCACCGAGGGCCCCAGCGACCAGGCCGCGCAGACGCACAGGAAGACGACGGGGGCCAGCCAGAGGAACTCCAGCCCCGGCCGGGCGCGGCGACGGACGGGCTGCGGAAGGCGCGACCAGATCCAGCCCGAGGCGAGGCCCGCCGGAGCGAGCGCCGCGAGGGCGCAGAGCAGCGGCACGAGGTTGGCGTCCACGACCGGCGCGAGCCAGAGACCGGCCAGGAAGCCCAGCACGACGGAGGGCAGCGAAGCCATGACCTCCATGAGCGGCTTGACGATCAGGCGGAGGTCGGGGCGGAGGAACTGCGAGACGTAGACCGCCGCCAGCAGGGCGATGGGCAGGGCGAAGAGCAGCGCGTAGAAAGTGCCCTTGACGGTGCCGTAGATGAGCGGGACGAGGGAGTACTTGGCCTCGAACTCGTCGCTGCCCGAGCTGGACTGCCAGGCGAAGGCGGGGCCGTCGGCGCCTTCGTACCAGATGCGGCCGAAGAAGGCGGACCACGAGGAGTCAGGGTGATGATCCTCGATCTTCCAGCGGCGCAGCGAGCCGTCCGCCGCGAGCGCCGACATGCGGTCGTAGTTGCGCGAGAACACCACCTGTCGGGCGGAGCCCGGAGGGGCCTCGCCCTGCCAGCGCACGGAGCCGGTTGTCAGATTGCGCAGCTGCAGTTCGCCTCCGGCGGCCAGGAGGTAGCATTTGTTGCCGGCGGCCGCCCAGACGCCGGCGCCCGGACCCGGAAGGCGCACGGGTTCGCGCACCTCGCCCCACCGGCGGAGGCTGCGCCCGTCGGACTGTTTGACGGGATGGATGGCCCACACGCGCTGCTCTCCCTCGGCGCTCAGGAACACGGCGGAGACGTCGCCGAATATCAGGCCGGCGGCGGAAGGAGCCCGGCCCGCGCCGGGAAAAGGACGGAAGGACTGGATGAGGTCCATGCGGTCGCCTTCTCCGGCGTATGCGCGCACCTCGCCTCCGGGGAGAAGCACCAGGACGGAGTCGGCCGTCGAAGGGACGAGCACCTGGCCGACGTCGTCCACATCCGGCGCGATGGCGAAGGGCTCACCGGGAGTGACGACCGCCCGTCCGCCGAGTCCGCGGCGTTCGGCCAGACGGAGGGCACGGAGCTCGGAACCGCGCGGGGAAGCCTGCCGCACCACGAACAGACGCGTGTTGGTCGCGCGCACGGCCCAGACTTCGGTGACCGCCCTGCCCTTCTCTCCGACCTGGCGGGGAGGCTCGGACTTCACCTCGGGTTCGACCGAACGGCGCCCGTCGGAGGCGAAACTGACCTTGAAGAAGACCGTCACGGAAGAGACGCTGCCGTCGGCGTGGCCGAGCAGCACCTGGCCTTCGCGTGACTGCACGCGCACGGCCGTGACGGCGGGGGAGCCGGCCGGAGGCGACCAGTCCGTGACCGACGACCCGTCCGAAGCCTTGACGAAACGCAGGGTTCCGTCCGGATGCGCCGCATAGACGACCTCGCCGGACTCATCTTCGCCGAAACCGACGGCCCCGGGCCGCAGGGCGACGGCGGCCTGAGGAGTGACTTCGGCCCCGGAGAAAAGCGGCACCACCTGCCAGAGCAGGAAGAGCAGCATCCCGATCACGGCGGCGATGACTCCGACGCCGCCGAGACGGATCAGCCGGCCCATCCAGACGTCAGCCAGGAGCGTGCCCCTGGCGACTTGGAAACGGGATTCGGGAGGCGTTCCGGTTACGACCTTGTCATCCATGTGCCATGACTGTGTCGGGGGTCATCCAAAGGGGCGGGCGGGGATGCCCCCGCCCGGAAGGATCCGGTTCCGCATCCGCCGCGCTTTTGTGGCCGGCCCCGGAGGGCGTGGCGGCGGCGGTGCGGGCCGGACCCAAAGGGATCATTCAGCGACGTAGTACTTGAGGGAGGCGCGGGCCTCGATGGCCAGGTCGGCCGTCAGGGGGTAGTAGCCGTCCTTGATCACGATCTCCTGGCCCTGCTTGGAGAGCACGAAGGTCATGAACTCGCGGGTCAGAGCGTCCATGTCCACGTTGGGGGCCTTGTTGACGTAGACGTAGAGGAAGCGGGCGAGCGGGTAGCTGCCGCTGAGGCAGTTGTCGTAGGTCGGCTCGACGAAGGGCGCGCCGTCCTTGGCCGCGATGGCGAGGGCGTTGACGCCCGAGGTCTTGTAACCGATGCCGGAGTAGCCGACGCCGGCAACGTCCGAGGCCACGCCCTGGACGACGGAGGAGGAGCCGGGCTGCTCCTTGACGGAGGACTTGAAGTCGCCGTTCGAAAGGGCGTTCTCCTTGAAGTAGCCGTAGGTGCCCGAGGCTGAGTTGCGTCCGAAGGCCGAGAGGGCCTTGCCGGCGAGGGCGCCCTTGGCGCCGACGTCGCCCCAGGTGGCGGCGTCCTGACCGCCGCGCTTGCGCGTGGAGGAGAAGATCGAGTCGACCTGGGTCAGCGAGAGACCCTTCAGCTGGTTGTCCTTGTGGACGAAGACGGCGAGGGCGTCGATGGCGACGGCGACGCGGGTGGGCTTGTGTCCGAACTTGGAGGCGAAGGCGGCGATCTCGGTGCTCTTCATCTCACGGCTCATCGGGCCGAGCTGGGAAGTGCCGGCGGCGAGGGCGGCGGGAGCGGTCGAGGACCCCTTGCCCTCGATCTGCACCTTGACGTTGGGGTAGCGGGCCTTGAAGCCCTCGGCCCAGAAGGTCATGAGGTTGTTGAGGGTGTCGGAGCCGACCGAGTTGAGGTTGCCGGAGACGCCGGAGGCCACCGCGTATTCGGGCAGCTTCGGGTCGAGGGCGACGGACTGGGCGGAGACGCCGGAGGCCGTGACGGCCAGCAGGGCGAGGGACTTGAGCGCGGTGTTCATGGGTGGGATGCGTGGACATCCTCCCATGCTAATGTTACGGAACCGTGGCGGACGGGTGTTTCTTCGGAAATACGGGGCGGTTTCGGCCCCGAACCCACGTCACTTGGCCAGATAATCGGCCAAAAGCCGGCCGGCGCGCTCCTCCGCCTGGTCCAGCGGGAGTCCGCCCGGCACGCCGGGACGCTTGTGCCCCACGTGCCGCAGCCACGCGTCACGCAGCACCGACATCTCCTGCCGCAGCAGCGCGAGCTTCTCGCCCTGCGCGAACGGCACGTGCGGATTCCATTTCAACGCCGGCGCCGCGCCCTCCCATGCGGCCTTGGCCATGAAGCGGTGTCCTTCCTCTCCGGGATGGATGCGGTCCTTCGCGAACACGAACTTCGGATCGAGAGCGCGGGCCGCGGCGATCTGCTCACGCAGACGCGGACGGATGTCGACGACGGTCCAGCCGTCGGTCCTGCGCTCCACCAGCCAGGCGCCGTAGGCGTCAAGCACGGCGTCGTAATTCAGCGGATCCTTGGCGCGGTCGTCCGAAGAGAAGAGCGGAGGCGTGACGTACACCACGCGGCAGCGGGCCGTGACGAGGGCCTGGTTGAGCCGGATCATGCCGTTGCGGTAGGCGTCGAAGCGCGCGCGGTCGAAGGGCATGTAGATGCCGTCGTTCATGCCGTAGCAGACGAAGGCCAGCGTGGGACGGAAGAGCCGGATGACGCGCTCGAGACGCTCGTGCACGTCGGGCCGGGGGAAGGCGCCGCCGGCGTGGCCGGGCTCGGAGAGTCCCGAAGCGGTCTCGCTCGAGAGCCCGAGGTTCACGATCGTGGCGCGGGCCATGCCCTTCTGGGCGCGGATGGCGGACTCCATGTTGACGACCCAGCCGCCGCCGAAGGTGATGCTGTCGCCGAGGAAGAGCACGCGGGGCTCCTCCTTGTCGGCGAGAAGCATGACGGGGAGGAGCAGGAGGGCGAGCGTGCGGCGGAACATCGCGCCAGACTGACCTGCGGAAGGCCTCCGCGGAAGCCGCTTCTCGGGAGAGTTATTAACGGGCGGGACAGTTCTCCCTTCACCCGGACCGCCGCCCCTCCTAGGGTGAGGGTTCTGGAATCGTCGATACACATCAAGGGGGCCCGGACCCACAACCTCAAGGACGTCGAAGTGGCCTTCCCGCGGGGTCGGCTGACGGTGATCACCGGGGTGAGCGGCTCGGGCAAATCCTCCCTGGCCTTCGACACCCTGCACGCCGAGGGCTCGCGGCAGTATCTTGAATCCCTCTCGGCCAAGGCCCGCGGGATGCTTGAGACGGTGCCGCGGCCGGACGTGGACTTCATCCGCGGCCTCTCCCCGGTCATCGCCATCGCCCAGCGCACGGGCGGCAACACCAACCCCCGCTCCACGGTCGCCACCTTGACCGAGATCGCCGACCACGCCCGGCCGCTCTGGATGGTGGCCGGGGACAGGCGCTGCCTCAAGGACGGTCGCCCGGTCCGCCGACGTTCGCTCGACGACAGCCTGAAGGCGCTGGAGTCCATTCCGGCGGGCACCCGTCTCATGATCGCGGCTCCGGTGGCCAAGGACCGTCCTTCCGTCCTGCTGGAGGCCGCGGCCGACCTCGGCCGACGGGGCTTCTCGCGGGTGCGGGTGGACGGGACGGTCGCCACGCTCGAGGAGGCGGTCGGCCTGCTCTCCGGCCGCGACTCGAAGCAGCTCGACGTCGTCGTGGACCGCGTGGTCGCCGGCCCCGACCAGCGCGGACGCCTGGCGGACTCGCTTGAACTGGCCTTCCGCGAAGGACGCCAGCGCGCGCTGGTGCTGGCCGAACGCGAAGGACGATGGGAGGAGCATCCGCTCTCGCTTCACCTGGCCTGCGAACATTGCGGGGAGACCTATGAGCCGATCGGACCGCGCGCGCTCTCGCACAACCATCCCGACGGGGCCTGCCCCGACTGCGGAGGGCTGGGGCGTCAGCTGCGCTTCCAGGAAAGCCTGTCGGTCGCCGATGATTCGCTATCGCTGCACGACGGCGCGGTGAAGCCATGGAAGTGCGCCACGCGCAAGACGCTCATCCGGCGGAACGCCATCACCCGCGCCCTCGCGGAGCAGGTGCCGTTCGACCTCCGGACCCCGTGGCGCGAACTGCCCAAGGCCGTCCGCGACCTCCTGCTGCACGGCGACCCGAAGCGCAAGTTCCTGCTCCCTCCGCCCAAGGGCCGCAAGCCGGTCGAGACCGTCTGGAAGGGCATGTTCGACGAACTCGAGCACGCCTACCGCACCACCACCGGCGAATCCCTGCGCCAGCGTCTGCTGCAGTTCCAGGCCGGCTCGGTCTGCGCGGGCTGCCAAGGAAGGCGCCTCTCCCCTTCCGCCCTCTCGCTCTCGCTCGGAGGCCTGACGATGGCGGACTTCCTCGCGCTGACGGTCCCGGCGGCGCTCGAGTTCACCAGAAGGCTCGCCACGCATCCTCGCGTGATGCCGGCCGAAGAAGCCCGCCGCGGGCTCGAGCAGCGCCTCGCCTTCCTGCACGACGCCGGCCTCAATTACCTCACGCTCGACCGCGAATGCGGGACGCTCTCCGGCGGCGAGGCCCAGCGCGTGCGCCTCGCCACCCAGCTCGGACTCGGGCTCGTCGGGGTGACCTACGTCCTCGACGAACCCAGCATCGGCCTGCACCCGAGCGACCACCGTCGGCTCATCGGCTCGCTGCACGGACTGCGCGACCTGGGCAACACGCTGGTGGTCGTAGAGCACGACCGGGACATGATGCTCGCCGCCGACCACCTCGTGGAGATGGGCCCCGGCGCGGGCGTCGACGGCGGACGCATCGTCTTCGAAGGCACGCCCCAGGCCTGCGGCGAAAACGCGGCCTCGCGCACGGGCGCCTACCTCTCCGGACGCGCCACGCTCACAGGCATCGTCAAGCGCAAGCCCATCGGCAAGGCCGCCATCAAGGTCAAGGGCGCCACCGAGAACAACCTCAAGGACGTCACCGCGTCCTTCCCCGTCGGCGCGCTCACCGTCGTCTGCGGGGTCTCCGGCTCGGGAAAGAGCACGCTCGCGATCGACATCCTTTCCGCCGCCGCGGCGCGCAAGATCAACGGCGCCAAGGTCGTACCCGGCCGTCATGCCGGCCTCGAAGGCCTGGAGCAGATCACCGCCTTCACCGCGGTGGACCAGGAACCCATCGGCCGCAGCCCGCGCTCGAATCCGGCCACCTTCACCGGCATCATGGACCTCATGCGCGACCTCTGGGCCGCGCTGCCGCTCGCCAAGGCGCGCGGCTACGGCCCCGGCCGCTTCAGCTTCAACGTCCGCGGCGGCCGCTGCGAGACCTGCGCCGGCGAAGGCTCGGTCGCGCTCGACATGCAGTTCCTCGGCGAAACGTTCGTCGACTGCCCCAGCTGCGCCGGCCGCCGCTTCAACCGCGAGACCCTCGAAGTGCGCTTCAAAGGCCTGAGCATCTCGGACGCCCTCGGGCTTTCGGTGCAGGAGGCGGCCGAAGTCTTCCGCACCCAGCCCCGGCTCGCCGAAAAACTCCGCACCCTCGCCGAGGTCGGCCTGGGCTACCTCAAGCTCGGCCAGCCCGCCAACACCCTCTCCGGCGGCGAAGCCCAGCGGCTCAAGCTCGCCGCCGAACTCGCGCGCCGTGACCACTCGGGCCGTCTCTACGTGCTCGACGAACCCACCACCGGCCTGCACTGGGACGACATCGCCAAGCTGCTCGCGTTGCTCGGCCGACTCCGTGACGCGGGCGCCACGCTCATCGTGATCGAGCACCAGGCCGACGTCATCCTGGCGGCGGACCATGTGATGGAACTCGGACCCGAAGGCGGTGAGAAAGGCGGCCAGCTCGTCTACGCCGGCCCACCCGAAGGCCTGCTCAAGCAGAAGGGGTCGCCGACGGGGAGAGCGTTAAGCCAGCAGCAGTGACGGTAGATGGAGGATGAAGGATAAGTGATTAGAAGGCACCTAAGGCCTCTTTCACCCATCCTTCATCTTCCATCATTCATCTTCTTCGCCAACAGCCCCGCAACCGCGTTAAGGTCCGCGATCTCGGCTTCGGTGAAGTCATAGGGCTGCATCTTGCCGATGCCGAGCACGCCGATGACCTTGCCGTCGGTGCCGACGACGGGGACGGCCAGCGCGCCCTGGACGTTGGTCTTCCGCGCGTCGGGCTTGGCCACGCCGCCGAGGTCTTCCTGGAGATTGCAGAGCTGGACGGCTTCCTTGCGCTGCGCGGCGCAGCCCGCGATGCCTTTGCCGAACGGGATGTTGTCGATCTTGGGCAGCATCATCGGCAGCACGTGCGGCGGGATGCCCTGATGGGCGATGAGCGCGAGCAGGCCCGTGGATGGATCCGTGCGATGAATCGTGCCCGTGACGCATCCGAAATTGGCGAGCGCGCGCGCAAGCACCGCGGTCCAATCGGGGTCTCCGGCGAGCAGTTCCTGGATTCCGTCGAGGCGTGAGGCCATGGAGAGTCAGACAGTGCCGCGGGCCAGGCGTTCCTTGAGCCAGAGGAGGCCGCCGGCCTCGTCAGTGAAGGCGCCGTCGAGCTGGGCCTCATAGGCCTCGTCGAGGACCCGGGTGAACCATTCGCCCGGGCGATGGCCTTCGGCGATGATGTGACGGCCCAGCACGAGCCGCTTGGGCGCGGCGGCACGGACGTCCAGCGCGGCGGCGCGCTCCTTGAGCCAGAGGCCCTGCGGCGACGGCTCAAACAACGAGGCGGGGCCGCGGCCCTTGCGGTCGGCGGAATCGACCCGGATGAGCCGGTCGATGCGCTGGGCCTTGGCGGCCAATCGGCGCACCGCGGCGTCGCCGGCCTTCTCGCGCTGCTTCCAAAGCTCCAGCGGCGCGCCATGCCAGCGCACGAGCGGCAGCACGGCCTCGATGAGGCGGGTCTCACGGGTGATCCGTGCGAGGAACGCCTGCGCGAGCGGCACCGAGGCCTCCTCATGGCCGTAGGCGTGCAGCCGGCCGTCATGAGGCTCACGCCGCGTCGTCGTCGCCTTGCCGAGGTCATGCAGCAGCACCGCGAGGCCGACGATGAGGTCCTCATCACGGTCGCCCTGGCGCTCGCGCGCGAAGGCGTCGAGGCAGAGCAGCGTATGGTTCCAGACGTCGCCCTCCGGATGCCACTCGGGGTCCTGTTCCACGCCGATGACCGCGTGCAGCTCCGGGTAGGACTTCGTCCAGCCGCAGTCCCTGAGGAAAGTGAGGCCAAGGGACGGCTTGCGGCCGCGGAGGAGGAGCTTCGACCACTCCTCCATCAGCCGTTCCGCCGGAAGATGCTCCTGCGTCAGCGTGCCGCAGAGCGCGACCGTCTCCGGAGCGACCGCGAACTCGAAGCGCGCGGCGAACTGCATCGCGCGCAGGACGCGCAGGGGATCCTCGGCGAACTTGTCCGACACGTGCCGCAGACGCTTGGCATGCAGGTCGGCCACGCCGCCCCACGGGTCGAGGATCTCGCCCGTGAACGGGTCCCACATCACCGCGTTGACCGTGAAGTCGCGCCGTTCCGCGGCCTCCTTCGGCGTCATCGTCGGGTCGGCCTCGACCGCGAAGTCGGTGTGACGGGCGCCCGTGCGGTTCTCCCGGCGCGGCACCGAGACGTCGACGGGGAGGTCCTTGAGCTTGGTCACGCCGAAGGCGGCGCCCACCGTCACGACGCCGAACTCACGGCGGAGGGCCGCCTCGACCTGGCGCGTGCCGAGCCCGTAGACCTCGACGTCGAAGTCCAGCACCGGGGAGCCCATGAGCGCGTCGCGCACGCTGCCGCCGACCAGCAAAGGCCGGCCGCCGGCCTCCCGGAGAAGCCCGAGCGCGCGCCGTACGGGCGGCGTGAGCGGGATGAGTTCAGGACACGGCTCCGGCACGCCTCGGAGTTATCGCGGCGGCCGACGGGTGGCGAGAGGTTTTCCGTCAGAGGTTGGTGGTGAAGCCCGCCTTGAGCAGCCACGCCTTGGCGGAATCCCGGCGGTCGCCCTGGAGCACGATCTCCCTGCCTTCCAATGCGCCGCCCGTGCCGAGGGCGCGCTTGAGGTCCCGCAGCAGCGCGTCCCGCACGCGGGCCTCCTGCGACTCGATCCACTGGCCCTTGAGGATCGTGACCTCCTTGCCTCCGCGTCCGGCGCGTTCGTACTGGAGCACGACCTTGCCGAGCTTGCGCGCGGACTTGGCGTCAGGCGCGGCGGGCTTGGGCGTCGGACCGGGAGGCAGTCCCTGGCCGTCGAGCCTGTCGAAAGGATTGCCGCTCATGCGCCGCGTCCGCAGGTCCCCGCGCCCGGAGTGCCGCCGTTGAGATAGAGCAGCGCCTTCTCGTAAGAGCGGCGGCGCAGGTAATGGTCGAGGTCGCCGGGCAGAGGATTCCCGGCGTCCTTCAGTTCGTCATCAAGCAGCTTCACGGCGGCCAGCACCTCGGCCTTGGAGGGAGCCGACGCGGCGAGCCGCTCAAGGGCCTCCTGGATGCGCTGCCTGCGGGCCGGGTCCATGCCGGATGAAAATGGACCGCGGAGGCCCGCGGGCAAGCCCGGCGGGGCGGTTTTCATAGTGGACAAGGCCAGTTTGCGGCCCTATGCCCCACCTTCCTTCGGACGGATAGCTCAGTTGGTTAGAGCGCCTCTCTTACACAGAGGATGTCGTGGGTTCGAGTCCCCCTCCGTCCACCCTCACCCGCAAACGACGCAACATGAAGAAGAAGCACACCCTGTCCGCCCTCGTGGAGAACAAGTTCGGCGTACTCGCCCGGGTGGCCGGCATGCTTTCCGGCCGCGGCTTCAACATCGAGACCCTCAACGTCGGCCCGACCCATGACCCCGCCTACTCGCGGATCACGGCCACGGTCGTCGCCGACGACGCCGCCCTCGACCGCTGCGTCAAGGCCCTGGACAAGCTGATCAACGTCATCACCGTCCAGGACTTCTCCCGCGAGCAGGTCGACCACGTCGCCCGTGAGCTCATCCTCGTGAAGGTGAAGAGCGACCGCAAGAGCCGGAGCGAGCTGATCGAGATGGCCTCGCTCTTCCGCGCGAAAGTCGTCGACGTCGCGCATGACTCCCTCGTGATCGAATTCACCGGAGGCGAGAGCAAGATCACCGCCTTCCTCGACCTCATCGCCCCGTTCGGCATCCTCGAGTCCGCCCGCACCGGCGCCGTCGCCCTTTCCCGCGGACGCAAGAAGGAAGTCCGCTGAACCCCTTCCCACCAACGAACCAATGCCTGCCAAAGTGTACACCGACAAGGACGCCGACCTCGGCTTCCTGAAGAACAAGACCCTCGCCGTCCTCGGCTTCGGCTCCCAGGGCCACTCCCACGCCATGAACCTGCGCGACAGCGGGCTCAACGTGATCGTGGGCCTCTACAAGGGCTCCAAGTCCGCCGCCGCCGCGAAGAAGAAGGGCTTCAAGGTCTATGAGACCGCCGAGGCCGTCCGCCGCGCGGACGTCATGCTCGTCGGCATCCCCGACATGAAGCAGGCCGACGTCTGGAACCGCGACATCGCCCCCAATCTCGGCAAGGGCGGCAAGACCGTGCTCTTCATCCACGGGCTCTCCGTCCACTACAAGCTGATCAAGCCCCAGAAGAACGTGGACATCGCCATGGTCGCCCCCAAGGGCCCCGGCCACGTCGTCCGCGCCCAGTATGTCGAGGGCAAGGGCGTGCCCGCCCTCATCGCGATCCAGCAGGACGTCTCCGGCAAGGCCGTGAAGACCGCCCTCGCCTGGGCCAAGGGCATCGGCTCGACCCGCGCCGGCGTCATCCGCACCACCTTCAAGGAGGAGGCCGAGACGGACCTCTTCGGCGAGCAGGCCGTGCTCTGCGGCGGCGCCTCCGAACTCGTGAAGGTCGGCTTCGAGACGCTCGTCGAGGCCGGCTACCAGCCCGAGATGGCCTACTTCGAGTGCCTGCATGAGCTGAAGCTCATCGTCGACCTGATGGTCGAGTCCGGCATCTCCGGCATGCGCTTCTCGATCTCCGAGACCGCCAAGTACGGCGACATCACCCGCGGTCCCCGCGTGATCAACAGCTCGTCCCGCAAGGCGATGCGCGAGATCCTCAAGGAGATCCAGTCCGGCAAGTTCACCGCCCAGTGGGTCAAGGAATACAAGGGCGGCCTGAAGAACTACAACCGCCTCCTCAAGAAGGGCGAGAACCACCCGATCGAAAAGACCGGCCAGCGTCTCCGCTCCCTCATGCCCTGGGTCCAGAAGAAGAACATCCGCGGCGCCCAGGCCGAATACACGACCAAGTAAGGGTCGCCGGGATTCCGTCCAACGAAGGGCCGACGCAAGTCGGCCCTTCTTCGTGCACGCTCACTTCGCGGCGGGAGCCTTGCCCTGCGGGCTGCCGGGCAGGAACTCCTCGCGGCTGACG
>Ga0129336_10000822_pt1 | contig 18393 bp, 17 predicted proteins | sample CPB6_02_DNA_FD_96878 | JGI IMG/M metagenome (GOLD analysis project Ga0129336, IMG submission 96878) | Freshwater to marine salinity gradient microbial communities from Chesapeake Bay, USA - CPBay_Sum_0.6_0.2_DNA | ecosystem: Environmental > Aquatic > Marine > Coastal | place: USA: Chesapeake... | reverse complement strand
GACAGTTATTCTGTTCTTGAAAATGAATTATCAGGAGAATGTAGTACTTATTTAGAAAAAAATACTAATAAATTAGGAGAATTTTTATTATCAGTTGAAGAAGAGCAGAATAAACTTTCCAGTCATCTTGAAAATAATCATTTTGAACCAATTGTCAGCAAGTTGTCAGCAGATTTTAATACTCTAGCTAATGAGAAAAAAATTAAATTATCAGATTATAAAAACAGTTATGACACATATCTTGAAGAGAAAAATACTTTCAAAAGGTACAATCAATTAAGTAGAGAGCCAAATTCTGCAAATTTATCAAAAACACTTATAGCAGGGTCTATAATATTTTTACTTCTTTTAATTGAATTATTTGCAAATACTGCATTGCTAAGTCCAGCAATGGTAGGTGGTAAGGCTGAGGGATTATCTATTGCAGGATCGGTAGCATTTTTAAATGTATTTATCTCAGCATTTGTTGGATTTTATGTGATAAAAAATATTAATCATATCGAAAAAGCAAAAAAAACTTTTTTTGGAGTTCTTGGAGGCGCTTATTTTTTTATAATTATATATATTAATGCAGCACTTGGTGCATATCGTTCTCAAGCAGAAATTTCTTTTAACAAAACTATTGCTGGAGATAGCGGATTATCTCCAGAACAGATGAGTGCTATTCTTAGAAATTCAGTAAAACCGTGGAGCGTTGATTTTTCATTTCTAGGATTAGTTTTAACTTTTATAGGAATTGCATTTGCTTTCATCGCTATCGTTGATGGTTTAACATTTAACGATAGCTACCCAGGTTATGGAAAAGTTGGTCAGAAAGTAAATTTATATAAAGAATTAATCAAAAAAACTTTTCATGAATATGCAAAGGAAGTTGCGTCTTTATTTTCAAGATCTAATAAGGAATTACAAAATAAACTAACAGAATTATTAAATAAAGATTTAAATAATTGGGACTCAAATACTAATTTAATTCAAAAGGAATTTATTGGATATGTGAATAAGGTAAAAGATCTGGAAGAAAAAACTAAACATATGATAGGAGAATATAGAAATGAAAATAAAAGAGTGAGAAAAACAGAAGCTCCAGAATACTTTCAATCTAACTTTTCAATAGACCCAGAAAAAAAAGATCCAAAAAAAGTTTTTGAAGCTACTGCATTTCATTTCATGGATGATGAAACAAGACAAAAAACTAAACTAAAATTTAGTAATATGATTAAAGAAAAATTTTCAGCTTGCGAACTGTTAGTCGAAAATATTCAAAAAAAATCTGAGGAAACACAAAAAAAATTGTATGAAACATATAATTTGTAAGATATTTTTAATTATTTTTTTATCCACCAATCATTCATTTGCTGCAGATTACCCAAGCATTCCCAATGATATAGATCTTGAGAAACGAACATTTTGTGACAAAGGAGGTAAGCAATTTGGACATGTAATTATACTATTAGATATAACATCTAAACTTGAGAAATCTCAGATTGATTTTATTAGAGATCAGGTATTTTCGAATGAATTTTATCTATCGAAGGAACCATTCACTAAATTTTCTTATTTATTAATTGACAGAAATCGTCCCCATGAACAAAAATTTATTTTTTCAAAATGCAGACCAAAATCTGGTCATAATGATCCAAAAATTGAACAAGCTTCATGGAAAGAAAATGAAAAGATATTAAAAAAATTTTATGGAGATTTTGTAAAAGATGCTCTCAAAGCTCATGAGTATGCTTATAAATTAGAAACCGCTTCAAATTATAGCTTAATATACGAGACGATTGCTTATGTATTTCAAAATCCAGTATTACAATTTTCAAAGAATGTTGGAAAAAGGGAATTAATAATAGTTTCTGATATGATGCAGCACTCACAAAGATTAAATTTTTATAAAGCATGCAATGCAAACTCTTCAGATGCAAAATGCCCAACATTTCAAGCGTTCATGAAAAATTTAAGTGATAAAGATCATTTAACTGCAACGGCTCCAAATGGTGCGGGAGTTAACTTAAAAATGATTTACTTAAATAATCGATACGAAACTAACAAAGAAATTGATAAAACGCTTGTTGAGTTATGGAAAAACTATTTTATAGATCGAGGCTTTGAAAGAATAGACATACTTAGACAACTGGATATTAACTAATCTAAAATTAAAAATCAGATTAATATAAATATCATGCCCAGAGTTATTTATTTTGAAAAAGCTAAAAAAAAAATAAGAGATAATAGACGCCATCGATACAACGCTTATGATGCTTACGTTCATTTTTTATATCAGAAGAAATATAGAATAAATTCAGAGTTAAGTGATTTATATATGAAATATCTCGGTGAACTTAAAACCTGGATAGAATTTAAAGAAGCTCTGCCAAAACTTGAACCAGAATTGTTACATTATACTGTAGTTCATTATTTCTTTGCATGGCATAGATGTATGGGGCGATTGTTTGATACAAGCATGTTTCAAAAGCTAGGATTTTATTATCAATTTAGATACTCCAAGGAGAAATACAAAAAGATCTTCTACTACATATCTCATCCACGTATAGTGAAGTCCGGAGATAAGATTGAGCAGTACAAATTGTTTGATCTTAAAAATGAATTAAAAGTAGTTAAATAATGAAAAAAATAATACTTTTTATATTAGCTTTAACATCTAATGTTTTCTCAAACGAACTAGAAAGAATTCTAGACCAGGCGAATAAATATACTGTTAAAATTTATAACTCGACTGATACACCATTTCTTGAGGACTCTTACACTCCAAGTGCTGGCTCTGGATTTTTAATTGATAAGGCAAATGGGATTATAATTACTAATGCCCATGTTGCATCTTATTCTCCTGCATTAAATCGAGTTAACTTTAAATATTCAAATCCCGTTCAATCTAAACAAGCTTATATTGATCCTGAATTAGATCTTGCATTTTTAAGGATTGATCCAAAATCTATTCCAAATAATGCAGTTGAGGCAAAATTACATTGTAAAAATAATTATAATCAAGGACAAGAAGTTGTAGCATTCGGGCATCCAGCGGGAAAAGATTTTACTATTACTAGAGGAATTATTTCAGCCGTAAGGTTTGAGAGTGATTTTTTTGAGTCCATTCAAACTGATGCAGCCATAAACAGAGGTAATTCAGGAGGTGCTCTCATAGATGTAAAAACAGGACTCGTTGTTGGAATCAATTCATTTGGAATACAGGAAAATGAAGGTCTTAACTTTGCTCTACCATCTTATACAGTTTGCAAAGTTATTGATTTATTTAAGAATAAAAAAGATCCATCCCCATTAAATTTTAATGTGATCTTTGCAAATAATAAAGAACAAGGAAACTTTTTGAAAGTGTCAGAAGTTTTAACAAACGATAATCAATTAAAAGTGGGTGATGAGATAATACAGATTGATGGAATAAAGATTGAAAATCCAACACAGCTTTCCCATGAATCAAGGGGAAAAACTAATGTTAATTTAAAAATTATTAGAGATAATAAAGAGCAAGAACTTAAATTAACTTTAAAATCAAAAGGTAGTATCACCGATAGAGTTGGTCTGATTTTTTCTAATGTGATAATCTCTGACAAAGCATCTTCAACAAGACTTGCAATCAATCAGAGGATGGCAAATCCAAAAGGAAATTTAGTTGTACAAAATTTAAGGAGTGGCCCTGCATCAGGAAAACTTCGAAAGTTTGATGTTATTATGTATGTTGATGGAAAAGAGTTTAAAAATGTTCAGTCATTACATGATTACTTAAAAGACAAAAAAGAGATTGAAATATTTTTTAGAAGACCTGCTCTTAATGAGCAAGAAAAAGTTAATTACACGGACTTTCACGACAAAATAGAAGTCAGAGATGTTAAAATGTTAAAGTTTGAGTAGTTAAAACTTTATATTTATTTAGGAGCAGGACCAAATCGATTTTTAGAATTATCTCCTGCAGAAGCCATCCAAAAAATCACAACAATTGCTGCAATACCACTTCCAATAAGACCTACGATTAATAAAGTTTCAGATAACAAAGCTAAGATAACAGAAAATAACATTACACCGTAAGGCAATGTCTGCCACCATCCTGATCTATTAGTATCGTGCAATCTTCTGCACGCTGCAGAAATAAATGGAATAAAAGTTAAAAGAGTAAAAATTAAACTAAAGACACCAGTCTCATTCTTTGGAAAGAGGGCAGCATCTAATATTGAAAGAGAAACAGCACATAAAGCCCCAAATAAAAAAAAGAACCAGTACTCAGAACGTTTAGCTCTACCATTAAAAACTGCATACTTCTGAAAACAAGTTTTGATGGACTCTGTTAATGTCATGTTTATAAATTTACACGTAATTAAAGTTAATGAAAATCAAATAATAATGAAATGAGAGCATTGCTCAAGATATTTTTAATTGTTTCAATTTATAGTTGCCTAACTAATTACTCATACTCAAAAATTAACGAGTTAGAAATTTTAATCTCTTCAAGTCATTGTGCTCAAAAATCTATTGATAATCAAAAACCTGAAATTAAATTTTTGGGAGATGCAAGACAACTAATCAATTTTTACAAGCAACAAGGAAATTTTTTGCAATTAATATCATTCTTAGATTCAATAACGTTTTGCTATAGAGCCTTAGATGAAAAAAATAAAAAATTTTATCTTGATAAACATTTTGAAGATATTGAATTTTTAATAAGTAATGAAAATTTGATTAATTTTAAAGATAAAATAGAAGAAAATAACTATTATAAATTATTAGGTTTATATTTATTTGATCAAGCAACTTCTAAAGATTACGAAAAAAAAATTCCTTTTTTAATTAAAATAATTGAAAAACTACAAGTTAATGATAAGCAAAATGTATCTGATTATCATTATTTTTTGATTTTTTTTGATACAAAATATGTTTTGTACGATGATTTTTTAAAACTAGATAAAATTTTTTCTATTGCGCTAAATCAATTAAGTTTAAAAAAAGATCAAATTGAGTATTTCTCATTAACTAAGCAGTTAGCAAAGCTTTATAAAACTTATAATTATAAAGATTGTGATAATTTATTTAATAGAATTAATAAAAACTTTTATCCAGAAGGTTATTTAGACTTCATTAAAACTGCTAAAATAATTAATTCATGCTATTTTACTGAAAGTGAAAATGGTGGTTACTATTATTCAATAAACGAAACTATAAATTTAAGTTTATTTTTAGAAAAAAAAATAGAATTATTTATTAATAATTTAGATAATAATAAAGTTAATCTAAATAAAAACTATTATCTAAGTTTAAGTATTCTTAAAAACGAATTAAAAAATGAATATCTCAAAACACTACTAGATTTATATAATATTTCAAAAATAACCCTTGATCAAAACTTACTAAAAGAAAACTATTTAGAGAAATATAACATAAAAAATAAAGAGTTTTTTTATAATATCAAAAAGCCTATCTACCTTTGGAATAACAGACCATATATTGAAGCATTAATAAATAAAGGTGAGATAAAAAAAGCTGATGATGAGATAAATAAATCTTTAGAAATTATTAATTTAAGTAATGAAGATTTTTTAGATGATTTATCAACTTACGTTGATAAAGAATTTAAGATTTCTAGATATGATGAAAATCTTGAAACGGCCAGACATACAAAAGAGAGTCTTAAATATGATTTTTTAACATTTAAATCTAAAATACTGAAATTAAATAACAATTATAAAGATAATGTAACAATACTTGAAAAAAAGTTAGATTTTCATTTTAAAAATACATATTCACCGGAGTCTTACGAGTGGGTTATTGATATACCAGAAAGTTTTGGTGAGATAGTCGAGTCTTTATTGTTATTAGGTGATCTTAAAAAAGCAGAAGTTTATTATCAAAAAGGAAACAAACATTGCGAAAAACTTAAAGCAAATAATTTTCTAAATTACTCAAGAGATAATAAAAATTTAGGAAATCTAGAATGTAGGCTGTTCTACGGAAAAAGTTTTAAATTAATCATTCAGACAAAAAATAATAGTGAGATTAAAAATTTTTATGAAACAAAAATAAAACCAGTATTAGATTATTATGATGACTTTGATAAAAAAGATAATTCACTTAATAAAGATCAGAAAAATAAAAGAATAGTCGAAAGAGAAACGGTTAAGATCGATTACTTCGTTTCCCAAAAAATGGCAGGCTCACCGGAGCAATGCACTTCTAGCTCAAAGTTATTTAGGGCTGTTGAAGAAAGTATGACTATTTTTCAAAATAAACAAATTTTTGGAGCCTTAACCTTTGCAATAGCTTGTAGCTCTGATTTACAGCAAAAAAATTTCAAAATAGATTTTTTAGAAAAGTATATAGATTCAACTTTGAAAGATTATGTAGATGATGTAAAATATGTAAAAAATATTTCTGCACTTTATAATAAGTCACAGGACACGGATCCAATTCCATCAAATATTTTTATGCTGTTAGGGACTTTATACAAAGAGGCACCCGACGTAAGTGATAAAAATAAAATTAAAAATAAAATAAATAATCTTTTTCAGATACTACAGTTACAAGATGCAGAATTTATAATTAATTCAAATAAAAATATTAGTAATAAATATGAAATAAATGACAAGGATATAGGGAATTTACTCAAAGAAAAAAAACAATTAGCTAATCAATTTTCAATTTTAAACTCAAAATTATTCGAAGCCAAAAACGACTTTGAAATAAAAAATTTAGTAGAACAAAAAGAAATTACTAAAAATAAAATTGATAGTATAAATTTGATCTTAAAAGAAAAAAATTATTTATTACGCAAAATTAATATAATAGAAACACCCTCTATAAGTGATATCCAAAAAGAATTAAAAGATGATGAGGCGTTAATTTATATTGATACAAAAGTATCTGATCATATTGGGTCGTATTTAATATTTAAAAATGATTTTACTTTTTTTAGTAAAAATACAAAAAAAGCTATTTTTGAGATAATAAGCTTTCTTAGAAGAGATATAGTAAATGAAAAAGAGGATTTCTTAGTTTGGTCTGATCTTATATATAAAAAATTATTTCAAAGTGAAGCTAATTTTTTAAAAGAAAAAAAAATTAAAAAATTATTTATTGTTGTCGATAAAAAACTAAGTGATCTGCCATTTGAAATTTTAATTACAAACGGTCCAGAAATTTTAGAACCATTTGTCAAAGAGGAGCAAATAAATAGAATTAAAGAAAAAAATTTAAGATTTTTGATTAATGATTTTAGTATTTCTTATTTTCCTTCAATTCAAACTTTTTATGAAAACTATAGTATTAATGAAATAATAAATTTTGAAACTAGCTTTTTTGGAATTGGTAGTCCTGTTTTTAAAAAGAATATTATTAAAAAAGAAAATGTAAGAGATTTTTCTCAATATTTAAAATTAAATAGTCGAGGATTTTTAGAAAATAGTTCGGTTATTAACGAAAGATATAAAGAGTTACCAGGTGCAAAAAGTGAATTAAATAGTTTAAAAATTTTATTTAAAAATAACAAAGTATTACTTGATAACGAAGCTACCGAAAAAAATTTCAAAAAAGAAAATTTAAATCAATATGGGGTTATTGCATTTGCAACACATGCAGAGGTATCAGGTGTATTTGATGATTTTAATGAACCTTTTTTGGTTTTGACCCCCCCATCAAAATCTAATGATGAGGACGATGGTCTTTTAACTACTTCGGAAATTTCATCATTAAATTTAAATGCAAGATTAGTAATTTTATCTGCTTGTGATACAGCAGCTAAGGGTAATAAATATGGAGATGGATTTTCTGGACTAATAAATTCATTTCTTATTGCAGGAGCAGACTCTGTATTAGCAACTCATTGGCCTGTAGAGGATAATGCCTCAAAAATTTTAATTACTCAGACTTTTGATAAAATAATAAAGAAAAAATTAAGTACTAGTGAAGCTTTAAAGCAAACTAAAGTTGAATTTATAGAGGGTATTTATGGTGATAAATACAAAAATCCTCTTTTTTGGGCGCCCTATGTTATAATTGGAAAATGAAAAAAATATTAATTTTCGTTGTAATAATATTTATTTTTCACAATACTAAAAGTTATTCAAAAAATGCATGGATTGGAATAAAGGTCGATCCAATTACTCCCAAATTAAAAGAATATTATTCTTTAGCAACTGATAAAGGTTTTCTAGTCTCAATTATTTATCAAAAGTCCCCAGCAGACATTGCCGGCTTAAAAGCTGGAGATATAATAATATCCGTTGATAAAAACGTTATTAATTATGAAATTTTTAAAAATATTTTAATTAATAAAAATCCAGGTGATGTAATAGAATTTGAAGTTTTGCAAAAAAGTAATGAGAGTAAATTTATTAAAGTAAAAATTGGAGACTTAAAAAATTTTAATCAAAACTCATTAATAACTTCTGAGTCAGAAAAGTTTGCAGTTTTCTTATATTGGCCTGGATGGGTAATAAAAACTCCAGAGCAAAAAATATCTAAAGTTTATTATTTTTCAAATCCAGAAGTAGTTAAAAAATATGCAACTACAAACTGGATAATAACATGTTTAGATAAAAAAAGTGATTTGTATAAAAAAGGTGTAAAGCTATATGATGAGGTTGTAAGTATTAATGGTCAGCCAATTCATTTATACGAATATTCTAATAAACCTTTTAGTATCACAGTTAAAAGAAATTCTAAAAATATAACATTTAATAATATTCTTCCACTTTTAAGAATTGAAGAGGCACAAGACTTTACTTGCGTACCAGAGTATGCAGATATGATTTGTGCTAAGTTAATTTTTACAAATATTTATAATAAAGAAGGAAAAATAGATAAGGAGTTAAGAAAAAAATCTGATCTTGATATTTATAAATGTTGTGAAGAAAATAATGTTTCATATTTGCCTTTTTTAGAAAAAGATGAGGGTAAGTCATTGCGATTAGATTTTTTTAGGTTTTTTTTAGCAGATTTAATTTTTGCAGATGATAAATCACAGGAAAGATTAGAATTAAATAAATATGCAAAGATTGCTGAAATTGAATTAAAAAAAATTGATGAAGTAAAAAAAAAATTTCCAGATTATAAGTTACCAGATAGTTATTATAGAATAGTAGATTTGTTAACAAAGACAAATTTATATTCAAGAGGGTTTAAAGATGATGTGAAAATTAACTATTCCGAAAAAGAAAATATTCAAAGGTTAAAAACAAGAATTGATGAGAAGATAAATTTAGAAATTAAAAGTTTAGATACATTAAAATTAATATCAGATCAATCTTACTTTCTGGTGAATAGTTTAGAGTTTGATTATTTAGAGAATATAATTTTAAAAGTAATCGAAGCTAATTATACAGAAGATACTGGTGAATTTGTTAAATTAATTGGCAAATTTTATTCCACATTATCGGAGATTTATTACAAACAAAGTAATGTTAAAAAAATTAGACAAAATGCGATAAATGCAGAAAATTGGTTAAATAAAAAAACTTTAAGTATTGAGACAAGATTAGTAAATAAAAGGCTTTTGACAGGCGCGTATCACAACACATTTATATTTGATAGCAAAAATTTTATTAGTGAATTTAAGGATAATAATAAATGGATGAAAGTTGATAATTATCTAAATGAATTTGACTCACTGTCAGATCAAGATAAAAAAAAAATTTTAGAAATCGATAATGAATATCTTTTCGATGGTTACATATTTTTAGCTTCAATGGACACCTGGATAAATTTTTCAGGGAAACGTTATGATCACTATTATTTAAAAGCGCAAGAACAGTTAGAGTTATATCCTGAAATAAGAGTATATAAACACATATATTTCCTATCTTCTTTTTTACAATCATCCAGTCATAATAATGATGAAATTATGATGAATAAAATTTTATTGGATATTAAAAATTTTTTAATTGATGCTAAAGGTAATGATAAGTATTTAATTTCTATTAAAAACCAAGTTGGAAATATTGGTAATTTTTTTTCATCAAGAGATATGTATGCTGAATTAGAGGAGTTTATGAATTTTACTGATAAGCTATTTAAGATAGATGAAACAAGTAAAAATGTATTAGATCAGTATTATAATTTATTTTATTTTTATTTTAAAAGTCAGATTGAAATAAATAAAAGTAATTTCGAAAAATCAGTTTTTTATTTGGAGAAAATTGTAAATATACCGCAATTTCAATTAAGTCATATATTTTATGAATTAAAAAATAATAATAATATAAACTTAATGCAGCAAATAGTAATAGTTAATCTCGTACCAGATCTTTTTTATGGATATTATAAAATTGGGAATTTCGATAAAATAAAAGAAATTACCTTTGATGGTCTTGGTGTTAATATTGATAATATTAATTACAAAAATCTTAAAGATATTTTGCTAGTTCGAAACCCAATTCGTATCTTAAATCCATTAATATCCTATTATTTAAAAACAAATAATATTGATAAAGCCACGTTAGTTGCAGAATTTATAAATGATAATTTAGATGAGATAATAAAACAAAACCCACAGAGTGAAAGTCAAAAAAAACCATCAGATTTTACTTATAATGCAAACGAATTAATAAAAATTGATCAAAAAAAATTAGCTTTAAAACTTTATAACAGTGCTAATGACTTGGTGACTAAAAAATATAATAATATTTTATATAATTCTATATGGAGAACAACAAGTAATGATATTAAGAGTGCCGTTGATTTATTAGAGGGAGCAAATTTTATTAACTCTGACGATTTTTTTAATAATGCTTTCAATACCTCACAAATTATTAAGAGCTCAAATTTTTCAAGAGACGTATTAAAATCTTACATATCAAGAAAAAACCAGAAAGATTCTATTCTTCTCGAATATCATAAATTACAAGCTGAACTTATCTCTTTAAATAAGATGGAAGAATTAAAGTTAGAACGTTCTTCTAATAAAATCACACAGAGTGTTTTCAAAAAAGATTTTGAAGAAAAAAAAAATAAACTTAATTTAATTGAAGATAAGATCAGATTAACAAACCCAGAATATTTTAAGTCAGTTAAAGTTGAAGGTGTAAAATTAAGAGATATACAAAGTAAATTAAAAAAAAATCAAGCAGTTATTGATTACTATTTTTCGGATAATAAGTTAGCAATAGTTATAATTAAAAATAATTCTTATAATATTCATATCGAAAACATCTCTATAAATAATTTGCACAATATTAAAAATAATATCAGAAATACATTGCAGATTTCTAAAAACGGTAAATTAGTACCCTTTGATTTAAAAAATAGTTTTAAATTAAATGAATTAGTTTTTCTGAACATAAAAAAATATTTAGAAAATATTAATTATTTATTTGTTGTTCCTCATGGACCTTTAAACGAAATTCCAATTCACACTTTACCAAAAAATAATGGAACAAGCTGTACAGATTGTAGTAATGTTGAGTGGAATTTTTATGATTATACTTTTAACTATTTAGCAAGTCTAGATTCATTTCAGGACTTAGACAATGACGAATTCTTTGCTAAGATATTAAAAGAAAACTTTAAACAAGTTTATAGTGAGTTTGAAAGTAATAAAGATTTAAAAAAGATCAAAGACAATACTGTAAGTTTTTTAAGTAATATTTTTAAATCTCCAGAAGATAGTAAAAATGAAAATATTTTACAAAGAACATCTAAAATAAAGTATCTAGGCATTGGTGACCCAGATCTTTATAACAAAACTTCGAATAAAGATAAAACTGCAGAGAATTTAAATTATGAGAAACTTTCTGCTTTGAGGTCTTTAAATCTCAACAGTGATATTCGATCTATAAATATACAAGATTTTTACACACCATTAAAAAGTTCCAGGGAAGAAATTATATTTGCAGCCAAAACATTTGGTGAAGATAATAGTAAGATTTGGTTAAAAGAAAATGCAACGGAGACAAATCTTAAAGAAACCGATCTTAAAAATTTTAATATAATTCATTTTGCAACCCATGCAGAGGTCTCAGGGGCCATGAAAGGTTTGAATGAACCCTTTTTAGTTCTTTCTCCTCCAAAAGAAAAATCTGCAAAGGATAATGGACTTTTAATGATGAACGAAATTATGCAACTTAATTTAAATGCAGATTTAGTAATATTATCAGCTTGCAATACAGGTTCCGTTGAAGATGAATATTCAGGCAGTTATAGTGGTCTAGCAAAAGCATTTTTTGTTGCGGGCGCAAAGTCTGTACTAGTTTCCAATTGGTATGTTGAGGATGCGGCAACACAAAGATTAATTCAAAAGTTTACTGAAAACATGTCTAAAGACAAAGGTAATTTTGCAGAGAATTTAAATTTAACTATGAAAGAGTTATCAAAACAAAAGAGTCAGTATTCACACCCTATTTTTTGGGCTCCATTTGTATTTGTAGGAACTGATTTAGAAATAAATAATAAATTGAATTAACACTATAATAAATTTAATATATAATTTTCTTAATAATTAGTGTTATGAAAAATCTATTAAAAATATTTTTAATTATAAATTTGATATTTTTTTTGAATATTAAAAGTATTTTTACTCAAGAAAATAAATTACAATTTAGAGGTGGCAAAGCTGGACCTGAGAATAAAAGAGAACTTAGAAAACCTGAGACAGCTATTAAGATTGATGAAGATTTTTTAAAATATGATCCTGTAGCAAATATAAAGGAATTAGATCGTTCAGAGCAATTTATGGCAACTCTGACTAAGAACATTAAACTAAATGAAACTTTAGAATTTAGAGGATCTGGAAAAAATATATATTCAGATTATGCTGATAGTATTTTTCTAATTGTTTCAAGAGATAAAAATGATAGCAAAAAAGGAGGAGTGGGAACCGGTTCATTAATAAGTAGAGATGGATATGTTGTTACAAACTATCATGTAATTGAGAATAATTTAAATGGAGATATTGAAATTTATACAAAACCTAAAAATCCTGAGAGAAAAGTTGGAGATAAATATATTGCAAAAGTTGAACTTGTAAATCCAAGCAGTGATCTTGCAATACTAAAATTAAATAATTTACCTAAATCTATTTCACCAATTCCGGTTGGTAGTTATCAAGATATTAAAATTGGAGATGAGGTACATGCAATAGGGCATCCAAATAACTTATATTGGTCTTATACAAAAGGAGTAGTTAGTCAAATAAGACAAAATTATGCATGGAAATTTTCATCTAATCAACAAAGAACAGCAACCCTTATTCAAACTCAAACACCAATTAGCCCAGGTAATTCTGGTGGTCCATTATTCAGTCCGCAAGGAAAAATTATTGGGGTTAATACAATGAAGGCAGACGGTGAAAATTTGAATTTTGCAGTTGCTATTGATGAGGCGAATAAAATTATTAGAAATAAAGACAATTATATTAATAAAAATAAATCTAATGAAATAGTTTCAAAATCAAAAATTGTTTCAAAAAAGTTTCCAGATGCTGTGGGCGAGGCTGATTTTAATAAAAATGGTGTAATAGATACGTGGTATTTCGATACAAATAAAAATGGAATAGTCGATAAAGCATTTATTGACGATGACGAAAATGGTGTAATAGAAGCTGCTTTATTTGACAATGATGAGGATGGAATTTGGGACAGTATGGTTCTTGATACAAATGGAGATGGCAAAGGCGATAAAGTAATAGTGTACAATAAATCAGGTAAACCAACCCATGTAGGTTACGATTATAACCAAGATGGCAAAGTTGATAAGTGGGAAAAAGTTTAATTATTTAATTTAAGTTTATACTTACAAACTTCCATTCTTTATTTTGACTGCAGATACTTATTGAGGCATTTACCATATCACTTGTTTCAGTGATTTTAATTTTCTTTTGTAAATTCAAATTTTTGCAATTTTGGTCTTTGTTATTTTTAAAATTATTACCAACTACTAGTTCAATCGAATTATTATTTGTAAATTGGATTTTAAGTTTTTCATTATTTTGGGCATTTTTGATTTTTGCATTAATTTCTTTGTTAAATTTTTCAATATTAAAAATTTGATAAAATTCTGCAGAGGAATCTAGACCTGTTTCAATATTTTTTTTAGCTCCCCTAAATATTGGTTGATTATCTGTATTATTTTTTACCTCTTGCATATTTCTAAAATCGGTTTTATCTGCAATTAAATAATGACTTGTTGTATAACCGCCTACAAAAAAAAGAGCGAACCCAGCAGCTACTGCTGAATACTTTATTTTAAAAATATCTAAAAAATTAAAGTTAAATTGTTTTTTTTTAACAAACTGTACTTTATTTTTATTAAATTCGAAAATTTTATTACTTAAGTATGCAGGAAGAGGTTTAGATTTTATTTCTTTACCCAAGTTATTTAAAATTTCTCCAGTATAAATATAGTCCTCTAAAATTTTTTTGTATTCTGGATTATTTTCAATTTCTTTTTTTACTGCTTCTCTTTCAGATGGATTTAAAGTTCCATCGGCAAATTGCATTATTTTAATTTCATCAAGCATGCAACATTCTTTCTCTTAATTCTTTTCTACAATTTGATAATCTACTTAAAACTGTACCAATACTATTAACACCTGTCTTAACTTGCATTTCCTTCATATCCATTTCATCAGCAGCAAGCATAAGAATTTCTCTACATTTGTCGCCCATGCTTTGAATAATTTTAAGAACTTTTGAATACTCTGTGCTAATTTGAATTTTTTCGACAATATCAATTTGAGACGAGTCTCTTATTTCAATATCAAGACCGTCTTCATTGACTAAATTATTATCAAAATTCTTATTTTTTCTTATTTCGTCGATGTACAAACCCTTCATTTTAAGAACTGCAATTGCTTTTAAATTTGGATGTTCTTCGTATTTGTCCCAATTTTTTTTTAAGTATTCGAATGCTCCATTTACAAGTTCGTAAGGGTCATTACCCCTGCAGATTCCAGAAGCAATTACTACAAGGCTTTTTATAAAATCTTCATCAAGTTTGTTTTTCACAAAAAATATAATAACATAAAAATCTAATTTATTGTTATCGTAGTTATTATATATTTTAAGCATTTTATGATCTCTTTTTCTCAGCTTTTATTAATTGTTTATTTAAATAATAATTATTAGCACTTTTTTGTCTGTCTAAATTATTCTGGCATCTAAAATTAAATTCAGAAGAGTAATCTTTATTATAGGTATCTAAATAATTTACTTTAAAATTATTACATCTTTGAATGTTAGAATAATCATTGACATAATCTATTCGATTAAAATTTTTATAAAATTTTGATTTACTATCTAAATTATTAAAAGTTTCACACTGTGTTAAAAATATTAAAATTATTATGTAAAAAAAATTTTTTTTCATTTTAATTTTGTAGGCCCCAGTAAACTGGGGCCTGACAATTAATTATCTTACTCTGTAAAAATTAGATCCTCCAAATACATTTGGAGTAGTGTAACCATATGATCCATTTGAACCATAATAATTATAGCCACCAAATACATTAGGAGTACTGTAGGTATATGCGCTAGCATTAACTGTTAATGCTGCAAATACACTTAGGGTTAAAAGTAGTTTTTTCATTTTTTTTCCTTTGTTAGTTGTTTTGTTTAATTAACGTTTGAGAATAAATTTTATTCAATTTTTTTTAAAAAAAATTAAAATAAAATTATACCTGTAAATGGAGGGTTATAAATATTAAGACGACATCTCTCTTCGTTAGTAAAGTTTTTATAATTGTAAATGATGTCACAGGTTACTTTAGTGGTTGAGCTGTAGTTAGGAGCAATTGCTTTTGCTTCTGCTTCTGTCGTTAAAAAGGTATCGTTAAAAATTAATAATATTATTAAACTTAAAATTGCAAAGATTTTTCTCATCTTGCATAATTTTTATTATTATTTTTCTTTTTTTCCTCATTCTTTTTATGTTGGCTGTAAGCTGGAGCGCCTTTACTTAATAAAACCATACCTATCGTAGATGCATTTTTTAACAACGAAGCTTGTGCTTTTGATGTCATTAAAAAGTTATTAATAACGAATACTGTTACTATAATTAGTGTTGAAACTATTTTTTTCATTTTCATCTCCTTTGTTTTATTTAATTAACGTTTGAAAAAAATTTTTATTCAAAAAAATACCCCTTTTTTAAGAGGTATTTTTTTGAGGAATAAGTGTTGATTTTACTTAGTTTTTGTCTGTATTGATCAGAAAGCTGCCAAGTAATCCTGCAGCAATTGGTGAAAATCTAGAAATTGGTCCTAAAAAGCCAGTTAAATTTATGCCCATGAAAGATAATGCAAAGTCCATTATCCCAAAACCAATTAATAACCATCCACATATTGTTGCAATACCAATTGATTTTTCATTATTTATTAACACTTCATTTTTTTTCATTTTTATATTTATGTTGTTTTTAATTATTTAACGTTTGAACTTATTTTTTATTCAAAAATCTTTAAGTTGTTAAATATTCTAAGACACTGTTTAAAATCTCATTAGCTTCTACTAATGAGATCTTAAATACTAGTCATTAATTGAGTGTGTTTTTATTACTAATTTCCTCAACAATTTTAGGTTTTATATTGTATTCCTTATCGAGCATTTCGAGATAGTTTTGTTGAGCTTCTTTGACTCCATGATTTATGGCTCTTTGAAAAGTCCCTAGCGGGATTTGATCATAAATTAGTTCTTGGGTTAGGTGAAATGCGAAGTTATAAAGCTTAAGACCTTTATCTAGCTTTGAATTTTCAAATAAAACAAGAACTTGTTCTCTAATGATTTTTTTACATTCATCATTAAAATTCTCGTAATTTTTCTCTTCTTCTAGCCTTTTCTTTTCTTCTGCATTTTGTTTATTATCAACTAATTTTATTAGTTTATCGTCATGTTTTGCTTGTTTTTTCATATTTTTATTTAATTTGTTTATAAATATTTAACGTTTTAGAATTATTTTTATTCAACCCTTGTAAATAAAATTTAACTTTCTAAATAATTTGAAAGGAGAATAAAATTATGAGTAAAGAAGAAAAAAAAGAATATTTAGGGTGGGATGGAGTAAAAAAATTAGCAAAAGAGCTAGGTTATAGCTGGTTTGATGTTTGTGATATAATTTGGAAAACTAAGTATCGTAAGCACCCTAAATTAAAGGAAATATTATTATTTTCAGTAATAAAAAAAAATTTAATAAACATTGAGTCTAACAAGCAAGTATTTGATCTAAATGGAAATCCAGTATTTCGCAAACAGGGCGAACAAGACATTCATTATGCAATAAGAACTGATTTAGATTTATTCAAAGAAAATTATAAAATAAGGCCATTATGGAAAGAGAGTCCTGATATTTATAAATCTATTAGACAAAAATATAAAAATTTATACGCACGCTTTGCAAAAGAAATTAATAAGCATGCGGCTATGATGGGATGATTGCCTAGATCGATTAAGGCAAATGCACTAGTTTTTTTTTAGAGTAAAATCGTATTACAATAAATTTAACAACAGGTAATACGTATGAATAAACCAAAGATAACATTAGTAAATACAACCTCTATTAAAAGAATAGAAGCCAATAGAAGAAATGCAAAACATTCAACAGGACCCAAAACTTCTGCTGGAAAATTCAGATCATCACGCAATTCATTAAAGCACGGACTTGAAGCAAGACGTCATTTAATAATTGGTGAAGATGTAAAAGAGTTTCAAGAATATAGAACATCCCAGATTAGATTTTATGATCCTAAAGATGCTATTGAAGTCGATGATTGTATTCAAATAATAGTATTAGGCTGGAAATTAAGAAGGTTTTCTGTTGTAGAAACTGGTCTTTTTAATCAAGATATTGTTCAACAAATTAAAACTAGCAGCAATAATATTGGTGTTAATTTGCTTAAAAGATCTGATTTTGAAGAAGTTGCTAAAGAATTAGATCAAATTCCAGAGCTTCAGGGACTCTCTTTTAGAAGAGATTGCAAAGAGGAAAATGCCAATATCAAATTAAATACGATGTACATTCGAACATTAGTTTGTCGTCAAAAATTAATTGATAATTATTTTGCAAGAAGAAATTCTAATAAAAATAAAATTAATTAAGGAGATTTTATGAAAAATAAATACTTTAATGAAAGAGAAAAAAGGCTTTTCAATTTCTTTTCTAATAAAGATGATTATTATAAAGGGTGCTATTTTGGCGAAACGAACCCATTAATAGATAATAAAATCAATAAGATAGAAAAAGGGTATGTTAGTTATTTTAAAAAGCAACTTAAGAAAACCAAAGATAAACATGAGCAGGAAGAGTTGCTAGAACTTATTAAACTTTATGAAAAACCAACAGATATTGTTGATAGAACAGTAGAGGAATTAGTCGCTCCAGCTGTTATTATGGAAAAGATTGTTAAAAAAGAGGAGCCTAAAGCTAAAGATCCAATCATATTTAAGACGG
>Ga0129336_10000821_pt1 | contig 18404 bp, 17 predicted proteins | sample CPB6_02_DNA_FD_96878 | JGI IMG/M metagenome (GOLD analysis project Ga0129336, IMG submission 96878) | Freshwater to marine salinity gradient microbial communities from Chesapeake Bay, USA - CPBay_Sum_0.6_0.2_DNA | ecosystem: Environmental > Aquatic > Marine > Coastal | place: USA: Chesapeake... | reverse complement strand
TCATCATATTCTTGTCTTGTTTCTCCAGTATTTCGAGTACCACCTCCACCATGATTCATATAATTTTCCAATATCGATTCGATTTCATTTTCTAAAATACGATTAATATTATCGTTAAGATTATTCATGTATACTATTTTGGTATATTATTTTTATGTGTTTTGCACAAAAATAATATATAGATTTACATAACATATTTTAATTGGTCGTTATAGTAATCTTTGTTCTTATCAAATTCTATTTTCATACAAGGATTTTTTTCAACTATTTGTAATATTTTGTGAGCTAATTCTTTTGCTTTTGTTATATCAATATAATATGATGATATATAGAATGAAAATAATATATTCAAATATATCTCATAATTCATTTCTATGACAAAATTATCAAATGCACTTATAATTTTTTCACAACATTCTACACATTCCTTATGCTGTCCATATTGTAAATACCCTAATATATTTACATGATATATATAATGTGCGCCAGTAGTTAATTTGATAAGATTATTTACAATGGTATTATATTCTCCATAACTTTTGATTATATCATCATAATATTTTTCTAAAATTTCTAAATAAAACATTTCCTCTCCATGACCATATCCTAACATCGTATGTTTCATTACTACGGTATTCAAATCATTCAATATTTGAATTCCAATTTCTTTACCAGTTACAAATAGGCAACCACATACTATCCATCTATATTCACTGTAATATTCTTTCAAATTTTCGGTTTTTATATATTTTTTATCTTGCGTATTTAATATTTGTATATGAAATTTTTCAGTAGCATTATGTAATACAGATAATAACATATTTTTCTTGTAATCTATGCATATTTTTGAAAAATTTACACCAACATTTGAATCTATCCAACCAAATTTTGCTGTATTAAATGGATTTCTATGAATTATATCTAATACGAAGTCAAATTTACTACAACAAATCAAATGAGTTTCGATACTTGTTCTATCATCTTTTGTTGGATGATATTTCTCTCGATTTGATTTTACAATATCAATATATTTATACATATTCAATTCTTCTATTTCCTTCACTATGTATAATGTCAAATGATTTAATCCGTATCCGTTTCTAATATTGTGGATTTTTTCATACAATATTTTATCGGTAAAAATCACTAGATAACATGGTGTCTCTAATAACGAATTCATTTTTTCTAACGTATCGTCTATATTTCTAGAATTATTATTGAATCGAGTTAAATCATAACACGCGGTTACTAATGTGCAATCAGGTATACTCATAATATTTTTATATATGAACAAATATTTATATTCGTTTTTATATATACTATTTGCGTAATAATTGCACTATTTATGCAACTTTTCTTGAGCCAATTTATATATTTATATAGATTATTACGGTACATCGTTTGTTTTTGTATTTTTATACCTATAAATATATAAAAATGCTTTGGTCCGTAAGAGGCCCAAAAAACCCTTTTCTAGATTCATTGACAGATTTTGATTTTGGACATTTTTATTTTTCCAAAAATGTCCAAAATGGGAAAACGGCTTTTGAAAAAGGGCAAAAAACGCGTTTTAGACCATGTCGCTGCATAAGCCAGAAAAAATCGTTCACGACTTGACTGCATAATTTTTTTTCGAAATTTTGGTCGGCCAAAAGTCAATGCTAACCGAATGCTAACTCCGGCGTTTTTTTATTTTTACGAAAATATTTTCTACGCGGATGGCTGCATATATGATTTTGTAATATGTATTTCATTCGGCGTTTTTTTCGCTGCATTGCTAATAAATGCTAACTCTGGCGTTTTTTTATTTTTACGATTTTTAGAATATCCAAATGTCTGCATATATGGTTTTATTTAAATTGAATATTCGGCGTTTTTTAACTGCATTGCTAACTAATGCTAACTCCGGCGTTTTTTACGCCGAAACTAAGTTTTTACTCATATTCAATCTACCCATTTTTAATAAAATCGAAAATATGCAGCGAATTTTTGTGTTATTTTTGGACAATTGTCCAAACCATAATTTCAAAATAACGTTTTTACTATTCAATATATCTGCAAACTGATGTGTATATTTTGTAATTATATGTTTTATGATTTTTCATTGAAAAATCTGGGAAAATGTGGGAAAAATATGTGAAAAAATATATATTGAAAAACGATTTAGGCGTTTTTTATGTTAGCATAATATAGATAACAAATGCTAACAGAAAAACCGCCAAACGCGCAAGAACAAACTGATAGTCAAAAATGCACTTTTGTATGTGAAAAATGCACATTTGTATGCAGTAAATTATCAGATTATAATAGGCATTTATTAACACGTAAACATAAACGAACAACAAATGCTAACGAAAACACGCCGGGCGACGCCGAAATATATGAATGTAAATGTGGAATTCGATATCAACACAAATCCAGTTTGAGTCGTCATAAAAAACAATGTAGGTCAACTAAAATTGAGACCATACAAAACGCGTTAGTTACCGTGAACGAATATCCAAATGGTGATTTGACAACGGCCATTTTAGAATTGGTGAGAGAAAACCAAGATTTCAAAAATATGTTAATCGAACAACACAAAACAATGTTGCAGATTGCTCAACAATCCCATACAATATCGAATTCGAATAATCATACAAATTCACATAATAAGCAATTCAATTTGAACTTCTTTTTAAATGAACAATGCAAAAATGCAATCAATCTATCTGAATTTATTGAAAACGTAAAAATCGGCTTAACCGATTTAGAACACATTGCGGATGTAGGATATGTAGACGGTGTAACCAAATTGTTTATGAATGGTCTAAAAGAATTAGATATATATACACGTCCTCTACATTGCACTGATATAAAACGTGAAATCGTTCATGTGAGAGAAAACAACATGTGGATAAAAGATACGCCAGAACAAGAAAAAATAAAGGCCGCGATTCGTCGAATTGCCTTTCGAAATATACAACAAATAAGTGAATGGAATAAACAACATCCAGAAAGTGAAATATTAGATACTCCGGATTTCGAACGTTCATTTCAAATTATGAAACAATCTTTGGGAGATACATGTCATGGAGGCGTAGAAAAGAATAACGAAAAAGTTGCCCGGAATGTAATGAAAGCCGTGTATGTGGATAAACAATATACTGCTTTGACAAATACGGCAGTAGAAAATCAATCATTATGATAATGTATAGCAAAAAATATATAGAACCAAATACGCATATCATACATAATGAATGAAATTATGTATGATATATGCATATGCATATTTGGATGTGTAACGATTGAAAAATATCGAAAACAAATCGATTTAGTAAATAATACTTGGGGAAAATGGTGTATGAATAATAACAACGTAAAAATATTGTATTTTCTAGGAGAAGAACAAATAAGACATTATACAGATGAGCAATACGTTTATTTGCCAAATGTAGACAACAGTTATTTATCGGCATCACACAAACAATATTTAGGATTGAAATATATTCACGAAAACGTGAAAACAAAATTCGTATTATGTTGTGGGACAGATACTTATATAAATATTCCCAAATTGTTATTATATATACATAAATTCAATTATAATGAAAATATTTATATAGGTGGGCATGGATGTCATCGAAAAATTGACAATAAAGAATATTATTTTCATTCCGGAGGGCCTGGATTTATAATAACGAAACAATGTTTAGAACGGTTATATCCATTGTTACGTAATTTGGTAGAGGATTGGATAGATATTTGTAAAAAACAAAATATCGAAGAGTTGATACCATGTTGTGATGTTTCCATTAGTTATTATTTACAAAAAAAATTGAATACAATTATCACGAAAACTGGCGATTTGTCGTTTATAAATTGTAATTATAAAGGTCTTCCATGTCATATGGATGAAGTAAAAATGCAAAATATTGTATCATGTCATTTAATGAATGAACAAGATTTTCATGAATATACTGTTATATTAGAACGAAACAATTACTTCATATAAGATACCCCAGCGTAATTAGATAAATAAAAACAAAATAAAGAATACATCTTACTATTATCAGTAAAACAATAAATGGATTTATCAAAATATGTTGGAAAAGGATATACTGGCTTAGTGAACCTAGGAAATACGTGTTTTTTGAATTCGTGTATGCAAGTATTGAATCATACCTACGAGTTGCATGTATATTTAGAATCGAGTCAATGTGAAAAAAATATGAAAAAAACACTTGAAGATTCGATATTGTTGAGAGAATGGAATGATTTGCGCACGGTAATGTGGAGTAACAATGGTATTGTATCCCCAAATAAATTCGTGCATTTCGTTCATGAACTGGCCCAAAAAAAAGGCAGAGAACTTTTTACTGGATGGGCACAGAATGATATGCCCGAATTTTTATTATTTATGATTGAATGTATGCATAATAGTGTTTCGCGCGGCATTAATATGAAAATTAGAGGAACGAGTGAAAATGAAAAGGATGATTTAGCGATTCAATGTTATTCGATGTTAAAACAAATATATGAAAAGGAATATTCCGAAATAATGAATTTATATTATGGCATATATGTGTCTCAAATTGCTACCATTGATGGTAAAAAAATACATACTAATAAACCAGAACAATTCTTTATATTGGACTTGCCTATTCCAGAAAATCCAATCAATCATACATTGTATGGATGTTTAGACAAATTTACAAGTCCCGAAATTTTACAGGGAGAAAATGCCTGGTTGAATGAAGCGACTGGTAAGAAAGAAGACATACAAAAACGTATTGTATTTTGGAATTTACCCAAAATTTTAGTAATTACATTGAAACGATTTTCCCCCGGCGGAGAACGAAAATTACAAAACATAATCGATTTCCCGATAGAAAATTTAGATATGTCGAAATACATTACTGGTTATAAGTCCAAAGAATATATATATGATTTATTTGGAATATGTAATCATACGGGAAATGTCATGGGTGGACATTATACATCTTTTGTAAAAAATGCAAAGGAAGAATGGATACATTTTAACGATACAAATGTAGCAAATGTTCCGGATAAAAAAATGTTAATAACCCCGATGGCCTACTGTTTATTTTATCGTAAAAAAAATAACCTAGTATAATATATTGAATATGTTAGAAAATGAAGAACCTGTAAAAACAGAAAAAGAAGAATTTGATAATTCAAATTTATCGAATGCCTTGAATAGTATTTTTACTCAATCGAATATTGTATTTTTATTATGGTTTTTAGCAATATATTTTGTATTATACATTGTTTTAGGACTTTTTTTTAAAACCGAAACCGGTAGTTTAGTCGGTAGTTATATATTTGATTTATTGATGTTTGGTCTATTCATCGCGATACTTTTAGGATGGTATTATTCTAGCACTGGGGAAGAGCGAAACAACACAATTGTTTCGATTCTTAATTATTTGAAAGATTATATGAATGAATCCATGTCTATATTTTCAACTGCAATCTTCATTGTGGTATTATATTCCGTTGCATATTTGTTACGAGTTCCAATGGAGACAAATCGTCCATTGATGTTTTCTCTAGTGGAAAATAGTGCTTGGTTCATATTTGTATTGACTATATTTGTCCAATTTTTCAAATATATTTTTGGTATATCCATATTAGATTATATTAGTAAAATGTGGGATGGAACATCAAAAGATGAAAAAGATGATGATAAAAAAGAAGAAAATGTGAATAAAGATGAAGTATTTAATATTTCCAACAATTTATATACCTATGATGATGCACAAGCGATATGCACATCATATGGAGCGCGTTTAGCAACATATAATGAAATGGAAGAAGCATATAATAAGGGAGCGGAATGGTGTAACTATGGTTGGTCCGCTGACCAAATGGCATTTTTCCCAACTCAAAAATCAACCTGGGATAAATTACAGAAAACGAAAAACCACAAAAATGATTGTGGACGTCCTGGCGTAAACGGAGGATATATGGCAAATCCATATATTCGATTTGGGGTAAATTGTTATGGAAAAAAACCAGCCGCATCAGACGCCGACAAAAATCGAATGAATGCAAATAAGAATCGTGTATATCCAAAGACGAATGAAGATGCCTTATTGGATGCAAAAGTCCAATTCTGGAAAAATAATTCGGATAAATTATTAAAAATCAATAGTTTTAATAATGATAAATGGAGTGAATTCTAATATATTATCTTCATTCAATACTCTTTTATGTAAATCCATACAAAATTATAAGTATTTTTCAATAATTATAATTTTACACTAGTTGTATTACTTTTTCTAGATGTTTTTTTTCTATGTTTTCTAATGGCAGAAGTTGATTTACGTTTTCGTGTATTTTTTATCTTGTTTCTACCAGCACTTATTTTATAGCTATATTTTTTTGCCTCTTCGTTGTATTTATTACTTTCATCTGGGTCTAAACCTATGCGAACAACTGGTTCTGAAAATTTTCCAGTAACATTAAAAACAGTTTCCGGATTTTCAACGTAACTTGTATTAACCTTTTCAAAATTTTGAAATTTATAATATTCATTCAACGTTTCATACACTTGTAAAAATATATTTTTAAAAAACAACTTATATGATGGTTTAATATTATTTTCGTCATTTATCCACGCCTCAAAAGTTATATTATCATTATTTAAAATTTCATAATCAAATATATATTTATCATACGCCAAGTTGTTACCATATGTAAATGTGGAGGTTATCTGTAAACCCAATGCATTCAAGAAAATACGCATAGAATTCATTGGAAATCCACTTACATTTTTAAAGTTTATTTGTCGTTCACTAATAACTATAAGTAAAAATAATTTCAGTATTTTTTTACATCGCGTATCTACGTCACTAATATTATAAAGATAATCTTGCATAAAAATCTGCTCTCCTTTACCAATATATTTATAACTTGTGCCGAATTGACTATACATATATGTTTTCAATGCTTCTAGTGAAACAACATATTGGTTGTTCTTTAATGTCTTGAATATATATTCATCATTATAAATTTTCATGTTTTTGAAAAGTGTATAATTGGTAATAATATTATCTACAATACCAAAATCAATCAGTAAAGATTTTTGCAAATTTGTATTAACCATTATATTTTCAACATGTAAATCTATATGAATAATTCCGGTAGAAATAAACAATCGAATAATATTCACTATAATACTGGAAAAGGTTCTACAATGAGTGTCACAATTATGTAATATCAATACATCATTCTTCACGTCGTCATGATTTTCCTTTGTATATATATGTTGATTTAAATAAGTGATAAATTTATCATACCCTTCAGCAAATTCCATACCAATAATACCTAAATCTGGAGGTGGTAATTTATTATTTTTTATATCATACAATAAAATTGTTTTATTATAGACACCAATCAAAATTTTTATGACAGTAGAAGCGGTGTTTATGTTGTCACCATATAATTCTTTTATTTTTTTGTTGAGTTTTGATAAATAGGAATTAGTTTGTTTGGTTCCAGATAATATAGAATTATAAATAATGGAGGGACATATAGGTACATTGTTGTATGACAAAGTTTTTTTGTATATATTGTATTGGTCTTCTAATTCGAATATAATATCATTTTTATTTACAATTGATTTTTTATATTTTTTGCTATTGATAATCATATGAGTAATATGAGTAGTGGTATGTTTAGTGTATTCATAATTAGTTAACATGACTATTTTTAACAAAATAACTGTAACCGGTTTAGTGAAGGTAGAATTTTCATCTAAACTGTTAAATACCGCATATTCTTCATTGACTTTTACAATAAATATAAATCCAGAAAAAGATTCGTAAGATATACATTCTATTAGAATGGCATTCTTTATCATTTCATCCATTGCGGCGGCATATTTTTCTTCATTAGAGGATATTTCGGCATATTTTTCAGGGTTACGTAGAGAAAGTCCACCAATTTGTGTCATATACTATTATATGCTATTATATTTCTAAAAAATGAGAGATAGATATTCTTTTTATTTCTTCTTTGTTTTATTATGTGAAGAAGGTATTACACGTTTGGTAGCATTTTGTTTTGGTGGATGAAATGAAACGGCTGATATCAAATTGTCGAATAATTCATCATCAATTAATTCGTGTTCTCCCACATTTCGAAGTTTTTTACCGCCTTGCAAAGAGAATGAGTTTGGACGTGTGTCCACGACTAATCCGGCAGGGATGCTCATATTTTCAAATTTGGCATCCATTGGTTCTTGACTTAATAACTGAACTGGATATCCACCGACCATTTCGTCCCCACTTTTTTTATAAACATAATTATTCACAAATGATTTTTCAATAAACATATTATATATTATAGTATGTTTATTTTTTGTAGGTTCGGCGAATATCTGGCGAAGATTTAATTTCGCGATTTGATTTCAAATATTGTATAATATAATCTACTTGTGATTTATCTGCTAATATTTTGGCTAAAGATTCTTCTACATAACTAAACGTGAGAGGTGAATATTCTTTTTTTTCATACATTTTTAATTCTCCGTCGCTAATTTCGATTTTGGTATTGCTCAAATTTTTATTTTGTATATAATTGCATATTTCTTCCGTAAGTTGTTGTTTATTGTCTCGAATTTCTTTGGTTTTTTCATGAATCATTTTAAGTTGTTTGTCTAAAACAACCCATTTTTGGACATTTTCTACAAATTGGTGTTTTGGATGAACCACCATGTTTTTATCTTCACTGCTCATAATATTATAATATTGTGAGAAATTTGCACAATATTATATCAATGATTGACGTTTAACGTCTTTTATTTGAACTACGTCTTCTACGGCTCGATGCACGTTTTGAACCACGTTTTGATGAACGTCTCTTTTTGAATACGGAGTTTGCTAAAAGGAAAGTGGCTGGAACAGCAACGTCGCTTAATACATTTCCACCCTTTACTACCGCAGGTGCAAGTGGAACTAAAGCTCCTCCGGCTTGGGCAGGCGCAAGTGGAACTAAAGCTCCTCCGGCTTGGGCAGGAGAAAGAGCGACTAAAGCTCCTCCTGATTGAGCAACCACTGGAACAGATGGATTGTTCATAGCGATGACATTACTGTTTGCAGCGGCATGTTGTGCACCAGAGTTACCAAATACAGCGATTGCATGGTCAGCTGCCCCTGCACCGCCAAATAGGTCTTGGTTTTGATTTTGGTTTTGGTTTTGATTTTGGTTTTGTTTTCTGGAACCTCCTCTTCTTCCTTTTTTAGCCATGATGCTATATATTGATATTATATATTATTTACAACGCTAAATATACTATTTTTTTGTAATAATTTAATCATTAAAAATAAATTTGCTAAAACAAAGAAAAGAAGGAAGACATTGTATAAACAAATGAACCAAATATAGATATAAATTTCATTGTAAATAATATGCACAATTGGTTTTATAATTTCTTTTACATCACGTTTTGTATCTTCATTTTTTAAAAAATCAATACATTTATCACGGATACTTTTCATAATCTAAAATAAAATAACAAAAAGAACAAACGTAACGAACGAATGAATTCGTAATAGTATTATAACTAAAATCGCCAAATAATGTATTAGATATGGACGGAATATATGAAGCCAATGACAACTTCCCATTTCAACGATTACACTTACTTACACCTACCCAAATTGTGGGAGGAAACTATTTCATTAAATTTAGAGTAAATGAAAAACCACTCTATATACAACCGCCTAAATGTAAGACAAAGGGAGGAATTATAAAGGCCGGTAAAAAAATGTATAGTGATTTAATGTTTACAAATGAAAACGAAAATTTCATAAGATGGATGGAAAATTTAGAATCTCATTGTCAAAAACATATTTACGAAAATCGCCAAAAATGGTTCGAAACAGAATTGGATAATCATGATATTGAAAATTCATTTGTTTCTCCATTGAAGACCTATAAATCGGGAAAATATTACATTGTCCGTTCTAATATTCCATGTATTTTAGGAAAATGTTCATTGAAGATATATGATGAATATGAGAATGAAGTTGACCATGAAACAATTGAAGATAACAGCGATATAATGTGCATATTAGAGGTTCAGGGAATCAAATGTTCCGCTCGAAGTTTTCAAATTGAAATAGAAATTAAACAAATGTTGACACTAAAACCATCCAATTTATTCGAGAAATGTTTACTGAAATCATCCATATCCATGAGTAAAGACCCTAAAGAAATAGTAGTTGAAAAGAAAGAGAATGATTTAGAGATAGATACTTTAGGAAAAACGGATGTAGTTGAAGAAATACCAGATTCTAAGAATGAAGAATACCCGGTCCTGGAAGAACAAGAACCAGAGGAAGTAGAAGAACAAAAAGATTTAGACAAAAAGGACGATGAAATTTGCGAGGTTGAATTTAATTTAGAAGAAATCGAACCAAGTGAAACCGTGATATTAAAAAATAGAAATGACGTATATTACAAAATGTATAAAGATGCAAAGAGAAAAGCGAAAGAAGCGAGAGATTTAGCACTTTCATCGTTTTTAGAAGCAAAACGTATAAAAAATACTTATATGTTGAATGAAATAGATAGTGATAGTGATTTAGAAGAAGATAATTTTGATTTAGAAGAAAAATAAAACTAATTTATTGAAAAATAAAACATAAATGCCATAAATAATTTTATCATCCGTTTATATAAACAGATGTCTATCTTTAGTCAAGTTAAAAGTTCATTAGGAAATTTAGGCAAATTATTGTCTGGAAATAACGCTGTAATTTTTATTGCAGTTGTTATATTACTCGGTTTATTATATTTTTATTCGAATTCTAAAACTGCTGTTTTAGATAAGATGGAAGATGGAAGTGAAAACAACAAGGAAAAACAACCATCAGTGAAAGAAACATCTGCTCAAAATGTTGTTCCAGCACCATCTGTTGGAGCTGGATACACTGCCCAAAATGTAGCCAATCCTAGTGATTTACTACCTCAAGATAAAAACAGTGAATGGGCTGCATTAAACCCAGTCGCAATGAATCAAGGAAACATCGCCATGCCTGACTTATTGACTGCCGGATATCACATTGGTTTAGATACCATTGGACAAACCTTACGTAATGCTAACTACCAACTACGTTCTGACCCAATCATCTCTAAAGCCGATGTAGGACCATGGAATCAAAGCACCATCGAAGCCGATTTAGCCAGAGTTCCATTAGAAATTGGTGTAGGCCAAAAATAAATTACCGGAATTGTTCACGAAAGATGAATACATGAATTATTTATAATAGCATTTATTTGCCATTATAAATAATATGCAAATATATAAAGTATGGTAAGCAGATATACATTTAAAAATGGATTAAGAATAGTATATGAGAAACCAATTAGTATATTACCAGTAACATCGGTTCAAGTATTTTGTGATTATGGGTCCGTATATGAAACAGATGACGTTCGAGGCGCGGCCCATTTTATAGAGCATATGTGTTTCAAAGGAACTTCAAAAATACCAGATGCCAAAGACATTTTTTTAAATTATAACAAAATTGGCGCCTATTTCAATGCAGAAACGGATAAACGGTATACTAGATATTATGTATTGTGTGAAGATGATTATGTAAAAAATTCGATACATATTTTGTCGGATATGCTGATGAATTCTACATTTAACAAAAAACAATTTCAAAAAGAAGAGAATGTCGTGATTGAGGAGAATATTCGTTCTAGGGACAGCGCGAGTAGTGATATTAATAATACTATAAATAATATAATATATAAAGGTTCTTCTTATGAAAATCCGGTGGACGATATTACGTATCACCAGGGTAAACGATTTCACTATGAAGACATTGTAGAAATATATAAAATGTTTTACATCCCTTCAAGAATGGTAGTAAGTGTAGTATCTAATTTATCATTCTCAACGATTAAAGAAATGATAAACGAGAGCTTTTTTTCAAAACAATCGAAAAAATTAGCGATAGATTTAAATACCTACGAAAAATATCAAAAAAAAATCAGTTATATACCTTATGATAAAATACAATATAGCATAAATAAAAAAAAGGAATTATCCACCATGCATGTGAATATTGGAATAAGAATATGTAATTATTATTCACCCGATACATATCCACTGATACTGTTATGTGATATTATAGGAGGTAATACTAGTGGACGTTTATATAATTTATTACGAGAGAATAACGGACTTACCTATTCTTCAGGGACCGAAACTGTTTTTTATGAGCATTTAGGAGATTTAACCTTTTTTATTCAAACCGACCCAAATAAATTAATTCATAATGGAGATAAAAAAGGGGTTTTGCCATTAGTGATACAACTTATCAATGATTTAATCAAAAAAGGGATTACTAGTGAAGAATTAAAAACTATAAAAAGTAATTTTAAAGGACGTTTTGCCTTAAATTTACAATATAATGATAATTTCGCGTTTAGAAACGGATTGGATGAATTGATGGGATTAGAAAAAATAGTTCCGGTGAGAGATGCATATGAAAAATTCTATGAAAATATAACTGTAAAAGATGTGAATCGTATGATTAAAAAGTATTTTAAAAAAGAAAATATAACAGTTTGTATAATCGCGAATAAAGCGCCTAGTTTAGAAACGGTAAAAAATGAATGTGAAAAAATTATAGAAAAATAAAATAGTCGTATATAATAAGATATGAAAAGTGAAGATATTTTGATATATGTAATAATCGGCGGAATAATATTTGCCTGCGGATATATGTATTATAAAAAAGAAGGGTTTGAATTGAAATGTATTGTATCAACTTTAGACGGAAACAAATATTGCGTGAGAGACCGAGAGAAATTACAAGAGGCCGCGGATTTATTAGCAAAAGTCACTGATAAATGTCACACATTAGTCAAATACGTAGAGTCAAAATATCCAGACCAAGAAAATGTGCAAAGATTAGTGCAGGGATTCAATCCAAAAAAAATAATGGAAACTTTACCAACGAGTGGATATACTGCATATAGCGAGAATAAAGGAGAAAAAATCGCGTTTTGTTTAAATAAAAAGAAAACCGGTGAGGATACTTTAATTGACGAACATACGCTTACCTTTGTAGCAATTCATGAACTCTCTCATATTGCTACAAAATCGATTGGACACAAAAGTGAATTTTGGGAGAACTTCAAATTTTTATTAGAAAATGCAAAAGCGGCTGGAATTCATGACCCGGTAGATTATAAAAGCGCTCCAAAAGAATATTGTGGAATGAAAATTCACGATAATCCATATTACGATGTATAATGATAAATAGGAAAAAATACGAAAAATAAAAAAATAAAAAATTGATTTGAATAGTTGTGTAATAAATATTATACAACTATGAAACAAGCAAAAAAAACGATGGAACAAGTTATAAAAACCGTGGAACAATCAGCGAAAAAAGTGGAACAAGCAATAAAAATTGTGGAAAAATCAGCGAAAACTGTCGAACGCCCCACCATTGAAGAGGTATGCGCGAAGGTATTAGAAAATGTAAATATATTACACAATTTACCTAAAACAAAAAACAAAGGGATGCCTGGAAATTATTTAGAAAATTTGACTGGAATACCAACGAGTTCGGCATGTTTAGATTGCAGTGATGGTGAAGTAAAAATATTTCCACTCAAACTTACGAAATCCGGAAATTATGTGCCAAAAGAAACCATTGCAGTGACTATGCTGTCAAAGGATTCATTAACCACACATACGTTTGAAGAATCAAAAGTATGTCAAAAATTATCAAAAGTATTATATGTTCCATATTTTCGAAATGGGGATATAATTCAATATTTTACACCAACTATAATTGATTTACGTGAAGAAAAATATGCGCCACTTATAGAAACATTACGTAAGGATTATGATGCTATACGGAAACATTTTGTAGAAACCGGTGCACTCGAAGGTAGTTCGAATATTGGTAAATATTTGCAAAATCGAACAAAAGGTGCCGGTAAAGGAGCGCCAAAAACGCGCGCATATTATTTACGTCCATTATTTATGAAGGATTTTGTAGAAATGGCTTAGTCATCTTTACAAAAATTCGTTTTTTTTGGAATGGGTCTACAAAGATTACATTATAGTAGCTTTTTTGGAGTATACTTATTCGGGTCTCGATGTGCTTTATTTATCATTATATGTTTCATATTAAAATCTAGAATATTATGAACTTCTTTTACCGAAATAGGTTTAGTTACTGGTTTTTGAGCAGAAGAAGTAGATGGTTTTATTGGAGCAGCAGCAGCAGCAGGAGCCGCAACTTGTTGTATAATCACTTTACGTTGAAATGTATAGGAGGGAGATTCCGCGGAACATGATAATACAGGCGATTGATTTGCAAAACCTTGTGATTTTAATGTATTACATATCTTTTCATATAAATTCACTAATCCAATATTATGGTCGGTATTACGTAGGCATGTAACAAGTGCGTTCGTAAATGCACCACATGCTTCTGCATTGTCATTGCTATATATATCATAACTACTTTGTGTATCACGACAACCGCTAATCATAAATATATTGGGGTTTGGTATAACATGATTGGGATTCATGGTTTTTATAAATAGACCATTTTTTGTTTCAAAACTCCACTGTAAATCACATACACTTCCACTATTACAACTATCGAAAAACAACAGTGTTTTGCATTTCGCATTTTTTAATATTTCAAAAATTAAATCGTCAGTAATAACACCTACTTGTTTAAAATCGAGAGGAACAATGACTTCATCATATCCATCGGCTTCATCTTTGTTACTGTCTCGTATATTACTACCATGACCACTATAATGTATCCAAAGTTCTTCATATTTTGCAGAATTTGAAATAACACTGTATAAATTATCCATAATATTTTTAGCAGTAGGCAAAATCGCTGAATTTTTGGTATCGTCTCTCAATATTGTAATATTTGATGAGGTATAACCATACGCATCAATTAACATATTACGAACATTGATAATATCATTGATACATCCATTTAGACGAACATTAGGAATAGACGTATAATTACAACCAATTAAGAGGGCGCGTTTCATAAATCTATATAGTGTATAATGATACAAAAATATAACACAAAAATATATATAATGGATATTTTCAAAGTAAATATTTTTAATTCGGAAGGAAATGTATCAAAAATCATTGTCTTTTTAGGTGATAAAAAGATAGAAGAAACCGAAAATATATTTAGCGATATTGAAAAGGAATATATTGAAAATTCGAAAATAAATCCACATTATTCTAAACAACAAATACACATAGATGATTCTATACGCGTTATCAAAAACAAAATATTACACGAATTAGGAATAAATGAATATGCATATGACGAGTTGTATTTGTTTGGAAACATAGAACATCAACCAAATATGTATGAATTGTATAATTCAGTTACCCATAAAGACAAAATTGCATTTTCACACGAGAATATGGGTCAAATCGCGATAAACCTAAATATAGATTCTGCAGAATTGAATTCTATCGAAAAAAGGAAAAATTATTTATATGAGGATTTATTGCAGTTACAACAAAACGCAAATAACAAATTTATATTATCCATACCTCTCGGTAGAAAATTTGCTAAATCAAGAGATTATCTATATTCGGCGAATCCATTTGGTATTTTCTCTAAAAAAACATTTTATGTTCCAGATAAAAAAAACGAATTGATATCATTTGAAAATACATTGTTAATGAATTATGGTAAAATTGCAGACAATGCAATTAATTTATGTTTGGCGGATGATGTATTTGGATATGCAAGTAAAAATGAATATAATAACGAATTCATTGCAGAGCTATATTATCCTTTATTGTTTCAAAAAGGTATTGATAGTGAAGACAGATTGAATGATGAAAAACAGCAATTAATAAAAGCCAGTAAATCAAACATAGACAAACAAACCAGTCAATTGTATGAAATGGTGGACGTATATTATAATATATTTGAAAACAAGAAAGACGTTTTGAATTATGAAGAGCAAGGGATTGTGAGTTTTAATATATTATTTCATACTGAATTAAATGTGAATATTCCATTGGAAATTATATTCAAAAATATACATGTGTCAAAAACCATACCGTTAATCAAGTATAATCCGGGAAGTATGCGAGAGAACATATACCGTTTGTATAGCGAAAAAATATCGAAAAATGGGAAAAAAATACCGTTATTGAATGAATCGACCATTTATCAATTGGTAAAGAAAATGGGTAAAGTTCGACAAATGTCACTCTATGTGCAAAGTGAATATATGAAACAGAAAATAGAGATATTTATCGATTTAGATAATAATGGAAATATACATGTTCATGGAGATTTTACCAACGCGGTCTCTCAAGAAGATTTAAATACTATTATTGAAACTTCATTGAATCCGGTGATTCAAAATATAAATGGTTTTTTACAGCAATCTGGTTATACTATTAAATTTTTTAAAGGAATAGATAATGAAAAGGTGGAAGTCATTGATATGAAATACGTAACAAAAATAATTATTAAAAAAGATATAGTATTGAATAAATATTCGAATGGTCTCTCGTCGATATTCAATATAGTAGATACAAATATCAATACGGGAGCACATTTAATATTCAAACGGGTCGATAATTATAAAGAAATGGATGAAAAAAGAATATTGATTAAACGCGTATATGATGAAACGCAAAATTTAAGCGCTATATTAAATGCATTAATGAATACGTATGGAATGGACGAATCCGCTGCAAACTCTATGGTGATGGAATATTTTAATGATTTTACAGAGGTGAGAGGTAAGATAATAGATAATCCAGGATTTCCCGTGTTAATTACGATGGACCCCTTAGAAAATAAATTAATCATTGATATTGAAAATATAACATCGATTCATTACATAAAATTATTGTATATGTATATTGATAGTTTTTTACGAATCACACAAGCCGATAAAACGGGGGATTCGAGCCATATGTATGATAAACAAATCAAACTGTTTATGAATTCAAAACCACTCAATAAAACAGTAGATGAAACTAAAATGAAAAATGTTATCGCAATGCATGCAGTTGTTGCCGCGCCATTAATCAAAAATGGAGAGGAAAATGAGGACATGGAAGATCACCATAGTGGTGCTATGTTTTATAGCGATGATGAAGATGCGGAAGAGGATGTTGATGAAGAAGTAGAATCAACTGTGGAACCAAATAAAGAAGAACCAGATAAAGAAGAATCGGTAGAGGAAGAATCGGCAGAGGAAGAATCAGCAGAGGAAGAATCAGCAGAGGAAGAATCGGCAGAGGAAGAATCGGTAGAGGAAGAATCGGACGAGGAAGAATCGGCAGAACCAGTAGAAAAAGAACCAGTAGAGAAATCTGCAACTGCATCGGTTGAATCCTCATCTAGTCCAGGAGGTATATTTTACTCCGACAGTTCGAGTCAAGAAAATGAAAATAGTTCAAGTTCAAGTAAAACTGGCGGCATGACAGAAGAATCTCCACCATTACCAAATAAAATTGACGGTATGAAATTATCAAATCCCAATATATTTGAAGAACGTATTAAAAGTAGAGACCGTAATTTATTTTTAACAAAAGACGGTAATTATTCAGCATATTCTCGCTCATGTGAATCAAATATACGAAGACAACCCGTGATATTAACTGATAATGAAAAAAAAATTATTGACGAACATCATAAAGGTTCGTATAATCAAGCAATTCGATATGGGTCTGACCCAGATAAACGATTTTGGTATATATGTCCTAGATATTGGTGTTTAAACACACAAACCAGTTTGACAGAAGAACAAGTAAAATCAGGAGTATGTGGAAAAGTAATACCTAGAGGTGCAACATCCGTTCCTCCAGGTCATTACGTATATGAATTCAATCATCCAGAGGAACATCAACGAAAAGATGGAACATATATAGAGCATTTTCCCGGATTCTTAGATAAGAAAAAACATAGCGACGGTTATTGTTTACCATGTTGTTTTTCGAAATGGGATTCCGAATATATGAGAAAACGCCGACAAATATGCAATCAAGATGCTACGACCGAATCGGTAACTGAAAAAAATCAACCACAAAAATTAGGAAATTACATCATGGGTATAGATAAATACCCTTTGGATAAAAACAGATGGGGATTTTTACCTTTCTCGGTCCAATCATTTTTACAAACAAACAACGCGGATTGTGTTACTAAAAACAATCCTGCAATTATTCGCCCCGACGCATCATGTTTGTTGAGATATGGTGTTGAGAGAAGCCGTATTCAATCATTTGTTTCATGTATTGCCGACGTATATGCATATATAAATAAATTAGAAGACGTGCCAATATTGAGTGAAATGAAAAACATATTGGCCGAATCGATTAGTTTAGATATTTTTCT
>Ga0129336_10000820_pt1 | contig 18419 bp, 18 predicted proteins | sample CPB6_02_DNA_FD_96878 | JGI IMG/M metagenome (GOLD analysis project Ga0129336, IMG submission 96878) | Freshwater to marine salinity gradient microbial communities from Chesapeake Bay, USA - CPBay_Sum_0.6_0.2_DNA | ecosystem: Environmental > Aquatic > Marine > Coastal | place: USA: Chesapeake... | reverse complement strand
CTATTCGGGAGGAAAGGCCTATGCTCTACATTTGATGAGATTAATAGCAATGCATAACGATATCGGATTTACCTGTCATGCAGTTAGTCCTAGTTTTAGATATGACGACCTGGATCATTATAATAATGTATTCTCTCACACCTATAAACATATTATGACTCATGGTCAAGATTTTAATGGAAAAATAGTAGGTTCCTGGGATCCTAATGGTCATATGCCAATAGTTGGGCAAATACAATGGAAATAATATGACAGAAAATAAATTTTATTGTAAGGCACCTTGGACAGCATTATTTTTGCACCCAAGTGGTGGTGTAAAATGTTGTTGTTCAGGTTATGCAGACTGGGGTAATATCAAAGAAGAGAATATCGAGGATATACTAAACAAACCTATTGTAAAACAACTACGCCAGGACATCATTAGTGGAGTGGAAAATCAATATTGTCATAGTTGCAGAGAACAGGAGAGATTAAGCAGCACTAGTCAAAGGAGTTATTTTGATAAGTTTACTATTCCCGATTATAAATTACAGGATCCAAACTTATTTGAATTGTATTCTTTAGATATTAGATGGAACAATCTTTGTAACCTAAGTTGTGTGTATTGTAATGAGCAATGGAGTACAACTTGGGAAAAGATAAAAGGTATTCCTATCAATCCTGCAAAACGACCGTACCACGAAAATATTTTAAATTATATTAAAGACAATGGTAAAAACGTAGAATCCATTATTGTCGCAGGTGGAGAGCCTATGATGCATAAGCAAAATGTGCAACTTTTAGAGTCTCTCAATGAGGATGTTGATATTGGCTTTATCACAAACTTAACCATTGATTTAAAGAACAATCAAGTTTATAATATCCTCAAGACAAGAAAAAATGTAACTTGGTCTATTAGTTTAGAAGGGTCTGGAGATGCATTTGAGTTTATTCGAAGAGGCGCTAAATGGGATAAAATGCGAGAGAATCTAGACATTCTTAAATCTAACCTAGCTGGAAATCAAAGTTTGTTTTTCTTTAGTGTATGGTGCCTGTTGAGCACTAATAGATTAGTAGAGTTTTATAAACTCGCTGAAGAATACCAAGCTAAAGTACATTGGCAGCAACTAATAGGTCCTGAAGAGCTGAATCTTTTTAAGTTTAGTGATCCTGTTAGGAAATTTGCATATGATAAAGTATGCGAGTTATTAGAACATCCTTTAACTAAAAATGTTTCTTACGGTTTAAACTTTTTACAACATGGAAAAGACGAAATACTAAATGATTTAACACATGATCCTATAGATTTAAAATTTAGAAGTTTCATTAATAGTTACGAACAGCACAGTAACTTAAAATTTGCCGATATTTGGCCAGAACTAGACGCTATTATACAGAATGGTTAATAGTGTATTTGATAAAGGTAGGATTGGGAAAAAGCCAAATAAAGTTATTCCTATTTGGCACGCTAACGGTTTACCTGATAAAAATAGTCCCAACAAAGTGTTCTGTATGGCTCCTTGGACTCATACCTACATTAGTCCGCAAAGTGAACGTAGACTATGCTGTGCCAGTCGAGAAGAGCATAGTTTTCAAAAACAATATATAGATAGTAGCAATGATGAGCGATACGGGAAAGTAAAAGAAAGCAAAACAAGTTTACAGGATTATAATCCTGTTAGCCTACATGAACACTGGAATAGTCCTTACATGAGAGATATAAGAGTAAAACTCATGAAAGGAGAAGAAATACCACAATGCGATGTCTGCAATAAAAACTTACTGATGGAAGGACATTCTTATCGGGGATGGTTTACAGGCACACTGTTTAGAGATAAAATTCAAGAGGCTTTTGACTCCACGGATGATAAAGGTTATACTACAATGGAGCCTATAAGTTTCGATTATAGGTTTAGTAACTTATGTAATTTCAAATGTCGTATGTGTGGAGAACAACTGAGTTCCACATGGGAAACAGAAAAACGTCAACATAAGATGTGGACTCCTGAACAACAACCTTTTATGGTGTCTGAAATAAAGTCTGCTATGCAAAATTTTACAGCAGAGGTAGTTGAACCTGAATTTAAAGATGCGGTGAGTAGAGGTATAGTAGAAGAAATCTACTGGGTAGGCGGGGAACCTCTAATGTACGATATACATTGGTGGACATTGGAAGAAATGCTGAATAATGGTAGTGCTAAAAATTGTTACCTACGCTATAATAGTAATTTGAGCAGAGTAAAATTTGGAGAAAAGAACTTATACGACTATCTTCCTCATTTTAAAAATTGGATGATGTGTGCCAGCATCGATGGTACAGGTGAGATTGTTGAATATATAAGAACAGGTATTAAGTGGGATCAATGGCTTAGGAATTTTAAAGAAGGACTTAAATTACCCGGCGGTGAAGATAGAATGGTATTAGATCTTACCATCACTGCTCCTGGTATGTTTAGCATTAAAGAACTATTTGATCTAAGTATTAAATTAAATGTTAAAATTGAAACTAAAATCACTTTTGCTTTTCACCCTGATATCATGTGGACTCCATTGAGTTGGCCTCGGGATATATTGGACGACATGGTAGATGATATTTTAGATTATATAAAACCTAGAGCAACCTGGAAACAAGAAACCCTTATAGGTAATTTAGAAGCACTCAAATATAAAAGAAAAACTCATCAGGAGGAATGGCCCGAAACTTATCTTGAAGCAGCACATAGGGGGAAACTATTTACAGAAAAGCTAGATAAAATACGTAATAATACAAAAGTTAATCTAGGTACAATCTATCAAGAAAATAAAAGACTGTATAATTGGTGGAAGAGTCTTTGATGTCTAAAACCTTTTGTGTTTTACCATGGATACACTTGGCATCACACCCTAACGGTGGTGTTAGCCTATGCTGTAGAAGTAATCACAATGATGCGATTAGTTGGGCCAAGTCTACAGGATCTAAAGACTTATTGACACTGGAAAAAAATAGCTTAGAAGAAATTGTCAACTCTGAAACTTTCACGAGAGTAAGAAGTAAAATGTTAGAAGGGACGAGGCCTGTTGAATGTGAAGGGTGTTGGAAAGATGAGGACCTTGGATTAGAGAGCAAACGACAATATGAAAATAAACGTTGGTCAAAGGTTATACCATTACTTGATAAATCTAGTATTATTAAAAGCATCGATTATAGGTACATCGAACTAAGGTTAGGTAATTTGTGTAACAATGCCTGTATTACTTGTAATAGTTACAGTAGTAGTAAATGGTATAAGGATGAGGAATTTATTTCTAAAAAATTAGATTGGTTCGAGTTGAGACCTTTAGAAAATTTTAAATGGTTCCAAGATACAAAGTTTTATGATAATCTATTTGAAGTAAGCAAAAATGTAGAAGAAATCTATATTAATGGTGGTGAACCCACTCTTATTACTGCACACTTTAATTTTCTTAATAGACTTATAGATCAAAATAAGTCAGGTAATGTTACATTAGTCTATAGTCTAAACCTAATGAGTATACCAGATAGGCTAATAGAACTTTGGACTAAATTTAAAAAGGTTATTGTGAATTGTAGTATAGACGACCTAGAAGATAGAAATTATTATATTCGATGGCCTACTAAATGGACCGATGTAATATCTAGCTTGGAAAAATTAAACAGTTTAGATAATGTAGAATGGCATGTAACCCAAACTGTTAGTCTATTAAACATAGACAACTTAGACGAAGTCTATAATTGGCTTAAAACTAGGTATAATAAGGTACCGCACCATAATTATGTATTATATCCAACCTACCTTAGTCTTTCCGCTATCCCGGATGATTTTAAAGAACAACTAAGGTATTACTATGTAGGTAAGTTAGATGTTAATAAACATAGTGAACTTATGCAGAAACTCGAAATAGAGCATAATCCTACTCTTACCAAAAAAGCCTATGATTTTTTACGCACATTAGACCAAAGTAGGAAATTAAATTATAAGGATTATCTACCTCATTTAGATTTGGTATTTGAAAGTTTATGATAGATCTTGTAACGATAACCTATTCTAAAGATTTAGACCTTATGAAATTGCAGGCAGAATCTATTGGGAAATATTTAGAACCCTGTAATCATTGGATAGTAATAAATGAATTCAGGCCTGACATAAATTTCTGGTTGGATCAGCTGGGTCATTATTACCGTGGACACAATCTGCATATTATTAAAAAGCAAACAAAAATATCTCATGCAGGTAGTTTTATGCAGCAGCTTGAAAAACTTGCCATTGCTCGACTTATTAAAAGAGATTACCTTATACTGGATAGTAAAAACTTTTTTATCAAACCTTGTAATTTATCTGTTTGGGATGACATGGTAGGTAATGGAGACTTTACAGAGGATTTAACCATGTGGAGCACGGCTATAAATCAATACGCCGCTAAACTTAATCTACCTAAGATAACTCGTATGCCCGATCCTAATACTCCGTATAAAATCAAAGTTGACCCTTTACTTGAATATTTAGATAAGGGATCTCTATTTGAAGATCTGTTTGTACAGGGAGATTTAAGCAGTGAGTTTACTTTTTATGCCTTCTTAGCTAAAGAATATTTTAAAGATGGTATAACACCGCCTTCAGTGAAAATAGGTGATGACCAATCCTTTGAAAGATTTCAACAACACTATTTAGAAAATATAGAATATGGAATGGAAAAATATTATACTATGAGTGTGTTCGCGCCATACTTAAAAATAATGAGCGATGAAAAATTAAAAGTTATTAATGATTTTTTAATAGAGAGAGAATTTATTAACCGAATAAAGAGACAACATGATACCAATTAAGATTAAAGATAGTTTCTGCTCTGCAAAATGGCTAATGGTTACTATGCATTTTGGTATGGGAGAAAATCATAGTTGTTATCATCCGCCTATACATCGTTGGAACCTGAATGACGTAAAACTTGATCCTAGTACTTTACACAATACAACCCATAAAATACAACAAAGAAAGTTAATGTTAAAAGGGCATAAGCCTGAAGAATGTAATTATTGCTTTGATATGGAGTCGATTAATCCTGCTGTCATTAGCGATAGAAAAAGGTTTACTAATGAAACTTGGTCATTAGAAAGGATTAAAGAAATACTAGATAGTCCATACGACAGACATATTAATCCTTCATATATGGAAATAAGTTTTTCAAGTACCTGTAACTTTGCCTGTTCCTATTGTAGCCCAGGACAGAGTAGTAGGTGGGAATATGAAATTAGGAAATATGGTAGTTACCCAGTAGATGATCCCACCGTACATAAAGATAAAATGCATGATATGATTTTAGAAGAAGAAAATCCTTACATCGAGGCATTTTGGAAATGGTTACCTAACATTTACAAGGATCTTAGATATCTTAGAATTACAGGTGGTGAACCCCTAACGATGCGTAACTTTGTAAAATTACTGGATTATGTAGCAGAAAATGAAAATAAGGACCTAACATTAGTTGTTAATACAAATTTATGTGTGCCTCAAAAGAATTTGGATTTGTTCTTTACTAAGGCTCAAAAATTAATCGATTCTCAGTCTATAAAGGGATTAGAAGTATATACCAGTATGGATACTTGGGGCCCACAGGCAGAATATATAAGAGACGGATTAGATATTAACAAGTGGGAATCTACAGTAAGAATGCTAAGTGAACGATTCCATGTGCCCATAAGAGTGATGACTACATTTGGAATAATGAGCATTTTTAATTTTGCAGAGTTTGTTAATAAGATAATTACTTTGCGCGAAGACAACATAGATATAATGTTTAACTGTGCTAGACTTATCAATCCTAGGCAATTTGACCTACGCCTATTGCCTGATTATTGCGATATATACTTTCAGGAAACTAACAAACTTATTGTAGGTTCTGATAAGATAAAAAATGTAGAAAGAGAAACTTGGCAAATGGTATACGATTTTTGGGAATCTAGACATATATCAATGCTTGATGAAGAAAGATCATACTTGCGCGATCAGTTTGTTGATTTTATCAACGAGTACGATAAACGTAGAAATAAAGACTTTTCGCAAATATTTCCGGAATTTAATGATTGGGATTGAAATGGATTTAACACCTTTTAAAAACTGCTTTGCCCACAAGAATGCCATTTACATTTCAACCGCGGAAAAAAGTTACGCCCCTTGTTGTTTTCATAAAGAGCCTATCAATGCAATAAGCTATGATGATTATAGGGATAAAATTAGTAAAGTAGATATTGCCAAGGCCTGTAAGTATTGTATTGATATGGAACAATCGGGGGCTACATGGAGTCATAGGTTACAATATGATCAATCCTATTATCAGGCACATGGTAAATTATTTGTAGTAGGTGTTTGCTTCGATAATATTTGTAACATAAAATGCACAACATGTGGGCCAACTAGCAGTTCTAAATGGATCGAAGATTATGCTAAGTTAAATCCAAACTTAGATTCTTCCGCAAAGAAACGTTTTGTACGCATAATGAATCAAGCGCCTGATAAAATTAAGTTTGTAAGAGACTTATTAGATAAGGAAGAATTTGATAGTGTAAGATTTGATATTTTTGGAGGAGAACCTAGTATAAATCCTACAGTTATTGAGTTCATGGATTGGTTATGTGAACAACCATATGCTAAGAATGTAATGATTAATCTTACTACAAATACCACAACATATTTTGATAAGATTGAATATTATTGTAGTAAGTTCAAGTTTATTCAAATGCAGATGAGTATAGATGGACAAGAGGAATACTTTGATCATTTACGATTTGGGGCAAACTGGCAAGTTGTAAAAGAAAACATTATGCGCTACGATAAACTAGGCGGAGAATTATCAAACCTTTGGCCCAGTATACATCTTACGTTGAGTTGGATGAATTGTCTACATATCGCCGATTTTTATGAATGGGTGTATAAGAATACAGTTAATCTTGTAGGATTCAACATGACTAAACTGACTTATCCTCCGTATTATTCTATTGACAATATAAAACCAGAAGTTCGAGAAAATATTAAAACAGAAGTGATGTCAAGAATGTCAGCTTGCGATCTAACAGTATTGGATCCTAATAAGGCATTCAATTTTAACCATTTTAAAGAAGTCTATGAAACGTCTATGAGTAACTATATTAATGACTATTATAAGACTAACTTATTGCAGGATGGGTTTGACGTTTTAACTAGATTAGATACCATACGGAATACTGATTATAAAAAAACCTTCTCTCCTATTTTAACATTAATGGAAAAATAAATGGCACAGTGGGATCCAATAAAGAAAACTGAAAGTAATAATTATTTTTGTGTGGCGCCGTGGGTCCATCAATATATAGGCCCACCGGGTGATGTTAAACCCTGCTGTGTTTATGAATATACACATTCGTTAGGCAACCTTAAAGATAATACTCTTGCTGAAATCTGGAATAACGAAAAGACAAAACAGTTTAGATTAGATTTGCTTAATGGAGTAAAGAGACCTGAGTGTACATGGTGTAATGATAGATCTACACCTATGAAAAACTCTATGAACGACTTTTATTTTGCCAAACCTGAAATTAAAGATATAGTGGCTAAAACAGAACAAGACGGATCAGTTAAAGAACATAAGCTCTTTTATATGGACGTAAGATTTAACAATCTTTGTAATTTTAAATGTAGGTCCTGTGGTAGCCATTTTAGTACATCAATCGCAGCAGACGAAAAAGCTATTAATCCTAATTTAAATGTAGGTTTTCATTATCCAGGTAAGACAGAAGATCAAGCGTATGAAGAGATGGAACCTCATTTCTCTAATCTACTAGAAGTTTATTTTGCAGGTGGTGAACCTATGATGCAAAAGGAACATTACCAAACTTTAGAAAAACTAGTTGAAGTTGGTAATACAGACTGTATAATAAGATATAGTACTAATTTTAGTAAACTTAAATTAGGAAAATGGGATGTTGTACCTTATTGGAAAAATTTTAAAACTGTAAGAGTTTTAGCTAGTATAGACGCAAGTTATGAACGCGGTGAATATTGGCGTAAGGGAACAATATGGTCTGACATTGTAAAAAACAGGCAACGTATGCTAGAAGAATGTCCTAATGTATGTTTTATGCTAAGTCCTACTATAAGTTGGGTAAATTTACTAAATTGGTTCGATTTACACAAGGAATGGACAGATTTAGGCTATATTAATGTAGACGACGTGGTTCTTAATGAACTTATTACACCATCACATCTTTGTATGAAAAATGTACCAGAATGGAAAAAACACACCTTTGCTAAGGCCTTCGACGAACATCTAGAATGGATGATTGCCAAGAACGCAAGTGGTTGGGCGTTGGTTAAATTAAGTGCAGCCAAAGACTTTATGCTTAGTGAAGTTAATGCTAAAGATTCATTTCCATCGGGTGAATTTCATGCCCATATGTCACGATATGATATTTTACGTAATGAGAAATTTTTTGATGTCTTTCCTGAACATTTAGACATGAAAGACTATATGGAATCTCAGGGTTATAAATTTTAATGAACTTAGATAAAATCATAAAAATTAGGCAAGAAATAAGTCCTACTATGTGTTTAGCTAAATTCCACGAAGCAAGTATTTGGGTTTACTCCGGTAAGATAGCCAGTTGCCATTACACACCATTCATTCAAGTTGGGAATACAGTAGATACATTCTATAATCCTCCTGAAAAAAGACAGCAACAAAAAGAGATGATAGCAGGCGATCAGCCCGAAGCTTGTAATAGTTGTTGGAACTTTGAAAATTTAGGACTTAAAAGTGATAGAACTCGTAAGAGTATGAGTTTCAATGATCATCTTAGTTACGAAAATTATAAAGATCCTAGTTATGTTTTTAAACCTAAGGCATTAGAACTTGCATTTCAAAATACTTGTAACCTAGCGTGTAGTTATTGTAGCCCACAATTCAGCACAAGCTGGTTGAATGATATACGAGTTAATGGTGTTTACACAGACATTACTACTGACGATAGAAGGCATTATCAAAAAGATCTTAAAGAAATAGACCTAATGATAGAACCACCGGATCTAACCTTGTTTTGGGAATGGTTTGATAGCATCGCAGATTCCTTAGAAAGTATTAGAGTATCCGGCGGTGAGCCTTTAATGCACGAAGAAGTATTTAGGCTGTTTAGTACAATGACAGAAAGGAATCCTAATATAGAATGTGTGATCCATACAAATCTTTGTCAAAAACCAACAATTATAGGAAGGTTCTTGAATAACATTAAAAAACTACCTAACGTAAGAGTTAATGTAAGCAATGAAAGTGCTGGTGAAGTAGCAGAGTTTATAAGAGATGGCATGGTATATTCAGAATGGTTAACTAATCTAGAAAAACTTTGTAATAGTACTGCTCGTCTAGTAACGGTTAGTACAACATGTAGTGCGATTGCTATGCAGACATTGGATGAATTATTTTTAGATATTATCGAACTAAGAAAACGAACTCTTGTTAAGCCTTACATTTCTATTAATATGGTAGACAAGCCCAGGTTTCAAAGCCTTGATGTATTAACAAGAGATGAGCGTTTGTTTTATCTTAATAAATTCAGAAAGTTCTATGATGAGCATAAACAACAGTTTCTGAAAGAAGAACACGAACATTTTAACAGATTAATAACATTCTTAAATGAAAACTTAGTTCCAGAAAATCAGGAAAGCCTACGAAAGGATAGTGATATTTTTTTCGCTCAATATTCTCAAAGAAGAAAAAAAGCTATAAATTTTGCACAACAAATAGGCTTAAAATGACATTAAATTTTGATTCTTTTAGTAGTGGACAAATAGGTAGTAAACTTTGGTTATGTGAAGAACTAGAAAAACTATTTGACATAATAGATACAATATGGGTTTATGGGGGGTGGTATGGAGTTTTGCCGCTATTGCTTAAAACTAGGAATAATATACATATAGGTAAAATTAGAAGCTATGACATTGACCCTAGCTGCGAAATCATAGCAGATAAATTAAACGAATATTGGGTATGGCAAGATTGGAAGTTCAAAGCACATACTGAAGATTGCAATAATCTTCAGCCATTTAAAGTTGACCTAATTGTTAATACTGCAATAGAACATTTTGAATCTGATCAATGGTGGAATAATATTCCCTCTGGTACAACAGTTGCTTTACAAAGTAACAATATGCCTCATAGTGAGCATCATAGTATATGTAACAGTTTAGATGAATTTATAGCAAGGTACCCTGTTAGTCAATCATTATACCAAGGACAGTTAAAATTTAAATATCCTAACTGGGAGTTTACAAGATTTATGGTGATTGGCTTAAAATAGATTTGGCTAGGATATATTTTTCCAACTTTTTAAACACAAATAAAAAAGTAAACCTACTGCTTTTGGCAGCAGCACAATGCCAAAAAGCTATATCTTTCCTATCAGGTATTTTTATACCTCGTGTCATCCAACCAGGCGTATCGACAAGATTTATTATATTATCATTCAAATAATATCTAAAGAATCCATCGCCTTTCGGGCAATAGGTCATCATAATATAATAGCCTGATATATCTGTGTCAGTATGCCATCCTACAAAACCATACGGATCATATCCTGCTGTATAATAATCATCAAATTTAAGGAAAGGTTTTAATCTTTGTATTAGGTAGGTACCCGCTTGGCTTTCTCCAATCAAAGAGTTAACTGCATATAAATGGATGGGGCTATCATTTTGTTTATTTAAAAGCTCTTGTAAGTGTTCAGGACTAGTAGAATAATTTAGATAATAATCATAATCTTTTTCCTGGAACCCCTTATACCTCAACGTACTTTGTTTAAAAGACAACTTTTCACATAACCTTATTGTATCTATAACAATTTGATTTTTAATATCTATGGTCTCTATCAAGAGTAGTCTCCGTACTCGTCATCTCTAATAGTATCTAATGTAATGCAATGAGGACCACCACCTAATGTTCTACAGTGTCTTAGTTGAACAGGCATAACGTCAAAACCTTCCTGTTCTAGCTGCTTGATAATGTTAACCTGGGATTTCTCTACAGCCACTAGGTTTTCCGAAAGGCTTAAAACATTCATACCTAACCAATGCGTGGATGGCGCCCAATCTGCCAAGTAAGGTGTTTCTACAGCAGGTGCAGCATATAGGTGTTTCCAGTTACGAAAGTAACTAGGAACATTACCGGGATGAACCCTGTCTGGATTTAATAATACCACTCCTGGTTTTAAAGGCATAATAGTTGTATCAATATGAACATATGCATATACATCTTTCACAAGATGAATATTATAAGAATCGCCTAGTAGTATTTTTAGCCATTCTGCACCTAGCTCATTTCCTGTGTTGCTTACCAAATAAATTAAATCTTTACCGCATCTAAGTATATTTGCAGCATCGAACGCAGGCTCTATATTTCTTAATGTAGGTCTGGTAAGGTCCGATTTGTCATATAGTTCATCCATTAATTCCGGCTTAGGGGCACTTAGCCATTTAGAGCCTTCACTCATAAATTGCTTTAGAATTTTTCGAAATGCAAAAGTTTCGAAATATCTTGATCTTAACGGCATCGGAGTTTCTAATATTAAATCTCCTACAACTAATACGCTGTCACGGGGACAATAACTGTAGTAACCTTCCGATTGCCAGTATGGATTCGCATATTGTTTACCGCTGTCAAATATTTCAGGCCTTAATACCTTAATACCTAAACTTAATAGCTGATTTTGGAAAAGGTCGAGATCCTCTTTAGTCTCTTCTATTATTTGTTCAGAATAGTAACCGCCAGGTAATCCTTCGACGGTATCATACAAAGCATAGTCTATACAATGTATATCTTTTCCCTTTGTTAAAGGAATGTGTATGTTCTCTGCTCTACCTAGTATTACCTCCTTAAGGGTTCCCCACTCTGTATGAGAATTTATTCTATTCATTTACCAACCATGCCTTTCTGCGTCTACCATACCAATAAATTTCTATACAAAAATCCTGGAAAGAATTATACTTTGGTTTTGATTTATATTTACGGCTAAAGGATATAACCTGAGTATCATTCTGATCTACAATTTTATTATCCAACTTAGGGTAACAGTGTTCAACAAATTTTTTTAGGTCTCTGTAAAACATTTGTCTATTGCTCTCTATTACTATACAGCTGGCGCTTTCGTATTCCCAATAAATATCTTCATCTCCAAACATTTGCCTTCCCCAGAAGTCGCCAGTATTGACTGTGTTTAGAAGTTGACTTTTTGTCACATTATATTCATTTTGTAAAACGCAATCATTATTCTTAATCCAATCGTATAACTTAAGGTAGAAAGATCTTCGCTTTTCACCACATTTGCTTGCTGTATAGTTAGCCCATCCTAAACTATGCACAAGGATTAAAAACCACTTGAACAAAAATGCTTCCACATAGTGTTCTTTTGTCATTGAGAAAGTTTCTATTACATAATTGCCTAGTTCTATCTCGATGTTTTTATTGCGTTTACTAAAGAACGTTATCTGAGGAGTTTGTACAAACTTTAGTTTGTGTTTTGAAATATATTCAGGATCACTAAATTCCGTATTTTTATAACCCTCTAACGGATGTCCAAAAATCCAACCATTGGGGTTAATATCAATTGTGTATAAAAGTCCTTCTTTCCAAGATTCTAAAGTTTCGCCAGGTAGGCCTAAAATAAAATCGTGATAAGTTTGAATATCATACTCTAGATATTTTTTTATTGTTTCTTCTAATCTGTGATTAACAATATTAAATCTTTTTATATTATCTAACGCGGTTTTATTTAAACTTTGTAAGGCAAGAGTTACGCCACCTCTATTGATACTTTCTAGTATTTTACTCATGTCAAAAACTCTATCGGGACTATTTTTAGCCCATGTGGCATTAATTTTTTTAGGATATCCTGTCTCCACATGTTTTTGTTTTATATACTTTACAATTTCAATATCTCTAGGAAGTATACCAAAGTTAGCATCTGCTATTTCCACATATTCTATTTTTTTATCAACGAACCAGTCAATTTCTGATAAAAGTTTGTCTAAGTTGAAATCATACAATTTGCTGTAATAATCTGCCCCTAAATCGCAAAATGTGCAATGATATGGACATCCTCTGTTAGTTTCCCAAATAGGCATGAAATTATAGTTATATTTCTCAAAGTAACTATCAAATAACCCTGTAAGATATGGACTAGGAATAGTTAGTTCAGTTTTTCTTTTCCGTTGCTCTGTTTTAAAATATTTTTTATTATGTATATAAGCTATGCCTGGAATATTCTCCAAACTATCGATTACCCCTATATAATAACGTAATAGGTCTAGTAAAGTTTCTTCGCCCTCGCCCCATGTTCCTATATCAACATAAGAATGTTCCTCCAAATAGTCTTTGTCAATTTGACTATTAGGCCCTCCAATTATTATCTTTACATCAGGGAATCTCTGCTTCATTTTTTTAGCGAGATCCATATGATACCGAGTATTCCACCCATAATTGCTGAATAGTATAATATCGGGTTGAAATTGACTTGACTTTTCTATATGTTCTAAAGGATTCTTTTTTTCAAAAAATATATCTATTAAGTTGTAATTTTCCTGTATGTCTTTGAACTGATTCACATATGACCAAAGAACACCTGAGGTGTAGGGCAAATAAATATTGTTATTATAGTCTTCTTGACATTGGAAAAAGTATAAATTCACGGATGTTGTATTAAAGTAGTTTATTTATAAATACCAAAAGGAGTTAGAAATGGAATTACCTTGGACTTACGACCCCCACACTAGGCTTATGAAAGTTATTATTGATGATACTTTATACTATGAAACTTATGATGGTGGGCAAACTATAAACAAATATGTAAACAATGAATTAGTCAATACTATTCACAAATATGGTCCTGATGAAAAATTTACTACACCAGTTTTAACCGGAAATCATAGAGAAGGAGTTCCGTATGATAGTGGTTGGTCTGAAGAATTACTTTTTTTAAGTCAAAACTATAGTGATAAGCTAGGCGAGTTTATGCCAGAATGGACAGACGGTTTTATGAATAAAAACGGAGAACTTGAAGCAGTTGGAATAAAACGTGGTTCGGGTATTAATAATTTAATAGAACGGTTAAGTGTAAACAGGTTGTGTTTACCATCTAAGATAACAGAATATTGGGATTGGCCAGTTATTGCCAGTTCAAGTAAACAGATAGATGAACATTGTCCAAATGGTGTAGTTTGGCGCCGTCATAAAGACACAGGTAAAATAATCAGAACAAGCTCTGGAGCAAGTCCGCATCCTTGCGATGTATTTCCTTTGATACATGGACCTTTTGAGGTGGACGAATCAGATATCGCCCTGCATGATGGCATGTGGCTTACCGATGAGTAGGTATATCGTAGGGTTCATTTAAATCTTTATCATACCAATACAGGCTCCTATGGGGCCTGTCGTCATCTTTGTGCTTGGCATCACTATAGTAATAGAATAACCTAAAGGTATTTCTGCTCATGTTTTCTGGACAAGTTAAGGGATTAGGATAACCGTGAAAACCACGCTTATGATATCTCCATATTATAGCACGATTAAACAACGGCGGAACAGATTGAATAACCTTTTCTTTATTAAAATCTGTAAATTCTAGTGCTCCTCCCCATTCTTCTTGCCAATTTGGATTTAGATATATTATAAAACTTAACATCCTATGTACTTTGATTTGATCATTCCAATTAAAGTCACTGTGTAGTTGTAAACTGTCACCCCTAAAACTTCTGCTGTATCCTGCTCCTGTTAGATAGGGGTCTGGTATTAAATCTTTTATCCCTGTAATGCTAGTCATCCATTCCATACCTAAAGAACTATGCATTTGGTTAACAAAGTCGAGAGCTATAGGAGCATGTTCTAACCGCTTACATTCACGCATGAAACTGCCTTTACGAGTAAATTCTGTCCAATGCTGTAAAGGAATACTTTCGCACTCTGTTGCCATAGATGAAGCAAAATCCTCAGGTAGAAAATTATCCAACACAATCATAGGAAAGGGCGGGGTCCCTACAAATCTATTGTTTAAAGTTTGGAAATCGTGAAAGTTTTTTCTTAGATGTTGAATAATGTGCATTGTGGCTCCTAGAATATCTATAGCGTAATATGTAGCTATAAATATCATAAATTAATTATCTATATGAATAACTTTGTTCCTAATTTTTGGACTCTGGTAGTTCAAGACAACAAAAATCTATTATCTGAAAAAAACCAAACCTTCGTTGATATATTTCGCGCATCTCCTATAGAACCCGTCAATCCTTTTATTAATCACTTTCAAATGGATGGATGGAGTGGTGATGCACATATATCTATAGCTAGCGACTTAATGGCCAATAAGGAAATGTTTAAAGTTAATCCTTTACTTCAAAGAAATAAGCCATCTTTGTTTTACTTTAATGCTGAAGGATTTTGCACCCCAGATTTTTTCAAAAGTATCCATGACATAATAGACCTTAATCAACTGACCGGACCCTGTTATTTCCTTAATGCCGCTGTAAATGTACAATATTGTTATGATAAATTTTGCGAAAGGGAAGGTATACAACCTAGGTTAAAGAAGTGCTTTTATCGCAACACAACCTGGACTCAAGTAAATCATGATCATTATTCTATGCCTACCGTTCCAATAGATGAGCTCCCTTTGTCTGAACAGAAATTATATTGTTGCTTTAATTGGAACTCATGGGACCATAGAGTTGCTTTACTTTATTTTTTAAACTATTATGATTTAATAGATGATGGGTATATAACAAGTCCAACAGGAAAGAAATTCAAGTATGATTTAGATAACGACATAACAATGTTTTTGCATAAGGCATATTGGTTTAAACATCTACCAGAGTACGAAGATATAATGAGTAAATCAAAATACCTGATAGAAAGATTACCTTTAATAATAGATGACAGAAGTAAATTTAGTAATACAGACGAAGCCGCTAGTGATGGTATATTGAAAGCACCTTTACATAGAGCCAGGGTGAATAGTCTTATTGAAGTTGTAGCTGAAACTAGGTTTATTGATGAGCATTTTTTTAGTGAAAAAACTTACTGGCCTGTTAAAATAGGTAAACCCTTTCTGCTAGTCAGTGCTGTAAATGCTTTGAAAAGTTTTAAGGCTATAGGTTTTGAAACTTTTAATATCTTGATAGATGAATCATATGATAATATTATCGATGATGCTAAACGTACACTTGAAATAGTTAAAGAATTGTCGAGGTTAAAAGAATATTTTACCAAAGATAAAGCTGGTTTCCTAAACGATCTTCAAAAACTAAAGCCTGTATTAGAACATAATAAACAAACCTTCTTGGAGAAAAGGACAAAATATGACAAGTTTGATTTACACCTATGAGGGACCTTCCTCTACTCAAAAACTTAAAATTGAGTTAAATGATTTTGATTTTACTAAGAGATGGATCAAATACATGGAAGCAACTGCTGCCCGTGTTCCTAGATTATTTTGGTATTCTACGAAACAAAACTTTAATAACAGAATTTTAACAAAGTATGAGACACCTGTAAATCTTTGTAAGTTATATAAATCATTTGCCATATTTCATGCCAACCTTCCATACGACGTTACAGAACCGTTAGGTATGTTAGATGAATGCTTGGAAAATCCTGAAAAATTAAAGCAACATCATCTTAATGTATGGCATAGATGGTTTACAAGATTAGCAGGGGCCTACTTCCAAGAAAATATAACTATACCTCCATCCCTTACTAGGGATGATTTATATCATGCTATTCATGCCGTAAATGGTAATGTTCATATATTGGAAAAATATACATACAGCGATTTACAGAATAGACGTAGTATGGAACCCACATTACAATATAGTACACAGTGTCATAATGCGCATAATTTAAGTAACTTAACAAATGGTGTATGGGCTCCTGGATATACTGAGTTACTAGAACCGGGAGGTTATGACTTTAGAACACAAGAATATAAATTCTCTGTTTGGTTACATGAAGATATACAAGGTAAAGATCAAATGAAAGCGTGGTTAGATCACGACGATTTAAACATGGAGGATATTACAGGAAATTTGATTATGACGCCTAATGTTACATTTGATCCTAATATGACTTATGCTAGAATTATAGACAATCCGGAATTTAGGAAGCAGTCTGATGCCTGTGGTAAGACCTTGGATAGGTTTCCTTTAGGTAATATTACTAACGCTGATGAATTCAAATTCGAAGAAATTTTACGATCTAAAGTTATGTCTATTGAACTAGACGGCAAAGAACTATGGGGCTATACTCCTTTAGAGGAAAAAATCAGTTGATTTTTACCTTTTTCCACTATATAATCACTAACTTCATATAATTATTCTTACCGCTAACGAAAAAGGAGGTCATTATGACTGAAATTACGCTAGATAGGAAAATAGCAGATAGGTCTTTGAGTAAAAAAATTACTCTTGTCCTTGCATCGTTAATGATGTTAGTTGGATTATATGCGTCAATTAATCTGTTAACCTGGGCAGTGAAACATAGAGTCGGTAATGTAGAAGAAGTTCAAGCATCTAGAATTACCGCAAGCATGAGAGAACGGCAACTAGCCTGTTTGGCTAAAAATATCTATCACGAGGCAGGATCAGAACCTTTTGAAGGAAAAGTTGCTGTGGCACAAGTAACACTTAATAGAGCTAATAGTGATGGCAAATTCCCCGGTGATATTTGCAATGTTATCTATCAGAAAAATCTATTTTATGACAAAGTGCTTTGTCAATTTAGCTGGGTATGTGATAGAGATGTTCAGTTTAAACCTAAACATCAGGCTGTTTACGATGAGAGTATGGAAGTAGCTAAAAAAGTTCTATTAGAAGGGTTTAGGTTACCTAGCCTTACTAGTGCTTTGTATTTTCATGCAGATTATATTAATCCGGGTTGGAAACGGGAAAGGGTAGCGAAAATTGGAAGACACATCTTTTACAAATAAAATTAACCGGCTGTTATCGAGAATTGGTAATAGCCTAGCCCATTTGCCTGTTACTATTTGGGATTTTTTAAGCAATCATTTAGGTAGAATAAGTGCCCATACACTGGGCTGGCTGACTATTATTTTATTGCACTTTGCTAGTATACCTACGCTGTTGGCGGTACTGATGGCACAAAATGATAAACTACCTCCTGTTGATCTTATGATATTTGTTTGGAGTGGACTCATTACTTTTTTCTTCAAAAGTCTTATAGAACGAAATTTTTTATATATAGCCACTATTTGTTTAGGTTTTTGTGCTCAAACGGTGATTATGAGCTTGATTATGTTTAAATAATCATTCTCCATAGTAATGCGTCCAGTGTTGACTCTGGTAAATGTGATGGGGTAGTTTAACTTTTTCTCCAGTTGTGATATATTTGAATAATAAATCAGAGAAATATTCGCTAGT
>Ga0129336_10000818_pt1 | contig 18444 bp, 11 predicted proteins | sample CPB6_02_DNA_FD_96878 | JGI IMG/M metagenome (GOLD analysis project Ga0129336, IMG submission 96878) | Freshwater to marine salinity gradient microbial communities from Chesapeake Bay, USA - CPBay_Sum_0.6_0.2_DNA | ecosystem: Environmental > Aquatic > Marine > Coastal | place: USA: Chesapeake... | reverse complement strand
TTTTCATTTGCATGCACAGCAACCCAATATCCTGGTTATCTTTTCTGATGACCATACCCAACAAACCATCAGCGCCTATGGAAGCAAGCTGATGCAAACCCCCCATATTGACCGTATTGCAAAAGAAGGTGCTTTGTTCAGCAATGTTTTTGTCACCAATTCCATTTGTGCGCCCAGCAGAGCAGTATTGCTTACTGGGAAATACAGCCATATCAATGGGCTCAAAGACAATGGTCCAAACCGTTTTTTCAATCCTGATCAACAGCAGATTCAAAAAATACTGGCACAAAAAAATTATCAAACGGCGTGGATCGGGAAATGGCATTTGCAAACCCTTCCCAATGGATTTGATTATTGGAAAGTATTGCCTGATCAGGGAAATTATTTTCAGCCTGATTTCATTGGCATGAACAAAGATACCCTGAGATACAAAGGGTATGTAACAGATCTGATCAGTGATTTTTCGTTGGAGTGGTTGAATAAACGAGATCAGCAAAAGCCCTTTTTTCTCGTAGTAGGAGAGAAAGCTACTCATCGCAATTGGATGCCTGATCCACAAGACTTACCAGAATTTGAAAATCTGGAATTTCCTTTTCCCGATAATTTTTTTGATGCATACGACCAACGTCAGGCGGCAGCCAACCAGGACATGACCATTTCCAAAACCATGTTGATGCATGATGATTTAAAGATCGGTGTTGATTACAACAAGCGGGGAATGTTTGGAAGGATGACGGATGAGCAAAAAAAGACATACAAAGCTTACTATGAAAGAGCCCAAGCCTCATTTGAAAAAATCAAACATGACAGCATCGAAGTGGTGAAATGGAAATACCAGCGTTATTTGCGTGATTATCTTGCTACTGCAAGATCAATGGACAGAAACATTGGACGCATCCTTGATTACCTTGACTCAACAGGACTCGCTTCAAATACAATTGTTATTTATACATCTGATCAAGGATTTTACATGGGCGAACACGGATGGTTTGATAAGCGATTCATGTACGAAGAAAGTCTTCGAACACCTTTCATGATGAAATATCCTGGAAAGATTCAACCTGGCAGCAAGGTTGATCAAATGATTGTTAATATTGATTTTGCTCCAACATTGATCGACTATGCAGGGATAAATGTTCCGCAAGAAATGCAGGGAAAGAGTTTCAAAAATCTAGTAAGCAATATCCAACCTGTGAAAGATTGGCGAAAAGCAATGTACTATCATTATTACGAATACCCTGAACCTCATCGGGTGGCTCCACATATTGGCATAAGAACAGAATATTACAAGCTCATCAGGTTCTATGGGCCCATAGATCGCTGGGAACTGTTTGACATCAAGTCGGATCCGCATGAAATGCACAATCTAATTGACAAGGCATCCAAGCAGCTTATTGCTTCATTGAAGTTGCAATTGATGAATTTAGCCAAGGAATATAAAGATGATGAAGCGGTGCAGCTCCTGATGAAGTAGCCAACTGTTATTTTACTTCTTCAAATTCAATATAGTCATCTTGATCTGCTTTGGATGACTCTTTAGGTGCTGGCGCAGGCTCTTGATGCCTTTGATAAAATTGCTGTTGCTGTTCCCTTACTGCATCAAACTGTTTTTTCACTTGTCGGGTTGTTTTGGCAACGGGGATGACAAAATCAAATATGAATTTGAAAAGAAAATAGAACAGGAACCCGAGTAACAAGTACTTTAAGAACATGGTGTAAAGGTAGGATGTTTGATTATTTCAGGGCATCTCCAATCTTATCCGTTACCTTATTGATAAAATTTTTAACGGCTTGTTGTAGTTTCTCGCTCTCCATTATATGCGTTACAATTTCAGCCCAAAAGCTGCTGGCGCGGGTACGTTTCCCAAATACAGAATGGAGGCCCATGCCCAATGCATTTTCACGCAGATGTTGAAAATTGTGGTCCATCTTGTTTTCAAGCATCAGTTGTTTCACCTTTAGGTCACTGATCCTTTTATTGAGTGCATGTATATTTTTGATCGGCTTCTTCATAACATCAATATTCATCTGTTTCTTCTTCCATGGCATCGTCATCTGTTCCTATATGAATAAAAATTCTGATCAGGGGATTCAGGAACAAGGCTTTTCTGAATACAACCGACACAAGTATGATGCATAGAAATACGCCTGCACCAGATAAGAATCCAAGTGTAGCACTGCCCAATTGATCAGCCATGAACCATGAAAAAGAAATCACCAGAAACAACAGAAAGAACAATACCATGAAACTGATCAGTGCTATGAGCAATAGGGCACTCAGTGTTTTCGCTGTGATTTTGATGGCACCCAATTTCAGCAATTCGATTCTGGTGTCGATATAATCGGCAACCAGTTTTTTGTTTTCCTTGTAAAAGTCTCCTAAGTTGTCTTCGGTGGCCATCAGGGTTTTCAGTTTTTGGTTGACAGTTAACCGTTAACAGTTAACGATTGTGAAATTAAATTTATAATATTATATGCATCATGACAATGATCATGTTTGCCCTTTCGTGCATTATTGAATCTTAAACAGCTGAATTCCAACTGTTAACTGTTAACTGTCAACTGCCAACAGTTGATCATTTTGCCATTTCCCACAAAACACCTACCTTTACACCGGAAAGAAACAATTGAAGGGAACGGAATCGTTCCCTTCTTTATTTCTCAGATATGGCCAATCTAGATAAAACAGGACAAATAACCGATTTGGTGAAATCAATACTAAGTGTTGATAATCAATACTTTGTAGTGAAAGTTTCCATCCGTCCGGTCAACCATTTCAGTGTTTTTGTTGATGGGGATGCCGGGGTAACAATCGAGAAATGTGTTCAGATCAACCGGGCACTGTACAAGAAAATTGTGGAGCAGGGTATTTGCAATGATGGAGAGTTCTCATTGGAGGTTTCCTCTCCCGGTGTCGACGAGCCATTGACCCTTCCCCGACAGTATGTAAAAAACATTGGTCGCATTGTGGAAGTGGAGATCTCGGATGGCAGAAAATTAGAAGGGAAACTATTTTCAGCAGATGAGGCATCCATTCAATTGGAAGAGGAAAAAGGAAAGGGCAAGAAAAAAGAAATCATTCAACATTTCTTGCTGATAAAAGATATAAAATCAACCATCGTTAAACTGATATTTAAATAACAGAACATTAAATTGTAGCATATGGCCAGTATTAATTTGATCGAATCCTTTCAGGATTTCAAAGATGCGGAAAACATCGATCGTCCCACGCTTATGAAAGTATTGGAGGATGTATTCAAAACATTGCTCCGTAAAAAATACGGATCTGATGAGAGCTTTGACGTAATTGTCAACACAGAAAAAGGTGACCTTGAAATTGTTCGTCACAGAATGATTGTGGAAGATGGGAAAATGGAAAATCCCCTGATGGAAATTGAATACAAGGATGCAGTGAAGATTGAACCTGATTTTGAAGTAGGCGAAGAGCTCTACGAAGAGGTAGATATTCAGGACTTCGGTCGTCGTGCCATTCTTGCTGCCAAGCAAACCCTTGCCAGCAGAATCGGTGATCTGAAAAAGAATGCATTGGTAAAAAAATACGGAGATCGTGTAGGTGATATCATCAGTGCCGAAGTATACCAGGTGTGGAAGAAGGAAGTATTGTTGATCGACGAAGACGGGAATGAATTGATCCTTCCCAAGTCAGAACAAATACCATCTGATTATTTCAAAAAAGGAGAGAGCATCCGCTCTGTCATCAAAAAAGTTGAATTAAAAAACAACTCACCTGTTATCATACTGTCAAGAACACATCCTTCCTTCCTTGCCAAGTTGCTGGAGATTGAGGTCCCTGAAATCTTTGACGGATTGATCGTCATCAGAAAAATCGTTCGCGAACCAGGGGAGCGTGCAAAAGTTGCCGTAGAGAGCTACGACGACCGCATCGATCCAGTGGGAGCTTGCGTAGGTATGAAGGGAAGCCGTATCCACGGGATTGTGCGTGAACTGAAAAATGAAAACATCGACGTAATCAATTTCACCAACAACATTCAATTGTTGATTCAGCGTTCATTGACACCTGCCAAGATCACCCGCATGACGATTGACAATGAGGGCAAACGCGCAGAAGTATTCGTGTCACCTGATCAGGTTTCACTTGCGATCGGCAAGCGTGGTGTGAACATCAAGCTGGCAGAAGATTTGACAGGATTCGATATTGATGTTTACCGTGACAACGAAGGTGAAATGGCAGAATACGATATCGATCTGGATGAATTCAGCGATGAAATTGAAACATGGATCATCGAAGAGTTGAAACGCATTGGCTGTGATACTGCCAGAAGTGTATTGGATCTTACTGCAACCGAATTGGAGCGCAGAACAGATCTGGAGAAAGAGACCATCGATGAGGTACGTGATATTTTAAGAGCAGAATTTGAAAAGGACTAATTATTGCATCAAGCATTGATAGATAAAAAAAGCTGAAGGAGGATAAATGTCAGAATCAAATACACCCAGGTTAATGGCCGCGGCCAAGGAGTTCAACATCGGTAAAGACACGTTGGTTGACTTCCTGTTGGGAAAAGGATTTAGCAAGGATGATTTAAAACCTACGTCAAAATTGACAGAGGATATGTATCGTTCCTTGCAACAGGAATTCTCTTCCGATAAGGCTGCGAAAGCCAAGAGCGATGCCATTGAAATTCCCAAAGGTGCAGCTGCTGATGTGAAAAAGAAAAAGGATGAAGAGGAAATTGTTTTCAAAAAAGAAACAAAGAAAAAAGCAGAAACCCCCAAACCTGCAGAACCTCCTGTAGAAAAAGTAAAAATTGAAGCTCCTGAATTGGATGGTCCAAAGATCCTGGATAAAATAGATTTGGAGGCACTCGATACAACCACGCGTCCAAAGAAAACGTCCAAGAAAAAAACAAAAGCTTCTGATGCAGTTGAAGAGCCTGTTGAAAAAGTGGAAGAAACACCTGTTGAAGAATCCCCTAAGAAAACAGCGGAACCAGAAATTGAGCGGGTAAAAATCGATGCACCTGAATTAGAGGGTCCTAAGATCATCGGCAAAATTGAATTGGCTCCTGAGACGGACGAAAAGAGTCAGCAGAGCGATGAAAGAAGAAAAAGAAAGAGAATACCCATTGAGAAAAAGGACATCGAGCGTGCGAAACCTTCCATTCAAAAGGGAGGTGGTGGTGCACCTCAACGTTCAAGTAGCCCAAGACAAGGAGGCCCACGCGTATTCAAGAAAACCGAAGCAAAAGAAATCGACGAGAAAGAAATTCAGAATAAAATCAAGGAAACACAGGCCAAACTTTCCGGAGGCGGTGGTTCCAAAGCCAAAATTACCAAATCCAAACTGCGCAGACTCAAACGCGAAGAAATGGAAGCTGGTGCGGAGGGTGAGGGAGAAGACAACAAGATTCAGCTGACAGAATTTATCAGCGTAAGTGAATTGGCGAGTCTCCTGGATGTAAACTTTGCAGAGATCATCAGCAAGTGTATGGGACTGGGTATCATGGTGTCTATCAACCAGCGCCTCGATGCGGAAGTGATTGAATTGGTTGCTGCAGAATTCGGATACGAAGTGGAGTTCATCGATATGGAAAAGCAGATGGAAATGGAGGAAGAGGATGAAGAGGATGCTGCAGAAGACCTTACTCCACGTGCTCCGATTGTAACCATCATGGGACACGTAGACCATGGTAAAACTTCATTGCTGGATTATATCCGAAATGCAAATGTGGTTGCAGGTGAGGCAGGTGGTATCACCCAGCACATCGGTGCTTACCATGTTGATTTGCCTTCCGGAAAATCAATCACATTCCTGGATACACCCGGTCACGAAGCGTTCACAGCGATGCGTGCACGTGGTGCAAAAGTTACTGATCTGGCAGTTATTGTTGTTGCAGCAGATGATGCTGTGATGCCTCAAACCAAAGAAGCCATCAGCCATGCGCAAGCAGCAGGTGTCCCAATGATTTTTGCCATCAATAAAATCGACAAGGACGGGGCAAACCCACAAAAAATATACGAGCAACTTTCTCAAATGAATATTTTGGTGGAAGAATGGGGCGGAAAATTCCAAAGCCAGGAAATTGCTGCTAAATCTGGATTGAACATAGATAAACTGTTGGAGAAAATATTGCTAGAAGCAGAACTGTTGAATCTGAAAGCAAATCCTGACAAAGAATCAACGGGTACCGTTATCGAAGCCACACTTGACAAAGGAAGAGGCTATGTTGCCACCATCCTCGTTCAAAATGGAACACTGCATCAGGGTGATTTGGTCGTCAGTGGACAATACTATGGAAGGGTAAAGGCTATGATGAATGAGCGAAACAATCGTGTTGATGTCATCCCGCCTTCATCTCCTGTATTGATTCTTGGATTGAATGGTGCTCCCCAGGCAGGTGAGAAATTTAAAGTATACACAGACGAATCAGAAGCAAAAGATATTGCAAATAGAAGAGCACAGATCATGCGTGAACAGGGAATCAGAACCAAGAAGCATATTACCCTGGATGAAATTGGTCGTAGACTTGCTCTTGGAAACTTCAAGGAACTGAACATCATCATCAAAGGTGATGTGGATGGATCGGTGGAGGCATTGAGTGATTCATTGCAAAAACTTTCTACGCAAGAAATTGCCATCAAGGTGGTACACAAGGCTGTGGGACAAATTACAGAGAGTGATGTATTGTTGGCAACCGCATCAGATGCCATCATCGTCGGATTCAATGTGCGTCCATCACTTCAGGCAAATAAAATTGCCGAGAAGGAAGGCGTTCAGATCAAGTTGTATTCCATCATCTACAATGCCATCGAAGAAATCAAGAGTGCGATGGAAGGAATGTTGGAACCAAAGATCGAAGAGAAAATTGTGGCGAATGTTGAAATCCGTGAAGTCTATAAGTTTGACAAAGCAACCGTTGCCGGATGCTATGTGTTGGACGGAAAAATCAGCCGCAACAACAAAATTCGGGTTATCCGCGACGGCATCGTTGAATATCCAAAGGGCGAGGGACAAAGTGCAGAATTGGGCAGCTTGAAGCGCTACAAGGATGATGCAAAGGATGTATCTGCAGGCATGGAGTGCGGATTGACCGTTAAGAACTACAACGATATCAGGGTGGGGGATGTGATCGAAGCATTTGAAGAAACCGAAGTAAAGCGAACTTTATAATTAAGAAAAGTTTAAATGAATTGTTTTCGGTTTTCAATCGAATTCAATCAATTTTGATCAGCAATACAACACATGAGAAAGTTAACTGTTTTACTGATTTTGTCAATGGCAAGCTTTTCCTTGCATGCCCAAACAGCCAAACTTCTGGCCGATAAAATAGTAGCAATTGTTGGAGACAAAATTGTTCTCAGAAGTGATCTGGTCAATTATATAGATGACCTGAAGCGTCAAGGCAATGAAGTTCCGCCCAATGCTGAGTGTGTATTGCTTGAAAAAATGATGCAGGACAAGGCGTTGATTCTGCAAGCAGAAAAAGATTCACTCCCTGTGTCAGAAGAAGATATTGAAGCTGAACTCGATCAGCGTGTCAGGTACTTCATCATGCAGTACGGCGGTAAGGAAGCCTTCGAGCAAATTGCGGGCAGAACCATTTACCAGGTTAAAGAAGATTTCAGGAAAAGTATCAAAGAAGGTCGTTTGGCCAAAGCGATGAGGGATAAAATCATCGAAAATGCAAAAATCACTCCCAACGAAGTGCGTGATTATTTTCAAAAAATTCCAAAGGATAGCTTGCCTTTTTATGAGACCGAATTGGTGATCGGACAAATTGTAGTCAATCCCAAAGCGGGGCGAGAATTGGAAAAGTTTGCACAAGATGAACTGGCAGATTACAGAAAGCAAATAGAAGCCGGTCAAAAGGCTTTTGAAACCATGGCGCGTTTGTATTCCGAAGATCCAGGAAGCAAACAGGGCGGAGGCCGATACGAAATCAACAAGAATGAAAAGACATGGGATCCTGATTTTAAGAATGCGGCATTCAGGTTAAAAGAAGGACAGATCTCTCCAGTCATCAAATCAAAGTTTGGTTACCACATCATTCAAATGGTCAGCAGAAATGGTGATGACGCAGTGATCCGTCATATTCTGCGTGTGCCCCAAATACTTGACGAAGACATTGATGTTTCAAAGACAAAACTTGACTCTGTTCGTTCAAAATTAATTGCAGGTACAATTTCATTCGGTGAAGCAGTTGATAAATTCAGCGAAGATCAGAACAGTAAGTTTACTGCGGGTATTTTAACCGGGCAAGGCGGCAATTATGTTACCATTGATGAATTAGATAAAGATCTGGTGCCTTACCTTGATAAGTTGAAAGCTGGAGAGTTTTCTCAGCCGATGGTATTCAAGGGAGAACAAGAGAAAACTGCTGTTCGAATTGTCCACCTTCAAAGCAAGACCGAACCACACCGCGAAAATCTGCGGGATGATTACGACAAGATTTCTCAAAGAGCCCTTTCTGAGAAGAGGGAAAAATTGGTGGAAAAGTGGTTTGCTGAAAAACTTCCTACCTTTTATGTCATGATCGACAAGGATTTCCAGCAATGCGAATCCATTCAGAAACAATTCCCTCAATTCGTCACCAAGTAAGTTCCATTAAATTTCGGGGTATCTTTAATTAAGTGTAATTTTACGTTCTTCACTATTATATGAGTGATCCCATTAAACACGAATGCGGACTCGCATACATTAGGCTTCTAAAGCCATTCTCCTATTACCAACAAAAACAGGGTACGGCACTCTATGGTCTGAACAAACTCTATCTGCTGATGGAGAAGCAACACAACCGTGGGCAAGATGGTGCTGGCATTGCTTCCGTAAAATTGAATGCAGAGCCTGGATATCCTTTCATGCACAGACTCCGCAGTGTTGCTACCCAAGCCATTGCCGACATATTCGCACAAGTGGGAAAAGAGATCCATGAAATGGAGCAATCTCAACCAGAAATCAGAAAGCATCCCGGATTGATGAAGGGGCATTTGAATTTCATGGGAGAACTCCTACTGGGGCATCTCCGATATGGAACACAGGGTAAAAACAACGTAGAATTTTGCCACCCTTTCATCAAACGCGACATCATTCCGGTAAGGAATCTTGCTTTGGCAGGAAATTTCAACTTAGTAAATACAGATGAATTGTTTGGATTGATCAATATCAACCCAGGTGATTTTCAAAGACAAAGTGATTTGGCTGCCATGATGGAAGTGCTTCATCATTTCATCGTTAAAGAAGATGAATCCAATCCTGGGGCATTGTCCATTTCCTCTGTTTTGAAAAAAACTTTCAAGCATTTTGATGGGGGATATCATGTAAGCGGATTGTTGGGCAACGGTGACTCATTTGTCATTCGTGACCCACATGGAATTCGCCCCTCGTATTATTTTATCAACAACGAAGTGATTGTTGCAGCATCAGAACGTGCTGCCATCAGAACAACCTTTCATGTTGGGGAGAATGAGGTGAAAGAATTGATGCCTGGACAGGCATTGATTGTCTCCAGCGATGGCAGTTATGCTATAGAGCAAATACTTGAACCCAAAGAAAGAAGAGCCTGCAGTTTTGAAAGAATTTATTTCTCCAGAGGAAGCGACGAGAAGATTTACAGAGAAAGAATCGGACTCGGGTACCGGCTGAGTGACAATGTACTGAAGGCGATCAACAATGATTTGAAGCATACTATTTTCTCATTTATCCCCAATACTGCAGAAGTAGCTTTTTATGGACTCTTGAAAGGCATGGAAGATTTTCTGAATCAAATCAAGGTCCAGCGCATCATGGCATGGGGAAAGGATTTTGATGAAGAGAAATTATCTGAAATGGTGAACAGAAAAATCCGGGTAGAAAAAATTGCTACCAAGGATGTGAAGATGCGCACTTTTATTACAGAAGATGCCAACAGATCTGAAATGGTTCAGCATGTATACGATATTACATATGGAACAGTAGAGAAGGGCGTGGATACCATTGTAGTGATTGATGATTCTATTGTGAGGGGAACTACATTGAAAGAGAGTATTGTCAGAATGCTTTCAAGGCTCCAGCCCAAGAAAATCATTGTTGTTTCATCTGCTCCTCAAATACGTTATCCAGACTGTTATGGAATAGACATGAGCAAGCTGGGCGATTTCATTGCATTCAAAGCTGCACTCGAACTATTGAAAGACCATGGGAAGTCTTCCTTGCTTGAAGAGGTTTACAACAAGTGCAAAGATTTTCAACGCAACAATCAATTGCATACGGAAAACTTGGTGCGACAGATTTATGCACCTTTCACACCCCAGGAGATTTCAGCAAAAATTGCTCACTTAATCACTCCGCAAGATGTAAATATTCATGTAGAAGTGATTTACCAAACCATTGAAGACTTGCACGATGCTTGTCCAAACAACACCGGGGATTGGTATTTCACAGGAAATTATCCAACCCCCGGCGGTAACAGGGTAGTAAACAAGGCCTTCATTAATTTCATGGAAGGCCGTGATGTAAGAGGGTACTGATTTATTTCAATCCGTACTTGTACATATATCTTTCGTAGAGTTGTTTGTGTTTATCATCCATGCTCACCAGCTTTCCCTGAATCATGACAACAGCAATTTTGCTGGTTCTCATATCCAGGATATCACCCTCACTGATCACAACATTTCCATCTTTTCCTTTTTCGATTGAACCGGTTTTCTCATCGATGCCCAGAATTTTTGCAGCATTCAGGGTAATTGCACTCAAAGCCTGTTCCTTGCTCAAGCCATATGCAGCAGCAGTTCCGGCATTGAAGGGAAGATTCTTTCCACGGTGTTGACCATCACCATCATTGATGGCGAAGAGCACACCTGCCTTCTGTAGAAGTCCTGGCAAGGCATACGGAAGATCAACCCCGTCGTCAGCAAGTGTAGGGAGTGCATGCATTTGATCGAGGACAACAGGAATATTGTTGGATTTTAGGAGTGCTGCCACCTGAAAACTTTCGCTTGCACCAACCAATACTATATCAAAGTCAAATTCTTTTTTAAAGTCAATGGCAGCTAAAATTTCTCTGACCACATCACAATGAACAAAGAGCTTTTGTTTTTTATCAAATAGACCTTTGACTGCTTCGAATTTCAAGTTTGTCTGGTTGTGGTTGCTTTGCGCAAGATAGACCTTGGCTTCTCTGAAAAAGGTTTTTATTTTCTCCAATTCATCCAATCCTCTTTTTACAGGGTCACCTGCAGGTGCGCTGATTCCCATCAACGCCGCATAAGGATTGGGTCTGTTGAAAAGTGACGGCATGTTGATATGCATGGCGTTGTCTTTTGCATATGCTGCATCTTCCCAATTCCACGCATCCAATTGTACCACAGAGGATGATCCACTGATGACTCCACCTTGCGGAACTATGTTGGCAAGTACAATTCCATTTGTTTTCAATGTGTTGATCACTTTTGAATCGGAATTATATGCCACGAGTGATTTGATGTTCGGATTGTATTCTCCAATTTCAACGGCATCTGCTGTTGCGCGAACGCTGTTCACTTCCACCAGTCCGAGGTTGGAATTGGACAGGATCAAACCAGGATAAACATGTTTGCCTTTTGCATCTATTACAACCGCATTTGATGAGGGATTGATGCCAGAACCGATTTGTACAATTTTCCCTTCATTGATTTCAACAGAGGTATTGTTCAATACAGTTCCATTTCCAACATGCACTGTTCCATTTGCAATGAAGATTGCTTTCTCCTGCATCTTTGCCGGATACACATTTTCCTGTGCAAATCCAGCTGCAGCGATGACCAGCGCAATAAATATCAATGTATAATTTTTCATATCAACTATTTTATTCGGATTAGTCTTTTTCAATTGTTAACAATCCATGTGAGTGATCATGGTCGCCGCAGTTCAACAGGGTAACATAGCTGGGAGTCGCTGGAGCCATAGGACTGCCAGCTCTTTTTTCACCCATCATTTTTTGCATCAGGCGGTTTCTTTCGGCTGTCAATTCTTTTCTCAATTGAACATCTTTATCTCTGTCGAAATAAACAATGCCATCAACTATGGTCTTCTCAGATTTTGCATAAATGCTCAACGGATGATCGCTCCAAACAACGAGGTCAGCATCTTTGCCTGCTTTGATGCTTCCTACACGGTTGTCGACATGCAACATCTTTGCAGGATTCAGCGTTACCATCTTCAAGGCATCTTCTTCAGACATGCCACCGAACTTGACACTTTTGGCAGCTTCCTGATTCAATCTGCGTGCCATCTCTGCATCATCTGAGTTGATGGCAACATTCAATCCAACCTTGCTCATGATCGTTGCATTGTAAGGGATGGCATCCACTACTTCCATTTTATAGTTCCACCAGTCGGAGAAAGTTGAAGCAGCAGCTCCATGTGCTTTCATCTTGTCAGCCACTTTGTATCCTTCTAAAATATGTGTGAAGGTGTTGAATTTGAATCCAAGTGATTCTCCCACTTTCAATGCAGCATTGATCTCACTTTGCACATAAGAGTGGCAAGTGATGAATCGCTTGCTGTTGAGAATCTCAACCAATGCATCCAGTTCAAGGTCCCTTCTGACTACCAATGTTGGATCTGCACCTACGACAGGAGTTTTTGATTTAGGATTGGGCTTGGATCCAACGGATGCAGCCCACATGGCTTTCTGATAATCCTTCGCTCTTGTAAATGCATCTGTCAGCACCTGCTCCACACCCATGCGGGTATCGGGGAATCTTGCATTGCCCATTGGCATGGATGATCTCTTAACATTTTCACCCAACGCAAACTTGATGAAGGGATCAGATCCTTCAAATTTCAATTTATCATCATTGGCACCCCAACGCAATTTGATCAATTGTGTTTGTCCGCCAATGGTGTTGGCGCTTCCATGAAGGATGTGGGATGAAGTGACGCCACCGCTGAGTTGTCTGTAAATATTGATATCATCTGGATTCAAATTGTCTGCAATTCTTACTTCAGAAGTAACGGATTGTCCTCCTTCATTGATGGATGCAGCAGCAATATGCGAGTGCTCATCAATGATGCCTGCAGTAATATGCTTGCCAGATGCATCTACCAATTTGGCACTTGCATCCTGAAGACCTTTGCCAACTGCCACAATTTTTCCATCTTTAATCAACACATCAGCATTTTCCATTTTTCCTTCTGCCTCATTGGTCCAAACCGTTGCATTCTTGAATAAAATATTTTCTTGTTTTGGCGCTTCTGCCCATCCATAAGGAGTGAAAGGATAGGTAACTGTTCCCAGTTTAGGGGTAGGTTTCTTTTTTGAACTGTCGACTGCAACAGCAGTTAGATTGTTCAACGTGGCAGTCCAGGTAAATTTATTTCCCTCACCATCTTCACCATACCCATTCCACACATTGCCATTGCTCATGCCACTGAGCTTGATACTGTTCATAGATTTTTTCTCTGCCGGGAAACTGATCTTCACCAACTTTCCATCAAAACTGAATTTGGTTGCAATCGTGTCATTGCCAATGATACTCGCTGCAGATGCTGACTTTACCTGAAGAGTAAAATTTTTGGATCCTTTTTCGCCGTTTACATTCAAGGCATAAGTTCCTGCAGCATCCATCCACTTGTCTGTCTTCACACCATATCTATTGCCCTGCACCCAGTTTTCGATGATGCTTGATTTTTCACTGAATACATTTCCGGTTGTAATGATAAAGTTGGCAAGCTTGCCTTGCTCAAGGCTTCCCACCACATCAGCCACACCAATCATTTTAGCGGGGCTAAGCGTAAGTGCTTCCAGTGCTTTTGACTCGCTCAATCCATATTCAATCGCCTTTCTCAGATTTCCCATGAATGCATTGGGGGATCTCAAATCTGCTGTTGTCAAACTAAATGTAATACCTGCTTTTTCCAGCGATGCTGGATTGGTTGGAGCGAGTTCCCAATGTTTCATATCTGACAATGAAACAAATCTTGCATCATTGGGGTCTTCAACATCCATTGCCATTGGATAGTTAACAGGCACTATCAAAGCAGCACCAGTAGACGCAATTTCTGGTACGCGCTGGTATTCATTTCCATTTGTTTTGATGATGTATTGAATGCCAAACTCATCTCCAATTCTATCTGCCCTCAAAGCATTCCATTTATCATTTGCCTCGAAAATTTGCGGAAGCGATTGGATATTGTTCCATGCATTCAGGCTCAGGTTGACCCCTTCTTTAGCAGCATTGTTTTTGTACCATTTTGCATCGTAATATGTTTGCCTCAACAATGAAATGTTTCCCATCATGGAGGATGGATATGACTGCTGCGAAGTTCCTTTGTTAAAGGAATAGTGGGCAGAAGCTTTTTCTTTGATGATGGCATGGTTTTCTTTTATGGTTGCCAATGAAACAAAAGTTCCGGTTCCTCTTGCAATACCATCACGTTGATGGGTTAGTACGGATCCGAATCCAGCTTCTCTCAATACTTTTGCTTTGGCATCATCTACCACAAACAATGATCCTGCATTGATGTCTGCCTTGATTGCCTGGTTCCATCCGAATGCGCCTTTGGCATTGTTATTCAGCTGGACATTCAAGAATGAATTTCTTCCTCCAAAACCCTGACCCTGCGGAGCGGCAACTCCATAGTCTGCATAAAGGTCAATGAAAGAAGGGTAAATGAATTTACCGCTGCAGTCAATCACAATCGCATCAGATGGAATCGTAATATTCGTTCCAATTGCTACAATTTTATCCTGACGGATCAAAAGTGTTGCGTTGTTCAACATACGTTGCGCATCTTGAACAATCGTTGCATTTTTAAATGCGTACATTGTTTCTCTTTGATCGGCAACCCCGTTTACTGGAAAACTGGGTTGTGCAAAGAGAGAAATACTGAAGCATCCCAACAGGATGGCCATGCATAATTTTCTCATAGCGTTTTAATTTCGATTTTTGAAGTTGAACAAGATAATGAAAAAAGCGATGCCTATGCACCCAACTATTGGATGCCCATTTGATCGATGACCTTTCTGTATGTATCAAAATTGAAGGGTGGAACTTGGTATTGAGAATCAATGCATTGCTTGATTCCTTTGCTCAGATCCAGCTTTTGTTGAACCTGTAAGGTATACCACCCCATCTCTTTTAATCGTTTTCCCAAATACGCTTGCTCTGTTTGCCCGGGTGTTGGGATCATGATGGCTTTTTTTCCCAGTTTGATCAGGTCCATGACAGTGGAATAGCCTGTTCTGCAGATTACCAGTTTAGATTTGGCAATCATGAGATTTAATTCACCTGACTTGAGATGATGGATGAATTGAATATTGGATGAACTTGGCGTTAATTGATTTTCAGCCGGGAGTCCGCGCACGCATACAAATCTCTCATTGATTCGAGATGCCTGATCCAGGAGTTTATTTTCCAGGATTGTTCTTTGTGGTTCTGGTCCGGATAATAAAAGCAATATGAAGTTTTCATCCGCAACATTTTTTCTTTCCATTCTTGAAACTGGACCTATGTATTTAATATTGTTTGGAATTGTTTTTGCGTGTGATAATTTTCCCGAGAGATTATTGATGTCTGCTGTATCGGGCACCCAGCATGCATTGAAACGTTGAATGAAACGGATAGATATGAATGCCAGTAAATCATCTGCCATGCTGCCCAATCCGCTGATGGGCGCTATTTGATGACTGATGAAAATAGATGTTGCTTTTTTGTGGAACAATCCATACCTGTTGTCACTTACAATGATATCCCATGCGTGCGATCTCATTTTCTTCCTGAGCCAGAAATGCTCATTGACAATAGCACTTAACATTTTGGGGATTTGCAGCATGATTGTTGGAATAAATAGCCATCCCCGTTTTGGATAGCTGATGCGGTACCCCCTGAGCGGTAAAATTTGAATTGCTGGAAATTCTGCACTGAGCAAGTTGGCTGTTTTGCCTTCACCCGCCAGGGTAATATGCCATCCTTTGGACAGCATATACTGTATAATCGGAACACACCTGGTGGCATGTCCGAGCCCCCAGTCCAAAGGAATTATTAAAACTTTCAGGTCTTTTCCCATTGATCGCAGAATGGACTATTTTAGCCCTGGATGAAATTACAGCGGATTCAAACAATTATAGGAGTTTTGTTGTTTTTTACTTTGTTGTTGGCTTCTTTTTCCTGTAGTATGTCAAGAAAAAGCAGCTGCAATTGTCCAAGTAAAAAAGGTTTAATACTTTAGAGCCATGCAACCCCTGAGAAGAGATTTACTGTTGATGCGTAGAGAAATCGATCCAGATCCCAAGTTGATTGAAAGGGAAGTAACCTCATTGGATCAGTTGTTGAAAGCAGCTGAAAATGCTGATGGTTTTTTTGTATGTTTTGAGTTGCTTGATTTGAACAGGTTCAAAATCCTTCGTGATAAATTGTCTATTGCAAAAGCAATGAAACCAAAGGGGCTAAAAGCTTTTCAGTTTTTGGTCAATCGGAATTGATATGTACAAGTGATTTTATAAAAAGGGGATGCGTTTTGTGCATCCCCTTTTTTAATTTATTTTTCAAAAGGACTCATCTTTGTAGCGGAGACCTGTTCTTGGTAGCCTTTCCACATTCCGTCCCTGAATACATTTACTTTCTTAACTGCATCTTCAATCAATTTTGCTGCATTTTCAACCATCTGTTTTTCCTGCGCACCGGGTGCGATTGGTTTAGATGCGATAGACATGCTCGCTTGCTGATAAGTATTCATTACTGTAATGGTTGGAACTTGTCCGTATCCTTGTTTGGTTTGCGGTTTTCCAGTGATGGATTCACGAAGTTTTTTCACTTCATCTTGGATTTTCTTGGTTGATTTTTTCAGAGAATCCACATCTTTTCCGCTCATCTCTTTGATATACGTCTCCACTTTCTTTGCAGCATTATCGGCTTCCGTCAACAAATCCATGGCTGCTACCAGCTGGTCGCCGCTCTTTTTCAACTCAGCTCTCAATGAAGCCTGTGCTTCTTTGATAGTATTCTTGTTACCCAGGCGCGGATCATCCAACAGTGTTACATAGGTTGAATCACTGTTGTTCTGGTATTTCAATACCACCTTGTACGTGCCGGGCAATGCCTGTTGTCCTGCAGGTTCGTCCGCACCTGCACCCCCACCGCCTCTTCTTCCGCGGCCACCTCCACCAGGTGTTCTGAAACCTTTTTCCTCCATTCCCCAATATTTTCTGTTGAATCCAGAATCAGCAGACCATTTCAGGTTGCGAACGATTTCATTTTTATCATTGAAAATTTTAACCATCACAGAATCTTTTTTCTTCGTTGTATCACTTGAGGCTTTGATATAATAAGAAATGGCTGCACCTGCAGGTCTGTTGGGGGCATCCCAAATACCCCAAGTGCTCCATTCATATCCGGGAGCATTTTTGAAGGATGCCTGGAAAGTGTTTCCGTTGGGGAAGCTTCCAAATGATTTATTCCAATCACCTTTTGCAGATGCCAATTTGCGCAGTGGACGAATATCATCCAATACCCAAATTGCTCTTCCGAATGTTGCGATCACTAAATCAGCTTCTCGTTCCTGGATGGCCATATCATAAGTGGAAACACTTGGATAACCATTCTTCCATTGTTGGAAACTCATGCCATTGTCAAGACTTACCCAAAGCCCCTGTTCAGTACCTGCAAATATCAGATTGGGTTCAGTTGGATCCTGCAATACACAGAGGGCATATCCAATTACTTTTTTCTCATCTACCAAACGTGTCCATGTTTTGCCGTAATCATTTGTTCTGAAAATATATGGTTTGAAGTCGCCTCTTCTGTAATCATTTGCCACAACAAAGGCTTCGCCGGCATTGTGTCTTGAGGCTTGGATTTGTGGAATCCATGCACCAATAGGCAAGCCTGGAATTTTTCCTCTGAAGTTGGTCCAGGTTTTGCCCCCATCTCTTGTCAGTTGAACATTTCCATCATCCGTTCCAACCCAAATTACATTTTTGTCTTTTGCAGATGGAGCAATCGTCAAAATGGTACAATAATTTTCTGCACCGGTGATGTCGATCGATATTCCACCGTTATTGGTTTGATCAATTTTAGCACTGTCATTTGTTGTGAGATCTGGTGAAATGGTTTCCCATGATGCACCCTTGTTGGATGATTTGTGCAAAAACTGACTGCCGTAATAAATGGTTGCATTGTTGGTGGGATCTTGCGCCATTGCTGCATTCCAGTTAAAGCGCAGCATAGTTTTTTGATCGATTTGCGGCGGCTTCATGTACCAGCTTTCACCGGTCTTGATATTGTATTTGCCTACAGAACCGCCCTGGCTCATTGCGTAAATCCATGATGCATCATCGGGATCAGCCATGGCATCAAATCCATCTCCGCCCCAAATATTTTCCCAGTAATAATTTTTGATTCCGCCGCTCATCCAAGTATAGGCAGGTCCGTGCCATGTGCCATTGTCTTGCATACCACCCATTACATGGTACGGGGTCTCGTTGTCAACATTGATATGATAAA
>Ga0129336_10000817_pt1 | contig 18464 bp, 20 predicted proteins | sample CPB6_02_DNA_FD_96878 | JGI IMG/M metagenome (GOLD analysis project Ga0129336, IMG submission 96878) | Freshwater to marine salinity gradient microbial communities from Chesapeake Bay, USA - CPBay_Sum_0.6_0.2_DNA | ecosystem: Environmental > Aquatic > Marine > Coastal | place: USA: Chesapeake... | reverse complement strand
GCTTCACATGACCCCCTGAAGTGGGTATTCACTCAGCGAGGTGCCACCGAGCAATGTCGCCAGGGTAGGGGGGTTCGCACCCCACCGTCACGCACATTCGGCGAATTCGCGGCAATATTGAGCGCCCCGATGGAATTCCCTCGCGATCGACGTTCCTCCTATCGTGAGCACATGACGCCGTGGATTCCTGGTGAGGATCTGTGGACCGTCGACCTCTTCATCGCTCTCAATCTCATCCTCGTCGCCTTCCTCTACGGCCTCGGCGTGCGCATCATCCGTCGGCGCGGTCTCACCTGGTCGCCCTGGCGCACAGTGAGTTTCGCCGTCGGGATGGCGCTGCTCGCCATTGCCTACATGGGACCCTTCGAGACGCTGGCCCACACGTACTTCTGGGCGCACATGGGTCAGCACCTACTCGTGATGATGCTCGCCGCGCCGTTCATCGTCCTGTCGTGTCCGGTGGCCCTCACCGTCCTCGCCACCTCCGGCGCGACCCGGGCCGCGATCATCCGCGGGCTGCGCTCCTCGGTCGGGCTGTTCCTCGTCAATCCCGTGTTCACCTGGCTCTTCTTCGTCTGTGTGCTCATCGGATTCCACGTGACTCCCGTGATGCAGTGGGTGCTGCTGGACCACGACGCAATGGCCTTTGTGGAGCGGCCCCTGTACCTCGTGTCCGCGCTGCTCTTCTACTACCCGCTCATCGGCAACGACATGTGCGCGCGACGCCCGAGGCCGGCGCACCGCCTGCTGTCGCTCGGGCTCATGATGATTCCCGAGACAATGCTGGGGGCGGTCATCTTCCTGGCCCCGGTCAACCTCTACCCCGCCTACGTCGCGTCGACGACCTCCGTCGGGGCCGATCCCCTGGTCGACCAGCAGCTCGCCGGCGCCTTGATGTGGGCGCTGGCCATGGTGATCGACTCGATATGGATGATGGTGGCAGCGGTGGAGTGGTGGCGAGCCGAGGAGCGGCAGACCGCAATCACCGAACGACGTGAGGCGCGGGAGGCATCGGCATGAAGGCGGCGATCGTCGTGGTCGCCTGCGGCGTCCTGCTGACCGGTTGCGCCGGCTCGGGCATGTACGCCGAGGCTCCGGTGGTCACCCTGTCCGCCACGTCGCCAGCGGCGAACTCCGAGGTCGGGCTCACCATCATTCCCGCGGAGGAACGCGAGCAGTCCATCGTCATCGCGGGCCAGACGGCAGACGGCACGGACCTGTCAACCGCCGCCTTCGCCGGCCAGATCGTCGTCGTCAACGCCTGGGCTTCCTGGTGCCCGCCGTGCATCGAGGAGCTGCCATTGCTCGCTTCCGCCGCCGAGTCCTTCGCTGGCCGCGGCGTGGAGTTCGTGGGCCTCAACTCGATGGACGATCCGATCGCGGCCGCCAGCCTGCTCGGGTCGAGTTCCTACCGCAGCATCGACGACCGTGATGGCGCGATCCTCGCGACGATCCCCGGCGTGCCGCCGCGGGCGCTACCGAGCACCGTGATCCTCGACCGACAGGGACGCATCGCCGTACGCATCATCGGCCCGGTGCAGCCGGGTCAGCTCGAGGGAGTCCTCGAGCTCCTCGTCAATGAAACTGCGTGATCAGACGAACTTCACCCGGACGGTGACCCGCGGCAGTTTGCGCATCTTCTTGCCTGCCTTCACGGAGCACGTCGCGGTGATGGCAGCCTGTGACCCCACAGCGACCTTGAGTTTGCTCCGCAACGAGGCTGCTGTCATGCGCGTGTCCAACTGTCCATTGACCGCTCGGGCTTTCGCCACGATCCGGGTTGACGCCTTTCCGGCCTTCGCGCTGACGTCGCATACGGCCCCAGGCACCGTGGCGAGGCGCACGGTGGGCTGGGCGCCGGCTGTCGATCCGAAGTCCCGGATCGAACTCGCCGATGTCTGGGCGGGCGATACGAGGCGTGTCGATCCCGGCTTGCGCGTCGTGGACAGGGACAGTCCTTCGCTGCGCCCTGCACGCATCAGGCTTTGCAGCGCCTGGACCATCGCTGGCGCCGAGCCAGCGTTCACGCACACGTCGAATCCCTCGGGAGGCACGTCACCCTCCTCGCCAGGCACGCACGGCGGGATATTGGGATCGAAGTCGCTCGGGGGCAGACCAGCGGCGACGTCCTCGCAGTAGTACCAGCCCGGTCCCTGCCAGCCAGGCTGCGGCGGCATCCCGGGAGGCAACGGTGGCAGTTCCATCCAGCCCTGCGGGTTGGCCGGTGGTGTCGGGGAGTACTGGCATCCCTCGAGTGTCTGAGTCGGGCCGCCGCCCATGAGGTCATCGCAATTGGGCACCTCGGGCGGGCACGACACGTCCACCTCGAGCTTGAGGGGAATAGTGACCACGGCGTAGCCGCGCTGGACCAACTCGCCCTCGCCCGTACGCCCAGCGTAGGCACCCGTGGCCCCGGTCAGGAAGGCCTTCACCGTCATGTCGTACGCGACGCAGAACGAGTCCCCACTGCCCTGGACGGTGATGCCAGCCTCCTCGCAGGTGACGCGCTCGGAGTCCTGGGTGAATCCGCCGTACATCTCAAGGGACCCGGCCAGCTGAGACCGCTGCGCATCTTCCACCGAGATGGTCCACGTGCACGACACGTGTCCCGAGCCGGAGCTTCCGTAGGGATTCGGTCCGTACCCGGGCAGGCCCACTTCATCCACGACGATGCTGAAGAACGCCGAACGCGTCTGCCCAACCTCGCACAGCAGGGAGAACGCACCTGTGCCCGACTGTCCTTGCGCCGAAGCCGAAGCGGTGCCGCTGATGGCCACGCCGGAAAGGTTGCGCGAGATCGTTGTGGTGCACAGGATCTCGTTGCCCGCCTTGTTGATCGCTTCCATGAGCCCCATCGCGGGGCCAGCCACCATCTCCAGGGTGAACGGCGCTCCCAGACTCTGGTAGCACGAGGTGTCGGCGCTGTCGCGAATCGTCCCGATCAAGGGCGAGTTCATCGTGTAGGAGAACTCAAGATCGTCCGGCACCGTCGCCGCGGAGGCGGCAGGCAGTGAACTCAGGAGGAGTGCCATAGATGCTGTGGCGACGGGCAGCCAGGTCCACCTGCGCATGGGTCCCCCCTTGGATCGGCCAGTGGCGGCGTTGCGCAGATTGTGAGGCTCGGGGGCATCCGAATGCAAGGCCAATTCGATAACGGTGCCTCAGCGCAACCGCTCACCCATCGCACGACCGAGGGCGTCGCCGGACACCCAGGCGGACTGGGTGCGCGGCTCCCCGTTCCAGCCATCCCCCGCTCGTCCGATAACGCCGTCGAAGGAGTAGGCCTCGGGCCGGGCATGCGCCGGTCGGGCATAGGTCCAGCGCTTCGCGGTGAACCACTCCGGTGCGCTTCCGGTGAGACTGCGCAGCACCGCCAGCATCGCCGGTGCCGCGGTGATCGGCTCCGCGAGATGCCCCGCTGCCATGACGGGCGTGGAATGCGCGACGAGCACCGGGGCTTCGTCACCTCGACGTGATCCGTCATCGGCGATGAAGGACAGCACCGGGTCATCATTGACGAAGGCGCCATCGAAGTCCCACGTGCGCTCGGCATAGATCGCCGTGAGTGCGATCACTGGCTCCCACAAGGGTGCATCCGATGCCTGCGCGAGGGAAGCCATCTGCGGATCAGGACCGCAAAGCGCGACCGCGCGGTAGTCGCGATCCGCGACTCGCACGCCGTCGGGCGTTCGGTGGAGCTCGGTGACGTCGATCGGATGCCTGATCTCCACGAGATCCGACGGGAGTTCACTGGCGAGATCCTCGACCAGGCTGCGCAGTCCCCTCGGCGCGGCGTAGCGCATGGGTCCAGTCTTGGTGCCGAGCACGGCCGAACCATCGGCGAGATGGAAGGTGTCCGTCCAGGGTCGCACCATCCCCCGATCGATCCAGTCGCCGACCACTTGCCCGAAGCCCATGTCGTCCACGGTGAAGTACGCCGCGCCCACGTCGACGACCCGACCGTCGCAGGGGGTGCCGGTATCTCGGAGGGTCTGGGTGGCGAGACGTCCGCCCAGGCGATGTCCGCGATCGAAGACATCCACGGTGAGGCCGGCGTCGGCAAGGGCTGCCGCGCATGCGATGCCGCTGATGCCGCCTCCCACCACCGCGACATCAGCCATGATCGTCGACCTAGGCCAGACTCGGGTCGCAGTCGGCGATGAACGCTGAGCAGCGCTCGGCCTCGTCGTCCTCGCCGATGGCGGCCGCTGCGCGCTGCAGTGCGATGAGGCAGCGCAGGAAGCCCCGGTTGGGTTCGTGCGACCACGGCACGGGTCCGTGGCCCTTCCAGCCGTTGCGCCTCAGCGCGTCCAGGCCGCGGTGGTAGCCCACGCGCGCGAAAGCGTACGACTCCACGATCCGGCCTTCATTCCATGCCGCATCGGACAGGACGGCCCAAGCCAGGCTCGACTGCGGGTGTCGACGTGCGACGTCGTACGCATCGGCTCCGCCCTCGAGCTCCGTGCGCGCCTCGACGTCATCGGGGAGGAGGGTCGGCGGCGGACCACCGAGGAGGTTCTCGTGCAGGCTCACGCCTGCATCCTGCCGTACGGCGGCTCAGGTGATCGACGCGGCGTAGATCTCGTCGATGGCGGCCTGGAGAGTGGCGGTGAACTCCGCGTCGCTCTGCTGGGCGGTGAGGCCCTCGGAGAGCGCACGCGAGAAGCTCGCGATCATGCCGTTGTTGGCAGCGAGCATGTCGCACGCGTCGTCGCGACTGTAGCCGCCCGAGAGGGCGACAACCCGCAGCACCTTGGGGTGCTCGATGAGGTTCGCGTAGAAGTTGTTCTCGCTCGGCAGCGACAACTTGAACATCACCTGCTGCCCGTCCGGGATCCGATCGAGTCCAGCGACGAGCGCATCGCGCAGGAGCGCCTCGCTCTGAGCCTTGTCGGGGCTGGTGATGTTGACCTCGGGCTCGATAATCGGCACGAGTCCGTGACCAAGGATCTGCAGGGCGACATCGAACTGCTGGTCGACGACCGCCTTGATGCCCGCGGGATTCGCCGAGTGGATCACCGATCGCATCTTGGTGCCGAAGACGCCCTTGCTCGCCGCTCGCTTGCACAGGTCGTCGAGGTGAGGCATGGGCTTCATCACCTGAGCGCCGTCGACCTCGTCAGCGAGACCGAGATCCACCTTGACCAGCGGCACGACGCGCTTGACGTCCCAGAGGTAGGAGGGGGTGGGCTGTCCCTCGACGTCCCGATCCATCGTCATCTCGAACAGGATCGCCGCGAGGACCTTGTCACCGTTGAAGGCGGAGTTGGTGATGATGCGACTGCGCATGGCGTGGACGAGATCGAACATCTGCTCGTCGCCGGAGTACTCGCTCTCGTCGATGCCGTAGAGCTTGAGCGCCTTCGGGGTGCTGCCGCCGCTCTGGTCGAGGGCGGCAATGAAGCCCTTGCCCGAGCCCATCTGGGTGCGCATGTCGTCATTCATGGGTTCTCCTGTGCCGAGGTGGTCGCCTCACCCTATCGGCAAACGTTTTCAGCCGGAAACCCCGGGCGGTCACCCCGAGGTCAGATGACCTCGGCGGTCAGGTGAGCTCGGCGACGGGTACGTCGAACCCGTCGCTCGCGCGCAGACGCCAGACGGAGGGGACGAGCAGCGAGGCCAGGGTGGCCGCGGCGGCGACGAGCGCGGCGACGGCGAAGGCCTCGGAGATCGGCACGAAAAGCAGGAGCGGGCCCGCGAGCGCCAGCCCGACCGGACCGAACATGAGCGAGCCGAAGGCGTCGTACGACGACACCCGCGAGAGGGACTCCGGGGGCACGTTGCGCTGCAGGGCCGTGAACCACAGCACCTGGAAGAACTCGATCGCCAGGCCCCAGGCGAACGCGCCAGCCATGATCACCGGCAGGGGCGCGGCGAGGGCGAGGGTGAGCAGCCAGGCCGGCAGCATGAGGCACATGAGCATGCCGAAGGCGATCGGACGAGCGATGCGCAGACGCGATGCGATGAGCGCTCCCACCAGGAGGCCGACGGCGAGTGCACCGAGGACGGCCGACCAGCCCGCGGGGCCGCCGTACCTCTCATTAGCCAGCACCGGGCCGAGCACCTCCTCAGCCCCTCGCATCACCATGACGATGAGACTGAAGGCGATGACAACCGCGACGATCCAGCGGTAGGAGATGAAGGAGTTCCAGCCATCGATGAGATCGCGCAACGGCGACTCGCCTGACTCATGCGGCCGAGACAGCCGCCGGAAGGAGTAGACGAGGGCGCCCGCAACGAGGAAGGTGAAGGCATCGAGCACGATCGCCCAGCCGGAGCCGAAAAGCGTGACGAGGACACCGCCGATCGCCGTACCGACGATGAATCCGCCATTCGAGCCGACGGAGAGATAGGCGTTCGCCGGCTGGAGATGCTCCTCCGGCACGACGTCGGAGATGAGACCGGGATACGCGGGGTACCACAGTCCATTGAGGATCCCGGCAAGCACCTGCAGGCCGACGAGGATGGGGATCGTCGCGTTGTCGGTGAGGAAGAGCAGGCCGATCGTCGCGATCACGGCGAAGAGCAGCATGTCGCAGAGCCCGATCATGAGCGGTCGCCCCACTCGGTCGGCGATCACGCCGCCAATGGGGAGGAAGATCACCAGCGGGATCGCCTGCGCGGCGAGAACGATGCTCAGGTCGGTCGGCGTTCCACCGGGAAGGTGCAGAATGCCAAAGGCAAGGGCCACCGGTGCCATGCCGTTGCCGATGTTGGAGATCGTGCGAGCAGCGAAGAGTCGGCGGTACGCCGACATCGACGCCAGGGTGCGCACGCTCACCGGCGGATCGTAGGGCCTGGGCTCGGTCCCACTAGCATCTGCGGGTGCCTCGGATCGATGTCAACGCCCTGAGAGCGGACACCCCGGGCTGCGCCAATGTCACGCACCTGAACAACGCCGGATCCGCGCTGCCGCCCACGGTCGTCACGGACACGATGGTGGCTCACCTGCGCCGCGAGGAGCAGGTGGGTGGATACGAGGCACACGCCGAGGCACGCGATCGTGTCGCCGGCGTCTATGCGTCTGTGGCCCAGCTCGTCAACGCCCCCGTGGAGCACGTAGCGCTCGTGGAGTCGGCGACCGTTGCCTGGGATCGCGGCTTGCAGGCCATTGCCTTCAGCGATCCGCTCGCACCTGGCGATCGCATGCTCGTCTCCGGGAGCGAGTACGCGTCCAATGTCCTGCCGCTGCTCCAACTTGCTCGACGCACAGGCGCCTCCGTCGAGGTCATCCCCGACGGCGAGGATGGTGCTGTCGACCTCGACGCGCTGGACGCCATGCTCGACGAGCAGGTGCGCATTGTCTCCATCAACCACGCGCCCAGCCAGAACGGCTTGGTCAACGACGTCGTCGGGGTGGGTGACGTCCTACGCCGTCATGGGTCCCCGGCGTGGTACCTCGTCGACGCGTGCCAGTCGGCGGGGCAGCTGCCCGTGGACATGGGCCGGATCGGCTGCGATGTCCTGTCGGCCACCGGGAGGAAGTTCCTGCGCGGTCCGCGAGCAACGGGCTTCCTTGTCGTCTCACAGCGCATGCTCGACGACCTCGAGCCTTTCCCGGCCGATCTGCATGCGGCGACCTGGACCGGCCTCGACACCTACGAACTCGCCCAGGGTGCCGCCAGATTCGAGTCCTGGGAGAAGGCCTATGCCGCCCTGCTCGGCATGGGCGCAGCAATTGACTACGCGCTCGGGTGCGGCATAGAGGCGATCTCCGAGCGCATCGGTGCCCTAGCCGCACGGGCACGGAGCGGCCTCGCCGCCGTTCCCGGCGTTATCGTGCGCGACCGCGGTTCGGTGCAGTCAGGAATCATCACCATACGTGTCGATGATGCGGCTGGGATTGTGGCGGGGCTTCGTGCGCGGGGAATCAACACAAGCCTGTCGACACCGGACTACTCGCAGATCGACTTCGGCCGTGATCACGCCCTCGGCCTCGTGCGAATCAGCCCGCACGCCTACAACACCGAGGACGAGATAGACATGATGGTCGCCGCGGTGGCCGAGTTGTGCCGCTAGGGACGCTGATCGAAGACGTGCTGACGGATCCATGAGTGCATCGCCACCGCTGCCGCAGCGCCGGCATTGATGCTCCGAGTCGAGCCGAACTGCGTGATCGCGAGCAGGTCGGTGCATGCCTGCTGCGCTTCCTGTGAGAGTCCTGGGCCTTCCTGTCCGAAGATCATCAGGCACTCGCGCGGGATGTCGTACGTCTCGATCGGCACCGAGCCCTCCACGTTGTCGATGCCGATGATCGGGATTCCCGCATCGGACGCCCACGCGACCAGACCGCCTATCGACTCGTGATGGCGCACGTGCTGGTAGCGCTCAGTCACCATCGCGCCACGACGATTCCACCGACGATTCCCCACGATGTGGACCTCGGCCGCCAGGAAGGCGTTCGCTGATCGGACCACCGAGCCGATATTCATGTCGTGCTCGAAGTTCTCGATCGCCACGTGGAACGGATGCCGGCGCTCGTCGAGGTCCGCGACGATCGCCTCCATCGTCCAGTTGCGATACCGGTCGATCACATTCCTTGTGTCCCCGTGCGCGAGCAGCTCCGGATCCAGCCGCGCGCCGTCCGAGGAGTCCATGACACGCAGCGTAGGCTCACCGCGTGCTCTGGATCGTCAACCTCGTTCGAGGCGTGCTCATCGGCGTCGCGGAAGTCATCCCCGGAGTGAGTGGCGGCACAGTCGCACTCATCGTCGGCCTCTACCGCCGACTGATCGACGCCCTCGCCGACGTCGTGCTCGCCGCACGCCGACTAATCACCGGACCCCGAAGTGAAGTAGGACCGCTGCTGCGCGGACTGCCGTGGGCGATGCTCGTCCCGGTGGCCGTGGGGATGGGCGGCGCGGTCATCATCGGAGCTCGCGTCCTGGAGCCGCTCCTCGAGACCCACCCCGTCCAGATGCGCGCGCTGTTCTTCGGGCTCGTCGCTGCCGGCGTCGCGGTCCCGCTCGGCATCCTCCTGCGCACGCCCCCAGGGGGGCTCGATGCGAAGGCCGCCGTCCTCATCGTGGTCGCAGCGGTGACGGCGGTCGTGCTCACGGGCCTTCCCCCCGGCAACATCACCGATCCACCGCTCATCGCGGTCTTCTTCGCGGCTGCGGCAGCGATATGCGCGCTCGTGCTCCCCGGTGTCTCCGGGTCCTTCCTGCTGCTGTCCTTCGGGCTTTACGAGTCCACGATCGCAGCGGTCAACGAGCGCAACGTGGTTTACCTAGCCGTCTTTGCTGTCGGCGCGATCTTTGGACTCGCCGTCTTCGTCTCCATCCTCCGATGGCTGCTCGACAGCCATGCGCGCATCACGATGGCGATCATCGTGGGTCTCATGATCGGATCACTGCGCGCCCTATGGCCATGGCAGGACGGCGATCGAGGGCTGCTCGCCCCATCCACCGATGTCCTCAGCGCGGTGCTGCTCGCACTCGCCGGCGCCGGGATCGTAGCCGGGCTGCTGTGGATTGAGCGCCGACTGCACCTCACCGAGGCTGAGGCCGAACGCGTCGACTAGGCGAGGCCGAGGTCGCTAGGCGAATAGGCCGCGCGATAGTCCAAGCCGGCCTCCCGCACAGCGTCACCAGCACCGCGATCGACGATCACCGCGACACCGACCACCTCAGCACCCGCTTCACGCAGGGCATCGACGGCGGCCATGACGCTGGATCCGGTCGTCGAGGTGTCCTCGACAGCCAGCACTCGACGACCGGCGACGTCGGGCCCTTCGATACGTCGCTGCAGACCGTGTGCCTTCCCCTCCTTGCGCACGACGAAGGCGTCGAGACGATCGCCGCGAGCGGCTGCCGCGTGCAGCATCGCCGTGCCGACAGGATCGGCGCCCAGGGTGAGGCCGCCAACTGCGTCGTAGTCCCAGTCCGAGGTGAGATCGAGCATCACTCGGCCGATGAGCGGAGCGGCCTCAGCGTCGAGCGTCACGCGGCGCAGGTCGACGTAGTAGTCCGCCTCCCGGCCACTGGAGAGGATGACCTTGCCGTGCACCACGGCCTTATCGGTGATCTGCCTACGGAGGTCCTCGCGATCGCTCATGTGGGCACCCTAGGGTGCGTGGCGTGGCATTCGGAAGCGTGGTGCTGACACCCGGATCTGCGTACGTCGTGCCCGGGGCACTGGACCTGTCCGGCGAGGCATTCTCCGCGGATGAGTGGACCGCCCGCACGGCGCTCGCCATCGCGGCCGCGTCCCCGATCACTCCACTGTTGCTCGTCCTCAGTGGAGCAGACGCAGCACGCGCCCCGCACCTGGGCTTCGCCCAGCGATCGGCGCGCCGTGCGATCGGCGGCTACGTCCTGGTCAACCCGACCCTGCCCCAGCCCGGGGCCGTCAGCGACTGGCCCGACGCGCCAGTCACCGTCGTCATCACGCCGGAAGCGGACGCCGACAGCCGGACCGCGGCGCTAGGCGCGCGGCTACGCGGCTGGGAGATCCTCGAAGGTGACGCCAGCACGCTCATCTGCGACATCGCCTTGCGCCCTTAGTTCACTCAGCGAGCGCGCGACTGTCCGCCGGGACGACGTGATCCGATGGTGCGCACGAGCGGGCGCGGGAGGTACTGAGCCGCCAGCGAGAGCACTTTGTACTGCGGACCGGCCACGCTCACCGGCCTGCCCTTCCGCACGTCCGCGAGCGCGCGATCGACGACCTCCTGGGGATCCAGCCACATCCACTCGGGCAGGGCGTCCATCTCCATGCTCGCGCGCTGGTGGAACTCCGTGTGGGTGAAACCGGGACACACGGCCGTCACGTGCACGCCGGTGCCGGCGAGCTCGATGGCCAGGCTCTCGCTGAAGACGGTCACCCATGCCTTCGAGGCCGAATACGTCCCGCCGGTGATCCAACTGGCCACGCTGCTGACGTTGAGGACCGCCCCGCTGGCCCGCGCGACCATGCCCGGGAGAGCCGCATGGGTCAGCCTCATTACCGCGGTGACCAGGACATCGAGCATCTGCTGCTCCGCGTCGAGATCCCCGGATGAGAACCGCTGGGGTACGCCGAACCCCGCATTGTTGACGAGGATCTCGACGGGGTGAGTCCGCAGGTAGTCCTCGACCGACCCAAGTTGGACCCGATCAGTGAGATCCGCTGCCAGGACCTCGACGGACACGCGATTCCCTCGCAACTCTGAAGCGACCAGGTCGAGGCGCTCGCGGTCGCGCGCCACGAGCACGATGTCGTGTCCGCGACGGGCAAGGGTGCGCGCGAATGCCAGGCCGATGCCCGACGTCGCGCCAGTGATCAGTGCGGTGCTCATGTGAATCCCCTCGGATTTGGCTGCCGCCATCGGTCATGCCACCGACACGGCGGGCAATGCGACCCCAGTCTTGCCTACGCTGTTCCCGTGACTCGCGCACGGCTCTGGGGAGCCCTCACGGCCGCACTGCTGCTGCCCGCGATCGGCCTCAGTGCTCCCGCAGCCACTGCCGATGACGTCGTTGCCAGCCCCCGGGTCGTCAACGGCGTCCCCGGACCGTCGGAGGACTTCGGCTTCCTCGTCGCGCTGGGTGATCGCTACCGCTACGAAGCCCTGGGGATGTACCGAGCCCAGATCTGCGGCGGCACGCTCGTCTCGGAGGTCCTCGTGGTCACCGCTGCCCACTGCGTCGACGACGCCAAGGCCCGAGATCTTGTGGTCGGGTCCTTCCCTGATGGCGACCTGTCGAGTGAGGGCGGCACCGTCGTCGAGGTCGCCGCTATCCGCGTCCATCCTCGATATCAGTCCGACACCCAGGTCAATGACATTGCCGTGCTCACTCTGCGACGGTCCCTGCTCGGTATCGACACGGTGACGCCAGCCACCTCCGATGAAGCGGCGACGCTCACCGCCGAGGGTGCTCCAGCCCAGGTCGCCGGCTGGGGAGCACTCAATCATCGACAGCCCTGGCGCACGCCGTCGACGTATCGGATTGGCGAACTCGTGGTCTTCCCCACGTCATCGTGTGGCGACGGCGAGTCGTACACCATCGACGGAGTCACCTTCCGCGGCTATGGACCCAAAGCCCTCAATTCGAGGGTGATGCTGTGTGCCGAGGGCGTTCGCGACGGCGAGCCCGTGGACAGTTGCGTGGGCGACTCGGGCGGGCCGCTCATGGGCGGATACGGAGCGGATCGACGCCTCATCGGCATCGTGAGTTGGGGCCTATCCCAGTGCGCCACCCGCAGCGGGCCGGGGGTCTACACGCGTGTCTCGTCGTTCACGCGCTTCCTCGTGCGTGCCGGCGTGCCCCTCTCACCCCAGCCCACCGATCGTCCCCTCGCTCCTCGGATCACGCGCGTGGAGAAATCCGCGACAAAGATCACCGTCACCGTGGCGCCATCCGCCGGGGGGCTAGCCCCCGACGAGTACGTCGTCTCCGCGCGCGACAGCGGCGGCAAGGTGAGCTCGTGTGCCGTCTCGGCATCTCCGCGTCCCGATCGCTCGACGTGCACGATCGTCGATCTCACACCGGGTGCGCCCTATGCGCTCTACGCCATCGCGATCGCCAACGGGGTCGCGTCGGTGCCCAGTGGGGACCGTGTCGTCACACCCGGCGCCCTGCCAGCGAAGCCGCGCATCAGCGACGTAGAGCGCACTGGCGAGGGATCGATCGCCGTCTTCGTCGACAACGTCCGCGGCAGGGGAGCACCTGTCCTGCGCGCCGTGGTCACCTGCACCACGGCCGAAGGTCCCGCGCGCTCGGGGAAGATCAGCGCTCGAGGCATCGCCCGCATCGAGCGTCTCAGCGCGGGGAGTTCCTACTCCTGTCGCGCCATCGTGGCGAATGAGTTCGGCACGAGGGAGTCCGACAAGGTGCGCGTCGAGGCGAGTTAGACCCCACTAGGCTCTCCCCATGCTCGCGGCCTACTACGAACAGCGCGGCAACTCCGACGTCCTTCAGGTCGGCGAGATCGCCACCCCTGGACCCGGCGTCGGCGAGGTCCGTGTGCGCCTTCAGACAGCGGCGGTCAATCCGACTGACTGGAAATCGCGCGCGCATGTCGCGCCCATGGACTTTGACTTCCAGGTGCCCGGTCAGGATGGCGCGGGCGTCATCGAGGCTGTCGGTCCCGGCGTCGACATCGCGCGCATCGGTGAACGCGTGTGGGTCTATCACGCCGCCTTCCAGCGTCAGTTCGGCACGGCAGCGCAGTTCACCGTCGTGCCCGCGCGTCAGGCCGTGCCCATTCCTGCGGGCACCTCGATCGATCAGGCCGCCGCGCTCGGAATCCCCTACCTCACTGCCTACGGATGCCTCTTCGCCGACGGTCCGATCGAGGGCCAGACGGTGCTCGTGCACGGCGGAGCCGGGGCAGTAGGTCACGCAGCCATCCAACTCGCTCGCGGTGCCGGGGCACACGTCATCTCCACGGTCAGCAGCGCGGCCAAGGGAGCTCTCGCGGCCGACGCCGGCGCTCACGTGGTCGTGGACTACACCGCCGAGGGCGCCACCGACGCCGTGCGGTCAGCCGCACGAGCGGGCATCGACCGCATCATCGAGGTCGACCTCACGCGCAACCTCGAACTCGATCTCGCTGTCCTGGTCCCCGGTGGCGTCATCGTGACCTACGCCGCGGACGCCACCGATCCCGCGGTGCCCGTCCGCGCACTCATGTCGCGCAACGCGATCCTGCGATTCGTGCTCGTCTACGGATTCCCCGCACCGCTCCTCGCTGATGGCGTCGTGGCGATCACCAATGCCCTGGAGACGGGCGAACTGTCACCGCTGCCCGTCGTGCGGTTCCCGCTCGCCGAGGCGGCGGCCGCGCACGATGCGGTCCAGTCGCGCACCCCCGGCAAGGTCCTCATCGACCTGCCCTAGTGGTCAACGCAGGACGAAACCCCGACCGACCGGATCTCGCTCATCGAGCGTAAAGGCATGCTCCCCGGTGGGGTACGCCATGCCCGAGATCTCGGTGATGATCGCGGGGCGGTCCGCGTCCACGACACGGTCGACGCAGCGACCGCTGAAGGTCGTGCCGATGATCGACTCATGGGTGAGGACCTCGCCGTCACCCAGCGTGCCCTCGGCGTCGAGGAGTGCGAGCCGGGCACTCGTGCCTGAGCCACATGGCGAGCGATCGACCTCGCCGTCCGCGAAGACCGTGACATTTCGCTGGTGCGGACCAGTGTCGGTCCGTCCGAGGTCCTGCCACCAGATCACGCCGTAGATGCCATCGAGCCGGGCATCCACAGGATGGCGGGCAGCGTCGGAGTCTGCCAGTGCGGCCTTGATCTCACGACCGAGCGCGATGAGCTCTGTGAGATCCGTCGGGTCGACGCGAAGTCCCACGTCATCCGATCGCGCACTCGCATAGAGGGCTCCGCCGTACGACACGTCGACGTTGATGGGGCCCCGCGAGGTGTCGATCGTCAAGCCACGCGCAACAACATAGGCGGGGACATTGCGGAAGGTGACCTCCTGAGTGACTCCCGCCGTGCGGCGCACGCGAGCCGTCACGCGTCCGGAGGGCACGTCGATCCGCACGTGAGTCACGCCGTCGGGATCTGAGGGGATACGCCCTGTCCGCACCGCCCACTCACCGAGGGCGATGGTGCCGTGACCGCACGCGGTGGAGAAACCGTCCTTGTGCCAGAAGAGCACCCCGATGTCAGCGCCGTCATCGTCCGGTGGCACGAGGAAGCAGCCGTACATATCGGCGTGGCCACGCGGCTCATGGCACAGCAGTTGGCGAATGTCATCGATCGCAGGAGATCTCTGCGCGACCTCGCGGCGATCGCGCACGCTCGTGCCGTCGATCGTTGGCGCACCCTCGATGACGATGCGGAACGGCTCGCCCCCTGTGTGATAGTCCACGGTGCGCAGCATGACCGTCGCCCTCAGCGTCCTTCCGCATCGAGCTCGGCGAGAAGATCGACACGCCGCTCATGTCGACCCCCGTCGAATTCGGTGTCGAGGAAGACACCGAGTGCGTGCTCGGCCTCGGCTACTGCGGTGATCCTGCCTCCGAAGCAGGCGACATTCGCGTTGTTGTGACGTCGACTCAACTCCGCGTCCTCGGCCGTGCGCAGCACCGCTGCCCGGACACCGGGAATCTTGTTTGCGGCCATGCAGATGCCCAAGCCACTGCCGCAGACCGCGACGCCGCGATCCGCGTGCGCATCGGCCACTTCGCGGGCGACCGCGGCTCCGAAGACCGGGTAGTCGCAGGAGGCGTCCGAGTCCGTGCCCACATCGATGACCTCGTGCCCGGCTGCGTGCAGCCACTCGCGCAGAGCCTCCTTGAGGTCGAACCCTGCGTGATCGCTGCCGATGACGATCCTCATTCGCCTTCTCCCCTCAACTCACGCTCCACCGCCGCCCGCCACCGTTGCTGACGGCCCGCGATCATCTCGTCACTCGTGGGCTCCACGATGCCATGGGCGGCGACCGCGACTGGAGGTATCGACATACCCACCGCGGCTCCCCCGAGGCGAGCAGCGCCCACGACGGTCGCGTCCGCCACGGAGGCAGGGAGCAGTGATGCGCCCATCGCGGTAGCGAGCAACTGCACGTAGCCCGGGTCACGGCTGCCTCCACCGAGAGTCGTGAGGGGCGCCGCCGGCCTGGCGCCCGACTCGGTGATGGCCGCGTAGCCCGCAGCGACGGTGTACGCCATCCCCTCGAGTACTGATCGCAGCATCGCTGCGCGCGTCGTCGCGAGGGATAGGCCCTGCCACGATCCGCGTAGGTCAGGAGCCTGATACGGGCTGCGCTCCCCAGCGACGAAGGGGAGGAAGAGCGGATCGTCCGTTCGCACGCCCTCGGCCAGCGCCCGCTGCGCCTCGTCGACGCTCGCACCCAGCCACGCTAGCGCGCGCTCGAGCGCGAGCCCGCCGCTCTGCATTGCCGCGAGGCGGTAGTACGCCTCACCGATCGCGCCAACGGTGGCGAAGGTGTGCGTGCGCAGACTGCGATCGGGATCCGGCGTCGCGATAACGCTGCTCAACTGCGCGCCTGTGCCCACGGCAAGCGCGCCGAAGCCCACACTGAGGCCCAGGCCGTGGATACCGCAGGCGGCATCGGCCCCACCCACCGCCACGGGCAGCCCGCTGAGCGCTGAGTCCAAGACCACCTCCCCAGCGAGATCCGCGGAACCGACGACGGGTGGCAGGAGGTCCGGTCGTACGCCGCATGCCGCAAGAGCGGGTGCGCTCCACTCGCCTTCCGTGAGGTCATAAAGCAAAGTGCCGCTCGCATCCGATGGATCCGTGGCCACCGAACCGGTGAGTCTCATTCGCAGCCAGTCCTTGGCCTGCAGAGCCCAGCTCGCACCGGCGACCGCCGCCGGCTCATGGACATCGAGCCACGCCAGCGTCACGCCGGCGAAGCCAGGGAAGGGCGCGGAACCCAGTCGCGCCAGTTCGCCGACCCCGAGTACATCGGCGATGCGTGCTGCCTCCGCGGAACTGCGCGTGTCAGCCCAGGTAATGGCTCGACGCACAGGAGTACCGCTCGCGTCGCAGAGCACGACACCGTGCATTTGGCCGCTCAAGCCGATCCCGACCGGTCGCGCGCCCGCGACGGCGAGGACCTCGTTGGCGGCATCGAGCGCTGCGTCGAGCCAGGCCTCGGGATCGCTCTCGGCCCAGCCAGGGTGAGCGGAGTGCACGGCGTAGGGACGCGTGGCGGACGCTTCGACGACCCCGTCGGCGCCCACCATCGCGACCTTGACCGACTGGGTGCCCAGGTCGATGCCGATGACGTGACCCATGGCCACATCCTGCCGCGCTAGCCTCACCTGCGTGTCCTCGGTCGTATGTATCGGCAGCCTCAACGTCGATCTCGTGGTGCGCTTGGCGCGCATGCCCAGCCTCGGCGAGACCGTGACCGGACACGATCTGGAGCGCCACCTCGGCGGCAAGGGGCTCAATCAAGCGCTTGCGGCGGCCCGTGCAGGGGGCGAGGTTGCCCTCGTCGGAGCAGTCGGTGCGGATGACGGCGGCACCTGGATGCTCGAGGAGCTCGCTCAGGCGGGCATCGATCTCACCGGCGTGTCCCGAATCGATGGACCGAGCGGAACAGCGCTGATCGAGGTCGACGACAGCGGCGCGAATCGCATCGTCGTGATCCCCGGCGCAAACGGGTGGCTCACGTCGTCGTACACCTCCGAGCAGGTTCTTCGCCTTGGCTCACCGCGGATCGCCCTGGCTCCGCTGGAGATCCCTCCGGCATCGGTCCTCGGAGCGTTGACGGCGGCACGTCAGGCGGGCATGCGGACGATCCTCAACACCGCACCCGTGCCTCCGGACGGCATTCCCGAGGGAATGTTCGACGTGACCGACGTCGCGGTCGCCAATGAACACGAGGCAACCTTGATCACCGGTGTCCGGGTCGACGGGATCGAGTCGGCGTACGCCGCAGCCAGAGCCCTGCGCGAGCTGGGAGCCGGGAGCGCCATCGTCACCCTCGGCGGCGACGGCGCTGCCTGGTCGACACCGGAAGCCGAAGGTCACACCCCCGCATTCCCCGTCACGCCGATCGACACGGTTGCAGCAGGCGACGCGTTCTGCGGAGTCCTCGCCGCGTCGCTTGCCGCGGGAATGACCTGGGAGCATGGCGTACTCCGTGCCAGTGCCGCAGGAGCCCTGGCGACCACGGTCCGCGGTGCCGCACCGTCGCTGCCGTCAGCTGAGTCCATCGACAACCTGGTCTCCACGCGGGAGGAATCATGATCTGGCACCCCGAACTCGCATCGCTCCTCGCCCGCTTCCGGCATGCAAACGCCATCGCGGTGCTCGACGCGCCCTTTCCGACGTACCCGGATGTGGAGACGGTCGACCTCATCGTGCGTCGCGGGCTGCCCACCATCCCTGACCTCGTGGACCTGATCCTCGCCGAGCACGAGGTGAGCAGTGTCGTCATGGCCGACGAGTTCCGGCAGCACGTCGACGCGGACACCCAGTCCGCCTACCTCGCCCACCTCGGCGACCTGCCCATCGACTGGATTCCGCATGCCGACTTCAAGGTGGAGGTCGGACGGTGCCTCGGCATCGTCCACACGGGCGATCCCGTGCCCTACAGCAACGTCATCCTGCGATGGGGTTGAGTGAATGAGGCGCGCCCTGGTGCCGCGGATGGAGCCGTACGTCTCGTCCATCTTCGGCGAGATGTCGACGATCGCGCTCGAGACCGGCGCCATCAATCTCGGCCAGGGATTCCCTGACACTGACGGGCCGGACGAGGTCAAGATGATCGCCCAGGCAGCGATCGCGGAAGGGCGAGGCAACCAGTACCCGCCCGTGCACGGACTGCCCGATCTCCGCGCGGCCATCGCCGAGCACCAGGAGCGCTTCTACGAGATCGAGATCGATCCCGCCACCGACGTGGTCGTCACGACGGGTGCCTCCGAGGCCATCCAGTCGTCGTTGCTCGCTCTGTGCGACAGCGGAGACGAGGTCATCGTCTTCGAGCCCTGGTTCGACATCTACGCCGTGGGCATTGCCCTCGCCAATGCCACGC
>Ga0129336_10000816_pt1 | contig 18476 bp, 20 predicted proteins | sample CPB6_02_DNA_FD_96878 | JGI IMG/M metagenome (GOLD analysis project Ga0129336, IMG submission 96878) | Freshwater to marine salinity gradient microbial communities from Chesapeake Bay, USA - CPBay_Sum_0.6_0.2_DNA | ecosystem: Environmental > Aquatic > Marine > Coastal | place: USA: Chesapeake... | reverse complement strand
TGCAAAATATAGATTTGGTTTTACAGGTACTCTTGATGGAACTCAGACTCATAAGTGGGTTTTGGAGGGATTATTTGGTCCATCGTATAAAATTATTCGCACCGATGAATTGATGGAAAAAGGATATCTAGCAAGTCTGGATATCAAAATTGTTTTGCTCAAGCATCCTCCTAGAAAATTTGAAACGTTTGAAGATGAAATCCAATACTTGATAAGTCACAATCAAAGAAACAACTTCATTAAAAATTTAACGTTGGATTTGAAAGGAAATACTCTTGTGCTTTTTAACAGAGTTGAAACTCATGGTAAACCTCTTTTTGAATTGATAAATACTAATGCGAAGAATAGAAAAGTATTTTTTATTCATGGCGGTGTTGACGTGGAAGATCGTGAACACGTTAGAGCAATTACTGAGAAGGAAAAAAATGCGATTATCATTGCATCATATGGCACTTTCTCCACAGGCATAAACATTAAAAATTTACATAATGTTGTTTTTGCTTCTCCATCAAAGTCTAGAATTAGAAACCTTCAATCTATAGGAAGAGTTCTAAGAAAAGGTGACAAGAAAACAAAAGCAACTCTATACGATATAGCAGACGATATTTCGCACAATCAAAGAAAGAATTACACATTAAATCATTTAATTGAAAGAGTTAAAATTTATTCAGAAGAGAATTTTAATTATGAAATAGTAAACGTTGCGTTACGAAATTAATGGAAGAAGAATTTTATGCACTCATTAAATTAGTTTCTGGAGAAGAACTCGTATCTTCAGTTTATGTTGACGAGGGAGAAGATGAAACAATTTTAATTTTACAAAATCCAGTGTTGATGTCCGTAAATACAAGATCAGTTGGAACTGTTCTAAAAATAGAACCGTGGATGAAAATAAGTGGAGAAGATCTTTTCTTTGTCAAACTTGATAAAGTGATTACAATGACTGAATTGGATTCAAACAATCAGTATCTAGATTACTATATCGAATATCTTGAAACGGGAAAAGTAGGAGGAGAACCTGGCACCGAAGTCAAGATGACAAGAAAAATGGGTTATCTCACTTCAGTAGAAGAAGCAAGAAAAACCCTAGAGGATTGTTTTAATCTTAAACAAGAAGATATTAAAGATAACTAATATAGTTCTTTGAACCTCGACAAAGGTATTGTACAGACTTTTCAAAGAGTTGTCAAGAGCTTGACACTTATGTTATAATTAAAACACATAAAAATTAAATATGTAAAATGGATGTCTAAAGCAAAATCGGAACATTATGTAAACAATAAGGAAATGCTCCACGCCCTTATTGTATATAAAAACAAAATTAAGCAAGCAGAAGAAAAAGGATTGCCTAAACCCAGGATTACAAATTATCTGGGAGAGTGCTTCCTAAAGATTGCCACACACCTTTCTTATAAACCAAACTTCGTGAACTACATGTTCAGGGAAGACATGATCTCTGATGGGATTGAGAATTGTGTGCAGTACATTAATAATTTTGATCCTAACAAGTCTTCAAATCCTTTTGCATATTTTACCCAGATTATCACCTACGCTTTTCTGAGAAGAATTCAGAAGGAAAAGAAACAACTAGATATTAAGAACAAAATTATAGAAAAGACTGGGTATGATGAAGTTTTTGTCGTTGATGAAAATTCATTGAACTCTAGTTCAAGTGACTATAATACAATCAAAGATAACATCCAGTATAGGTTGACCAAATGAATGATAAAAGAAAAGTTGCTGTAATTGGCGCTGGAACAGCTGGCGTTATTCAAGTATGCATGATGTCATATACTCTCGATGAGAGGGATTATGATATTGATTGGATTTATGATCCAGAGATGCCAATATTTGGAATTGGTGAAGCAACTACTCCACATTTACCAGAGATTTTTGGTGACGCTGGATTTTCTCAATGTTCTTTAATTGAGGAACTCCGTGGAACAATTAAATATGGAGTTAAGTTTTATGGGTGGGGCAAAACTCATGAAACTTTCTGGCATGAATTCAAACCACCAACTTATGGAATTCACCTAGATACAAAAGCTTTAAGCGATTACGCTTTGAAGTATATGGAAAACTCTAGATTTGGTAACGTAAAAGTTGTACCAGAGAAAGTCGAAAAAATTTACTCTTGGCCAGATAAATGCGAAATCAATGGAAGGTATTACGATTTTGTAATTGATTGCGGTGGAACTGATAGTTTGCTAGATCCAATTGAATATTCGGATAAGAAAGTTTTTACTACAGTAAATTCTGCATTAGTTTATAGAAAGAATACTCCTGGTCACTGGAACTATAGCGTCCACTATGCACACAAGAATGGGTGGATGTTTGTTCTTCCACTTAGAGATAGACAAACCTGGGGATATACTTTTAATAAAGACATTACCTCACTAAAGGACGCAAAAAAAGACTTTCAATCAATCTTACCAAATGAAGATCTATCATCCGTCAGACACGTCGAATGGAAACCTAGGTTTTCAACATACCTAATCAATGACAATGGCAACTATGCCAAGAATGGTAATGCTCTTGCCTTTATTGAACCGCTACAGAGTATCTCTGGACTTCATTATAGTGGAGTAGCGAACTTGCTATGCTTCTATTTGAATGAACGGATGACAAAAAAGCAAGTCAATGAAGCTTATGTGGATGATTGTAAAAACTGGAGCACCACAGTTGCTTATCACTATCAGTTTGGATCAATGTACGATAGTCCATTCTGGAATGATGTTCAGGAAAGAGCGAAAGAGTTGCTAGCTACTCGTCAGTGCTCCGAAGAGATGATCGCAAAAATTGCAGAATTGTCACCATCATCTTTAGAAAGACTTTCCATTGGAACAATGGGCATCGATGACATTGAGCAACTTAGTTATGGTCTTGGTGCAGAAACCGCAAATGCTTTCTCTCCATTTAGATTTGGAGAGATGACTTCTGGAAGTCTTTACAATGGAGGGGGTCCAGCGGATCTTTCCATGTACTTGCAATCCAACTAGTTTTGCTGTATACTGGAGATCTGATTTGTACCTCCTATGAAAGTTGCTATTATTACAGACCAGCACTTTGGAGCTAGGAAAGGATCCAAAATATTTCACGAATATTTTTTAGAGTTTTATAACGAGGTATTCTTTCCAACTCTCGAAAAGTTAAACATCAAGACAGTCATTGATATGGGCGATACCTTCGACAATCGCCGTAGTATCGATTTCTGGTCTTTGGAGTGGGCAAAAGAAAATTACTATAATAGACTTAAGGAACTAGGAGTTACGGTTCATACTATTGTAGGAAATCATACCGCATACTATAAGAATACCAATTCTATAAATGCGATCGAATTGCTACTTAACGAATATGATAATGTTGTTTGTTATGCAAAACCAACGGAAGTTACATTCGACAAATTAAAAGTTTTATTTTTACCTTGGATTAATTCAGAAAATGAGAAAAGCACTTTCGACCTTATTAAAAAGACAACTAGCACGGTTGCGATGGGGCACCTTGAACTCGCAGGATTTGCTGCTAATCGACAGTGCATCATGGAACATGGTTTTGATCGCAAGTTATTTGAGAAGTTCCAATCTGTCTTCTCGGGACACTATCACACTAGATCGACTGACGGGCAAATCTTCTACCTAGGAAACCCATACGAAATATACTGGAATGATGTAAATGATACTCGGGGATTTCATGTTTTTGATACTGATTCTCTTGATCTAAAAAATATCGATAATCCCTTTAAGATGTTTCATCATGTGTATTATGAAGATACACCCAGACAGTTGTTTAACTTTTCCCAGTACAAGAACAAAATAGTAAAAGTAATTGTTCGAAAGAAAAGTAACGACAAAGAGTTTGAAAAGTTCATAGATCAGTTGCTATCTGTAGAAGTTCATGATCTAAAGATTGTTGAAAACTTTGAACTGATTGAGAACGAAAATTTCGACATAGAAGAATCTGAAAACACCATCAATATCTTGAGTAAGTATGTTGATGAGGCGGAAATTTCATTAGAAAAATCCGATATCAAGAACATTATTCAGCAAATATATAATGAAGCATGTGAAGTAATTTAATGTACCTTCTCCTCAACAAAAATGAAGAAGAACGAGGGGCATATTGTGTTTTTGACAATCATGGAGACCGAGTTTTATTTTTGTTCGAAGAAGAAGACGATGCTGACAGATATGCTATGATGTTGTACGAAGATTCGGAAACAGAAGTCGAATCAGTTGAAATAGATGCTGAAGTCGCAATCAAAGCATGTCAAACCCAAGGGTGCAAATACACCATTGTTACTCCAAATGATATTGTAATTCCTCCATTCGACGATGATAAAGTTTGAAAAAATTAGATGGAAAAATTTTCTATCAACAGGAAATCAGTTTACTGAAATCTGCTTCACCAAGAGTCAAACAACTCTAATTGTTGGCACTAATGGTGCTGGTAAATCCACGATTCTGGATGCACTGTGCTTTGTTTTGTTCAACAAACCTTTCAGGAAAATTAATAAACCACAGTTAGTCAACTCTATGAATGAGAAGGACTGTCTGGTTGAGATTGAATTTACTATTGGCAGTAGAGAGTATCTTGTTAGAAGGGGAATCAAACCAGCGATTTTCGAAATCCATGTGAATGGAAAAGTTCAAGATCAACTCGCATCGAGTGGAGATCAGCAAAAGTATCTTGAGCAGAACATTTTAAAGTTAAACTACAAGTCCTTTACTCAGATTGTAATTCTGGGCAGTAGTACTTTTGTGCCATTTATGCAACTGCCTGCTGCTGGTAGAAGGGAAGTTATTGAGGATATTTTGGACATTAAAATATTCTCTGCAATGAATACATTGATCAAAGAGAAGATTAGAGCGACTAGAGAAAATATAAAAATTTTTGAACTCAAAAAGGAATCATTGTCTGATAAAGTTGAGATGCAAAAAACTTTTATCAGTGAATTGGAAGAACGTGGGCAAAAAAATATTTCGGACAAAAAAGATGCAATTAGTAAGTTCGAAAGTGAAGTGTCTGATCTGATACTGAAAAATAGTAGTATGAATGATGAATTGTCAGATAAAACTGACAAAATGCAAAACGTATCTAATGCAACATCGACACTTAAAAAGTATGGAACTTTGAAAACGAGGATCGGTGTAAAAGTTACTGATACTACAAATCATGTAGAATTCTTTGAAAAAAATACGGTTTGTCCTACTTGTACACAATCTATCGAAAATGAATTCAGATTAAATAGAATTACAGACGCTCAAGATAAACTAAAGGAGCTTACCCAAGGTCTCAATGAATTGGAGGAAGCGATTAAACTAGAAGAAGATAGAGAGCGTCAATTTACAGTTCTATCTCAAGAGGTAACTAAACTCTCACATGAAATTTCAAAAAACAATATTAGAATTTCTGGCATTCAACAACAAACAAAAAATCTTGAATATGAAATTCAAACTATTACCAGTCAACTACAAAACAGAAATTCTGAGCATGAGAAGTTAGAGTCATTTAAGGAGAATTTAGAAAAAACCTACACTTCAATAACAGAAGAAAAACGAAAAGAAACATATTATGATTTTGTATATTCTCTCCTCAAGGACGGTGGTGTAAAAACTAAAATCATTAAGAAGTATCTACCACTCATCAACCAGCAAGTTAATAGGTATCTTCAGATGATGGACTTTTACATCAACTTTAATCTTGACGAGGAATTTAACGAAAGCATTAAATCTCCAATCCATGAAGATTTTTCATATGCTTCATTTAGTGAAGGTGAGAAAATGAGAATCGATCTAGCACTCTTATTTACTTGGAGGGAAGTAGCACGATTTAAAAATTCAACAAACACTAATCTACTAATCATGGATGAAGTTTTCGATAGTTCTTTGGATGGATTTGGTACTGATGAATTTATGAAGATCATTCGATACGTCATAAAAGATGCTAATATATTCATCATTTCACATAAGACAGAACTACTTGACAAATTCGCGGAAACGATTAAATTTGAAAAGGTCAAAGGTTTCAGCAAGATCGCGTCATGAAAGTTCCAAACTGGCAACACCACTCTAAAAAAGAACAAAAACGAAAACTTAAACCTCAGGCACTGAGACAAGCGAAAGCAAGACTGTGCCAGTTCAAAAAGAGGTACATGGACCGTCCTTCGGGGCGGTCTTTTTCGTATAATACGTCCATACAAGAAAAAGCACCATGTCTGTAAACTTTGAGGTCAAAGGTCATCTAGCGCGTCTGCTCGCTACCGAAAATCTTGTGGTTGAGCATCGTAAGGTATCTACCGCTTCGTTTGACGTTATCAATCGTATTCTGGTTCTCCCCCTCTGGGAACGTGCTGAGAACTGCGTGTATGACCTTCTAGTGGCACATGAAGTTGGACATGCTCTGTACACCCCCAACGATGATTGGACGGTCTCTCATGACGTTCCTGCTTCGTATGTGAACATCACTGAAGATGCCAGGGTGGAAAAGTTGATGAAGCGTCGTTATCCTGGTCTCTCTAAAACTTTCTATCGTGGTTATCAGCAACTGAATGATGATGATTTCTTTGAGATTGGTGATGATGATATTGACACTTATAATTTTCCCGATCGGGCAAATCTTTATTTTAAAGTAGGTAATTACGTTAAAGTTCCCATCAATAATCCCGATGAGGAACAAATTATCAAAATGATTTCTGACTCAGAAACTTTTGAGGATGCTATTTGTGCAGCAGAGAAGATGTATGAGTATATGAAAAAAACTAGAGAAGAGACTAAGAAAGAAGATATTGATATTGAAACTAACAACCAAGTCAGTGGTTCTGGTTCTCAGCAAATGCCTAGCAATGATGATTCTGATGAGCAAGAAACTCCTGTAGAATCCGAGTCTTATGGCGGAACTGCTGAAAAGCAAAATCAAACCAATTCTCCTGAGCAATCCGAGGAATCCAATAAGCAAACCACGGTAGAGCAGAATGGTGCTGGAGATACTTTTGATGATGACTTGAAGACCGATAAAGCACTCTCTGATAATATCCGTAAACTTTCTGGTAATAGTACGTTTGAAGGTCCAGTTTATGTTGAGTTTCCGAAAGTAAAACTGGATAAAGTTATTGTTTCCAATTCGGAAATTCATAAGCATGTGAATGAATATTGGGACACTCAAGACAAGGTATTGACTTCAAATCCAAATAGGTATTATTCAACCTTCACAAATAGTCCTTATGAAGTTTGCGATGCTGAGTTTAAAAATTTCAAAACCTCTGCTCAAAAGGAAGTCAACTATCTGGTGAAAGAGTTTGAGTGCCGCAAGGCAGCAGACTCCTATGCCCGTGCTTCGACTGCCCGCACTGGTGTTCTGGACTGTTCCAAACTTCATACTTACAAATATAACGAAGATCTCTTTAAGAAAGTCACCACTCTTGCCGATGGTAAGAATCATGGTCTAGTGTTTATATTGGACTGGTCTGGTTCTATGTCTAGTGTTTTGACAGACACACTTAAGCAGTTGTATAATTTGATCTGGTTTTGCCACAAGTGCAATATTCCATTCGATGTCTATGCATTCACAAATGAATGGAAGTGTTATAGCGAGTGTGAAAGTCTTTCTGACGATTTTTCTAAAAAGGGATATTTCAGTGTCAATGAACAGTTCTCATTGATGAATCTGTTTACAAGTAAAGTTCGTACTAAAGAACTGAATGAACAGATGAAGTCAATTTACAGGATTGCTTATCACTTTGTTAGTCGTTATACTGTTCCTTATTCTGTTCCCACACGTCTCGGTTTGTCTGGCACTCCCCTCAACGAGTCCATGGTTTGCCTCAGTCAAATCCTCCCTCAATTCCAGAAAGATAACAACCTGCAGAAAGTTCACTGCGTTATTCTTACCGATGGAGAAGCACAGTCAAATTGTGTGACTATTGAAGTCAAACGTAATTATGATCAGGAACCCAGGATTGGAGTTCGCGGCATTGGACCTAATATGATTCTTAGGAATCGAAAAAATGGTCACAGTTATCCCTTGACTTCCAGTTACTATAATTATGGGGAAGTTACTAAAACCCTTCTCACTTATCTTAGGGATCAGTTGCCAAGTGTAAACTTCATTGGTATGAGAATTGCTGGTGGTAAAGAACTTGGAAATCTTCTTCGCAGTTTTATGGATCATGTTGCTGTTGACAAGTATATGTCTATCTGGAAGAAGGATCGCAGCGTTTGTGTTACTGGAACTGGGTACACAAAACACTTTATCTTGTCCTCCGCTTCTCTCCAGAATTCAACTGATTTTGAAGTTGCGGAAGATGCAACGAAAGTTCAAATTAAAAATGCTTTTGCCAAGTCATTGAAATCTAAGAAACTTAACAAAAAAGTTCTTGGAGAATTCATTTCTCTCGTGGCATAAATATCAAAGTTACTAGATCATTAATTGATAACGATGAAAGTTTGGACTGCTGATGAAATTAGGGAGGCTAGCCAGGTTAATAGCCCAGAAGAAATAGAAAGAGAATATACTGAATTTGCACCTGGGCAGGGATTTATTGTTATTAGAAATGTCTTCAAGAATTTTGAAATGTTTAGGGAGGTAATTAGGAGTTGTCCTTTTTACCCCAATACCCTTTCTAAATTGAATCCATTTTATACAAATGTAGCGCCAGATGCTCTACTAAAAAATGTAAAGGAAGTTATTTGCACACCAAAGTGGAATAATCTTGTATCATCATATGGTAATTACTATACCAATGATTTGATCGATTGTACTAAGGTTCAATCATATCCACACTCTGATAGTTTTACTGACCAACCAAAAGTTTTAGTTGGAAATATTTGGTTATCGGAGCATAACCCAAAAAATCAAACTTGTTTTTACTACAATAAGAAAACAGGAAAACATAATTGGACTGGGCAAGAGTACTTTGACGCTGCCCCTGCTTGGCGAGAAAGAGTGGATCAAAAATTTAGAAACTTTGTAGAGGATGATTTTTTGGTTAAAGTTGGAGCTGCTCCAACCGAGACTGGAACAATTAGCGTTTATTTTAGTGATATAATCCATGCACCTCATGTTGATTATGATGATCCAAACCCAAGACATTCTTATGTTTTGATGTTTGGCGATCAATCATATATGAATAGAATGGGTGGGATGATGGGTCCAATGGGAGCAATGCCAGGAAATGAACCAGGGAAAATGGGTCCATTCGGTAAAAAGAAAGGAGGTTTCCCACATATGTCAGAACTAACCATGATTGGTAGAAAAGGAATCTGACCTGTACCACTTTCTGAAGTGTCCATATGCCCTCCTCGGAGGGCATTTTTGGTATTATAATGCATTCATACACAACAGAGGAACACTTCTTCTCAATCATGTCTAAAGTGAATCAAGAACAACTCGTAGACAACATCAGGGATCTATATGGAAACAACGTGACTGCCGCAGATCTTCGCGGTTATTGTGCTTCCAAAGACATTTCCTACCAAACTGTAGTAAAATATCTGGATCAATATAAGACCAGTCGCGGTAACTGGAATCTAACCATCGCAGAAAAACTCGAAGAAACCTTCAAAAATCCTGCTACTATTCCGTCTGTGATTCAGAACCTCATTCCAGATAAAGATGATACCTTCGTCAAGTTTGGTAATTTTAACGATCTTAAAAAGATTGTCCAATCCCGTATTTTTTATCCGACGTTTATTACGGGTCTGTCGGGTAATGGTAAAACGTTTTCAGTTGAGCAAGCATGTGCTCAGTTGGGTCGTGAATTGATCCGTGTAAACATTACTATTGAAACTGATGAAGATGACCTCATTGGCGGATTCCGCCTTGTCAATGGCGAAACTGCTTGGCATAATGGTCCAGTCATCGAAGCGTTGGAGCGCGGTGCGATTCTTCTGCTTGACGAGATTGACCTGGCTTCCAACAAGATTCTTTGCCTTCAGTCCATCCTCGAAGGTAAGGGAGTCTTCCTCAAAAAAATCGGTCGTTGGGTAAAACCCGCTGCTGGTTTCAATGTGATTGCTACTGCAAACACTAAAGGTAAAGGTTCTGACGATGGACGTTTTATTGGAACTAATGTTCTCAATGAAGCATTCCTTGAGCGTTTTGCCGTGACCTTTGAGCAGGAATATCCTACTGCAACTGTTGAGCAAAAAATTCTGGAAGGCATTGCTCTGGACCTTGGCGTGGAAGACCGTGACTTCTGCAAGCGTCTTGTTGACTGGGCAGACATTATCCGTAAGACCTTTTACGATGGTGGTATTGATGAAGTGATCAGTACTCGCCGCCTGGTTCATATGATCAAGGCATTTTCAATCTGGAACGATCGTCTCAAGTCGATCCAAGTTTGTTTGAATCGCTTTGATGCTGAGACAAAGCAAGCATTCCTTGATCTTTATGACAAAGTGGATGCTGACGTTGACATCAATAACCAGGAGGATGTATAATGAATTCTTGGAGTATGCTTTATGATGAACTCAAAATGGAAGACCAACTGACTAGTTTTAATTTCACTCTTTCCGAAAACGGAATGATCAACATTGACAAAACCCCTGTTATGACTGAACCTACCAATCACCTCTGGAAATACAACGAAGATAAAATCCTGAAAGATGTTCAGGACTATGTGACTAGCACTTATGGTAGTCACTACTGTGGACACAATCAAGAGTATAAAGGCACTCAAACCATTGACCTGATGGCAGCAAAAAACTTGGCAGCACATTTCTGTCAGGCAAACATCCTCAAGTATGGCAGCCGCTATGGTGATAAGGACGGGCGCAATAAGCGCGATTTGCTAAAGGTTATTCACTATGCTATGCTTTTGCTCCATTTTGACGGTCACTACAACCGCAAAGATAATGGACTTACTGAATTCCGTTGATTATGAAACTCCGAACCCCAATGAAATTTTCTGAAAAAACTATTAATATCCTTAAGAACTTTGCTACTATCAACAATTCGATTCTAGTAAAGAAGGGTAATCGTCTTCGCACAATCTCTCCAATGAAAAACATTTTGGCAGAGGTTGATATTGAGGAGGAAATGCCCAAAGACTTTGCCATCTACGATCTTGGGCAATTCCTAAATACCATTTATCTTTTGGATACACCCGAGTTTGATTTCTCCAATGACAATTATGTACTAATCAAGGAGAACAAAAGTAAGTTCAAGTACTTCTATGCAGACTCAAACCTGATCATCTGCCCCCCAGAAAAAGAACTTGTGTTGCCGTCAAAGGATGTTTGCTTCCAACTTGAGAAGGAACAACTCAATCAACTTCTGAAAGCAGCAGATGTTCTGGGTCTTCAAGATCTTTCTGCCGTTGGTGAAAATGGTTCAGTCAATCTGATTGTTCGTGATAAGAACAACAGCACCTCCAATGATTATTGTATCACTGTTGGTACGACTGATAAGGTGTTTACCTGCAATTTCAAACGAGAGAATATCAAGATTATTCCTGGTTCATATGATGTTGTAATTTCGTCAAAACAACTTTCCTGCTTTACCAATAAGCAGTATAATCTTGATTATTACATCGCTCTTGAACCTGATTCTACTTTCGGATGAACATTTTTGTAACTAACCAGTTTCCCGCTGAGAGTGCTATTTGTCTCCCAGATAAGCACATCGTTAAGATGCCCCTAGAGTGCTGCCAAATGCTTTCTATTGTGGCATCAGATAAGTGGGGGTACGGATATGGTCCTCTTCCCAAAACAGATGGAACCCCATACAAAACCGACAAAGGCGCGTTTCGAAACCATCCCTGTACTAAATGGGCAGCACAGACCATTGATAATGCTTACTGGTTAATTAAATGGGGAATGAACCTATGTGATGAGTACCACCTGAGATATGGAAAAATGCATTCCTGTTACAGTACTCTAGTTCATGCATATTACATTTTTCCCAAAGGTAAAATAACTAACGTAACACCGTTTGCTAGGGCAATGCCAAATGAATTTAAATTTGACAAAAGCATTGACACTTTTACTGCTTACAAGCGTTATATCGCATCCAAACCTTGGGTTGCATCTAATTATCTTCGTATGCCGCAACGAAAACCTGAGTGGGTCTGATATATGAATTTTGAATATTGGTATGTTTTTCCAGTTGCTATTTGCGTAGCAACTTTGTGCAATGCCTCTGGATTCTCTGGAAGTGTTTTGTTTCAACCATTCTTCAATTTTATTCTGCAAGTTCCTATTGCTCAATCAGTAGCAACAGGTATTGCAACAGAAACTGTTGGGATGACCAGTGGTGCATTTAGATACTGGAGAATGGGTAAGATTGATTTTAAAGCAATTCGTAAAGTATTCCCATATGTGTATTGTGGAATTGCTGCTGGAATCTTTCTTTTTGTTTTTCTTCCAAAAATCTGGTTAAGGTTGTTAGTTGGTATTGTGATCTTTTTGATTGCCAGTTATCAACTTTATTGGGCATATCTCAATCAGATGAGCACTCACTATAGAGCAGACCCAAAAGTTCTTGGATCATTCAAATCCAAAATTAAGTCTTTCTTTGCTGGGGTATTCTCTGCTTCTACTGGTACGGGTATTGCCGAAATTCACCAACCAATGTTTGAGCATGATGCTGGACTCGCAACCAAAAGATCAAATGCTACTGCAATTTTAATTGAAGCACTTGGTAATTGGTTCATTACATTACTCAATATCAAATTGGGTAATATCAATTATGAAATTTTAATCTTCAGTGCCAGTGGAGTTATGATCGGTGGGCAAATTGGTCCATTGATTTCTCGCTCTATACCTGATAGACTACTGAAGATGGCATTTGGAATTTCCGTTGCCTTTATAGGTTTGGTTTACATTGTAATTTCTTTGACTACCATTTTATCATGACTAACTTTTTGTGGGTGGAAAAATACCGCCCTAAGACGATTGAAGATTGTATCCTCCCCCAGAATCTCAAAAAAACTTTTCTTGATTTTCTAGAGGAGGGAGAGATCCCAAATATGCTTCTTGCTGGTCCTCCTGGTATTGGAAAGACTACGGTTGCAAAAGCATTGTGTGAACAATTAGGAGTAGATTATTATGTCATCAACGGGTCTGATGAAGGACGATTTCTGGACACGGTACGGAACCAAGCAAAGAACTTTGCTTCGACCGTATCACTTCAAGCAACTGGTAAACACAAAGTCATCATCATTGATGAGGCAGATAATACAACCCACGACGTACAACTCCTCCTACGGGCAAATATTGAGGCGTTTTATAACAACTGCCGATTTATCTTTACCTGCAACTATAAAAACAAAATTATCGAACCTTTGCACTCCAGGTGTGCAGTTGTTGAGTTCTCAATCACTGGTAAAGAAAAAGCGAAACTTGCTGCTGGATTTTACCAGCGTCTTTCGCAAATTCTTACCGAGGAAAAAGTAAAGTATAGTGATAAAGTACTTATCGAACTCATCAACAAACACTTTCCAGATTGGCGTAGGGTTCTCAATGAATGTCAGAGATACTCCGTTGGTGGAGAGATTGACACTGGCATTCTCGCATCTTTCTCTGACATTCCCGTAAATGAACTTATTGAACACCTTAAGAAAAAGAACTTTCCTGAAGTCCGCAAGTGGGTGGTGGGCAATTTGGATAACGATTGCTCTGTTCTACTCCGTCATGTTTATGATGCTCTTTACCCAGTATTGGATGGTCCCAGTATTGCTGCTTGTGTTCTCATCGTTGCTAAGTATCAGTATCAGTCTGCCTTTGTTGCGGACCAGGAAATAAACATATTGGCAGCATTAACTGAAATTATGGTGGAGTGTGAGTTCAAATGAAATCGTTAAAAACCCCTCTTCGTTATCCTGGCGGAAAGTCTAGGGCAGTAACTAAAATCTTTAATCATCTCCCTGATATGTCGAATGTCAGAGAGTACCGTGAACCATTCCTAGGTGGTGGTTCTATGGCAATTGCAATTACGAAACAATATCCAGATATCAAAGTTTGGGTAAATGATTTATACAATCCCCTGTATACATTCTGGTCCATTCTTCAAGATCGACCGCAGGAACTTTATGAGATCTTAAAGGGATACAAGGAGGAGCATGGTACTCCAGACCTTGCCCGTGGATTATTCAATCAAATGAAGATTGAATTGAACCATAAAGAATCGGAAGATATTTACCGAGCAGCAGCATTCTACGTCATTAATAAATGTTCTTTCTCTGGTCTTACTGAAAGTTCGTCATTTAGTGCTCAAGCATCTGATAACAATTTCAGTATGCGAGGTATTGAAAAGTTGCCCGAATATTCTAAATTAATCAAGAATTGGATTATCACAAATTATTCTTACGAGATGCTTTTGCAAGGAGATCCAGCGACTTTTGTTTATGCCGATCCCCCATATGATATCAAGGATAACTTATATGGGAAAAAGGGTAACATGCATAAGGGATTTGATCATGATTTGTTTTCTTCCCGCATGAATTTTTGCGACTCTCTTTGTATGGTGAGTTATAATTCGTCTAATCCAATTCTTGATCGATTCAAAGAATGGAATGCCGTTGAATTTGATTTGACTTATACTATGAGATCTGTTGGTGATTATATGAAAAATCAACAGGGCAGGAAAGAACTTTTACTTTTGAATTATGGAACTTAAGGATTGGTTGAACTCCATTAACTTCGATAAGAATAATATTATTCAAGAAGATCCGACTGTAGAAAACAAGTATCCTCCATACATTGTGAACAAATGCATGTCTGGTCATTTGGATAGTTTGATGTTTGCGAATGAGATGAATATGCATTACTCACTTGATAAAAAACTACAATACGATTTTTACATAAATAGTCTTCGTAAGCGGAAAAGATTTTCTCCGTGGATTAATAAAGAAAAGATCCAGGACATTGATTCCGTCAAACAATACTATGGATATAGTAATGAAAAGGCTAAACAAGCACTCAAAATTCTCACCGACGAGCAACTTACTTTCATCAAATCTAAACTTGACATTGGAGGAAAAAAATGACGGTATCTGAACCTGAAGTATCTTGGTCGCAAGATCAAATGGTTGAAGTTGTATTAAACGAACCTGATGATTTCTTGAAAGTCCGAGAAACTCTTACTCGCATTGGCGTAGCATCACGCAAAGAAAAAAAACTGTATCAGTCTTGTCATATTCTGCACAAGCAAGGTAGATACTACATCGTCCACTTTAAAGAGTTGTTTGCTCTGGACGGTAAACACGCCAACCTAACTGTAAATGACGTTCAACGTCGCAATCGTATTGCACAACTTCTTGCTGATTGGGGATTGATTACAATTATTTCCACTCAGTATGTTACTGATATTGCACCACTCAATCAAATCAAAGTTCTTTCATACAAAGAAAAGAACGAGTGGGAACTTGAAACAAAGTACAATATTGGCAAAAAGAAAAAAGCAGAAGAAACCGAATGATTCTGTAGGGAGTTCAACACTCCCTTTTTTAATGCTTTTGCCTATATAGTAATTGAGGATGCCTAATGGGTCCTTTTAACTCACAGACGCTTATGGAGGTCTATTATGTGGACAACACATATCAAAAAGTACGGTACTAATGACATCGTACAATTCTTAAATGATGTGGATAAGTATTCAATCGGTATGGATGAATGGATGCATCGTTTTACAACAAAGCATGAATCTCATGCAAACTATCCGCCATATAACCTTGTAAAAGAAACCAGTATTGATTTCAAACTTGAAATTGCACTTGCTGGATACAAGAGGGAGGATATTGAAGTTTATTCGGAGTGGAATAAACTATTCGTTGATGTTAAAAAATCAAGTGATGATGACCTAGAATATGTACATAGAGGATTAGCTCGAAGAGCATTCACTCGTACTTGGACTTTATCCGATGACGTTGTAATTGATGGTGTTGACTTTGTAGATGGTCTCTTAACAATTAAGTTGAAGAGAGTAATTCCAGAACACCAGAAGAAAAAAGTTTATTCGATCGGAGAAAGTGATTCTGTATCTGAATCACAATTGCTGACTGAATAAATAATATCGCCAAATATCGTCGGCGCAAAGGGGAAGCTTGACAAAGACCAAGCTTCCCTTTATAATAAAACTATTCATTTGATAAAGTATGTCAGTTAATCTCGTTTATATGCTTTCGGGCGATCTTGTTATTGCAGATGTAAAGGAAATCACAGTTCAAGAAAGACTCATTGGTTATCAGCTAGATAACCCACATAGAGCAGACATTATGGATCCCAGCATGATGGGCGGCGGTCCAGGCGGTCCAGGCATGGGCGGCGCAGGTGGTTCGGATGATGCAGATAGTCTAAAAGATCTGTATGGTAAAGACATGCTCAAGGGGCACAGTAAGGATTCTAGAGTTGGCGATCCTTCTAGGTTCCTCACCGACAAACCACCTCTGATTAAAGATAATAAAGAGCAAGTTACAATTGATATTAACCTAGTTCCTTGGCAACCACTGGCAAAACTTCCAACTTTTACTCTTCCAGCAGATAAAATTGTTTGTGTATTTGAACCAGTCAGAGATCTTTTAAGAGCATATAATGAAAAGATCGAAGCAGAAATGGGTGCAGTAAATGGTGGAACAAATATTAAAAAATCAAATCCAAAGTCGGTAAAACAAATTCTTGATGAACTAGACAAAAAAACTAAGGAGTGATTATGGTTCAAGTTATTATTCTGAAAACTGATGAAGTTTTAATTAGTGAAATTGAAGAAGTTGAATCGGAACTGGGTGAACCAGATTGTAGATTAATTAATCCAGTTAAAATACTTTGTAGGCAAGATGCTCCAGACGTTCCACCAGAAGGACGGTTTGAAAAGTGGCTCAGTGAGTTTACCAGTCAGACTCAAACTATGCTACACTCAGATAGTATAATGACCTTGGTGGAGCCACATAAGGCACTCATCGATGCTTACCAAAAGTTCTTGAATAAATGAAGTTCTATACAAATGTTCAATTAGTCGGGGATAACTTCCTTGTTCGTGGTTACGATAACGGCAACCACTTCATGACCAGGGAAAAGTTTTCTCCGACTCTTTTTGTGCCCTCAAAAACTAAAACAAAATACAGAACTCTCAGTGGCGAGTATGTCGAACCCATCAAACCAGGGACAGCGCGTGACTGCAGGGAATTTATTAAAAAGTACAGTAACGTAGATGGATTTGCTGTCTACGGAAATGAAAGGTATATCTACCAATACATTTCAGAAATTTATTCTCAGCAAGAGATTAAGTTTGATATTAGCAAGATCAATCTAATCACGATTGACATTGAGGTTGCATCCGAGAATGGATTTCCCGATACGGAGTCTTGCTCAGAAGAAATCCTAACAATTACGATACAGAACTATACAACTAAGAAGATCGTAACTTGGGGAAGGAATGAGTTTGACAACAAGCAAAGTAATGTAACTTATATCGAGTGTCAGTCCGAGCATCATTTGCTATCATCTTTCCTAAACTTCTGGTCAAAACAATATCCAGAAGTTATTACTGGTTGGAATTGCCAACTGTATGATATTCCTTACATCTGTGGAAGAATGGATAGAGTGTTGGGTGAAAAAGAACTCAAGAAACTTTCTCCATGGGGTCTTGTGAATAGGGGAGAAACTTTTATCAAAGGTCGTAAGCATGTGACTTATGATATTGTTGGTATTAGCGTTTTGGACTATCTTGATCTATACAAGAAGTTTACTTACAAGGCACAGGAGTCTTACCGATTAGATCATATTGCTGAGGTTGAACTGGGTAAGAAAAAATTGGATCACAGTGAGTTTGATACATTCAAAGACTTTTACACTAATGGGTGGCAAAAGTTTGTTGAATACAACATCATTGACGTGGAACTCGTTGATGAGTTGGAAGATAAAATGAAATTGATTGAACTTGCGCTGACTATGGCATATGATGCCAAAGTTAACTACACTGATGTCTTTTATCAGGTGAGAATGTGGGATACGATTATCTACAATTACCTGAAGCAAAAGAATATCGTTATCCCACCTAAGGAAGAAACCTCCAAAGACGATAAGTATGCTGGTGCTTATGTAAAAGAACCTATCACGGGCAAGCATGATTGGGTAGTATCCTTTGACCTCAACTCACTGTATCCTCACTTGATTATGCAGTACAACATTTCTCCAGAAACTTTGTTGGATGAGAGGCACCCAACCGTTTCGGTTGATCGGATCCTCAATGAGGAAATTAACTTTGAATTGTATAAGGACTATGCAGTTTGTGCTAATGGTGCAATGTATCGTAAAGATGTAAAGGGATTTCTTCCAGAACTGATGGAAAAGATCTATAAAGACCGCACCATCTATAAAAAGAAAATGCTTGCTGCCAAACAAGAGTATGAAAAGAAAAAAACAAAGGAGTTGGAAAAGGAGATTGCACGTTGCAACAACATCCAAATGGCGAGGAAGATTCAACTTAACTCTGCTTATGGTGCTATCGGCAATCAGTATTTCCGTTATTACAAACTAGCAAAC
>Ga0129336_10000814_pt1 | contig 18479 bp, 26 predicted proteins | sample CPB6_02_DNA_FD_96878 | JGI IMG/M metagenome (GOLD analysis project Ga0129336, IMG submission 96878) | Freshwater to marine salinity gradient microbial communities from Chesapeake Bay, USA - CPBay_Sum_0.6_0.2_DNA | ecosystem: Environmental > Aquatic > Marine > Coastal | place: USA: Chesapeake... | reverse complement strand
GTATACTTGTCTCGTTTACCAAAGGAATGAGCCCCGTCGTCGTAATATTTTTTGTCTTTTGGTCTTCCGATTCCAAACATTTACTAGTAGAAAAGATTTTATTTCATTCTTCCTACACGATGATTGCGTTTTTGTACATATCCACCTCGTTTATAACCTGGGTCATATGTATAAAATAATGGAGTTGTAACATGTCTATTTTCTTCAATTTCATCTAACACACCAGTCACGCTATCAAGATTGCGAAAAAAACGACCAATATGTTCCCAATTCAAATTATCACTTTTTGGAAATTTTAATCCATGTGCTATCAAGTCGTCCATATAATATTCCTTACCTTTATGTTCCACTACTTCAAACTCACCAGGTATAGACAACGTTTGAATCATTTCATTCCAATACATACGTTTTTGTTCTTTTTCGTCAGAATCTTCAACTCCTGGTTGTGATATATTTTCTTGTTCGTATCCTGGTCCTAGTGTATATTTTTTTAGTACAGCATATTTAGGAAGACCCTTTTTCTTACCCGTTTCATCTCCTCCCACTGCAGCCATTTCTTTATCTTTGTAAAGAAAATTATTTCATCATTCCTATACGATGTCTACGCGTATTGATTCGACCCCCACGTGCACGTGCTGCCATTGCTTCTTCTATTTCCGAATCCCATGTTTCTTTTCTCAAAAGCAATTCCGTGTAATATTCGTATAAGCGTTGCGTTTTCTCTTGTTCCGTCTCATCTTCTTTCATCATGATACTATCTAAATATTCCATCTCTGCGGCTAGGTTAAACGAAGTAAGAGAAGGAAAATCTCGATAACGTTGGTTGTAATCGTCAAGCATTTTGTAAATCTGCTTGTACCATTGCTGAGGAGGTGTATCTCGTGCGTATACCCTCGTACTCATTTCTTTACTAGAGTAAAGAAAATAATTATTCGCCAGGGTATTCCATCTTTCGCAATTCCGTAATCACCCAGTTAATCTCCCTCACGGGAATATTACAAATCTCAATCTGTTTATCTGGACTATCCTTATCGATATATCCTCGACTATTGTACGGATAGCTGGGATTATATTTCCCCCAATAAAAGATACACGATTTAATCACCATGTCGGGTTCAAGCAGAAGTGTTCCATCGAGTCCAATATCCATATTGATGCGGAGGTAGTTGGCGGATGATTTCGACGGGGTAGACATCTTATCTATACCAATCATTTTAATATATGAAATTGGTAACATTCCGCCAATACTTCTAATGTAATCATATCTGTCTTGGCGAGTAGTCGTCGACGCAATTGACATACCGCCGATGTCATTAATTGTGAACGCTTAAAATCTGGGTTTTCCTTGTACTTGTTCTTTAACCAGCCTTGAATGTACTGGTATGACCGTTCCGAGAACTTTCTTGTCATTTGTATATTATTAATATACAAGATTTTAAATTTGAATTTTTTATATATTAATATACGGGGGTGAACTGGGAGGGTTGGTCCACCGTGTCCGTCTGGTCCGGTCCATGACCCCCTCCCAAGTCTATATATAAAAGGTATACTCATTTATTTTTTTTTGATAAAAATCAAAAAAATATTTTCTATTATATTATATTTCTTATTTTAATTAAAAAGGATGGACCAGAAGGACCAAAGGACACAATAAGAAATCAAGCACGAATCAACCTGTAAAAAAAGAATAGTTAGGTCCTCCTCTCTAATCCTGGTCCACAATACCATGGACTGCGATTTTAAATTCTTTCAGAAACAGTTCTCTCGATTCGGCGAGGCTTGGAAAGACTCTGACACGTTCTCGCTTCCCGTCCTCGTCTCTAGGTCGAGTATCTTTATAATTTAAAAACTTTAAGTGTCGCCAAAAGAGAACAGAAGATACAGTACGAAAAAGATTTCCGTTTTTACACCACCTCGAATACCTATCGTATACATTAGCCATACTAATCTCACCAGCCGCGTATTCATTCCATTGAAACTCGTTTTCCAACTCTTCTTTAACCCACTGAATTGAACTTTCCATAGTTAACTCTTTCTGGTCGTTAAGAGCTTCTGTTAATGGAAACTCTTTTGAATCAAATCCTGTCAAATCGAATTGATAAAGAAAATCTGCGACATCTTGAATAGGTACTTTTAGAATAGCGTCCATGTATTCTTTCGACTCTTTCGTTCGAACTCCAGTAAACTTATTGTCACATTCTAGAACAAAAAACCGACGAGTATTATCACCAGCAGGAATAACCCAGTCTTCATTTGAGGCGATTGCGACATTAGCAAATGATTGTACGTGATATGACCCAACACCTTTATGTTCGATTTTAACCGTTTCTTCTGTGATAAGAGCCTTAAGTATACCAGCAGCCTTCTTATCCCCACCCCATGTAAGCTCATCTAAAAATAACAGACAGCAACCTTCAAGCGAATTCGTAAATTGACCGAATAAATCGTTTTGATGCTTAATAGGACGAAACGCTCCCTGTTGACATGTTTCTTTATCATACAACCCTAATATAGACCCGATAAAGTGAGATAAAATAATACCTTTACCAGCACCCTCCTTTGAACGTAACACTAAAGCTACCTCGGTTCGTTTCCATGGAGTCTGAACGCATTGAGCTAACCATCGAATGACGTATTGGTAATATGTATCGTTATTTTTACACCAAATCATTTTAATATGGTTTAAAACAGGCTCAATCGAAATATTTTTATTTCCAGAAGGTAAATAATGAAATCCTTTGAATACATTATAAAAAGGTTGGATTTCCATACTTGGATAAAAGTTGATATTTTGATATTTTATTCTTTTATTGTAAGTTAGATAGTCATCGTTCAAAGAAAAACAAGGTTTCCATAATAAACCCGCTTTACGTAAAGCCTTTGAATTTTTATCTTTACAATACGTCGATGAAAATTGGTTCATTTTCATAGGAACATGAGAACGTCGATATTTATTTTCGTGCACGAAATGATAGTTATGTCGAACGATTAGATAATTTGACGATTCGATTGTTGCGAAAAAATAATCACATAGGCGAAGAATAGGCTTTAGATATTCATCTCTAGTGGTAAACTCCTCCAGCTCGTCCCGATACATAAAACAATATTCATTAATTAATTCGAAATCAAAATCAAGCAGAGGCTCGAGATCGAAATCTAAGACCTCTTTTTGTTTTTCAACTTGAACTTCAGGAACGTAAGGGGGCAATTCGTGTACGTTCAAAATATTAGAAAAGGGAATAAACTTTTCCATCTTTTTATCAATAAACGTCAACGCAATACCCGTAGTATCTTTAATATAGGCGTTCAACTCACGATACAATGATTCTTTCTTATCTTCACTAACCAAGGAATGAAGAAACCCATCAAAACAATATACAAACACTTTGATTCCACGTTGAGCGAAAAATTCCATTGCTTTTAATACAATTTGATTTTCCAAGTTATTAAGGTAAGAGGACATGGCTGAATAACGTGGTTTGAATTTGTCTTTTTTCTCTGCTTCTTTCATCAAAGCTGGAAAGCGTAATTTTATCTGTTCCGCAAGTCTATCACAATCTTGTTTGAACGATTCAATCAGAGAATAACATTCTTCGTTTTGATGTACTTCAATAGGAATATTTTGACCGTATAATGTTGCGTTATACAATTCTTTCGCCTGTTTTCTGGACCAACCGAGTTTATCGATAAAGGTTTTCATAAGGTCTTCTCGATGGTCAATGTAACGCTGAAATTCGTCGCATATAACACCAAAATGTTTCGCTACGTACAACGCAATGGTAGGGTGACAACATACGGCATCGGTATCCGTAGCGATGTGTCGATACAATGAGTTGCGAAAAGCACTAGGTAGTCCTTGACACGAAGTTCGTTTTGCGTACATACGACTAGGTTCACCTTTATTTTTGGATTGATACGTGACTGGCTCGTCCAATTGGGAAACATAGTTATCCCATATTTTTCTAGCTGCCTTACCAGTTAATTTTTCTCCCCTAGGATTTTTAGGATTCGTAAAAGGCATATTGATTTGTTCGAATCGCTCCGTAATCATAGCAACCATATCTCTATCGGGTTGTTCGGTGAGAACTAGTTCAAAAGCCGTGTCGCAAAATTCCAATTTCATTTTGTATATTATTATCAGTTTAGATAATAATTTTTTTTTATTTTTTTTCATTTTTAAAAATGAATTTAAAAAAATATATAATAATATACAAATACAAATATGAACCGAGAGGATTTATTGCTTCGATACTTTATGATTGATGTTTCTGGAAATGAAATTGATGGATTTCGAGAACATTATGTCCGTATACGAGATGACCTTATTACCAAAAGTAAAAAGACGGAATTTTTACATGTAATGGATATCCTTATTCCCGAATGGAGAGAGGATGGTATGATTCCTGGTAAATTTTCGATAACTGATGTGAATTACAAAGACGACCAGCTTTGTATTTGTACCCAGTGTATCACTGACTTGTGTCTTTTAAAACACCCTACATTGCCCTACTCGGTTCAAGTAGGTAATGTGTGTGTTGGTAAAATTAGCCCTGACTTACAGCGTGAAGCCGAAAGTTTATTACGTAAGAAAAAGAAAGAAATAGAAGAAGAAAACCAGCGTCAACAAAAGAAACAATGGGACGATTATAACGACAAGATAAAGCAAATTCATCTTGGATTAGAAAAAGTAAAAAACGAACTAGTCACCAGAGTCGAACGAGAACACGACGAACAAATGTTTATGAGAAAACACTTTAACCAACTTCAACAACGATTGTCTATGCTCGACTCCAACTTACAATTTCTAATGGACGTATTCCGTCGGTGTACGGAATGTAAACGTTTATCTATCCCAAAGGAAGAACCAAGCTATAAAACAAAATGTTTTACATGTTATAAAAAATAGTTATTACCACAACAGGTATAACGCAAGTTGTTCTCCGAGTGTATGTTTGGTATGTCGCAGATGGTATAAACGTCGACGTTCCTCGGCATATTTTGATCCCTTTTCTTTAAGAAAGGTAGGGTAGTCTCCATACCTGATGTCTCCGATACTGTCAAGGTACTTTCCGTCTTTGTATACGTCGATTTTCTTGAATTTGCGTGAACTAGGTTTAACAGTAAGTCCAGCTTGTCTTGCTTTGTCTTTTGTGTATTCGGTGATGAGATACATTTTTTATTATTATACCAATAGTATAATAATGATTACATTTACAGTACCTGAGAATACATTCGGGCGGGATTACCCGTCTCTACTTCGTCGCCTTGATACCATTCGTGCCATGTTAGAGACAGAATACGAAGAGTTTAAAAAGTCGGAGCAAGAACGAAAGGAGTATATCAAAGAAACACAGGAAAAGATGAAGAAACGTAAAGTAAAAAAGGGAGTCGTCCAAGCTGAAATCACACTAGAAGATTAATCGTCTTCCTCATCATAAGGCATACAATCGGGACAAAACACACGACCTTCATAGATAGTCAAGTTGTTTCCTGGTTCGTATACGGAACATTGTTCTTCGATATTCCCGCACTCTTCGCAAAAGCAATTCTTACAACGATACGTATCTTCGTCGTGGATTTCAGCCTTGCCGCAGCAACAGATAAGCATTCCGTTTGTAAGGTCAGTAGAAACTCGGACATATCCGTCTAGTTTCTCGCTATACTTCCAAATCTCGTCGCAGTCGAAACAGATAATGTCACCTGTCATATCACCTTTGTAGTTCCACCAGTACTCCTCGTCTTGAAACGCATTACAAATTCCGCACTTGGAATTGTGTTCCGTTCCAAAATCCATGTCGCAATAGTCAATAAAGTTCATCTCGTTCGTGGTTAAAGTGTACCTGACCTATTCATTTCTCAGATTTTCATTTTTTATACTAGAAGAATACAATCGAATATTTATCTCCGACATGAGGATTATTCCAATGAGTTTTTTCAGCTCCATTAAAAGTAAGTGGTTTTTCGAATGTGTTAAAGACTTCTCCCTCGATTACTAGCTCTCCACCAGTATAATTACCAAATGAAACGATGCAACTCTTTGATTGATTTGACGTATCTTTATGAGGAGGGCATATAACGTTATGGTTTACATGTATGGATTGAAATGGAAAGTCACATATCGTTTCTCCATATTTTTTTAATGCCTCATATAATATAGGGTATTTTCTTGAATAATATGAAAGTCCAACTTTTCCACTAAATCGAGCCTTTGTAATACCTAGTGTCATACTTCGATGTTTAGGAAACCCTCTACGATTATTTCGTCCATTTTTATATGGAATAGTGAATTGTTTTAGTAGTTCATACATACTATAAATGAATTGTGAATTTAAAATTATTATACCAATAAAGTATAATAATGCCCCTTACACATGAAACGGTTAAAAAACGTTACAAAGTCGGACAAGATCCGATAGCCGTCCATACAAAAGTATACGATATGAAAGTAGACGAATTATCAAAAGATATCGTCCGTGAACTAGCCAGAGATGCTCGAATGCCAAATTATTGGAATCGATCCAAACAAGAAATGATAGACTACATTAATGAACAAGAAGAATTACCTTTACATAAGATTCAACTCAAAGTATTTCGATCTAGATACTAAAAAACATTTCGTGGATTTGTTCATACGTAAAGTAATTCGAGATATCGTCAGGAGGAGTTTCTTCTCGTATACGTGCCACGTCTTTTCTAATCTTTTTGAAATACTCTTCTTCCTCTTCTGGAGTAAGAAGTCGGTGGTTCTTTTTGTAATATGCCTTTTGATTCTTTTCGAGCATGCTATTGTAGAACTCGGGATCATTTTGTTTCTTTTGGTGGTAGCGTTCACGGGCGATACGATTCATCTTTTCTTTATTCTTCTGGTAGTAATTCTGGCGTTGTTTCTTTTCTTCCTTTTCCTTTTCCATATTATTATCTAGTTATGATAATAAATATGTATATCGAAAAAGCGTTTTCAGCGGGAGGAGAAGTGGGAAGGAAATACTATGTCGAGCCATTTGGAAGGACAGTTCGACTCATGAATTCAAAAGCAAAAAACTTGACAGAAGGTGGACTTATCAAGTGGGAAGAAGGTCAATATAATCCATTCACAAGTGACTTACAGCGGGATAATATGATTGTCCTTTTGGAAATCGGGTCAATGGTGGTTCCACGTCCAGTGATTCACGTATTCCACGAATTCGAGGAGAAGTATTACAAGTTGAAACAGCCGAAAATCACAGATGAATCATTGATAACAGAAGTTATTGTCATGCCAGAAGAAGCCATTGTGCCGAAAAAATTCGTACCAGACTTTAAGGTATTTTTGAAACAAAAAGGAGTGACAATACCCATTCCAAAAGAAAATCTGTTTGTTAATGAAAAAAAATATTATAAGTAGTAATAGTAAATGGTTCTCGTTCAATTCGTGGTAACAAACTCTGCTGGGGGGTCGCTTACAGCAAATAACAATACATACTTTGATGTTCCCTTATATGGAGTCTATGATATCAACGTCATTTCACTACAATTTCATGATTCGGGTCCAGCAACTCAATTTAGGGTCGTTGAACTACAAAGTGATATCTTACGATTTCCACATTCTAATCGACAATTCCTAACGTTTCTAAATAACGCACAAACGGCAATCAACTTTGAAGCCTCGGCTGAGAATATGCCTTCCGTTAAAAACATTGATTTGAATGGTAAAATTCTTATTAATGCCAACGTAGTAGCAGGGACAGCATTTAACAATTTTCATATGGTTCTTACATTAGAAGCAACGGTATCAAACAAAGCAAAATAAATATTTTAATATTAATAGAGTAGTAATATGTTCGCACATCGTTCATCTGGAAAAATCGGTTCAGCGGGAGTGAAACCGACTCCAAAAGACCAAAAACCTGCACCAATGCCACAAATGGAAATCAAACAAGAAGTAGAGGAAACCGTTTTTCGTCCACCGAAAGAAAAACGTAAAAAATTAAAATTCCAACGTGAGTGAAAAAAACGAAAAAAAAATTAAAAATTTTATCTTGTTTAGTTCTAAACAAGATGTCTTCATACGTTGCTGCTGGTAACAATATGCAATACGTGCTTCCCTTCCAAATGGACGCCGTCCCCACTTCCTTTAAATCAAATTTAGCTCCTCGTCCTATTAACTGCGTACTTCAGACGGTAAACGTTCAAGCAACTTCTGGAAACCAAAGTTTGGGTGGAACGACTACGATTCAAGTCCCTCTCGGAAACAGTTCGTATATCTGCAATCCTTACCTTCGTTTCCGTGTAGTATACACTAGTGCTGGAAACCCTACGTGCCGTTTTAAGGGTTCAGCTGGTGGTGCCTCTGCCTTGATTTCTTCTTTACAAACTTCCATTAACTCTACCTTGATTGATAACATTCAAAACTATGGCTTGGGTGTCATGGAACCTATTCTCTCTCATTCTACTTCTCGTGATTGGCTCGTACAAGATGGTTCCGTTCTCATGAATACTACTACCACGTTTACCCTTGCTGGTAACACGTTGACTGAAGTCTACTGTATGCCTTTACTTGGTTTGTTAGGCAGCCAACAGGCTTTCCCAGCGTGGGCTGTAAACGGTGTTCTTCAGTTAAATATTAACTGGATTAATGCCTTTGCTGCAGGCTTAAACGCTGATGCCAACATTACCGCATTATCGTTCCAAGACGTCCAATTTGTTTATGATCGTGTTGCTGTCGAGGGCGATTTCATTGCCAAGATGAAGTCGGATATGGCTTCCAGTGGTGCGAAATACACGTACTCGTTCACAAACTACCAGACACTCACGGCTACGTCGACAAACGGTCAAAACACGATTAACACTGGTATCAACGTTTCTTCACTTCGTGGCGCATTGATGACCTCGGTTGTCACTGCTGATTTAGCAGACCAAACCACTCGTGGTTTCTCGATTCGAAACGGTTTGTCAAACTTCCAATTGAGTTTGGACGGTCGTTTGGTAAACAGTTCCATTCTTGATGCTGTTAACGCCCCTGCCGTCTGCTTTGCCGAACTCCAAAAGGTATTCTCTCGTGTCTTTGACGCTAGTGTCACGGATAACTCTACCAAGGCTCTTTACTTGACGGACTCGTTTGCTGTTGGTGTTAGTGCTTGTCGTGTAGCCGAGGGATTGGCGTTTCAGGGCTCTCCAGTATCAGTCGCCTCGCTTCAAATCACGCAAAACGCTACTACTGCCACTAACTTTATCGTCTTTATCGCAGATTACTCTCTTCTCATTGGTGCTGATGGTATGTGTGATTTGGTTCGATAATCTTCAAGCACGAATGAACCTCAACATTTTATATTATAGAATATAAAATACTTACATATCTTGAATTTTATAGAGACATACGAGGTAGTGATGATGATGAACGGAACGACGATAGAGTGTATACGCTTTCGAGAAATTAGGGTCACCGAGAGAGGGGTGATTGATAAAGAATTCAAACTCCATTTGGAAGTAGACAAGATTTTAATCAGAAATAATATACTCGTCAAATTTTTTGAATAGTCGTACTCTCCCGTTTGTCATATTCAGAAAGCAAAAGCTATGAGGTTCTTTCGTGGCATCTTTCAGACATGTTTCAAGAACGTCCTCGTCTACATTCAAGTCTTTCTTTAATGTTTCGATTTCCTGCTTGGAGTTGGTCTTGAAAAGAAACATTCCGTCAACTTGGTTTCTCCAAATGGTAGGTATGTTATTGTACTTGTGTGAAATAAGCCAGATGCTAGTAGCAAGATGTCTTGAGTTTGTAAACATTTGCGTAATCGCACTCTTCTTTCTGCCAGATGGAAAGTCACCAGAACTATCATCGATGATGATGAGGTTTTGGAGGGGTCTTTTTTTAGTCCAGCCGTCTGATAAATCCTTTAACTTGTTAATGATTTCAATCGAGTTTTTTTCGTTGAGATGGTCGTAGAAGTTATCTCGACTATCAATCTCGTCATATAGTTCTTTGATTTTCTTATCGTGTGCTCCAGAAGGGTTTATCATAAAGATGTTATCAAAGTATTTGTAATAGGGGCTTTCTTTCGAGGTTAACAAACTGAGATATAAAGACGTCTTACCTCCACCTTTAGGACTGATGAAAAAGAGGATTCGACTTCCGAGTGGGAGTACACCATCGGATTGAATGATTTGCTTATCGTGTGCTTTTAAGTCGTCGGTCAACGGATTTTTTTTGATGTGTATATCCATATTACATATATGAATGATTTTTATTATCTTTTATATAATAAAATGCCTCGTCGTAAGAAATCAACAGCAAAGAAACCGAAAGGTTCCAAGTCTGGTATTTCGATCAATATCAAAAACATTATGAAACAAGTTCAAAATGAGAGACCTCGCAATCAAGACTTTATCAACTTGTCAGGAAAGAAGCCTATGGATAACTTGGAATCTGGAAATATGTCCCGTCTTCAAGTTCCCGCAATGACGTATGCGAGTCGACCCTTATCTCAATTCCCATCGTTGTCCTCGTTATCAAATGTAACGAGAGAATTCGCTCCTCCCTTGTCTCAATTAACTTCGAATTCTACCCCACCATTAGGTGCTCCTCCAATGGTTACACCAGCACAAGATAGACAGAATGATGTATTAGAGGGATTTCAACCTAGTATCAAGGTTATAAAATCAAATCCTACCCCTTCAGCTACAAGTAGTCCATTTCAAGCACAATATGCTCCTCGAGTACATGAGAATCCCGCTCCCATTGAACGCTACTTGGTTCCAGCTGGACTTCCTGGTGCCTTACTAGATGCGTATGATGGAAAAGAAGATCCTGTAATGGATGCAGCTCAAGCGATGGTTGCGAATCAACTACCAGCTGGATACATAGGAGCGAGAGAAAGAGTTGCCGCTATGGCAGCAGCAGGTTCTCCTAAACGAGGTCGTCCTATAAAAGAAGCTGGAGCCGCAAAATCGCCTTATATAAAAAAAGGGGAAAGAGAGGCAATGGCTAGAGAACGAGTAGCATCTATGGTAGCAGCACGTTCACCTCAAGCTTAAAACTTCTTATACAACATCTGCTGACTCACGTCATGACCCATATCATGTGCGACTTTTTCTAGTTCACTCAACTTTGGCATATTTTTAAGAGTGACATCGGATACATAGATATGTCTAAGCATGGAAGCACTAATGTTTTTGTCAAAAATTGCGTTTAGCATCTTTGTCAATTGAGGTTGAGTGAGATGATTTCCATAAGAATTAAAAAGAAGATACTCAGAGTATCGAGAAGCAACTGGAAACCATCTTCGGAATACGGCTTGTAAACTTTCGGGACATTCGACGCGTTGCGTTCCATAGTTCTTTGCTGTCTTGTAATTATTAAAAACTAATTCGTTTGTTTTATCATCAAACCAATTGTCTGTCTTGGTAGAAATGTCTTTAATTTTGAAATTTATGTAATCAGCAATTCTTCTGGGGGGAATCAATACATAACAAGATAAGATGACGTAATGTTGTAATGTCTTGAGATTAGGTGTAGTCAACTTGTCTTTTTTGAAAAGAGGTAATGCTTCTTCTTCCAATTCGTGATAGAGTTTAAGTACACTATCCCACGATTCCCAGTTCTCTTCTTGCTTTTCAGACTTCTCTTGTTTCTCGTCTTCTTCTCGGCATTCTTTCGATACTTCTACCATCTTATCCTTGTAGATTTTCGAGTATGTCTTGTGGCTGACGATAGCAATCAATGCGGAGAGCATAGCCTTGCGTCGAGTTGGAGTTAACGTGTCAAGATATTTGAGAATATCTTTCGACTTGGAAGTAAAGTTCTTAACGTCCGTCCAGTCGAAATGCTTGGCGAGACTGGCGAGGGTTGCGACGTATACGCGAGCAGAGTTATCCGAGATATCGGATTTATTATTGAGAATGGATTTCAGAATTTCGGCACGATTCATTTTTATATTCTATAAAGAGAATAATTTAAAACATTTTTTGATCGAAATCTGGATAAAAAGTATACCAATTTCATATTAATCTATATGAAATTATGAATAAACGAGAATATAATCCATAGATTACAAAATAATCATAAAAAAAGGTAATATTAGCGTATAAAACTCGAGTTTTATGAGGTTTTAATGTCAAAAAGTATGATTATTTAGATTATATTCGATTTTAATCATAATTTAATGATTAATTTGTTAGATTGTGGCATAAAAAGTATGCTCGTACCTGTCATAATCTTGGATTTATTCTAAAAACATGTTTTCGTTTTACAAAAATCTATCACATGGCGACACAACGGACACTGTTTTCTAAGTTCGCCATCGACCCTCTTAAATTCAATTTTTTTAAAGCAATGGCTATGAAAATAATGTCCGCAATCCGTCTTCATATACTTACCTTCACCTTCATGACAAATCGAACAAACTTCCGTACTTCCGTTAGGATGCTCTTGTCTCCAAACGAAACAATCTTCACACCAATTTTCTGCTTTATCTACATGACCGTACTCTGCTACGTCACCACACTGACAAATATTAAATTCACTAGGCATTTTTCCGAATGCTTCGATAACCTCTTCCCTAGTATGGTTTTTACTAAAACCAAGACGAAAAATAGTCGTATCTGACTTTTTAATTTTAATCTCATAATTTACTTCTTTTTCACAGATACAACCGTCCGTATAAACAATAACATCATCATCATTGTACTCATCACATTCGTCGTCGTGGTAGTAAGTAAAGTCGAATTCATACACAATTGTTAAACCATTCAACACGTTCATTTGTTTGTAGTTTTCACTGTCAGGACTATGGTGTAGAGCCTGTTCGAAACATTTTTGGTTGTGGCGAATGCGTTCACCCTCAGCTTTGAACTTATCCCACGATACAAAAATACTTCGGTCGATAAGAATCGCAGTTCGTTCGCTGATTTCAATCTTTGCCATTTACTTTTATGCTTGCCTTGTAAGATGAATTGTATATTTGTTTTTCAGATTTTCATTTTTTGTATATTATAATACAAAAAGTTTACTTTAACAATCTATCTTCTAATCGCTTTTTATACTCTTCAATCTTCGTCAAGTTATCATTGTACTCTTTTTCTAGTTTTGCTACTTCTTCTGGTGACATGTTGGCTTTAGGTTGGTCTATGGCTGGAGGAGGAAGATTACTAACAAGTAAATCGGTGAGAGGTTTATAGACAACATTCTCCTTTTCAATAATACTAAATGAAATCGCCCAGTTCACACCTTGTAAATCAATCGGTGTGTACGTCAAGTTGGTAGTCAAGTAGATATTAATCGATGTGATTTTATCATTGGCAATTTGAACTGGGTCAGTATCCACTAAATGTTGAAGCCATGTGTTCTGTGATGTTCCTACTGGCACTCTATATAAGATATCACTAAACACATCGCTTTCAATAATGTATTCTCGGTTATTGCTTTGAATGAGGTTGCCTGACCGAATAAGTAAGTAGTTGACAGGATTGGCAACGCAAGTATTCGTGCTTACTACCGAGGTAGCCGAACTGATAAATTTGTTTGTGGTAAACCCAAAAAACGTACCTAGTACTGGGTTGGTACTGAAATTCATTTGAATAGAAGCATTAGCGGGACCAGTCATGATATAAGTTGATTTGGCAGTAGTGGTACTATAACTAAAGTTTAGGACAGGCGTAAAGGGAGTATATCCCAATCCTGGTACTTGTGCCTCTGCGATTAATTTCGATGACAATTGGTCTAGGACAGATACTGTGGTATAATTTCCTATTTGAAGAGACACGTTTACCGTTTTTGGAATTCCAAACGTATCCGTAAAGACACATTGTAAGGTATTAATCTCAGAAGACAATTGATAAAAAGAAAATGGTATATTCGCTGAATGAACGTCCATATAAAAACTAGAGTTTACTGATTTCAAGGTTAACGTGTTCTTTAATGAAAGTATCATGTCTGTATTGGTTCCACTCGACCGCTTATCCGAGTTGACGTGAAAGGTATATCGGGCAATCTCATTCATGTTTCTGTTCTTCTAATATAGCACGATAATTTTTATAAAATTTTTCCATTCCCTCCGACGTCTTTTTCTCTTCTTCGGTTTGATCGATTCGGGTCACGTTAAGGTAGAACCCCTCTGGTGATTGAAACACTTTTAACGAAGGGTCGGAATCCGTCTTTAAATACTTTTGGTAGTTGCTAATATCGGCGAGTAGTTTGGAAGCGTCTTGGTTCATATGAAAAGCCATTGTTAACAATATACAACATTTTAAATTTTAAAAAAAATTTTAGTGAAAAACGGAATGACCCCGAGCCATACCCCCACGAGCGAGACCATGAACGGAACCACCATTAGCGAAACCCAACCACGACTGAAGCCAATCGCCAATCCACGCTCCGATATCGCCGCCGACACTCTTACCTGGAGCACCGGCTGGTAATTTTACTTCACCCTCTTTAACTGCTTCTTTCAAGTCGCCCGTGATTTCTTTAATTAGTTTGTTTTGTTCCGCTGGTGTCAAATCAGCAACAACATCTTGAATTTCCGACTTGGAAAGAACCTCTCCGCCATCAGCAAAACCTAACCAGCCTTGAAACCAATCACCTAACCATCGCCCTATGTCGCCACCTACTGATGCGGCTTGAACTCCGCCTCGTGCCATACCGCCTCTGGCTCTCATTTTCATCTTCATATGTTTTGGCATTTTATCTTATAGTAAGATAAAATATTTTAATTTTTTTAGAACAAACTCAAATGGTCATACTTGCCACGTGGTTTTTGTTTTGCTGCCTGTAGACGTTGCTCGATAGCCTGAACGGCTTGAAATCGTCGCTCGGCTTTCTGTTTGTACTTTTCGACGTATACCTCATCATCAGACTCCGATTCCGATTCTGATTCCGATTCTGACGACTCTACTCGTTGAACTTTCTTTGGTTTTGGTTCTTTTGGTTTAGGTTCGGGTTTAGCCTTCTTTTTCGATTTATGTTGTTCCATCATTGCGAGTTTCTCCTCCATCTGTCTCAACTTGTCATGTAAGCTCGTATCTGGTTTAGGCTCGGGTTTAGGCTCTGGTTTAGGCTCTGGCTTAGGCTCAGGAGCTGTTTCAATAATGGTAATCTTACGTTTCGCCTTGTTTGCCTCAATCATACGTTTCGTGGCTGCCATCTGCTGTTCCGTTCTCGGTTTCTTTTCTTTGACTTCTTCTTTTGTTTCAACGGGTTCAACCTTGGATTCTACCACGGGAACAATTGGTACAACTGGAGGTTCTTCCTTGACTTGGTTCACTTGTTCCATGGTTGACTTTAGGAGTACATTCTTTGATTTCGGAGGGCGACCGCGAGGGAATTTCTTTTCGTCTGTCATTGTAGATTATTATTATTATAATCATATTAAAATAATTTTATTTTTTTACAAACAACACGAAACGCCTGTCTTAACGCACGTGTAACAATCCGCAAGACAGGCTATTAGTTTTTTATTCGGTGCGCATACGAAAGCACACAACTTAGGAGTGAGATGTACCACTTTGGTTTGCGGATACGTTTCATCAATAACAACATTTGGAAATCTTCTTTTCGTGCTTGACGAGAAGGGAATGACGTGATGACATTATCCGCATCGACATCGACTGGTTCATCAGCCTCGAATCCATGACAGTATACCAATACCGTATACTTGGCACGGTTTGGAGCAACTTCTTTCATGTAGCAGTATCTATCTCCCTTTTCACGAAGGTCGAGAATAAGGAAATCCCACGAAAATGTATGAATGGGGATATTGCGGTGTACTTGGTCGTCGTATTCCACTACCTTGTACTCGTTAAACAAGGCTAAATCTTCTGGCTTGATATCTTTCGTGATACAGAGAATGAACTTCTTCGCAGGGTCGAATTTCACATCATCTAATTCAATTGGAGCGGGAGGTTCAAGAACATTTGGAAGTTCTTTTATAATGGCGGGTAAAGGATTCATTTACTATATAACGAGATTATTTTTTCATTTGTTTTGTCAATTCATTCACTTGCTTTCCTAAATCTGCGACATACCTAAGTAACATGTCGATTTTATCATCTTTGTCTTTGTCATTCTTTTCTCTATCTCGTTCTTTTTTTACTTTATCGTCTTTTTCTTTTTGTATTCGTTCTTGGTCTTCACGAATGATTCTTGTCCCATAGTCCTTTTCTTTATACATTGGGTGGTCTTTTAGTTTATCTGGTATATTCCACATATAGCGATGACGTTTGTCTAGAGGTATATCATTAATAGATTGACCTACTTCTAAATCTAGACCGTCTGCCGGTTTTGTAAATTTGCTATATTCGCTATAGTCTGGACATCGTGGGTATTTTCGATTATGGTCTTCTTCATCAAATTTTACTTCTTCCGGTTTGGTGGGTTTTGTTGCTTCCATATTATACGTATACAATATTTTTTAAGCAAAACATATTTCACTTAAAATGTATAAATGGTCGTTCCCGTCGGTATTTCCGGCAGTATATAAAATAACTTGATATGACCCTACTGGTAAACCACCCGCTTGAGCCATAATCGGGAATGACACATGGTTATTGGGATTGTTTGTGAATTGATTTAGATAATAGTCATAATCACCTCCATATGTTGTATTTCTAAATCGCACAAGCGTCCAATTCATTTGAGAACTGCTTACATAATACGAAGCTGCACCAGAAGCACGAAGATAAGCCGTAGCAGATGCTTTATAAAAAGTTGCTACAACTGTACCATATTGCCACTGAATATTGTTATTTTTATAGTACGTGCTATAGACTACTCCCCATTGAACAGAGTTTCCATTTGACCCAATAAGAACCTGATTTGGTGAATAGTTTTGTTGTGGTACATTATTGAAATAGATGTATGGTCTATCTAAGTGAAAGTTGTTTCCCGTTGTTCTCCATATCCAACTGACTTGGTTGTCGTGAAACCCTGCCTCCGTATTCCCCGACCAACCCATCAACGTCCATCGTTTGCCGATGTCATATCCGTTCCAACCATTGATACCAGTACCATAGACAGAAACATTACCATATGTAGCACCTGAAGCAGTTGTTAAACCAAGTCCATTTTGAAAGGTTAAATAGTCGGTATCCGTTCCATTAACAAAGGTCTGACCGTTGTTAGAGTATAGTCTTCCCGATGCAAGATTAATGTAAAACGGTCGCAATCCGTTCCATGACCCATAAGGGTCGCCGTTGTTTGTAATGAGAAGGTAGAAATTAGCATTATCATTACGCCAAAACGTACCATATCCAGTTTCACTTGATATCATACGGATTTGTCCCGCTGTTGTTGAGCGAACCGCAAGTTCAACATCATCTACTTTTACTCTGGCTGTACTGACTGTCATAATCGTTGAATTACCCCCTGCTTGAAAGACGTGACTACTTGCCTTGTATCTTATCGGTTGCCATGCTACATTCGGTGCTAAACAAACGAGTTGTCCTACTCCATCTACAGAATTATATCCCATACCGATACCATAGTTATTACCTCCCATACCTCCCGTTGTCACAAATAACGCATTCGAGTTATTCCAACCGCCAGCAGAAGCAAAGTCAAACATTGAACCTAATTTTATTCCTACGTCTGTTCGTGTTGCTCTATAAAACGTATCCACATCAGCAGATAGATAAAATCCTGTAGTATTCGTGCTTCCCATTGTAATCGTATTTGTTCCATTGCCTAACGCATTTGTTCCCATTACAAATTCATTTACATTTCCTGTACCTCCAATTGAACCACTAGCACCTGACCCGATATAAATACAATCTCTACCCGTTGTTATTTGCGTCCCATTTCCTTGTCCTATTGCGATGTTGTTATTACCAGTGGTTAAATTTGGAAAACATTCTCTACCTATCATGATATTGTCATACCCTGATGTTACTAATGGACCATGAATTCGTCCTATGGCAATATTGAAAAATCCACTTGATGTTATTGACGCTAAATTACTCCAACCCATTCGTATCGACTGAGTTGTTCCTTGTGTGTTAATATTTAATCCTCCCAATGCTCCCGTTTGATTATCTCCTAAAATCAACCCTCCCGTAGTTGTAATGGATACTGTTTTTGTCGCATTGTTATAAAAAGTAAAGCCCACACCTCTGTTAGAAAGCCACATTTCGCCTCCTGTATCAATACCTAAACCAACTGGATAAAGAGCAGTAGTAGACGGTGTTAAAATAAATCTAGCACCCGTTCCTCCATTACCTCCAAATTGATTTAATGGAGGTGCTCCTGCTCCTCCGTAGAAATTGACTACTGGAAATTGAGGGGCGATTTGTTGCGAACCAGAAGTCATTGTCATAAGTTGAACTCCCCCTTGTAAAAACGTCATGGTATTCGGTCCTCCAATCGTCCCATTTACTGCTAGATTGCCTACTGTTAATAAATTGGTACTTGGATTATAGTTGAAATCGTTGCCTACCGTATCCTGATATAAATCTTTTACACCTGATGTCATCGTTGTTGCTACAAAAACGGGGTAGTATGTTGCGTTTGT
>Ga0129336_10000812_pt1 | contig 18493 bp, 19 predicted proteins | sample CPB6_02_DNA_FD_96878 | JGI IMG/M metagenome (GOLD analysis project Ga0129336, IMG submission 96878) | Freshwater to marine salinity gradient microbial communities from Chesapeake Bay, USA - CPBay_Sum_0.6_0.2_DNA | ecosystem: Environmental > Aquatic > Marine > Coastal | place: USA: Chesapeake... | reverse complement strand
TTCCAAAACTATCAATACCAAGCTCCCTTCCTTCATTTCCAGTATATTTTTTCCATCCCATAGTAGAGGCAGCCTCTATAGAAATTTTTGTAGTTGTTTCGTTTAGAATTTTGTTTTTATAAGTTTCTGATTGTTGATCAAACAGTTCTTGGCAGGGCATAGAAATAACTTTGCAATGAATTTTGTTTTTAGCTAACTCATGACTTGCTTCAATTGCTATTTCTACTTCTGATCCTGTTGCTATTAGGGTTAGATCTATTGTTGAATTCGTTCGAAGAATTTCATAAGCACCAAACGAACATTTATTTTCTTTATTAAATTCTTTTCGTACAGGAATTAAATTTTGTCTAGTAAGAGACAGGACACTCGGAGTTTTTTTTTGTTGTAATGCTAACTCCCAACATTCAATAGTTTCGGTAGTATCAGCTGGCCTAAATACATTTAGGTTTGGTATAGCCCTTAACCCAGCAAGTTGTTCTACAGGTTGATGGGTTGGCCCATCTTCTCCAAGACCGATGGAGTCGTGAGTCATTACATACACAACTCTTTGCTTCATTAAAGCAGATAGTCTGATAGCTGGTTTGCAATAGTCGCTAAAAATTAAAAAAGTTCCACCATATGGAATTAAATTATCATGTAAAGCAATTCCGTTCATGATGGCGGCCATAGCATGTTCTCGGACTCCGTAATGAATATAAGTTCCAGAAAAATCTCCTGGTTTAATAATTTTTTGACTTTTGGTTTTAGTATTATTGGATCCAGCTAGGTCTGCAGATCCACCAATCAGTTCGGGTATTTCTGTGGTTAATAACGTTAGAATATCTTCCGAAGATTTTCTAGTAGCTGTTGGTTTTGCATCTTTAACAGCGGCAATTTTTGCATTTATAAAAATATTATTAAGTAGTTTTGAATTATCTTGAGATAATTTATTTATTTTATTACCTGCTTTTTTTTGCCATTGTAATCTTAATTTTTTTCCCTGCTCACCAATCGCTCTCCAAGCACTTAATATTTCTTTTGGTATATCAAATGGCGCATGTTTCCATTTTAATTTTTTTCTTACTAAATTAATTTCATCTTCACCAAGCGGACTTCCATGAACAGAAGATGTTCCCGATTTATTAGGAGACCCAAATCCAATAACAGTTTTGCATGAAATGACCGTTGGTTTTTTTGCTTTTTGAGTTTTTTTTATAGCTTTAAATATTTGTTTTTCATTGTGACCATTTATATCGAGGTACTCCCAGCCATATGCTTCAAATCTTTTTTTATAATTATCAGAAACAGCAAGGCTGGTTGGACCATCAATAGAGATGGAGTTATTATCAAAAAACATGATTAAATTTTTTAGTTTTAAGTGTCCAGCCAAACTTAAAGCTTCGTGACTTATTCCTTCCATAAGACAGCCATCACCAGCAATCACATACGTTTTGTGGTCATAAATATCTTTACCTTTTTTTGCTTTTAATATTTCTTCAGAAATTGCAAAGCCAACAGCATTTGCAATACCTTGTCCAAGAGGACCAGTGGTTGTTTCAATTCCGGTGCCGTGTTCATATTCAGGATGACCAGCACAAATAGAATCTAATTGCCTAAAATTTTTAATGTCATCCAGCGAAACACTTTTATAGCCAGTTAAATATAAAAGGGAGTATAGCAACATAGAACCGTGGCCCGCAGACAAAACGAATCGATCTCGATTAATCCATTCCGGATCACTTGGATCAAATTTTAAAAAATACTTGAATAGTACAGCGCATACATCCGCCATTCCCATAGGCATTCCAGGGTGACCTGAATTTGCTTTTTGCACAGCATCTATTGATAAAAAACGAATTGCATTTGCAATATCGGCGTGGGTAACTTTTTTCATTAAAACCTTTTTAGACTTTGCTTCTCGAAATTAATAATACTTTGTTATATAAATAAATAAATAATAAATAATAGATAATAGAATAAATGAATAAGCTTAAAGACAAAGAAGAGCACCTTTTTAATTCACTGTCCAAATTGGATTCAATTAGTGATTTAGTTCATAATTCAAAAAAAAAGATTGTAGATCTTGAACAATTAAAATTAGATTTGGAGCAGGAAAAATTAAGTTTACGTTTAAAGTTATCCACACTTGAGACAGAAAACATTTCTTTGAAACAAAATTTACAAAATCTTCATGATAAAGTTAATTTAGAAGATAAATCTTCACTCAATTTAAGACTAAAAATTGAGGAAATTGAAAGTGAAAATATAAAATTAAAAAAAGAAATTTCGTCGATGGAAAGAGATCTTCAAAATTCAAGATATCAATTAGCAGAAGCAAATGAACGAAAAGAAGCGGTAGTGAAAAAAATTGATGAGCTAAGTCAAGAAACGGACGAACTGTTGGATGGTCAGCCATGGTAAATGTAAATGTACGTTTTAATGGAAGAGATTATTTATTAGCTTGTGAAGATGGACAAGAGCAAGAATTAGAAAAGCTAACGATAGAACTCAATAAAAAATACGAACAATTAAAATCAGATCTTGGAAATCTTGGAGAAGGTAAATTATTGTTAATTACCGCAATTCAGGTTGTAGATGAAGTGTATACTTTAAAAGCAAGCATGGAAAAATTCAAACGTCACAATAAAGAATTGGAAACAAAATTTAAAGAAATTAAAGATTTATCTATTCAGTATAAAAACGACAGAGATAGAGAAGTAAGAAATTTAAATGAAGAACTGGCAAATCTTAAGGCCATGATTTCTCAAAATGAAAATAGTTATTCCGAGGTATTAACCAAAGTTAATAATTCAATTAATAATTTTTTATCCAAAGCTAATTAGCTTTAATGAAAGATAAGCTAAGAAAAAAGTTTAGTAAGTTGCGTGCAAAAAAATACGCAGAATTAACAGTATCGCAGATTAATACCATTGTTTCTTTCTTATCTAAAATTATCAAGCGACATAAAATCAAAACAATAGGAGCGTACCAGCCTATTAATTTTGAACTTAATATGAATCCAGTTCTGCAAATATTAAAAAAAAAATGCACAATCGCCTTGCCTGTAGTGCTTAAAAAAAACAAAATGGAATTTAAAGTTTGGAATGAATATGATCCGCTATATGTAAATAAATTTGGAATTTTAGAGCCATCCTTGAAAAATAAAAAAATTATTCCTCAATTATTTTTAACACCATTGCTTGCTTTTGATTTAAACTTTAATCGTCTTGGTTATGGTAGGGGCTATTATGATAGATATTTTTCTAAAAATAAAAAATTTTTAACTTTTGGAGTAGCTTTTTCGTTTCAACAAACAAAAGCAATTCCTGTGAACAAAAACGATGTTCCGTTAAAAGGAATTATTACAGAGCAAGGTAGTGTTATTAAAGAATGAATTTTTTGTTTTTAGGCGACATCATGGGTAGAGCGGGAAGAAATGTAGTTATTGATAAGCTTCCAGATATTATTAAGTCACGCCAAATAGATTTTGTGATTGCCAATGGAGAAAATTCAGCTGGTGGTTATGGAATTACAGAGGCTATTTGTGAAGAGCTATTCGCAGTTGGCGTTGATGTAATTACTACCGGAAACCATATTTGGGATCAAAAAGAAACAATGGATTTTATTGTAAAAGAAAAAAGATTATTGCGTCCATGGAATTATGGAGAAGGAACACCCGGAAATGGATTTGAAATTTACGAAAAGAATAATTCTAAAATTGGAGTGATGAATTTAATGGGCAACGTATATATGAAAAAAAATACAGATCCCGTTTTTCCTTTTATAGAGGAAAAAATGAAAAAAATTAATTTAAAAAAAGATTTAGATTTTTTATTTGTAGATATTCATGCTGAGATCACTAGCGAAAAACAAGCCATGGGTTATTTTTTAGATGGAAAAGCTACCTTAGTTGTGGGCACCCATACCCATACTCCAACCGCAGATTTTAGAATATTAGAAAATGGAACTGCTTATCAAACTGATGCAGGTATGTGTGGAGATTATAATTCAATAATAGGAATGGAAAGTGACAAAGCTTTAAAACGATTTTTCACGCAGGAAAGAACTGAAAGATTAAGCCCAGCTAATGGGGAGGCAACTTTATCTGGAGTTGTGGTTGTAGGCGATATTAATACCGGATTAGCAAAAGAAATTACGCCAATTATTATTGGCGGACGTTTAACAAATAAATTTAAATAATATGGCAGGTCATTCGCATTGGGCAGGTATTAAGCACAAAAAAGGAAAAGCAGACAAACAACGTTCCAAGTTATTTTCTAAATTAAGCAGAGAAATAACGGTCTCAGCCAGATTAGGGCTTCCTGAGGTTGATTTTAATCCCAGATTAAGATCTGCAGTTCAGGCTGCTCGTGAAGCCAATATGCCAAAAGACAACATTGTAAGAGCAATTAAAAAAGCACAAGGTCCAAGTGATGATGCTAATTATGAAAAAAGCCAATACGAGGGATTTGGACCTGGAGGAGTTGCTTTTATTATTGAAGCATTAACAGATAATAAAAATAGAACAGTTACCAACTTAAGAATTTTATTTGAAAAAAGTGGTTGTTCTCTAGGTGTGGAAGGATCTGTTTCATATCAGTTCGAAGAAATGGGTCAAATCAAAATTAGAAAAGAGTTAATTTCTGAAGAGGAAGTATTTGCGCTTGCTTTAGAAGCGGGAGTAGAAGATTGTATCAGTGGTGATGAATATCATGAAATTTTTTCTAAAAAAGAAAATTTTAATGATGTTAGAACCGTTGTTGAAAAAAAAATTAAAGATCTTAGTTTTGCTGGAATTATTTGGAAACCAAAAAATACAGTTTCAATTAATAAAGAAACATTTGAAAAAATTATCGATTTTATTGATTTGCTAGAAGATGATGAGGATGTTCAAAATGTTTATACAAATTTTGATGTGGATGAAAATATTTTAAAGGAGATGCAAGCTTGATTGTGTTTGGAATAGACCCTGGAGTAAGTGGAGCCATCAGTGTATTTGAGAATAAAAAAATCGTCACATTTTTTGATATGCCAACTATGATTGAAGGTAAAAAAAATAAGAGACAGGTCAATGCTGCTCAATTAGCTCATGAAATTAAATCTAGAATAACAGATCGTGAGACAACCTCGGTTATTATAGAGCAGGTAAGTGCGATGCCAGGACAAGGTGTGACCAGCATGTTTAACTTCGGCCAATCTTTTGGCGTCATTAAAGGTATATGTTCAGCTCTTGGAATCTCTATTTATTTTATTAGACCAGTAAAATGGAAAAAGCATTTTAATTTAATTGGATCTGAAAAAGATGCTAGCAGAACTAAAGTTATTGAAATGTTTCCTGATTTATCACCTCAACTAAATAAAAAAAAAGATTCTAACAAATCAGATGCTATTTTAATTGGAAAGTATTTTGTAGATCATTATTCCAACGAAAGTTTTCATGGCTAAACATTTTGAACATAATGTTCGTGTATATTACGAAGATACCGACGCTGGTGGGATTGTTTATTACGCAAATTATTTAAAATTTTTAGAGAGAGCCAGAACGGAAATGGTCCGAAGTCTAGGCACTAACCATAATACACTAATGGATAAATACGGATTACAAATTGTGGTTGTTCATCTTGATATTGCCTTTAAAAAGTCAGCCTATTTAGAAAATCATTTAATAGTTAAAACAGAACTTAAAAGTCTGTCAGCTGTAAAATTAGAAATGAAACAAACTGTATTTTTAGTAGATTGTTGGACTACAAAAAAAAATGAGCAATTGTTAGTTAAGGCAAAAGTTATTTTAGCTAGCGTTAATAAGCAGGGCAAGCCAAGCAAAATGCCAGTTGCAGTCATGGAGCTTTTCAAAAGTTGCCTTTAATAACGAATTTATGTAACTCTAAAAAGACAAATTAATGACAACATTAGAAAGTACAAAATATATATGGATCCAGTTACAGCAACCGCAACGGCCAGCCTAGCAAGCGCCGATTTTTCTATTTTCACCCTTTTCATTCGTGCAGACATTGTAGTGAAACTTGTAATGCTCTCTCTTCTAGCAGCCTCAATATTTTCTTGGGCGCTAATTTTTGATAAATTTAAGATTTTTAAAAAACTATTTAAAGAAACAGCTTTAGTTGAAGATCAGTTTTGGTCATCAAGATCAGCAAGTGATTTTTATAAAAAAACAGATAGCTCATCTGACAATCCTTTAGTTGTGGTTTTTAGAGCTGGCATGGAGTGTGCGCAAGATAGCAAAAGCAAAGGACAATTAACGGAAAGAACTAAACGAGTAATGGATGTTGCGATTGATAAAGAAATAGAAAAATATGAAAAGAATCTTTCTTTCCTTGCAACGGTAGGTTCGGTTGCGCCATTTGTTGGATTGTTTGGAACAGTTTGGGGAATCATGAATTCTTTTCAATCTATAGCCATTTCAAGAAATACAAGTCTTGCAATTGTAGCGCCAGGAATTGCGGAAGCTTTATTTGCTACAGCACTTGGTTTACTTGCAGCAATACCCGCAGTTGTTGCTTATAATAAGTTCTCAAGCGATTCTAGAAAATATACGCAAAAATTAGAAAATTTCACACAAAGTTTTTTAACAATAATATAAAATGGCTTTTTTGTTTTCAAAATCCAGATCTCGCTCTAGATCTTTAATGAGCGAGATTAACGTTACCCCATTTGTCGATGTCATGTTGGTTTTATTGATTGTGTTTATGGTGTCAGCACCCATGTTGACTGTGGGCGTTCCCGTTAATTTACCTAATAGTGACGCCGATTCTTTACCAGATGACAAAGAACCTTTAACATTATCAATTAATTCTTTGGGAGAGATTTTTATTCAAGATACTAAAATTGGATTTAATGAATTAATTCCTAAACTTTTAGCAGTTTCTAAAAATAGAACTGACACAAGAATTTATGTTCGAGGAGATAAAAATATTAACTACGGAAGGGTCATGGAGATCATGGGTAAATTGTCTGGATCTGGATTTTCTAAAGTAGCGCTCCTTTCTGAAATAAAAAGGTAGTTCATGTACAAAAGTGTTTCGCAGTCCGTACTTTTTCATGTTCTTTTTGTATTATTTACAGTTGTCTCCTTACCTTTTGTAAAAAAAGAGGCCATTACTGCTCAACAGTTAATTGCGGTAGATATTATTCAGATTTCTGAAAAAACCCAATTACCCTTTGCACCAAAAGCTAGAGAAATCATAGAAAAAATTAAAAAAGAACAAGAAGAAAGAGTTGTAACTAAACAAGCTCCACCAAAAATTATTCCCAAAGAAAAATTAGATGCAGTGCCGCTTCCAGATCAAGTAAAGAATAAAAAAAAGGAAGAAAAAACAAAACAAAATCCAGAAGAGATTAAAGAGTTGAATCGTCAATCCTCAGAATTTGAAAAAAAAGAATTGTTTGATCCTAACAAAATAGCTGCACTGATTGACAAGTCTAAGGAAGAAACTGCTGACATTCAAAAAAAACAAAATTTAGAATTAACTCAAAACCAAGACAGCTCAGTTAATTTAAATAAAGGAATTACGTTGAGTCAAGAAGATGCTATCAAAGCACAAATTTATAAATGCTGGAATATTCCTTTAGGACTTCCATTTGATCAAGATTTATTGGTGCGTATTAGATTAAAATTAAAACAAGATGGCTCTATTTTATCCTCAGAAATATTAGATCATGCTAGAATGAACCAGCCAGGCCAAGGTTATTATAAAGTGTTGGCAGAAAGTACTTTGCGAGCAGTTAAGTTGTGTGATCCTTTAAAAATGCCAGCAACAGGATATGAAAAATGGAAAGATCTTCAGCTTAATTTTGATGCAAAGGAAATGCTAAGAGGATAATAGATCAGTCATGAAAAAATTTTGTATATCTTTTTTTTCCATTCTTTTTTTTACCCAAGCAAGTTTTGCATTAGTAAAAATTGATATTACCAGAGGTAATTTAGAACCTTTGCCAACCGCTGTTTCTAAATTTTATATTGAAGATCCGTCTAAATTTTCAGAGGAATTAAAAAAATTAAATTTAGAAGAGAAAATATCAGAGACAATTTCTAATAATTTAAAACGATCTGGTCTTTTTTTTATTATTGATCCAAAGTCTTACATTCAATCACCCAACATTGCACATGTGAAACCAACCTTTCAAGATTGGACCCTTATTAAAGCGCAGATTATGGTTTCTGGGAAATTAGTAATTGATGAACAAAAAAGATTACGAGTAGAATTTAGACTTTGGGATGTTGTTGGAGGAAAAGAAATTGAAGGGTTGGCGTTGTTTGCAACACCGCAAAGTTGGAGAAGAATTGCCCATATTATTTCTGATAAAATTTATGAACGAATGACAGGAGAGTCTGGTTATTTTGATACTAGAATTATCTATGTTGCGGAGTCTGGACCTAAAGATCAGAGAGTAAAAAAATTAGCTATTATGGATCAAGACGGATATGGCAATAAATATCTGACATTAGGAAATGAGCTTGTGTTGACTCCAAGATTTAATCCAACCGCTCAAATGATTACATACATGTCTTATTTTAAAAATTTACCTAGAGTTTATTTGCTTAATATAGAAACAGGATCACAGGAAGTAGTGGGTGACTTTCCTGGAATGACATTTGCTCCAAGATTTTCTCCTGATGGAAAAAAAATTATCATGAGTTTTGCTAAAGATGGAAATTCAGACATTTATACAATGGATTTGTCTTCAAGAGTGGTTGAACAACTAACAACCCATCCATCTATCGACACATCCCCTTCTTATTCTTCCGATGGAAAGTATATTACCTTTAATTCTGACCGCAGTGGTTCACAACAAATTTATGTTATGCGAAGTGATGGTTCTAATGTGAAGAGAATATCCTTTGGCGAGGGTTTGTACGGAACACCAGTCTGGTCGCCAAGAGGAGATTTAATTGCATTTACTAAAATTTTTAAAGGAAACTTTTATATCGGAGTAATGCGAAGTGATGGATCTGGAGAAAGATTGCTTACTGAAAATTTTTATCAAGAAGCTCCTTCCTGGTCTCCCAATGGAAGAGTTTTAATTTTTTATAGAGAAAAAAAATCAGGTAAATCAGGTGCTGGTGGCGGATCTTCTTTATGGTCCATAGATTTGACCGGTTATAATGAGAGAAAAATCGATACGCCAACAGATGCATCGGATCCAGCCTGGTCTGGATTGTTATCTAAATAAATAAAAATAGGGTTATTTCTACTTAATTAGTCATTTTTATTGTTGCTAAAAAAACACTAATTATATAGAAAACACCTTAAGATTAATCATATTGTGAGAGGTAAATAAATGTTAACAAAAAGTTTAAGAAATACTTTTTTAGTAATTGCTTTAGGAATTTTTATTTCAGCATGTTCAACGACTGCTCAAAAAACTCAAAAAAAGGGCGACGATGTATATACTGGAACTGATACAGTAAAATTTTTAGCGACAGGTGTTGCGGATAGAGTGTTTTTTGGAACAAATAGTTCAAGACTGACTACTGCTTCAAAAGCAACTTTAGATAAGCAAGCTGATTATATTAAGAGCAGTAAAATTTCTGTAGTGATCGAAGGTCATGCTGACGAACGAGGAACTAGAGAATATAACTTAGCTCTTGGTGAAAGACGAGCAAACGCTGTTAGCGACTACTTGATGACTAAAGGAATTGCAAAAACTAGCATTAAAGTAATTAGCTATGGAAAAGAAAGACCAGTAAGCACTGATTCTTCAGCATTAGCTTGGTCTCAAAACAGAAGATCAGTTACTGTAAAAAGCAACTAATTAGTTTTTAAAATTAAAGACCCTGAATGATATTAATCTTCAGGGTCTTTTTTTTGCCTAAATTTATTGTAGTAATGTAATTAGCAATATGAATAAAATATTTACATTTTTATTATTGAGCACATTTGCTTTTAACGTTTATGCAGATGAAAAACTTGATAAAGTTTTGGAAGAAATTCAAGCTTTAAACAAAGATCTTAAAACTCTGGAAAAAGCAGTTTATAGCAAAAGTTTTGCAACTCAATCTGCAGGATTATCTGAAGGTGTTCCAGCTTCTTTAGAAGGAGCTTTAACACGACAACTTGTTAAGCTTTCTGAATTAGAAGAGCAAATCCAAAGAATTACAGCAGGTCACGAAGAAACATTATTTAATTTGCAAAAAGTATCTGAACGACTAGAAAAGATGCAAAAAGATACCGAGCTAAGATTTAGTGAACTTGGTGTCAAAAGTACAGTTCAATCAAACTCAAATAATCAGCAAAACAGTAGTGCTAATACAAGTCAAGTACAAGCCACCCCAAAACAATTTCCCGGCACAAGTAAAATGCAGGATTTTGGCAAAGTCATGGATAGCACAGGTTCTAATAATATAAAAAGTGGTGAGAAGCAGGAAACTAGAGCAATCAGTCCAGCTCCAGTTGTAAAAACAGCAACTGTTTCAAAAGAACAAATGTTGCCTAAAGGTAATCCAGGAGAGCAATATAAGTTCGCAACCGACCTAATTAAAATTGGTGATTACGAGAAAGCAGAATTAGCCTTGAAAGAATTTGTAGATAAAAATCCTACACACCCATTAGCAGGTAGTGCGCAATATTGGTTTGCAGAAACTTATTATATTAGACAATTGTATCACGATGCTGCCGCAGCTTACTTAGATGGATATCAAAAATTTCCAAAAAGTGACAAAGCTCCACAAAATTTACTTAAACTTGGAATTACACTTGCCGAACTTGGAGAAAAAGAACAAGGGTGTTTGATGTTAGTTGGTGTAGAAAAACAATATCCAAAAGCAGATAAGTCTATTATTCAGAAAGCCAAATATGAAACAAGTAAGTTTAAATGCAAAACTTAGTGGCTTTTTACAAGATAAAGTAATCTCTAAAACCTATCTTTCTTTTCAACAATTACTAAATAAAAATATTGGAACTAAGAAATTTGTTGTATGTGTTTCTGGTGGGCCCGATAGTCTTGCGCTTGCTTTCTGTTCAAAACTATATTCCGAACATAAAAAGAATAAAGTTTTTTATTTAGTTGTTGATCATAACATTAGAACAAATAGCGCCAAAGAAGCAAAATCTGTTCAAAAAAATCTTCTAAAAATTCATGTTAAATCTAATATTTTAACTATTAAAAAGTCTATTTCAAAAAGCATTCAAAAAAATGCTAGAGATCATAGATACAATCTTATTAGTGCATTTTGTAAAACAAAAAAAATTTCATTTATGCTTACAGCGCATCATTTAGATGATCAGATTGAAAATTTTTATATTCGTCTAACCAGAGGTAGCGGCCTATACGGTCTTTCCTCCATGAAAATGCTTAGCCAGAATAAACAAGGGATTCATGTGCTAAGACCCTTTTTAAATATTACAAAAAAAGACTTAGTGCATATAGCAAAAAAGATATTCAAAACATTTGTGAAAGACCCCTCTAATACAAATAATAAATTTTTACGATCAAGAATTAGAAAACTAAAATCTAGTCTTGCAAGTGAAGGATTGGATCAATCTAGAATTTTAAAAACAATTAGTAATTTAAATACAGCGAAGGAAGCAATTGATTTTTACGTAAAAAAATTTCAAAAAAAACATGTTCATGTTGTTCATAAAAATAAAGTAAATATTGACCTTAAGTTGTTTTTGGAACAACCAGCTGAAATTATTTACAGAGTGATGGCCGAACTTATTCAAAAAAGATCAGGAAAAGATTATCCTCCAAGAGCGAAAGGCCTTAAATATTTAATTTCTTCTATTCAATCAAATAATTTTTCTAAGATAACTTTAGGTGGTTTTACGTTCAGTTTGGATAAACATAAAATCATAATGAACAAAGAAAACAGAAATGCTTGATAATTCCAACAATTTAATTGGTTTTTGTGTTATTTTGCGCCTTGTAAGATTAATTTAAGTAATTATTTTATACTGTATGAATTTAAAAAATTTAACCATGTGGGGAATCATAGCCCTTTTAGTACTTGGACTTTTTAATCTATTTCAAAACCCCGCAACAATTTCTGCCTCTAAAGATTTACCTTTCTCAACTTTTCTTGGAGAAGTAGAAAAGGGAAATATTGTATCGGTTGATATTAAGGGAAATAGTATCGAAGGAACTTTTGCTAATGGAACAAAATTTAGAACTTACTCACCAAATTATCCTAACTTAGTAGAAAAACTTTCTTCTAAAGGAGTTTCTTTTTCAGCGGGACCCATCGAAGATAAAATGCCATCTTTTTTTGGTGTGCTTTTGTCATGGTTTCCTATGTTGTTGCTTATTGGTGTTTGGATATTTTTTATGCGTCAGATGCAAGGAGGAAAAGGTGGGGCGATGGGTTTTGGAAAATCCAAAGCAAAACTATTAACCGAGGCGCATGGTAGAGTTACATTTCAAGATGTTGCAGGCGTTGACGAAGCTAAAGAAGAATTAGAAGAAATAGTAGAATTTTTAAAAGACCCAAGAAAATTTCAAAAACTTGGAGGAAAAATACCAAAGGGAGCTTTATTAATTGGACCTCCTGGTACAGGAAAAACATTGATCGCAAGAGCGGTTGCCGGAGAAGCAAATGTTCCTTTCTTTACTATTTCAGGATCAGATTTTGTTGAGATGTTTGTGGGAGTAGGTGCTTCGCGTGTGAGAGACATGTTTGAGCAGGGAAAGAAAAATGCACCATGCATTATTTTTATTGACGAGATTGATGCCGTAGGACGAAGCAGAGGAGCTGGTCTTGGCGGTGGTAATGATGAGCGTGAACAAACATTAAACCAACTATTAGTCGAGATGGATGGTTTTGAGACTAATGAGGGAGTAATATTAATTGCAGCAACTAACCGACCAGATGTATTGGATCCTGCATTATTAAGACCAGGTAGATTTGACAGACAAGTAGTTGTTCCTAATCCTGATATCATAGGTAGAGAGGCTATTTTAAAAGTTCACTTAAAAAAAATTACAACAGGACCGGACGTGATTGCTAGAACGATCGCTAGAGGAACACCTGGTTTTTCAGGAGCAGATTTAGCAAACATTTGTAATGAGGCTGCATTACTAGCTGCAAGAAAAAATAAAAGAATTGTAACCATGTCTGACCTGGAAGAGGCAAAAGATAAAGTTATGATGGGAGCAGAACGAAGATCAATGGTGATGTCGGAAGATGAAAAAAAATTAACGGCATATCACGAAGGTGGACACGCAATTGTTGCTTTATATGAAAAAGCATCAGACCCAATTCATAAAGCAACTATTATTCCAAGAGGTAGAGCATTAGGAATGGTGATGAGACTTCCTGAGCGAGATCAGCTTTCAATGACGAGAGAAAAAATGTACGCAGATATTTCAGTTGCTATGGGTGGCCGTATTGCAGAAGAGATCATTTTTGGACACGACAAAGTAACTTCAGGTGCATCATCAGACATAGAGATGGTAACTAAAATGGCAAAAAATATGGTGACGAGATGGGGCATGAGTGAACTGATGGGACCTATTGCTTATCAAGAAAATGAAGAAGAGGTTTTCTTAGGTAGATCCGTTGCTCGAACACAAAATGTGTCTGAAGAGACTGCAAAAAAAATAGATGCTGAGGTAAGAAAAATTGTAGACACTGGTTATAACCGAGCTAAAAAAATTCTTACAGAAAAACTAGATGACCTTCACAAAATTTCTAAAGCACTATTAGAATATGAGACTTTAAACGGAGATGAGATTAGAAATTTAATTTATAAAAATATTTTTCCTAATCGCGGAATAACTAAAGATGAAGAAAGCTCATCTTCACCGGATAGCGCCCTAGGTTCTATGGGTTTGAAACCAAAATTACAAAACTAATTTTCCCACATGCGGTCTGTTTATATTAGGCCACTAAACTTTATTTATGGAAGTGATGCTAAATATCAAATTAAAAAAAAATTAGCTCTACCTTTGTGTGGTATCAGCGAAATTGCATTTTCTAATATTGAAATTATTAATAAAAAAAATAAACAAAAAAAAATTATTTCTGTTTCACATATTTCGAAATTACACAAATCTGATAGAAATCAAGTTCTCAAAGATCTTAATAACATAAAAAAAAAAAGAGAATCGATTTTTAATTTAAGCTTATTAAGACCAGTGATTATGGGAGTCTTAAATATAACCCCAGATAGTTTTTCTGATGGTGGAAAATTTTATCAATCTAAAAAAGCAATAGAGCATGCAAAAAAAATGGTTATGCAAGGAGCACAAATTATTGATGTTGGAGGAGAATCTACAAGACCTGGTGCCAAATTAATTCCTGATGAACAAGAATGCAAAAGAGTTATTGGCATTATTCAAAAAATAAAAAATTTAAAAAATAGTATTGTTTCGATTGATACAAGAAAAAGCATGGTAATGAAAAAAGCAGTTGAGGCGGGAGCTAAAATTATTAATGATGTATCGGCCTTAGATTTTGATCCGGACTCTGAAGAGGTTGTTATTAAATTAAAAAAGCCAATTATACTAAATCACTCTCAGGGAACTCCTGAAATAATGCAAAATAATCCAAGTTATAGAAATGTATTGATAGATATTTATGATTATTTTGAGGAAAAGATAAGAAGGCTGGAGCAAAAAGGGTTAAAAAAAAAACAAATTATTCTTGATCCAGGAATTGGCTTTGGAAAAAACGTTAAGCATAATTTAACTTTAATTAGTAATATTTCTTTTTTTCACTCTCTTGGATGCCCATTAATGCTAGGACCATCCAGGAAAAGTTTTATTGGAAAGATAATGGGAGAAAGAGATACTATTTCAAGAATAGGCGGTACGATATCATCAGTAATAATTGGTGCAAATCAAGGAGTTCAGTTTTTTAGGGTGCATGATATAAAAGAAATTAACGAGGCATTATCTATTAATTCAGCATTACGAAGCATTTAATGAAAAAATATTTTGGTACAGATGGTATTAGAGGAACAGTTAATGAAGGTAATATTACCGGACAACATTTTTACAAATTTGGATTAGCTGCTGGAAGTTTTTTCAAAATTAAAGATAAAAAAAAACATTTAGCTATCATCGCTAAAGATACGAGAATATCTGGATATATGTTAGAGCCTGCTTTGGTATCTGGCTTAACATCTGCTGGGATGCACGTAATTACTTTTGGACCCATTCCTACTAATGCCTTAGCAATGTTAACAAGGTCTATGAAAGCAGATATGGGAATCATGATTACCGCATCTCATAATCCATATCATGACAATGGCCTTAAATTATTTGGACCAGATGGATTAAAATTGTCAGATAAAGTCGAAAAAAAAATTGAAAAATTAATTGATCAAAAACAATCTAAATTATTAGTGCCGGTAGAAGAGCTTGGACGAGTTACAAGATTAGAAGATGGAAATGAACGATATATTGAAATTTTAAAAAGTAATTTTCCAGAAAGTTTCACTCTTAACGGAATGAAAGTAGTTATCGATTGTGCGAACGGAGCCGGGTACAAATCTGCTCCGAAAATATTAAAGGAACTAGGAGCCACTGTTTTTTCTTTAGGCGTAAATCCAGATGGAATAAATATTAATGAAAATTGCGGCTCCACTCACCCCGAAGCTATGCGTCAAGCAGTTAAAAAACACAAAGCAGATCTTGGTATTGCGTTGGATGGGGATGCAGATCGATTAATATTATGTGATGAGCAAGGAACTATAATTGATGGCGATCAAATCATTGGAATGATTGCGACTAGATGGAATAAGAAAAAAATTTTAGAAGGTGGAGTGGTGGGAACTCTAATGAGTAATTTAGGACTAGAACAGCATTTCAAAAAAAATAATATTAAATTTGCCAGAGCGGATGTTGGTGATCGTTATGTGAAAGAAAAGATGCAAAAATTAGAATACAATTTAGGAGGAGAGCAATCCGGTCATATTATTCTTGGTGACTTTACAACCACTGGTGATGGACTTTTAGTGGCTCTCGAAGTTTTATTTTCTATGCGCAAAGGATCAAAAGCAAGTAAGTTACTTAAAGTATTCAAAGCTGTTCCACAAATATTAGAAAACAAAATAGTAAAAGATAAAAATATTATCAAAAGTAAATCATGTATTTCCGCAATTAAAAAAGCAGAAAAATTATTAGGGGATAAAGGAAGATTGTTAGTACGAAAATCTGGTACAGAACCAAAGATCAGAATCATGGGAGAATCTCATGATAAAAAATTGTTAGCAAAAGCTATTAGTATTGTATCAAAAGCAATTTAGTGAAACCAAGAACTAAAATTCTAATTATAGCAGGCTCAGATTCATCTGGCGGTGCTGGAATTCAAGCTGATATTAAAACCGTTACAGCTTTAGGTGGCTATGCCATGACAGCAGTTACAGCTATTACCGCTCAAAATACAACGGGAGTATCTTCTATTGTTCCAGTTTCTCCAAAAGAAATTTCTAAACAAATATTATTTACTGCAAAAGATATCAAACCTGACTCTATCAAAATTGGCATGTTACATTCAAAAGAAGTTATTAAAGAAGTAATTAAATCACTGGCAAATATAAAAAATAAAAGAATAGTTTTAGATCCCGTGATGATTGCCAAAAGTGGAACCAAACTTATTGATAATCAGGCAATATCGATTTTAAGAGATGAGTTAATAAGTAAAGTTTTTTTAATAACACCTAACATACCAGAAGCAGAAGTTTTAATTGGTAAAAAAATTAAAACTTTCGATGAAATGATCCTTGCTGCTTATGCCCTTATACAAATGGGAGCAAATAATGTTTTAATTAAAGGTGGCCATTTAAAGAATAAATGGGTTCAAGATATTTTGGTTAATACAAAAGAACTGCATGTGTTCAAAAATAAAAAAATTACTACAAAAAATACCCATGGGACCGGTTGCACTTTATCCTCAGCTATAGCAACGTTTTTAGGCTGTGGAAAACCTCTGCACAAAGCGTGTGAACTTGGAATTAGATATGTTAATAATGCAATTAGATCCAATCTTAATTATGGAAAGGGTCATGGGCCAGTAAATCATTTAACCTCTGTAGAACTACATAACAAATTTAAATAAATGAAAAATATAGTTGTTGTTGGATCTCAATGGGGAGATGAGGGAAAAGGAAAGATTGTTGATTGGCTATCCGAGCAGGCAGATATAGTCGTCAGATTTCAGGGCGGTCACAATGCGGGGCACACGTTAGTCATAGACGGAAAAGTTTACAAATTAAAATTATTACCATCAGGAATTGTTAGACAAGATAAAATATCAGTTATTGGAAACGGTGTTGTGGTTGATCCGTGGGCATTACTTGATGAAATAACACAAATAGAAAAACAAGGTGTCAAGGTTACAGAAGATAATTTGATTTTAGCAGAAACAGCAAATTTAATTATGCCATTTCACAGAGAGATGGATGAAATCAGAGAGGATTCAGCAGGAAAAGGAAAAATAGGAACTACACGAAGAGGCATTGGTCCGGCATACGAAGATAAAGTTGGTAGACGCTCTATTCGTGTGATGGATTTAAAATCAGAGTCTAATCTAGCAAACCGATTAGAAATAGTGCTGGAACATCACAATGCTATTCGAAAAGGCCTAAAGAAAAAGGTTTTCAAAAAAGATGATCTTATGAAAGATCTTCTAAAAATTGCTCCAGAAATTTTAAAGTTTTCCCAACCGGTTTGGAGAAAAATGGATCAATTTAGAAAAGAGGGAAAAAAAATATTATTTGAAGGGGCTCAGGGAATTCTACTAGATGTGGATCACGGAACTTACCCTTATGTAACCTCATCCAATACTGTGGCAGGAGCAGCAGCAATTGGAACTGGTTGTGGTCCTAATGTTATTGATTATGTACTTGGAATTACAAAGGCATACACGACAAGAGTTGGAGAAGGGCCTTTTCCTACAGAACTAAAAGATGCAACAGGAGAATTGCTTGGAAAAAGAGGAAATGAATTTGGAACGGTCACAGGAAGAAAAAGACGTTGTGGTTGGTTTGATGCTGTTTTAGTTAGGCAAACAGTTAAAGTATCAGGAATTAATGGAATTGCACTTACGAAACTGGATGTGTTAGATGCATGTGATGAAATTAAGATGTGCGTAGAGTATGATTTGGATGGAGAAAAATTAGATTACTTACCAGCTTCAGCGGAAGATCAAGCAAGGGTAAAACCGATTTATAAAACATTTAAGGGATGGATGAAAAGTACCCTTGGCACAAGAAATTATGATGAATTGCCTCAGCAAGCTAAAATATATTTAAGTGAACTAGAAGATTTTATAGGAGCTAAAATTTCAAGTATTTCTACAAGTCCAGAACGGGAAGACACAATACTTGTTGAAAATCCTTTTAAACTTTAATTAACCGATAGTTGTTTGGGTTGCTTGATATTTTCAAGCATAGCTTTTTGAACTTTTTCAAAAGCTCTATTTTCAATTTGACGAATTCGTTCTCTACTAACTTTATATTTTTGGCTTAGCTCTTCTAAAGTTTTTGGTTCATCAATTAGTCTTCGGTCGTATAAAATTTCTTTTTCTCTTTCATCTAAAACTTTTAAAGCT
>Ga0129336_10000809_pt1 | contig 18560 bp, 18 predicted proteins | sample CPB6_02_DNA_FD_96878 | JGI IMG/M metagenome (GOLD analysis project Ga0129336, IMG submission 96878) | Freshwater to marine salinity gradient microbial communities from Chesapeake Bay, USA - CPBay_Sum_0.6_0.2_DNA | ecosystem: Environmental > Aquatic > Marine > Coastal | place: USA: Chesapeake... | reverse complement strand
CAAGGAGCAGCTCATTGTCGAATTGTATTCTAAGTAATCTGCCCGGGCTGGCATTTCAGCTCAGGGTCTTTATATCACCCTTCTGATGCAAATCAGAAGTTAACAAGTAAAACTGAAATTTAAATATGGCCATTTTAAATTTCCAACAACCGGAAAAAATCGTACTTCAGAAAGTAACTGATTTTGAAGCTCAGTTTGAGTTTAAGCCTCTTGAACCTGGATATGGTGTTACCATTGGTAATGCACTTCGCAGGGTTCTGTTGAATTCATTGGAGGGATATGCCATCTCTGGTATTGCTATTGAAGGCGCCGACCATGAATTTGCAACACTCAAAGGAGTTGTAGAGGACGTAACTGAAATTATCCTCAATCTTAAGCAAATCAGATTCAAGAAAATCCTTGACCATGACGTACAGAATGAGAAACTGACATTGTCCATCAAAGGAAAGTCTGATTTCACTGCTGGCATGATCGATGAAGTAACTGGAACATTTCAAGTAATGAATCCGGAACTCTTGATCTGCAGCATGGATCCTTCAGCAAAATTGAACATTGAACTCTATATCTCTAAAGGGAGAGGCTATGTTCCTGCTGAAGAAAACAAAATCAAAGAAGCCCCATTCGGATATATTCCCATCGACTCTATTTACACTCCCATCAAGAATGTAAAGTACGCAATTGAAAATACGCGTGTTGAACAGCGTACTGATTTCGAAAAATTGTTGTTGGATGTTGTAACTGATGGAACCATTCATCCTGAAGAAGCTGTCAAGCAGGCTTCACGCATCCTTATTCAACATTTGATGATCATCACAGATGAAAACATCACTTTTGATAACAAAGAGGAAAAGAAAGAAGACTTGGTGGACGAACAAACACTGCAGTTGAGAAAGGTATTGAAGACTCCATTGGAGGATTTGGATCTTTCTGTGCGCGCCTTCAATTGTTTGAAAGCGGCTAAAATCAACAGCTTGAGCCAGCTTGTGCAGTACGAGCAAGAAGATTTGATGAAGTTCAGGAATTTTGGACAGAAATCACTTTCTGAGATTGAGCAGGTATTGCAAGAGCGTGGACTTCACTTTGGAATGGATCTTGCGAAGTTGGGTATCGATGTAGATGAATTTTAATTTAATAATTATAACACAGGCTGTAATTCCTGACACGGTACAGCTTTAAAACTCACAGTCATGCGTCACGGAGACAAAATCAACAACCTAGGCCGTAAAAAGGCCCATCGCGAGGCCCTCATGGGTAACCTTGCCAGTCAATTGATCACTTATAAAAGAATCGTTACAACCCTTGCAAAAGCAAAGGCCTTGAGAACATTCATCGAGCCATTGATCACCAAAACAAAAAAATCAGCAAGCAAAGAGCAAATCATGCACAATCACCGCATCGTTTTCTCTTATTTGCAAGACAAATCTGCTGTAAAAGAACTTTTCACCAACATCGCTCCCAAAGTTGCTGGTCGTCCTGGTGGATACACCAGAATCATCAAACTTGGCATCCGTCTGGGTGACAACGCTGAAAGAGCCATGATTGAGCTGGTTGATTTCAATGAAATATACGGAAAGGGCAAAGGCGAAGCAGCTGCTCCTGCCAAGAAAACCAGAAGAAGCGGCGGTGCAAAAAAGAAAACTGCAGCGGCTGAGGCCCCTGCATCTGAAGCTCCAGCAGCAGCTACCGAAGAATCAACCGCATCAGAATAAGAAAATGTTGATAAATTATCATTCGAAAGGCAGGTCATTTGACACTGCCTTTTTTATTTTGTAAAAAATTACCACATGCCTACTCAAGACACAAATACGGTCCCTGCAGTGCTGGTTCTGGAAGATGGAATGGTTTTCCATGGAAAGTCATTTGGTAAAATTGGGACTACCTCTGGTGAGCTCTGTTTCAATACCGGCATGACCGGTTACCAGGAGGTGTTTACAGACCCCAGCTATTACGGTCAGGTGTTAATTATGAACAATGTGCACACGGGCAACTATGGAGTAAAGCCTGAGGATGTTGAGAGTGATACCGTGAAGATCAAGGGATTGATTGGCAGAAACCTGGAGGAAAAATACAGCAGGTTGATGGCGAATGATTCTCTGCAGCACTATCTAGTTCAACAAAACATTGTTGCCATTCAGGATGTAGACACACGTGCACTTGTAACACATATTCGTGAAAAAGGTGCCATGAATTGCATTATATCCTCTGAGATGACGGATATTCAAAAGTTGAAGGACGCATTGAAAGAAGTGCCTTCCATGGATGGATTGGAGCTTGCCTCTCTTGTTACAACCGACAAAGTTTATCACATGGGAGATCCTTCAGCATCCATCCGGATTGCAGTATTGGATTTCGGAGTAAAGAGAAATATCATCAAGTGCATGGCCGATAGGGGTGCTTACGTGCGTGTCCATCCTGCAAAAACATCATTCGAAGAGTTGATGAAATTTGAGCCGCATGGATTTTTTATTTCCAACGGGCCGGGTGATCCTTCAACCATGTCCTATGCAGTTGATACAGTCAAAAAAATATTGGAAACCAAAAAGCCTGTCTTTGGTATTTGTTTGGGTCATCAGTTGCTCGCGCTTGCAAATGGCATCCCAACATTTAAAATGCACCACGGTCACCGAGGATTAAATCACCCGGTGAAAAATCTGATGACAGGTGTGTGTGAAATCACCACTCAAAATCACGGATTCGCAGTTGATCCGGATGCTGTCAGAAAATCTGATAAGATTGAAATTACACATGTGAACCTGAATGACGATTCTATTGAAGGCATTCGTATAAAAGACAGACCAGCTTTCTCAGTACAATATCATCCGGAAGCCACTCCTGGTCCGCATGACAGCCGTTACCTGTTCGACGACTTTATTCAATTGATCAATAATAACTAGATTTGTTCCATTGAAAAAGATCACCATCATCAACGGCCCCAATCTCAATTTACTTGGCAAAAGAGAAACATCCGTATACGGGTCAGAATCTTTCGAAGCCTTTTTAGAAAAATTGAAGTCAGCCAATCCTGATACTGAAATAACATATTTTCAAAGTAATATTGAAGGGGAGTTGATTGATGCAGTACAGAAAGCCGGGTTTTCACAAGATGGCATTATTATCAATCCTGGTGGATATACGCATACTTCAGTTGCATTGGGAGATGCGATAGCTGCTATTGCTGCAACTGTTATTGAAGTGCATATCTCAAATATTCAGGCGCGGGAAGAATTCAGAAAAATTTCTCATGTCTCGGCAAAGGTCAAAGGAACAATTGCAGGATTGGGCCTCGACGGTTATGCCTTGGCCCTAGACTATTTAAAGCAATTTTGATTTTTTACTTTGATATTCCAGATCTGATTACATTCAGTGCCCCACCTGCTTTGAACCATTCTATTTGCTGTTCATTGTAGCTGTGGTTGGCTTGAATGGTTTCAGATGATCCATCTTGGTGATGCAATACAACTTCGAGTGATTTCCCAGTTGTAAAATTGGTGAGTCCTACAATATCAATGCCATCATCCTCTTGAATCTTATTGTAGTCCTCTTTGTTTGCAAACGTCAGTGCCAGCATACCCTGCTTTTTTAGATTGGTTTCGTGAATGCGTGCGAATGATTTAACCATCACCACTCGAACACCAAGGTGACGAGGTTCCATCGCAGCATGTTCTCTTGATGATCCTTCACCGTAGTTTTCATCTCCAATCACAATCGTGCCGATATTGGCAGCCTTGTAAGCTCTTTGAGTAGCTGGGACCGGGCCATATTCACCTGTCAATAGATTTTTAACTGAATCGGTTTTTTCGTTGAAGAAGTTTACAGCTCCGATCAACATGTTGTTGCTGATGTTATCAAGGTGTCCGCGGAATTTCAACCATGGTCCAGCCATTGAAATATGATCGGTGGTACATTTCCCTTTTGCTTTGATCAGCAGTTTCAATCCTTTCAGATCTGTGCCTTCCCAAGCGGCAAATGGGTATAAAAGTTGCAAACGCTTGCTGTCATCTTTCACATTGATTTGAACCTTGCTTCCATCCTCTGCAGGTGCCTGGTATCCTGCATCTTCCACAGAAAAACCTTTCTTTGGCAATTCATCACCCGATGGAGGATCCAACTTTACCTGCTCGCCTTGTTCGTTGGTCAGCGTGTCAGTAATAGGGTTAAAAGTAAGATCACCTGCAATAGCGAGCGCGGTGACCAACTCTGGACTGGCAACAAATGCAAGTGTGTTGGGGTTTCCGTCTGCTCTCTTAGCAAAATTTCTGTTGAAAGAGTGTACGATGGTATTGCGCTCCTGTTTCTCTGCACCCATGCGATCCCACATTCCGATACAGGGTCCGCAGGCATTGGCAAATACCCTTGCACCAATTTGTTCGAAGGTATCCAGGAAGCCATCTCTTTCAATGGTATATCTAACAAGCTCACTGCCTGGTGTAATGGTAAATTCTGCTTTTGTTTTCAAGCCTTTTTCTGCTACTTGTTTGGCGAGGCTTACTGCACGGCTGATATCTTCGTAAGAAGAATTGGTGCAGCTGCCAATCAATCCCACTTCAACCTTGGTGGGCCAATTGTTTTTTGCTGCAGCCTCTTTCATTTGAGAAATAGGAGTAGCCAGGTCTGGCGTAAATGGTCCGTTTAAATGGGGTTCCAATTCACTCAAATTGATCTCGATTACCTTGTCAAAATATTTTTCTGGATTTGCATACACTTCCGGATCACCGGTCAAATAAGATTTTACTGTATCTGCTGCTTCTGCTACTTCAGATCTGCCTGTTGAACGCAGGTAACGTGCCATGCTTTCATCGTATCCAAATGTAGAAGTAGTTGCTCCGATCTCTGCACCCATATTACAGATGGTTCCTTTGCCCGTGCAACTCATGCTGGTAGCGCCTTCTCCAAAATATTCCACAATGGCATTTGTTCCGCCTTTTACGGTAAGAATTCCGGCAACTTTCAGGATAACATCTTTTGGAGATGTCCATCCACTAAGTTTGCCAGTTAACTTCACACCAATCAATTTGGGCATCAGCAATTCCCAGCTCAATCCCGCCATGACATCACATGCATCTGCACCGCCTACACCAATGGCGATCATTCCCAAACCACCTGCGTTCACAGTATGTGAGTCTGTTCCAATCATCATACCACCGGGGAAGGCATAGTTTTCTAATACCACCTGGTGAATGATTCCTGCACCTGGTTTCCAAAATCCGATTCCGTATTTATTGGAGATAGAGGAGAGGAAATTATATACTTCATCATTTTCAGTGATGGCTTTTTGTAAATCTGTTTTGCTTTCATCTTTTGCAACAATCAGGTGGTCGCAATGAACGGTTGATGGAACGGCAACTTTTTTTCTTCCTGTTGTATCAAATTGCAGCAGTGCCATCTGAGCAGTTGCATCCTGCATGGCAACCCTGTCAGGTGCAAAATCCACATAGGCTTTCCCTCTTTCAAAATTTTTGATTTCAACTCCTTTCCACAAGTGCGCAAAAAGAATTTTCTCTGCAAGTGTGAGGGGTCTTCCCAATGCTTTTTTAGCAGCATCCACTTTTGCAGGCATTTCACTGTATGTCTTCTTGATGAGGTCTAAATCGAATACCATGGTATATGTTTTTAGGCACCGCAAAATTAATCATTTCAGCAGGCCTTACCAACTGTTCGTAGAATAATGGAGATTTTTTATATTTGATGTATGAACGGTATCAGGGACTTTATTGAATGGCATGCTTTTGGCGTCTGTACACGCATCGGGGAGCTCTTGGGAATCCCCACCTTAACCATTCGCAAGTATTTTATCTATATATCCTGCCTCACGTTTGGTTCTCCTGCAATTTTTTACCTCATCCTGGCATTTTGGATGAACATCAAGCGGTATTTTCTTGAATCCAGGAGGAATCCGCTTCGGTACAATTAAAGAATCGATTTCCTGATCTTTACAAGCTGTTCCAGCAAATCCTCCAATAAATCAAGTCTTAGCATGTTGGCGCCATCACTCAATGCTTTTGACGGATCGGGATGGGTTTCGATGAAAATTCCATCCGCCCCTGTTGCAATGGCTGCTTTTGCGATGGTGGAAATCAATCTTGGGTTTCCTCCCGTTATACCGGATGCTTGATTGGGTTGCTGCAGAGAATGTGTGCAATCCACCACCACGGGAACACCATGTGACTGCATAATGGGGATGTTCCGGTAGTCAACGATTAGATCCTGGTACCCAAATGTAGTACCCCTTTCAGTGAGCATTATTTTTTCATTGCCTGATTTTCTGACTTTCTCAACTGCAAATTTGATCGCTTCACCGCTTAGAAATTGCCCTTTTTTAATATTGACAATCTTGCCTGTTTCACCTGCTGCTTGCAATAGATCTGTTTGCCTGCAGAGGAACGCCGGAATTTGAAGGATATCCGTATGTGCTGCAGCCAGTGATGCCTCTTGGACGGAATGAATATCTGTAGTGGTGGGTAAATGAAAAGAATCTCCTGTTTGTTTTAACAATGACAATCCTTCCAGGTCTCCAATCCCTGAAAATGAATGGGTGCTGGTTCTATTTGCTTTTCTGTAAGAAGCCTTGAAGACATAAGGAATGCCTAATTTTTTGCAAATGCCTGATACGCTTGATGCTACAGCATTAAGTAAAGCTTCATTTTCAACCACACATGGCCCAGCGATGAGGAAAAAAGAGTCCTTTTCGTAGTCCTGGTTGCTGAACAGATCAGCCAAAAAATTTTGCATGTCGCAAAGATAAGAGGCCCTTAATAACTAAGTTTGCGAAATAAGATTGTTTCATGAAAAAAGAGAAAATCCTGGTCATTGGAGCATGCGGACAAATCGGTGTGGAACTGACACTTGCATTGAGAAAAATATACGGTGGATCCAATGTCGTTGCTTCGGACCTCAGAGAAGAAAATGATCTGCTCAAAGGAACGGGTCCTTATGTTAGCATTGATGTAATGAATAAAGAGATGTTGCATGTGCAGGTTATCAGACAAAATATAACTCAGGTATATCTGTTGGCAGCAATTCTTTCAGCAACAGGCGAGAAAAATCCGCCGCTTGCATGGCACTTGAATACCCAATCTTTATTGAATGTGTTAGACATTGCCAAGGAAGAAAAATTATCCAAGGTATACTGGCCAAGCAGCATTGCGGTATTCGGACCAACATCACCGAAGGAAAATTGTCCGCAGCAAACCATCATCGAGCCAACAACCGTTTACGGTATCAGCAAATATGCAGGAGAATTCTGGTGCAATTATTTCTATCATCGTTATGGGGTGGATGTGCGAAGCATCAGGTACCCTGGGCTTATCAGTTATAAGTCTGCACCGGGTGGTGGCACAACGGATTATGCAATTGAAATATATCATGAAGCAAAAGAAAAAAAGAAATACACCTCATTTCTAGAGGCCGATACCAAGCTGCCCATGATGTACATGCCAGATGCAATCAGGGCAACCATTGAATTGATGGAGGCCCCTGCAGATAAATTAACTGTTAGGACTTCCTACAACCTAGCGGCCATGAGTTTTTCACCAAAGGAAATTGCTGGTTCAATTCAAAAAAGCATACCCGAATTTCAAATCACCTATAAGCCTGATTACAGACAACAAATTGCCAACAGCTGGCCTCAAAGCATAGATGACGCTCAGGCAAGAGTTGATTGGGGATGGAAGCATGAATATGATCTAGATAAAATGAGCCAAGACATGCTGCAAAATATTTGAATATGAAAAAACTTATTCTGCTTTTTATTATCACTGGATGTTTTTTGAATACATTCTCCCAAACTGTATCCAATAAATGGCGGGCTCAGATCATTCGGGCTGATGGCCGTCACGTGGTATTCAATATCGATGAGTATAAAGCCGGTCAACAACTGGAATGGGTGATCAAAAATGCCGAGGAGCGACTCTCCATCAAAGATTTTCGCTTCACCATGGATTCACTGATCGTGTCAATGCCTTTTTTTGGTGCAGAACTTTTTCTGAAGAAAACCAACCTAGGGTACGCTGGTCAATGGAAGAAGGCGGGATCAAAAGGAGATGTGTTGATGCCAATTGAAATCAATAAAGCCCCATACCGTTACCGGTATCCAGCATCCACAAAAAAAATCAATCTGAGTGGAAGATGGCGTGCTTATTTTGTCAATGCTGAAGGCAAGCAATCTGATGCAATTGCAGAACTGAAACAGACAGGCAATGCATTAACTGGCAGCATCCTTACAACAACGGGTGATTACAGATTTTTAGAAGGAGTTGCCAATGGCGATTCACTTGTTATGTCAACTTTTGATGGAACACATGCTTTCTATTTTTCCGCAAAAATCAGCAAGGATGGGGCATTGGTGGATGGTATATTCGCCAGTGGTGCAACTTCGATCGAGACTTGGAGTGCAACCCGCGATGCCAATATAGAACTCGATGAAACTGATGTATTGATGCGGGTGAAGGAACCTGCCCAACAATTGAACTTTAGATTTCCTGATCTGGATGGCAAAATGATTTCGATTGGGGATGAAAGATTCAAGGGGAAAGTGGTGGTGGTTCAAATCATGGGATCCTGGTGCCCGAATTGTATGGATGAGACTGCTTTCTTGAGTAAATATTACAATGAAAATAAATCATTGGGTTTTGAGGTCATTGGACTTGCGTATGAATATTCAACTGACTTTGAAAAAGGAAGAACCAGTTTGATGAGGTTTAAAAACAAATTCAACGTTCAATATCCCATGCTCATTACAGGCGTTACTTCCAACGATCCTTTGCGAACTGAAAAAACGCTTCCCCAAATGACGCCTATCAAAGCATTTCCTTCTATGATTATTGTGGGCAAGGATGGACAAGTTAAAAAAACACATGCTGGATATTCAGGACCCGCCACAGGCGTGCACCATGAAAAATTCAAGCATGAGTTCGACGAGCTTATCAGAATGCTTGTGAAATGATCAGACAGTATCAATCCAGCAACGCGATAATGTCTCTCAGGAATTTTGCATCTGTTGCATCAAAGCTGTTGTATAGATCGCTGTCAACGTCCAATACACCAATGATCTTGTTTTTTTGATAGAGAGGTAGAACAATTTCACTTTTTGATTGACTGCTGCAAGCAATATGGCCAGGGAATGCCTCTACATCTGGTACGATGATGGGTTCATTTTTTTCCCAGCATGTTCCGCAAACACCTTTACCTTTTTGGATGCGGGTACAGGCGATGGGACCCTGAAAGGGGCCAAGCACCAATTCGTTGTCTTCTATCAGATAAAATCCAACCCACAAAAAATCAAATTGTTGTTTGAGCGCAGCTGCAATATTGGCCAAGTTGGCGATTAGGTTTTTTTCCCCTTCCAGCAATGCTTTTATTTGCGGTAAGAGCTGCTGGTATTTTTCTTCTTTATTCCCGGTGGCGATCAATAACTCCTCTGCCATTTATTTTGTTTTTACCAGGTTTTCTATTGTTTTGTTGTCGAGTACTTTGAGTGTTGCGTCTCTCACAAGTACCATCGTATCGTGCAATCCGCAATGTTTCTCATCACAATTTTTACATCTCTCATAAAAATAAAGGCTTGCACAAGGAAGCATTGCAATAGGCCCTTCAATTTTACGCAAGATTTCGGAGAGGGGAGTTTTCAGTGCATGTTGTTTGATAAAATATCCGCCGCCTTTCCCTTTTTTACTTTCAAGTATGTTTGCATTTCTGAGTTCCAGCAAGATATTTTCAAGGAATTTGAGTGGAATTTTTTTCTTTTTTGAAATATCTGCAATCAGTACAGGACCGTCATCCTTGTGCTCTGCCAGGTACATCAATGCCTGAAATGCATATTGTGTTTTCTTGTTCAGCATGGTATTTAATTTCAGAATCCCAACACGTCTTTCATTGTAAAGATACCTTTTCTCTCAGCAATATATTCTGCGGCCAACACTGCTCCTAATGCGAAACCGTCTCTGCTGTGAGCGTTGTGAATGATTTGTATTTCATCGATTGATGAGGAATAAGTGACCTCATGCAATCCCGGGTAGGGGTCAATTCTTTCACTTTTGATGAAGAGCTGATTTTTTGAAGTGGGGGTATCGTTCACCCATGTTGACTTGCTGGTATTGTTGGAAAGAATATGTTCTGCCAATGTGATGGCCGTTCCACTGGGCGCATCTTTTTTCTGTGTATGATGAATTTCTTTGATGGTAACATCATATTGATCTTTGCCTTTCATCAGTTCGGCCAATTTTTTGTTGACTTCAAAAAAGATATTGACACCAACGCTGAAATTGCTGGCGTATATAAAACTTCCTTGCTTGTCATTGCATGTGGATTCCACATCTGTCAATCGATTTAGCCAGCCTGTTGAGCCACTCACAATGGGTTTTCCAAGTTCAATGCACTTGATGATGTTGTTGTATGCTGTATGGGGCCCTGTAAATTCAATTGCTGCATCAATATTTTCAAAGTTTTTTTGATTGAAGTCATCCAGGTTATGCAGGTCTATTTTCAGTTTTACAAGGTGCCCCCTTTCAACAGCAACCTGTTCTATGGTCTTTCCCATCTTTCCATATCCAATCAAAGCAATATTCATATGATTATTGATTTAAAAATGTAATGTGGCAGTCATGCCAAATCCTTGTTGAAAATCTCTTGCACTCGGCTGGAGGCTCATGGTGAGATCGTCTGAAATATTGAAAGTCCTTAAATGTCCGTCAACCGTTGCGTCCACAACATTCAATCCCCACATTAGCAGGAGTCCCAATACAGAGAAGTCCATATTTTTTCTAAAACTATTTCTATAAGTTTTCAATGCTTCGGTTGAAATAGGTTGAAGTTCACGAGCTATGTTTTTAAAATTGGCAGTATCGTTCGTAACCCTGACTGTATATGCATACCTGGTTTTGGTATACCAATCTCTGTTGTATCTGAATGTAGATACCGGAATAGCCAAAGCGCCATATACCAATGGCAACTTCCAGTATTTTTTGTTGTAGATCTGGCCGAGTCCGGGCAGCATGGCTGACCTGAGGGCTGCTTTTGCAGCGATGGATCTGACTTTTTTAGCAGTATCTGCGATGGGTTTGTCTGCAGGGTTGGATTGTGCGAAATTGTTCGTCGTGTTAAAAACTACGAACGCTGTACAAAGAAGAATGATCTTGTTGGATGAACATGCAATCATCAGTGTATTGTTACTTTCATCTTATCCAAAAGACTGTTCAGTTCTTCGACTGAGAAGTACTCCAATATGATTTTACCTTTTCCCGTAGCATGATGCTCCAATTTCACTTTGGTTCCCAGCTGTGAAGCTATTTGTTGCTGGATATGGTTGAAATTATTTTTGGGTGCAGCGGGTTGTTCTTTCTTTTTTGATGGCTTGTACAGCTGTTTGACAAGATCTTCTGTTTGTCTGACAGATAATTTTTTGGATACGATGGTATTGTAAACGAACATCTGTTTTTCAACTTCGCCCGCATTGATCAGTGCTCTTGCGTGTCCCATGCTCAATGAGCCATTTCTTACTGCTACAATGATATCTGGCGGCAGTTTCAGCATTCTGATATAGTTGGAAACCGTGCTTCTGTCCATCCCCATTCTGGTTGCAACTTCTTCCTGTGTCATGGCACATTCATCCATCAAGCGCTGATAGCCCAGCCCAATTTCAATTGCATTCAGGTTTTCTCTTTGTAAATTTTCCAAAAGAGCAAGTTCAAGGACTTGCTTGTCGTCCGCTTCTCTTATATATGCTGGAACATCTTTGAGACCAGCCAGCTTTGCTGCTCTCCATCTTCTTTCGCCAGCAATCAGTTTGTATTTGCCGCTGCTGAGAGGAGTTATGGTGAGTGGTTGGATGATATCATGCTGGCGCATGGACTGTGCCAGGTCTTCAATTGCTTTTTGATCGAAATCCTGCCGCGGTTGTCTCGGGTTTGGAATGATGTCTGTGAGCAGAATTCTACTCACAGAAGTATTTCTTGAAACAACTTCTGACTTGAGGGTGCCGGTTGTTGGATTTTTCAATTCAGTATCAATGCTTCCCAAAAGAGATCTGATCCCTCTGTTGAGCGCATCTTTTTTATTGGATGGATTATTGCTCATCTTCTAAATTTAGGGTTCTTTCTTCCTCTTTGATCTTCGTCATGTTGTTTTTTTGCAGTATCTCTTTTGCAAGATTCAGATAATTGACTGCGCCTTTGCTGTCGGCATCATACAGTATAACCGGTTTTCCTACACTGGGTGCTTCACTCAGTCTGGAATTTCTATGAATCAAGGTATCAAATACCATTTCTTCAAAATGCTTTCTCACTTCACTGACTATCTGGTTGCACAATCTCAAACGCACATCGTACATGGTCATCAAAATTCCTTCTATGGACAAGGATGTGTTGAGTCTGTTTTGAACAATCTTGATGGTATTGAGCAACTTGCCCAATCCTTCCAATGCAAAAAATTCAGCTTGAACAGGAACGACAACTGAGTCAGCTGCAACCAGCGCATTGACCGTAATCAATCCGAGTGAAGGAGAGCAGTCAATGACTATAAAGTCATAGTCATTCCTCAAGTCATCCAATATGTTTTTGATAACATTTTCTCGATTGGGATAATTGATCATCTCCAATTCGGCACCCACCAGATCAATATGTGAGGGGATGAGGTCTAAATTTGGAATTTCTGTTTTAAGTATCGTGTCTCTTGCTTTTGCATCACCCACCATGCAGTCATAAATACTTTGCTGAACATTTTGTAAGTCGAACCCAACACCCGAGGTGCTGTTCGCCTGCGGATCGGCATCAACCAACAAAGTTTTGTATTCAAGTACAGCAAAACTTGCAGCCAGGTTGATAGCCGTTGTTGTTTTCCCAACACCACCTTTCTGATTAGCGACGCCTATGATTTTGGCCATTGATTTTCAACTTTTTGTTAAAATGACAGGATGACAAATTTACAATTTCGGCACCATTTTAGGGAACATAATGGCTAAAATAATGTTAGAGTAGCAAGCATTAAACAATAGTTATCAACATGAAAAGGCTCCTGGGTTCGTGGATTTTCATCATCACCATGGTTTTGATCGATTTGTATGTGTTCCAATCACTCAAATTGGTTACTTCCTCTCTTTCCTCCAAACTTCGTTTGGGGATACATATTGCATATTGGAGCTTTACTGCTGCAGCCATCATCCTTTTTTTGATCATTCCATACATACAGTTTGAGGCGCTTCCTAAATTCATACGTGTGTATGTAATTGCCATTTTATTTGGATTTTTCATTGCAAAATTCATTGCAATGATTTTCTTTCTAGTGGACGATGCGAGAAGATTGCTGCAGTGGGGTGGCGTCAAGACATACCAATTGGTCAAGGGTGAAACGAGCCAGACAGATGCAATCAGCAGATCTCTTTTTCTTTCCTGGCTTGGAATTGGGGTAGGCGGCAGTTTATTTGGAGCACTCTTGTATGGTTTTGGCAACAAATACCGGTACAGAATTGAAAAAGTAAGATTCAGATCTGGGAATATTCCAACAGCTTTCAAGGGATTGAAAATCGTCCAAATTTCAGATATACACAGCGGCAGTCTGGATGATTTACAAGCAGTGAAGAAAGGAATTGAAAAAATAAATGATCTTCAACCGGATGTTATTTTCTTCACCGGTGATCTTGTCAACAACATGGCAAAAGAAATGGAAGATAAAATAGCGATCTTCTCATCTTTAAAAGCCCCTTTGGGCATATACAGCATTTTAGGCAACCATGATTATGGTGATTATGTGCCATGGCCCAATGCGGAAGCGAAGAAAGATAACTTGGACAGCTTGAAAAACATCCATGCGCAGATGGGTTGGAGATTGTTGCTCAATGAACACATCGCACTCGAAAAAGGGGGTGCTTCCATTGGAGTAATTGGAATAGAAAATTGGGGTGCACGTGCAAACTTTGCCAAGTACGGCGATCTCAAGAAAGCCTATCAGGGTGCAGATCAATACCCATTCAAAATATTGTTGAGCCATGATCCCAGTCACTGGGATGCAGAAGTATGCAAACATTTCAGTGATATTGATTTGATGTTATCTGGGCATACCCATGGGATGCAGTTTGGGGTGGAGATTCCAGGTTTCAGATGGAGTCCTGTGCAGTATGTTTACAAGCAGTGGGGTGGGCTCTATAAAAATGGTGAGCAACATTTGTATGTCAACAGAGGATTTGGATTTCTCGGATATCCAGGCAGGGTAGGCATTTTACCGGAAATCACCCTGATTGAACTTGTCTGATTTAACAGTTCTTTCATAAAATCAGTGTAACTTTCTGCAGGGAATCGGGTCTAACATATAACCGAACTCAACATCCAATGCTGCGCAGCTTTCTCTTTATCTATCTCCTGATTTTTTGCTCGTTTGAAACCATCCAGGCCCAAGAAAATAGCAGTCAGGCTTTGACCACAAAAGATGAATTTTCTTTTCTGAAAAACGATAGTTTGATCAATGAGTTGAGGGGCATGCTCGATTCATTGCGTACACAAAAAAGTTTTTTTTCGGTTGCCACATCTTTTAGCAATAGACTTTTCAGCACCAATAACAATGTGCTCAATGCGCAACAATCATCGACAGGAGCAACAGCTTTTATACCAAGTGTTTCATATTTTCATAAATCCGGATTCGGAATTGGCATCATGGGTTATGTAAGAAATATCAACGGATCGGTTCGCTGGTACCAGACTGCCATCACTCCTTCATTTGATAAAGTAGCAAAGAATCTGATGTATGGAATTTCTTATTCATATTATGCAAAATCAAAGGTGCAGGATCCAAGCAGGGTATCGCCATTCAATCATGATTTGTATGGATATGTTCAGGGTAGGAAAACCTGGCTGAGACCTTCTTTATCCGTTGGATATGGTGATGGAAGTTATACCGATAGTTATGTAGTGCCCAGAAGATTGCCCAATGGGATGGTGATGAATACATCTGATACCTATAAGGTTCATATAAAGGATCTTTCCATTAACACGGGAGTATCTCATTCATTTGTCATATCCTCATTGATTTTAAAGAACGATCTGTTTAGCTTCATTCCTCAAATCAGTTTGATCACAGGTGTCCAGTCAACCAGTTCTCAGAGCATCAACTCCAGAGAGCGTTTCAGAAATGAGATGGAGGACAGAAAAAGAATGGAGCAGTTTTACAGAGTCAATCAAACTTCAGGAAGCGGATTTGGATTGAGAACCGCTGCTGTTTCTGCAAATCTTTCTTGGTTCAAAGATGCAGTATCTATTTCTACAGGATATTTTCTTGGATATTATTTTAAGTCAACTTCCACCAATAGGTTTTCAAATATTTTCAACTTGACTGCAGGTGTCACGTTTTAATGAACTTGCATACTAGATAAAAAATGTATTTTTGAATTCATAAAAACACCTCATTATGAAAAGAATATTTTCATTGCTCATACTAGCTTTTGCAGTGCATCAGATCCAGGCACAGGGCTTCAAACTTGGCATCAAAGCAGGAGGAAACTTTACCACCAATACCAGTGCTTCATTTCAGGACAATTACAAAGGAGGATTCCATGCAGGAATTTTTGGACGCATCAAGGCTTCAGATATTGTAGGTATTCAGGTGGAGGGGCTTATTAGCTCCATCAAGCTGAGCGTTACGCCCAATACTGCCATTTTCAGAAATGGATTGACTGATCTAAAAGCTACCTATATCCATGTCCCCATTTTACTCAATATCAGTCCGGTTCCATTGATCTCTATTCAGGCTGGTCCGCAAATCGGGATGACCATCAACCAGACAAAAGATGCCCTCAGGGTTGGGGGTGATGCTTTGAAGAATAGAGACTTCAGCATGTTGGCAGGTATCCAATTGAATCTTTCAAAATTGAGTGTATTTGGCAGGTATTCATTTGGGTTATCCGATATCAAAAATGTGACTACCATCCAGGAGTCGTGGAAGTCAAAGATGTTGCAGGCTGGGATCGGCATTTCACTCTAAAAAGTACTTTTTCAATATAAAAAGCCCTGATAAATCATCAGGGCTTTTTTGTTGGCATCAAACTTGACCTACATGGTGTATATTCAGTTGGGAGTCCATTTCAGGACGCTCAGGTGACATATTGTCGTAAAGATTATTTTATGGGATTGAATTTAAAATTATTGCCACAGGAGGAGGAATTGGATTTCATGCCCATCATTCCACTCAATGAGGATGATGAAGCAAACGGGGAAAAACTCATTTTACCAGAGGAGTTGCCACTTCTGCCCCTCAGAAATACCGTGCTTTTTCCAGGAGTAGTCATACCCATTACAGTTGGAAGGGATAAATCAATCAAGGCTATTGAGGAGGCTTATAAAACTGACAAATTAGTAGGAGTGCTCTCTCAAAAAGACAGCAATATTGAGGATCCAGGTGTTGATGATCTTGAAGGGGTGGGCTCCGTTGCCAAAATTGTGAAGCTGATTAAAATGCCCGATGGAGGTACTACTGCCATTTTGCAAGGGAAGAAGAGATTTCAGTTGGTCAAGATCAGTTCGGAAGATCCATTTTTTAAAGGTGTTGTAAAAGCATTGGAAGAGCAAGTGATCACCGATGATCAGGCATTTCAAGCTTCCGTTTCTTCCATCAAAGACCTGGCTGCACAAATCATCCAATTATCTCCGAATATTCCAACAGAAGCATCCATCATTTTACGCAACATAGAGAATCCATCATTCCTGATCCATTTCGTTGGCAGCAATTTGAATTGTGAGTTGGCAGACAAGCAAGCGTTGCTGGAGATGAACGACATGCGCCAGCGTGCTGAGCTCTTATTGAAACTGCTTCAAAAAGAGTTGCAATTCGCTGAATTAAAAAACAAGGTTACAACCAAAACCAAGACGGAGCTTGATAAGCAGCAACGCGAATATTTTCTTCAGCAACAATTGAAAAGCATCAAAGAGGAGTTGGGTGGGGACAGCAATGACCGAGAGATTCAGGAAATGAAGAAAAAGGCAGAAGCCAAAAAATGGTCTGCTGCTGCAAAAGAATTGTTTCAAAAAGAAATTGAGAAGCTGGAGCGTATGCACCCTAGCACACCGGATTATTCAACTGTTTATAACCATGTTGATTTGATGTTGGATCTGCCTTGGGATGAATGCACTACCGACAGTTATGATTTGAAAAAAGCCAAGAAGGTCCTGGACAAGGATCACTATGGGATGGAAAAAATCAAGGAGAGAATTCTTGAATACTTGGCAGTGTTGAAGTTGAAAGGCGATATGAAAAGTCCAATTCTCTGCTTTGTGGGTCCACCGGGCATTGGAAAAACTTCTCTGGGTAAAAGCATCGCGAGTGCCATTGGAAGAAAGTATGTACGTTTCAGTTTAGGTGGACTGCATGACGAAAGTGAAATCAGGGGACATCGTAAAACGTATATTGGCGCCATGCCTGGCAGGATTCTTCAATCCATCCGAAAAGTAAAATCATCCAATCCAGTGATGGTATTGGATGAAATTGACAAAGTGGGAAAGGATTTCAGAGGAGATCCATCATCCGCATTGTTGGAAGTATTGGATCCAGAACAGAACAATAGTTTTTATGACAACTACCTTGAACTTGAATATGATCTAAGTCGCGTACTTTTCATTGCAACGGCAAATGATATACAAAGTATTCAACCTGCATTGAGAGATCGTTTGGAAATCATTGATCTTACTGGATATGCAGTAGAAGAGAAAGAGAAAATTGCACAAACGCATTTGCTTCCCAAGCAAAAAGAGCTTCATGGGCTCAAGGCCTATGACCTCAAAATGAATCAGCAGGTCATGACTTATCTGATTGAGAATTATACCAGAGAAAGTGGCGTGCGGGAATTGGATCGGCAATTGGCCAGTATCATGAGAAGCTATGCAAAGGATGTTGCGATACAAGGAAAGGTCAAATCTTTGATTTCACAGACAGATATTTCAAGGATATTGGGAAAGCCAAAATATTCCAATGAAATATATAAAACGGCCAATATGCCAGGGGTAGCCGTTGGGTTGGCATGGACCTATGTAGGCGGAGATATTCTTTTTATTGAAACAACTTTGAGTGAAGGGAAAGGAGATCTTCAGCTTACAGGAAATCTAGGTACCGTTATGAAGGAAAGCGCTTCTACTGCCTATACTTATCTGCAGGCCAATGCAAAGAAGATTGCAATTGATCCTGATATGTTTAAAAAGAAGAATATCCATATCCACGTACCGGAAGGAGCAGTGCCAAAAGATGGACCAAGTGCCGGTATCACCATGATGTCCGCATTGGCTTCAGCATTTACTTCCAGAAAAATAAAGCCATTTCTCGCGATGACGGGTGAAATAACATTGCGTGGGCAAGTTTTGCCGGTTGGAGGAATCAAAGAAAAAGTCCTTGCAGCAAAAAGAGCCGGATTGAAAGAGATCATCCTTTGTTGGCAAAACGAGAAAGATGTTCAGGAAATCAATCCTGAATTCATCAAAGGCATTCGTTTTCATTATGTAAAAAACATGCAACAGGTGCTTGAATTGGCCTTGGTTTAATTTTAAATATTCACCGCATCGGTTTAATTTCGGGCATGCGATCAATTGCATGCCTGT
>Ga0129336_10000808_pt1 | contig 18577 bp, 15 predicted proteins | sample CPB6_02_DNA_FD_96878 | JGI IMG/M metagenome (GOLD analysis project Ga0129336, IMG submission 96878) | Freshwater to marine salinity gradient microbial communities from Chesapeake Bay, USA - CPBay_Sum_0.6_0.2_DNA | ecosystem: Environmental > Aquatic > Marine > Coastal | place: USA: Chesapeake... | reverse complement strand
GGTTGGTGATCGTCATAGGGCCAAGCCCCTCAGATCGTCTGGATGATTACAAGACTCACTATACACAGTGGGTGTTCAGGGTTATGTCATGCAACAGCTTTCTGACATAATTCGGATATGACAATTGATGCACTTGAAGACGGCCAAATTTGTACTTATTGCGGTACACCAGTGTTTTTCCATGGCGAAGGCATGACTGATTGCCCAGGTTGCGGCGCAGAATGGGTCAATGCAGAATTCGATACAGCAGACGAACTAGATGGCCCCGCCGTTGACGAAATGGAATTCGATAATGATCCTGACAAGCTTGAAAATGATGAATTTGATGACTCTGAAGAATTAGAAGATTTTGAATAGTTCATAAAAACATCTCTACACAACTCAATGAAAGTCGTAGGCAATTCGAGGGTAACTACGAAGCAAAGGAGAGAAATGACTGAAGTCGTGATAGTCGATGAGCAAATTGGTGCCGACTCGAGGCGAATATGGGCGACCTTTGACGCAGGAGGCAACCCCGTAATTTCGGGTCAAACCATTGGATCGAAAGTTGAACGATTTTTAGGCACCAACGAATACGAATCTGGGCACATGGTACCGGTAGAGCACATGAGTTCATTTCTCGCATTGCTTGGAGTCGAGGACTTTGAAAACTCTCTTGACGTGATAAAGAAGTTTAGTGGAAGTGAATACAACAAAATTGCAGATGCGTTAGAGATGGCGAAAAAATTCATGCCGATTAAGTTTTCAAGCCGAAATTAGCCAGTTTTGATTTTTGTTTTTAACGTTTAAAGATTAGTCGCAAATTAGATCTCGTGATGGCAGAAAATGACATAGTCAAATTAAATGAACAATTGAACCGTGTACATGCAGTAGTCCTCTTCTGGATCACCGTTCCATAGAAGTGTGCAACTCAATTCAACTTTGCGATCTCCAATTAAGTTCAAGAGTTGAGCTGAATGGAACTTTGAGATGTATCCGACAATCTTCTTATCAACTTCAACCGCAATTGCGTTTTTGTCAAATTGGTTTTCTTTTTCATGAAATATAGTTGCAGTGCCGTCGCGCTTGAGAGAATTTTTATCATCCGTACTAATTAAGAATTTTATATTTGCAGCGTAGTGACGAGCCCCAACCACAACGAGTAGATCTTGAGGTATCTCAACTTTCATAAAGTAAGCCTACAAAAATGGAGAACCACAAGTATTTATGGTCAAGCTAGCCTTTAAGAGTGGGTCATAAATGGGTAATTGTAAAAAACTCAACTCGAGGTGGGCACCGAGATAAAGCAGATTTCCAGAATGATCTCGAAAATGCCATTCGGGACATAGAGGAAAGTGGCGGATTCAAAGTTGAGAGAATTGTTCGCGAGTTTTTGGGGACGTCTGAATTTGACCTCGCCGGTGAAAGGGAGAAAATTTATACCCATCCCTTCCCTCACATTGCGTGCCACGGTAAGTACATATTTGGGTGCTTCTCAGTACCTGCGGATATTGACAATGGTGTGGCCGACTTTTCGAGTCTCTTTGTTATTGCTACTGAGTCACATTTATTGACGGTCTTTAAAGATCCATCGTGGGCCTATAACTACACGTTTGGCGGTGCTGTACTAGGACTCCAATCTCGTCACGCAGAAAATGGCAGTGATCGTGTTGCGCAGACAATTCTCAAGATTGCAAGTTTTACAATTGCAGCCTTAGATCATACTTTTGATGCGCTCGGAAATCGTGCAGAGAAATATGACGAGCGCATTCAATTAGTCCATGAAGCCGATGGAAGAGCTATCGAAACTGCAATATCTCGCTATCTTCCACCTTTGATTGTACTAAAAGACGAAACTCTTTCTTTAAGCACAGTAACTACTCAAACTGCCGTAATGATGTCTCAGATACAACATGGCAACGTTCTTATTGACAAATCAAGTGGATTAAAGTCACCGTTTTTTAATGCGTCGGAACTGCATTTTTCGAATGGACTTTTCATACATGCTTCACAGCTCGACTCGTATCGTCGAGCATTGGAAAGTCAAATTTCGGATTCGATCTCAAAATTAGATCGTCTTCAAGAAAAGGCTCTTGTTTTGGCAACTCATCGAGTTACGGCATTGGGTGGCATGATTCTGTTTCCAAGTCTGATTTTTGGATACTTCGGACAGAATTTTTTTGAGATGCCATCCTGGTTTATGAAAAACGGATGGTGGTTGACAATTGGCTTGACCATCTTGTATTGGATTGTTCAATATTCATATATGCGAAGGCGAAGATATATATGACTTTTAGAAAGTTTGCTGGCTGAGGCTGCATAATGTCCAATGAAGATATTTTCGCCTGTGAGGTGTGTGGGGACGAACTCTGCCCCGGTTGCGAAGATTTCGAATCAAGAAGTCGAGTTTTCAGAGGTTTTTTAATACTGATAATCATTGGGGTTGGATATCTATCGATTGGACAAGTTTTTCATTCGAATTCCTCCGAATTACGAAATTCGCGATCAGAAACTGAAGTATCTCGACAGGGGAGCCAATCAACAATTGACCTTCCAAATTCAACAATTGAGCAAACAGTAGTAGGTACCGCGCCAATTTCATCGACGACAGTCGCAGCTACGCCAACAACTGAGCCAGTAGTCCTTGGTCCGTTAGATCATCCTCTTTTAAAGAAACGGCCAGTAGCCATTTGGTTTTGGAAGCCGGGATGTCCTTTGTGCGAAACACAGGCAGCATTTATTGGTCGAGTGTCAAAAATTTGGGCGCAACAAATAAACATTGTGAGCATCGCAATTAGTGATGATTCTGTTAGCGAGTCTGAGTTTAGAGAAAAGTATCAAATCGATATTCCTGAAATTATCGACCCAAATGGAGAGCTGACTTCAATTTTCGAGATTGGTCAGACATCTGATTGGGGCTTTATTTTGCCTGATGGGAGTCACAAAACAGTCCCTTCGTTGTTGACCGAAAAGCGATTAAGTCAAGAATTTGCATCTTTGTCTCGCAGTCGACCTATGTCGATTATCGATACTTCGATGGAATCCGACGTGAGGGCTGCATTTATTCGCGAATTTGGTCAAGAACCTCCACCTTTGAAATGGACTGGTTCAGTAAGAGGCTGTGATCCAGGATCTACAAGTGAGTTGAATCGCGAGGCAACGCTCTCTCGTGTTAACTGGTATCGGGCGATGGCAGGGGTTTCTCCTGAGGTAGTTTTAGACAAGAAATTTAATTCTTTGGCCCAAGCAGCGGCTCTAACCATGCACGCATCAGGTCGGCTTGACCACGAACCCGACTCAAGTTTCAGCTGCTACTCGAATGAAGCTTTTGAGGGGGCAAGGCGTTCGAATTTATACATCGGAGGATATGGTCCTGATTCAATTGACGGGTACATAGAAGACGAAGGTTCCAATAATGAAAGTGTTGGTCACCGGCGGTGGATTCTGTTGCCCGAACTTTCAGTCATCGGTACGGGTGACACGAAAAATACAAATGCGCTACTAGTTGTAAGCGATTTTCAGCTTAAAGAAGTGAAGATTCGCGATCGGGGAATAGTCGCTTGGCCACCTCGTGGATACGTACCGCGATCAAAGATTTTTCGACGGTGGTCAATCGCAGCCGAGACAGCGTTTAGTGGTGGCGCTCATGTTCTTGTCCGCACAGCGACACGAACACTATTTGATGACTTTGTCTATGCCGATAACTCAATTGGTTGGGCGACGTTAGTATTTTCGATATCGCCTTCATTGATTGGTAAAGAACCTATTTCAGTAAAAGTATCGGAGATGGTGGGCGACAATAAGCAAGGTTCAGTTATTGCTATTTACCAGGTTTTCCCAATTGACTAAATATCTAAGCTCGATCTCAAATTAGTTTTGAGCACCAAGTTCTAAAAGAGTTTCTTCAAAATTTTCGACTGCACGACCGTCGGTAAAAGCTGTATGAAACTGCACGCCGTCAGGAAAATAAAAGTCAAGTTCAGTAACTTCAATGATCGGAATTTGGAAGTTGTTGTTAAAGCGCCGATCAGGATCGCCATTCTTATTTACATACTGCCAGGTATAGTCAACTGGCTTGACACCGACTGGGACATCATGTGTGATGAAGCGATTTCGAAAAGTTTCAAGCCGGATGTTGTCATAATGATAAAACATAATTTGTGAGCCTAAAGCGATGACAACAGCGTCAGGCATAAAGTAGACGCTACATAAATCGGCGTGAAAAGCAATTGGTGAGAAATTGAAACGATTTGGCAGTGGAGCACTATTTGAAACCGATAGGTAGTTTCGCTCGAGAAGTCTTGATGCGCCAGCATTTCGTTTTCGTAAGTCGATAGTTTCTAGGTAGTTCTCGGTAATGTCGAAGTACTTACCTGGCGATATAGCCAGATCTGAACCGAACTTCATCAGACGGTTATAGGTTTGAATTAGTCCATCCGATAACTCGTAAAAAACTGGACTCGCTGATATATAAGTCCACTCGTTCAACTTTTTCTTGTAACCGAAAGGAAATCTGAGCCTAGATGGCATAGGTATCGAACTCGGCGAAAGTGCGATGTTCAAAAATGTATCTTGGTCGGTAGTGAGTAATTCGTTGCCAACATTTCCGATTAAGTATTCGGTAACTGTCGGACCAAGCTTGGCCAAACACGTTCTAGACAACACCGTTGGCATGTTCTCGAAAAGCTTGTCTTTCTCAAACTTGACTACCTTATCCTCGCGGACAAATGATCCAATTGAAAGTTGAACTTTATTTGAAAATTTTGCAGTCTTTTGGCAAGCTCCTCGAGGCGAGGTTGCGAACTCTTGTGTTATTTTAAGAAAATTTTTAATTGGTGCAAAAATTTTTAGCACTTTTTAATTATTGTGTGGATTGACCCAAGTTGCAAGTTCTCCGTTCGATGTATTGAGCGTGTGCACTATTAATGGGACAATTAATAAAATTAGGTTTGTGAATCGCCTCGCTTTTAAATAGAGTTCTAAGTGTGAAAGGTCACCATGAAACTGACATTCCGACTTCTTGACAGCGGGCTAACAGATCCCGAACATCAAACATTGCTCGGCTTAGATGCAAAACGTGTTGCGGACTTTTCACTGACAGCTACGGCCTGCGCTGCTTTAGCGACAATTCCCGCAGTTTTTTTTCACGCGTCTCAAAGCCAATCTTTGCGGGTGCTAGGAGATGTTCTCGGGATAGTTATCTGGTTGATTTTCGTTGCCGAGACTCTTGTGATGATCCGTTTGCATTCAGGGTGGGGAATTGAGTGGTTGAAGAGCCACAAACTCCAGTTGACCGTGATCTTTTTGGCAAATCCGCTCCTAATTTGGGCGATCGGTCGGTTTGAAGCACTAGAGCTTTTCCCATTGCTTCCATTGCCGTCATTTCTTCAGTCTGCAAAAATTATGAAAATTTTTAAATTTTCAAAAGTTCTTAAATTTCTTCATTTAGGGGAAGTCGCGGCGAAAGTTAGAGTCTCTTTGGCGCACCTTCCTTGGTTAGTCAATTCAGTCCTGTCCATGACCGCTATTTTGGCGTTTGGGATAATTGGCGCAGTACTTGACGGTGAAGCGGCGACACCAATTCACGCCCTTGATGTGTGGCTAGAAATAGTAAATTCGATCGTTTCGTCGTTAATCCAAGTAATACTTGCGACTACTCCAATATTTGTTATTTGCTTTGTGTATTTGCTGCGACGAAAAAGATTGGTCGTAGGCGGTTAAGAATTATGCCCAAGAATTGGACTCGCTTTGATGACCCTAATAAAGAACAACTTCTGTCATGGTTTCAATCAGAACAAGCCGGTGGCTTACAGTTTGACCTTCTGCATCCCGTTGCTCAGCATGCACTTTTGGTCTTTCAGGATCAATTGACAGACCCATTTCCGAGAATTGAGTCACACGGTAATTATGTCTTCGGAATGTTGGCTTGTCCAACTTCAGTAGAGGACGACCGCGCGGACTTTTACACCATACATTTTTTTGCGAACTTTGACCAAATAGTCACAGTGATGCGCTCTTCTGCAATGAGCAAATTTGATACCAAAAATCAAGTTATTGATACTGTGAGAAAAAAGATTGAAGAAATTGTTACGCTTTTTGACCACACCGATTGGAGTGTTGGTATGGCAATTACACGATTGGCAGACGTGGTAGTAACGCAGTTGGAGCAAAGCCTAAAACTATTGAAAGAAAATGTCGTGGTTGACTTAGAGCTCGTAACTTCCGAGAGTCGACAGATTCCGAGTAACGCTGATTCTGAGTACTTAAGTAATCTTTATCGACGTACAGCGGTACACAAAACTGAGGTCGTGAGCCTGAGAACCGTCATGCAAGAGACTAAAAATATTTTCAAAGCGGTTGCTTCAAACAAGGTTGATGTTCGGAGGACCTCTAAAAATGCAAACGAGGAGCTGTTTCCGCCATTTGTGGAAGTGTCACTAACTGATTTGCTTATGCGTACGCGACATCTCACGTCAATTCGCGATAATTTAGAGTCAGATCTTGAGCTCATGTTTAAGCGTTTTCAAGAAATTCAGAACTCTCAGCAAACCGCCGTCGGCAGGAAGTTCACTGGCGTGCTCTCAATTCTATTATTCCCTCAACTCATAGCTGGCTATTTCGGGCAAAACTTTGAAAGCACGCCGGGCTACAACGCTGATTTAGGCTGGGCCTACTCTTTGGGCCTGATTGTCGTAGTTTCCTTCATCCAGTTTTATTGGTTCAGAAAAAAAGGTTACTTATAGATTGCTCGAGAGTCTTGCTTGCATACTTCTCTATCGTTAACTAATTTGTTTAAAGAGTTAAACATTATGCCGGCTAGGCCGTCTCTACTCAAGGCGATGCCAACCTTTAAATTATTCGCAGTCAGCGCTCGCAGACTTCTCCGTCGTTGTCTGCATCTATATACCAATTGTATTCCGGGTCGATTCCCTCAAAATAAGGCCCGTATCCATTGCTGCGTGCCTCTTTACAAGTTGCGAATCTTGGGTCGTTGGAATATTCATCTATGTCCCAATCAGTTTGCTTCTCATCAAGGTCGAGCTCTTCTTCGGTAACGCTTTCAGCCAAGTCATTGGCGCTGACATTTTTGAATTGTTGTAAAAGTGATTCGGCTCGGCCTGCAGGGGACAGTAAATTGAGAAATCCGCCAATGGAAGTGCAAGTGTCGTATTTGTTTGTTATGCCATCGCCATTTGTGTCGGCTACAGGGCGACAGTCAACTACATCACCGTCTTCGCTGGCACTTGCCATAGTGGGTACCCCGACAAGTTCACCTTTGGTGTTTACCGCCGCACCTCCGCTGTTGCCACCTGAAATTGATGCGTCTGTCTTTATCCAAGAGACGCCATCACTTTTCGTGTAGCCACTAACAATTCCCTTCGAAATAGTTATCGAACTCCCACCAATGTTTGGGAATCCGATTATGAAAATCTCTTCGCCTACAGATGTGCTGCTTCGAATTGGCGCTGGTCTTAGTAACGGCGCCGATAATGACTTTGGAGTAATACGAAGAACGGCGAGATCGGCTGTTTCGTCTTTGCCTAACACCAAAGCGCTGTGTGTTGGCGATGGTCGTTCGTCCAATGCCGAAACTGTCCATACTTCTAACTTTGCATTTGGGCATTCGGAGATGGATTCGATGACATGAAAATTGGTGAGAACAGTGAATTCGTTTCCGACCACTGTGCCTGAGCCCCAGGCGCACGGACCCAGTTTGTCGACCTGCACGACTTGAACAATTGATTTAATAGTCGCTTCTGTAAGCGCATCTCCACCCTCAGTTAAGGGGCTGATCACAGGTGGAATTGTCGTAACGGCGGTTGAAGGTAGTGGTGGGGTCGTTGAAACAGTTGAAATTGATTCATCTTGGCCAATGGAAGTTTGACTGGCTGAATTTGAACGCGAGTTTTCGCCAGTTTGAGCGTTGTCACCAAAAACCATTGAACGAAGGATTAATGCAAACAGCACGATACCAACCGGGAGAAGGGCAAGTTTCAACATTTTGCTTTGAACACTCGAACCGCAACCTGGACACAATGGATCTCCACAAACGTCACATTCAGAGCTCGGCGTGTCGCTACCGTAATCCTCGAATTCGTTCATAAAAGGTATTTTGACGGCCGCTTGTGCATTAGCAATCTCAGACTACTGCATCTATGCTCCTTAGGGGACTCTAGTGGTATAAAGGTAAGTCAATGAGAAAAAATATCGGGGCAAAATTTGTTGCGTTTGCATTAGTACTTGCTGCTTTTTTTGGTGCACCTACAACAGTTCTTTCGTCACCGGTAATTTTTCCCCTTGATCTTGTGATTCTCGTAGACGAGTCATCGAGTTTGACTAATAGTGATGTTCAAGCTGAGATTAACGCGGTTATAAGTTTGATTACTCGACGTGAGTTGTCGCGTGAGGATGGCAATACATGGGTCCAAACACGCGTCGCAATTGCGGGCTTTGGTAGTGGGAGCGCAGCTGTTGACGAAAAGTGTGAGCCGACGATAATCACAATTGAGAATGTTCAAGATCTAGCTGTCTGCGCTAAAAAAGTGCGACGGCGGAACAGCACTGGGCAACATACCGACTTTGCGAAAGCCTTTGAGTATGCGTCAACAGTATTCGAAGCAACAGATTTGCAAGGCTCGGCTCGAGTTGTGATTTTGCTGACAGATGGCAAGTACGATCCGGAAGGTAAGCGTGGTTCGTCGGGACTAACGGCAGAGAACATTCGTACCCTCAATGAGTCGACAGCATCACTCCGCGAAAAAAATGCACAAATTTGGCCACTTGGGTTTGGCCAAGTTGAAGAAGATGAACTTAATGAGTTAGCTCGAAGTGGTGCACCGACGCAGTGCGAAAATGGACGCAATCCGTATGCCATTATCGCTGACGATGAGACACTCGACGAATACCTACTTGAAATACTTGGCGCGACACTGTGCATAAAAGTTGGTGAGGTGGAGGATCTACCCTTTGACTTTTTAGTTCATCCATTTGTTAATGAAGCCGTCTTGACCGTTCGGAATGTAACCGAAGATCCAAAAATTTTGGTCAAAGCAAATAAAAAATTGCTTTGTGTTGGCGAATGGAAACTGGCCGATGATGGCTCTCGTTCATGCACTGTTGAGGTGCTGGGTACAGATGTTGGGATTTGGGAGATCACCGCAAAAACCGGCACTGTTGAAACATCGCAATCTGGAAGAGTGGATCTTCGTCTATCTGAATGTAAAAATTCGAGTGCGGTTATTTCGGTATCACGAATTGATGACACAGAAATTCAATGGAACTTGGGTAACGGACTTGAATTTCCAAGAGCAATTGTGGTCAATACAGCTAACCGAAAAGAAGTCGGATCCATTGTTCTGACATCCGACAACAATCAAGTGACGCTCTCAGATTCGGGTTCTGCGCCGAAAGAACTAGAAGTTGCATTGGCGAGTGGACAGAGTGACTTTGTCTGGCTTACTGCCTCGCGTGATTCGTGCGCTATTGCGCCGCCTACGCCTGACACGTCTCAGGTTTCGCTGTCGTCAGTGCCGACGATCACTGACACGGGAGATGACGACGGTAGCGGTGACGGCATTCCATGGCTACTGATTTTTTTACTTTTAACGTTTCTTATATTGTTGGGTTGGTACCTCCGACGTCGCTCTCGTAACAGTAAATTTCCAAGTGGTTCTGAGTTTCAACAGCGAAATATCGCTCAGAATCCCGGCGCGAAATGGAATAGCCGCGCTGACCTTAGTGGTCTTCGCGAGGTTTTCTTAAGTCTCGACCGAAATGGTTGGTTGATTGAGGCAAGTAAAGAAAATGCAGTTCTCGCGGTACGAAGATTGGGATCAAAAGGCGATGGTGACTTCGTCATCGTACAAATTCCGAGAGGATCAGGGCAAGAAGCCGCTGAGCAAGGAACAGAAGCGACCCATGTTTTTAGTTATCAAGATGATTTAGGTTCTGGAATCGCGTTCAAAGATACTTTTATTCGTGTTGTGGTGCCCGAAGAGTTAGACGACGAGAATTTAGAAAGTGACGAAGAACAGTAATTAGACAATCAAAGGAGAGAAATTATGATTCGACAGCGGTTTTTGTACGTGGGAATTGGTGGCTCTGGCCTTGATATTGGCCGTGAGCTTACGGAATCTCTAACCAGAGAGATTTGTGGTTTAGATGGTCGGCGTCTTCAGGCACGTGGTGGTGCCTTTGCTGGTTTTAAGAGAAAGGAACTTCCAAAATTCGTTCAATCTGTTTATCTTGACTTCAGTCAAGAAGCACTTGATGAGATCAAGACTCATTTACAGGGTAAAAATGCGACGGCAATTCACACAATTCTTCCGCCGTTTGCTTCATTTCGCGAAGCAGCAAGTCATTTGCGCAACGAAAATGTTCCACAGGTCCACGAGTGGATTCCAGATGACCCATCAGTAAACGTCTCACCACTTTCTGGTGGCGCCGGACAGTATCCAACTGTGGGACGAACAGCACTCTTTGCGTCGCTTAAAAAGCAAGGTTACGCACAGAGTATTGGGAATGATCTTGGTAGAGCCTTAGATGAACTTGCTCAGTCGACCGGGCAATTAACTGCTTTCTCCGGTGGGGGTGTGCATACAAATAGCATCGCGGTGTATCTCGGCTTTTCACTTGCAGGCGGCACTGGTTGTGGCATTTTCTACGACGTGATTCACTTGCTTTATAACGAGCTTATTACTCGTTTCCCGGAGGTGCCTTGCACCATCATGCCGATCATAATTATGCCGTCATTGTTTGACAGTGTTCTGGTGGGTGCAAATAAGAGAAATACTCAGTTAAACGCAGCAACTGCTCTCTTGGACTTAAGTCGACTTATGGACTTGTTCAACAATCCAGATCCAGAATTATCTGCGAGTCGAGTTGTGCATTATCCATGGTCGTCAGTTAATGGTGCTGGGGGTTATCGTGCGATAAATCTCGATACTCAGTTTGGAAAAACTGCTGTAAAAGTTGCGACACTCGTTGATCGTCGTGGTGGTTTAGATCGAAAAGACGTTTACCGAAGTATCGCTTCAGCAATTGTTTCTCAAGTCAGCACGGTCGCCACCGTGAACCAAATGATGATGGGTTTTGTTGACAAGCTTGTCAACGATAACGAGATTCGCGATATGCATCACACTCTTTTGGGTCGAAAGAATATTATGCCATCGGTCAGTGCATCTCTTACGCTCCCGTCAGAGCGATTAGTTGAAGTCATCAGTCGACGAATACTTGCCGATGGGTTGAAAGCACAGCTTGAAGCTGTGCCAAGTCGATCTATTTCTGAAGAACACGTGAATACATTTTTGAAGGGTTCAGGGCAAAGTCAGATTATTGAGCCACAAAGATTTGGTGAGCGTGTGGATATCAAATTTGCGGTTGCGGCGGGCGCTATGGCTGACGCAAAAAGGTATGAGCAGTTTCAAGGTAATCTTCAACGAAAAGTAGCCACATCATTGGACGAGTTGCAACCGCTGGTAAGGCAGGCAGTTCCTGAGATTCAAGATATTCGATCGCTTGAGGGATTGATCAAGGTACTTGACTCTTACGAAGATCGAAATATTTGTGACGCACTTGCGATTGGCAACAGAGCACTTGGTGCGCTTCGAGGTCAAAGGTTTATTGACGACAGCGCACCTTTGAAAGCAAAGAAGAAAAAGAATAGATCATTGAGATGGTTTGGTGGCAAACCAGACAAAGCGGATGCCGACCGATGGGTTAAAACACAGGAAGAACTATACGTTCGTGATGTCAAGGCTATGTGGTGGGGTGAATGGGATTCGCGACGAATTCTCTGGCAGTCAAGCGCGGATGAGTCAGACCGACTACTCGAGCAAATTCGCACATGGTTAAGTGATCAGATCGCTGTTGCTGATCGTGAACAACAGGAAGAGGTTACAAGACTCGCGCAGACAACCTTAGGAGTTGTCGAATATCTGCCGTCGGCGACTGGAAATATGCAACAAACTCTGGTGACACTGGTAAATGGCGTTAAAGACAGGATTCGTGAGCGCTTTGCAATTACTGAAGCAGACGATGCAACTTTGGTCACTCGAGTAATGCGAGCGAATCAACGTAATGCTTGGGCGGATGCCATTAAACAGTTTCTACGAGAGAAAGACTCTGACTCGTTCGTGGAGAACTTGTTGGAGCCATTGCGAGTATCGGTTCAAGATGTGCTCCAAGATGTCTTGACGCCACTTTCTGACTCGCTGACGAATCTTGCACATGCATCAAATAGCGTGCTGTCGCCAGATTTGGATCAGTTGCAGGAAAAGTTGGCCTCACTGCTCCCCGATGGCGTTATTCCGCAAAGTCGCGGTGCTAAGCCTCGTGTTCTCGTCACTTACCCTGGTCGTGAGGACGATTTAGTAGAAGAGTATCTGCGAAAAACTATTTTCGGTATTCGCTTCAACGAGTTTAACCGTAAAGAAGTATTTCAGTTCGCAGCAGCAGGCGACTCTGGAAGTATCACAGCGACAATCAACATCGTCGGACAAGGTTTGCTTGACAGCGAGGAAGTGCGAAGCTTGTTAGCAACGTGGGTGGAAGCAAATAAACCGAATGCGCTACATCCCGCTACGGATCGGTTGGCGTATAGGCAAAGAATCAGTTTCCAAAATCTTCAAGATATTACGGATTCGCCAAATCGAAAAGTAATTCTCCGAAATTTTCTGGCCGCCTTATACGACGGCCATGTCGCCGTACATAAAGGTACTGTTGAAAATCCGGAAGAAATCAGAATTACCAAGAAAGGCACTAGCGCACATTTCGATATACCGCTCACATCGCGAGACGGTGCTTCGCCGTGGGCATCTCTGTTTAATGGCTTTGAGGAAAAGATTGTAACGGCAAGTTCGCTCAACAATCCTGGCTTACCAGAAGCAATCAAGTGGTTTGGAGAGTACATACCGAGTTGCTTGCAGTTAGTCGGTCAGTCGGCGCAACTACCTTCCCCGCTATTTGAAAATGTGATCGAACTAGTGATGCTATATAAAAGTAATTCTCCCAAACCAGAAGAGTATGTTGGGCTAACGAAGGAAGCTCGATTGCGTAGAGAGTGGGTGTATAACTTTTTCGCCAATGAGATTCCAGCAAGTCTCACTGCACCGTATTTGAACGCTCTAAATATGAGCTTTTGGTGCATCGGTGCACCTTATTCACGAGTTGGCAAAGTAGAAGCAATGAAGCAAGAGCTGACAAAAATTATTCTTGAGCGTGACGCAAAAATTCAACAGCTTATTGCCGAAGAAAAACAGAGGCGAGCTGCCATCGTTGAAAATTTGGGATAGTAATGAAGGCGAACATCGAAGAAGAAGTCGTTTGTATTACTGCCAGTGAATCAGTTAACGGGTCTGAAACACTTCTTCAGCTGTTGTCCAAATCAGTTGAACATACTGAGTCGGGCGTCGTTAACGTTTTCCGAGTATTAGTTAAAGAAGAGCTGGCAACGATTGCTTTGCATTCGGCGCTTTACGAAAAACTTTTGCATAGTGCGCTGTCGTTACGTGTTTTGCTTTTGTGCACTACTGGTGGTAGAACGGCGACACAGGCGATGGAAAATGTAATTGTTCCGGATGCCATACTCAATGCCGGCGATCGTGTCAGGATTGTGATTGTTGAAGACAACATTGGGGTCTACTTTGGTGCCGACCGCGGTACGCCAGAAGCTCTCGCAATTTGGCCTGAGGACCCTGACGGTCATCGAACTCTGGAAATTATCAAAGATGCACTGGTTATTCCTGAAGTATTTACTGCAATTTTTGAAAAAACTAAAGAAAGTCCTCATAGAGCGTTTTCACTAGGAACGGGACAAGCATGGTTTGGGCGTTTCCCATCAGATGCAATTGCTGATGCGTTGAAAGAAGTTGGACAAACTATTTCAGGTGGTGACAGCTTCTCGGCGCTTGAGCGTCGACCGCCAACGTGGTCTACGCCGGAGCATCTTTGTGGCCACTACGCAGAAGAGGACCTGCTTCGAGATGGTGAGGGTCTAGCCAAGGTTTACGCAGACACTAAAAAATCAACAACAGACGCTCTTCGCTGGTTCGGACTTAAAAGTGGTCACGCCGTAACTAAACGTATTGCACGATTTTCGTCCTCGCAAATCCAGGCGGTGCGAGATCTGTCTACTCAGCTTCGGTTTGTCGACCAGACTGTTGGAACTTTGATAAATGAAGTCGAGGCTTCAGATGGTTTTAATGACGAAGAAGCTTTCAAGATCGAAATCGCTGGTATTCGCCTGTATCGAGATGACGACCGACGACAATCTCTCAAAGATGCTCGCTCACAGCTCCTTGATGATGTCATTCAGACAATATTGCGGGCTTTGTCCGAAGAACAATCGATAGCACCCTATTTCAGTCGGCTTGACGACACTATTGCGCAAGTTGAGCCGAGAACCAGTGAGAAAATACGTGAAGATTATCAAACTAAGTTGCTCACACCACTAATTGAAAAGTTGGATGCCACCGAATCTACGGCGCCCAAAGGCTTAGGTATGAAGATCGCAAAGAGATTCGCCGTGCTCTTGGCTGAGCCATGGTTTCGTGTCTTGCTTGGCATTCTGACTCTTTTAGGTGGGCTTGGAGTTCTTGATCACATTTTCGATGAGCAGGTTCCAAATCTTCTTCAGGATTCGGCATTTTTTGGATCGATGCGCCAAGAGCTTCGAATCTTGTCCGAGATTTTGTTTGTAGCCGTAATTCTAATGGTTGTTGCCGCGGCGTTACTGATGTTTTATGCCGACTCTGAGATTCGCAAGTGGGGTAGGACATTAAATCTTTTTCAAGTTCAAGCAAGTGTCGATGAGCATGAGAAATTTATTCGATCGATAGCTCTGAACGACTGGATTCTAAGTAAGACTCGGCGTGCTGCAATTGAGCCCCTTCAACTTTTGCGAGATTCGGTACTAAATGAAGTGACATCGGCGCTAGGCGGAATTTTGATTGACGATGCCGCTCGGCAGTCTTTCGCTTACGACAATCACTCGTTTAATCCCGCTGTGCGTAAGACCTTCCAAGCCGGCGCACACATTGGTATCTTTAAAAATCTGCCACAAGTAAAAAAGGTACTTATTCGGGATATTGTCTGCATAATTAGGCGACCAATTGAGTCGCATGGGTATTCATTGCTAGGTTCGGGCGCTAATGCGGTAGGGCCACGTATTGTGACTGAGATTCGTGATCGACTTGAACGCTATGTACAAAGTGTGTTTCGCTACGGTGTGTATAGCAAAAATCATCTCGTCGATGAAAACGAGGGAGAGCGCGAGCGTCAAAAACTCATAGATCAATATTGGAGCGATGCTGACTCTATCAATGCATTGCTCAATGGAATTGTACTGGCCAAACCTACCGACCCCATAGTTCAATTCATTCAAGCAGAAAGCCTTTCGCAGTTAGATGTATCTTTAGAGCGGGCCGTATTCGTAAGGTTTGCGCCACGGACATCAAAATTAGATGAGCTCGCAAATTCGATCGAGCAAAGAGAAACACTTCGGGATGTGATTTTTACGAGGTCTGCAGAAATAGGTGGTCTTATTCGATTGATTGGCTATCGCGAAGGCACAATTTTCTAGTTTTGGCGATCGCACCTTTGAATACGAACTAATGAGATATTGCAAGACCGAAATCAATTTAATGTGCTTTATGGACTTCGTAATGTCGGGTCATCTGGCATCTACATTATTGAATTCGTTTATCAATTTACATGCTTGAGAGAGAACATACCTTAAAAGAGACTTTCAATAAATTGCGTAATTTTGAACTGACCCCAGAGAGCCGATTTTGGTTTGGTTCTCCATGTCGTTGCGTTCGATATTTAGACGTTCTAGTGCACATTGTGTTCCCCGAATTGATTGAAAATCAAATGCCACGATTTAGCCGTTATTTGCGGCGCACGTCGCCACGTTGGGGTCGCAGTTGGCGACACTGGTGAACTATTCAACTTAACCAAACTTTTAAAAGCTGAAACTCGATCAAAGTTAATTGAACAGGTGCCAATTGAGGACCGGTTGTGAGTCCAAATTTATATGTATGAACAAGATGGGGTAGGTTGGGCGGAGATTCGGGAGGTGCTGTGAAAATTGGTCCGGGTTTAACGTTTTCGTGAAAGCGTGCGCTCGGGGTGACTAAGGCAAAGCGTCGAGTGTCGAACCGGGTAACCAGTTGCCGCGTGGTGGGGACGAATGAAACTCGGTAAGTGGCTGGAGATGAAGTAGTTGAAGTTTTGGTCAGTTGCCGAACCCATGATTTAAAGGGTTTGAGCGCCAAAAGCCTCAAAAATTGAAAATGGTAAAGTCGTTCCCCTCATACAAGAGGTGTGTGAGGCGATTAAAGGGGGGTTATTGAATAAACCAGTGCAAAAGCGAGTTAGGAAAACTGATGTCCAGCTATGGGCTGAGCTCATCGCTGAACTTGAGGGCTTGGCCAAAGTTGAGCATTTTGATGAGTCTCTGGCTGCCATGTGCATACCGAAAATCGGCGCATTGAATCTGATTCAGCCTTTCAATTGGCCCGAGTGGCAAGAACCGTTTCCAGAAGCAACTCAAATTAAGTTGATGGATCTCGAGACAGCCGTCAAGCACATCACTCGAATTTGTCGCGCTGAGCGGTTTCATCAAAATTTCATTTGGGGGCCAATCAAATCGGGGCTTTTGCTCGGCCTTTGTTTAGTGGTGCGCGAGCACACTAATGGTGAGATCGTGCGTAATGTTTTGGAGAATACGACTAGCTGATAGTTGAGTTCTAGAGCGTCATTGAATCAATCAAAAACAGTTCAAAGGAGAACTAAATATGTGGATATTTACAGAAACAGGGTTTGTCAGTGCGGTGCGTCATTTCAAAGAAAAAGACAAACTCGTCGTTCGGGCGCGAGATCAGAAGTCGCTTGAAAATTTGGCCAACTCGGTTGGGCTTGACATAATCTCGACGCCATCAAACGACTATCCATATCGGGTTTTTGTCGCCGACTCGGTCTTCGCAAGCTGGTTGAGCGAGCAGACGATGGCTGTCGACTACACAAACTTCAAAAATCGTGTGCACGACAGCCGTGGTCACGACTTCGCCGGAGCGTTGATGAGCGTGTGGACTGCAATGCACGATGTGGAGGATTCGGGGGCTCGACAATGAAACTTGCGAAGAAAGTCTTAACGCAGTATACCCAAGAGCAACTCGGGCATTATGTTTATGTCCTGCGCGACCCACGAGACAATCAGATCTTCTATGTCGGCAAGGGCGTTGGCAATCGAGTGCTCGATCATGCGAACGGAGTCATCGGCAAAGAAGACCCGCAAAGTATGAAAGAGAAGCAGATAATCGAAATTCACGCTTCAGGATCAGAAGTTGATGCATGGATTATTCAGAGTGGTCTCGAAAGTGACAGGCATGCCTTCGCCACCGAGAGTGCGGTTTATGGCGCGTTGAAGCTAATTGGTTCTGCATTAGATTCTGAGAACGTCGTATTGAGAAATATTGTTGCGCCTCCAGGCTTTAGCAACTCTGGGTTGATTCAGTTGAATGAGGCAATAGCAATATTTGGTGAACCAGCTGACTCAATATTAATTCCTCACAACTCGGTTTTTATTAAACCTACAACTACTTGGCGTCGGGGTATGTCAGCGGAGGAGTTATGGGAGTCAACTCATGGCTGGTGGCTTCTTGCCGAAGAACGAATTCAAAGTATTAAATATGTATTTGCGATCCCAAATTTTGTAATCAGAGGAGCTTGGCTGGTGCCCGAGAATGGATGGCGAAAGCAAAGGTTAGGTGACCGTGGCTTTGCCGATGCGCAGCAAAAGCAAGCAAAATATAAAAATATAAAGTCAAGGTTTGGTTTTGACAGCATGATTGACATTTCAGGCGAATTTTCTGAACTAATAAATAAAAGTGTTGAGCATCTGTATGAAAAATCTGGTCAAAAGCAAGCAAGCGTCACATACTTAGATGATCAACGCGCTAGAGACTTTAAGAGACAGGGCCGTAAGCCATTTTGGAATGCGACATAGTCAAATTTCCTTTTTGCGCACGAAGTGATACTTAACGAAAGGAGTGTTGGATGCTTGACCGCAAACAAATGTTTCGTGATACTTTGCAGAAACTGCGTCACGCCAAGCTAACGCCAGAGAGTAGTTTCTGGCGTTAGCTTGGCGTGTCACTTTGTACGCTCTCTTGTTTTGCTTATTCATGTCGTGCTACCAGAGTGGATCGAAGATTTGATGCCACGCTTCGAAAAATACTTGCGCCAAACTTCGCCACGATGGGGATCGTCTGGATGATTACAAAAGACATTATATATGGGGTGTGTTGCAGGGAACCAGGGGACATGAGCGTTAACCCTATTCAGGACAATATGTTTTTGTTAATTAAAGGATCTGAATCGAGGCTGGTACATTCTGGTCCCATGAATGACGTAGAACTAGAAACCAAAGTTTTGCAACTCTTAATTGAAAGTCCGGGTCTTACAGCACGTGAACTTGAAGCCTTAACGGGTGTCTACAAAGGGACAATCAATAGCCTGCTTTACAAGTCGACAAAATTTGTTAAAGACAACTCACCTCGACCTTGCTGGTTTCTTAAAGATGATGAGAACAGTGAAG